>JAEEGG010012494.1_pt1 | contig 18305 bp, 16 predicted proteins | sample 9134161 | NCBI WGS metagenome assembly JAEEGG01 (sample SAMN16246543, study PRJNA631951) | gut metagenome | biome: gut microbiome; feature: rumen; material: CR-attached | host: Bos | place: Iran: Karaj | collected 2018-10 | reverse complement strand
GGAAATCCCGTGCAGTGTCCAGATAGTCGGACTCAACCAAGGATTTTCCAACCTTATGTCCCTGGACAGTAAGGAATGTGTATGCCATTCCGCCGCCGATGACCATGGTGTCGCAGGTCTTGAGCAGGCTCTGGAGCACGCCGATCTTGGAGGAGACCTTAGCTCCACCGATGATTGCTACAAACGGATGCTCAGGGTTCTCAAGGAGAGGCGCCATGAACTTCACTTCCTTCTCGATAAGGAAGCCTGCGTAGGCTGGCAGGAAGTGTGCCACACCCTCTGTTGAGGCGTGAGCCCGGTGTGCTGTGCCGAATGCATCGTTCACATATACATCGCCGTAGGAGGCAAGAGCCTTGGCATATTCAGGATTGTTGGCCTCTTCGTCAGGGTAGAAGCGCACGTTCTCTAAGAGCAGCACTTCGCCAGGTTTAAGAGCCTTCACCTCTTTCTCCACTTCCGGTCCGATCACATCTGGTGCAACCTTAACCGGCTTTCCCAGAAGCTCGGCAAACCGCTTGCCGATAGGAGCCATGGAGAACTCTGGATTCTTCTTTCCCTTGGGCCGTCCGAAGTGACTCATCACAACCAGGGATGCACCCTTCTGGGAAAGGATATACTCAATTGTTGGCAGTGCGGCGCGGATACGTGTATCGTCCTTAACCACACCATCTTTCAGCGGAACGTTGAAATCAACCCTGATAAGAACTCTTTTTCCTGTCAGGTCTGCATCGCGGATTGTATTTAATACCATCAGCCGTTAACCTTCTTCATTGCTGCGATAAGATCGAGAACCTTGTTGGAGTAGCCGATCTCGTTGTCGTACCAGGATACTACCTTTACGAATGTGTCGGTAAGAGCGATTCCTGCCTTAGCATCGAAGATAGATGTCCGTGTATCGCCCAGGAAGTCGGAGGATACAACCTGATCCTCGGTGTAGCCCAGGATACCCTTGAGCTCGCCCTCGGAAGCTTTCTTCATAGCCTTGCAGATAGCATCATATGTTGCTGGCTTTGCAAGTCTTACTGTCAGGTCTACAACAGATACATCAAGAGTAGGAACTCTCATGGACATACCGGTAAGCTTGCCGTTGAGGGCCGGGATAACCTTGCCTACTGCCTTTGCAGCGCCGGTGGAGGATGGGATGATGTTGCCAGTTGCAGCACGTCCACCTCTCCAGTCCTTGAGGCTTGGTCCGTCCACTGTCTTCTGTGTTGCTGTTACAGAGTGAACTGTTGTCATAAGACCTTCAATGATTCCCCACTTGTCGTTGAGGACTTTTGCGATAGGTGCCAGACAGTTTGTTGTGCAGGAAGCGTTGGAAACGAACTTTGTTCCCTTCTTGTATGTCTTCTCGTTTACACCGCATACAAACATCGGTGTGTCGTCCTTGGAAGGAGCTGTCATAACTACATATTTTGCACCGGCCTTGAGGTGTGCCTCTGCCTTCTCTTTTGTAAGGTTTAGACCTGTTGCCTCTACGATGTACTCTGCTCCGACCTTGTCCCAAGCCAGCTCAGCTGCATCCTTGCATGCAGTAACTCTGATCTTCTTTCCGTTGACGATAAGAAGTGACTTCTCTACATCTGCCTTGATGGTGCCTTCGAATGGACCGTGCATTGTGTCATACTTGAGCATATATGCCAGGTAATCTACAGGACAGAGGTCGTTGATTCCCACAACTGTAATGTCTGGGCGTGACATTGCGGCTCTGAAAACAAAGCGGCCGATTCTACCAAATCCGTTAATTCCGATTTTAATAGTCTTCATGATAAAACTCCCCTTAATGTTTTATATTATTATAATAAATATAAAATAAAGCCTTATTTATGTCAATTTATCGAGGATGCTTTTGTCAAGGTCGGGATGGATTCCCAGACGGGTCAGGGAGAAGTCGAAGCGCACCGGGTCGTCCGAGTCGTACTGGGCAAAGGCGTCGGTTATTTCCTGGGCTGTCCTGAGGTCGCCGGCCTTGCGGCTGGTAAAACCAAGCCTGGTGGCGATGTCGTGCATGTGGGTATCCACAGGCACCAACAGGTCGCGCCTGTCCACCAGCTCCCAGCCGCCTGGGTCCACAGCGTCGCAGCGCACCATCCAGCGCAGATACAGGGCGAAACGCTTGCAGGCGCTCCCCTTTTCCAGCGGTGTTATAAGGATGCCGCACTTGCCTTCGGAGTACTCCTGGATAAAGGCCAGGAAGTTGCTTACCGCCGGCAAAAGGTGTCCCGGCATATAGCGCTCCATGAACAGCGCCTCCAGGCTGCCGTACTGGCGCAGTGCCTCCCCTATGGCGTACAGGAATGAGGCAATTTCCCGGCATTTGAAGAACCGGTATACGAAGCCTTTGTATTGTTTCTGCAGGTCTTTGAGCGACAGTACGGCAAGCGTTTCGGCGGGGTGTGGACCCAGTGGTTTTAGCACCTGGTCTATGGCCTTGAGTATAAGGTCCACCCGGCCCACTGCCAGGGAAGAGGCTATAAGTCCGGCTATCTCCCGGTCCCGTATTTTGGGGTAATTGCGCACCGGGGCAAGGGGGTCGGGATATATGTATTCCGGCTTGTGGTATGCGGCATAGACTGTGTCTAAAATTTCCTTTACTGTCATAGAACTAAACAAAAAAATCTCCTGCCGGAGCAGGAGATTTGGGCCCACATGGACTTGAACCAGGGACCACTCGATTATGAGTCGAGGGCTCTAACCAACTGAGCTATAGGCCCGATATATATAAATTAAATAAATAGGATTTATTTGTCAATAGAGAAAAAAAAGAGCTCCTGTTGCCAGGAGCCCTATATCGCCTCAAAATGAGCTTATTTAGTCTCTTTAGCCTTTGGGCCTACAAGTGCAGCCTCCAGGTCTCCCTCAACCTTCACCTTGTGGATCTTAGCCATCCAGATGTAGAGCAGTGACGGTGCGATGTAGAAGGACGAATATGTACCTACACAGATACCGATTATCAGGTTGAACGCGAAGTTCTTGATTGCGCCCAGACCGAACACATAGATGGCAACTACTGCAATGAGTGTTGTCAAGGATGTGATGATACCTCTGGAGAGTGACTGGGAGATACTTGTGTTCAGAATCTGCTTAAGAGGGCTGCCCTTGAGCAGGATTACATTCTCCTTGACTCTGTCGAAGATAACGATGGTAGCGTTCAGAGAGTAACCGATGATGGTAAGTACAGCTGCGATTGTGGTTACATCGACCTCAAGCTGGAGTGCTCCGATAACACCTACCATGACCAGTGCGTCGTGGGTCAGTGCCATGATGGAGGAAAGACCGTATGCCAGCCGGAACCGGAACCAGATGTAGATAAGCATAAGTGCCAGCGACAGGATGATCAGCCATACAGACTGCAAACTCAAGGTCTGTGAGAACCGTGGACCAGAGAACTCGGATGAGAGGATGGTCACGTTTGCAGGTGTGAACTTGCCCTCGAGAAGGCTCTTTACCTTGTCAGAAATAGCCACGCCAGTCTGATCGCCGGTCTCCCTCACTCTGATGCTGAAGATCTGGTCTGCTGAATCGCCAACAACCTGAATCTGTGTTGCGCCGGCAGGAGCAAGAACAGTTCTCATGTCACCAATATCAGCCTTTACAGCGGTATTGATCTGAACCCGCATGTTAAGACCTGAGAGGAAGTCGATTCCCAGGTTGAAGCCGCCCCGTGCACCGGTGATTACAAACAGAAGGATTATCACTACCAGGGAGGTGATAGGAGCAATATATCTAAGTTTTGTAAATTCGTAAACTTTTTTCATCTCTTATTTCTCCCAGCTAATGCTTAATTTCTTCATGTGGCCAACATCCAGACAGAAATCAAAGATAAGTCTGGATACGAAGATCGCAGTGAACATGGAGGTTACAATACCTACAGCCAGTGTGTATGCAAAGCCCTGGATAGGACCTGTTCCCAGCTGAGACATGAACACAGCTACGATGAATGTGGTAATGTTGGAGTCCATGATTGCCCAGAAGGATTTCTCGAAGCCGGCCTTTACAGCAGCGGCAGCGGTTTTTCCAATCCGGTACTCCTCTTTGATTCTCTCAAAGATAACGACATTGGCATCCACTGACATACCGATGTTCAGGATAAGACCTGCGATACTGGTCAGTGTAAGGGTCAGGTTGAATGCTGACAGGATACCTACCATGAGATAGAGGTTGAGAAGCAGCATACAGTCTGCGATGATTCCAGCGCCCTTGTAGTAGATGATCATGAAGATGATTACAAGGAGAAGACCAAGGCCCATAGCCCGGACACCCTGACGGATGGAGTCTTCACCAAGGGATGCACCTACTGCCTGCTGGTTCTGTACTTCCAGGGAAACTGGCAAAGCCGCAGTTCTAAGAACAAGTGCTATGTCCTGAGCTTCCTGCTTGTCGAGGCCGGACATCCGGACCTGACCGCCAGAGATAGCTTCCTGGATTGTGGCACCAGCCTTAACATTGTCATCAAGTACGATGGAAAGGGTCTTCTTTACGTTTGCAGAGGTAAGCTTGAAGAAGATATCGGCTCCTTCCTTATCCAGTGCAAAGTTGATTACAGGACGGCCTGTGACAGGGTCGTTGCCCACCTGAGCATCCACGATATGGGAGCCGTCAAGACCGATCTCCTCGCGGATTGCAACATGGTTTACTGTATAGTCAATTCCGTAGTTGTCTTTCTGTACAAAGCGTCTGCATACAACGCCGGCAGGGAGGATTGATTTGTCAATCGGCTGCTCGTTTGCATCCAATGCTTTGCCAGGATTCTGGTCGATATATGCTCTTAAAGCCTGAGTAGCATCGTCGTCAACGATATGGAAATTAAGCTTTCCTTTTCCCATAAGGAACGCGTTCACACGCTCTGGGTCTGCAGCACCAGGAATTTCGATGGTGATGCCTGTATCGCCCTGACGGCGGATCTGAGGCTCGGTGATACCGAACCGGTCGATTCTGTTGTTCAGGATCTCGATAGCGCGGTCAATGGCACCCTTCTTGTCATCTGCAGTAGGAGTTCTGCCCAGCTTCTCGCCCAGGCTGTCCATATCTGCCTCAAGCAGTACTGTCATACCGCCGGAAAGGTCAAGACCAAGCTGGAGAATACTCTTGCTCTTCTCCTTGAGTCCCATGATATCGTCGCGATAATATGCCTCGATAGCATTGAAAAGCTGCTTCTTTGTCTTGAAGCTGCTTAAAACCTGCTGAACGCTCCATGTCTTAGGAGCATCCTTTTTCATCAGCTTGTAGTTGGCAGCTGCCTTATCCTTAAGGAAGCTGTACTCAGCTGGAATTGCCTGATTAGGGTTCTCTTTTACCATAGCCTCAAGCTTATCAAGATCAGCTGCAGCCTTGGTCTGAGAGAAGGTCCTTATCTGCTCTCTGGAGCCTGTAGCAATCGCCTTTGTATCCTTATCCACGCCGAAATACCATTTTCCGGTAGGATAGAGAAAGACTGTAGCCACAGCCACAACCAGAAGCACTATAATAAATCTGGCTCTCTTACTCATAAAATCTCCCCAGTTGTTTATTTATCTTCTTTTTTGTCTTCGATTTTCTCGGTCTCTGCTACCTTGGCCTCGTGGCTCTCGAGAACTGCAGCAATAGCTGGTTTGACAAACTCAATCTTTGTGTTGTCATCAACCTTCAATACTACTGTCTGCTCTTTAACAGCCAGGATGACGCCCCTGATTCCTCCGATAGTCTGAACCTTGTCAAACTTCTTGAGGGCACTGAGCATCTTCTGTGTCTCTTTCTGCTTCTTATTCTGTGGTCTGATGATGAAGAAGTAGAAAATTGCGATAACGCCGGCAAAAGTTATGAATGTTGTCATAGCTGAGCCAGCTGCCTGAAGGACAGGCATTCCAAAAAGAATACTACTCATTTTGTTTCCTTTAATAAAAAATCAATTATCTTATAATAAATATCACTTATAAGGCTGATAGTCAATAAACTAGCCGCTTACCCCGAAAATCTTTTTAAGCTCGTCAAAGGTTGCCACCGGTTGTCCAGCCAGGGCATTGTACTTGTCCAGAACCAGCTGCTCCTCCCCTTTATCCTTGGAGAAAATGGCAGAACAGACCGCCGCCTTGACCAGCCCCTTGTCGAAAAGGGCCTCTGTCCCCAGTTTGCCGAACTCCTGGGCCGACTTTTTGTCCACAACAGCATTGTCGCCGTCGTAGCCTATGGTAAAAATAAACTCTTCGCGTGTCATATCTTTTCTATTATAAGGAGTTTTAGCGAGGAAAGGCAAGGGAAAAATTCAGGTCTGAGGGTTTTTGCCCCATAGCTTTGAAAAAGCCGATAAGACGGCGCCATGGACTCCCCTGCCCGGTCCCCTCTGCTGCCACCAGCGGGTAGATTGCCAGAGGGTTGCTATCCAGCGAGACGGTGCAGTTTCCCACCTGTGCTCCGGCTTCGACAGCCCCTTTAAGCCCCTTGTTAAGGCTTATGTCCCAGCGGAGCTTATAAAGCTGGCTGTAAGGAAGACACAACAGCTCGTTCCCAGCCACAGCCACAGGAACAGAATCGGCCTCGCCACCGAACACCGGCGCATTCACAGGGGCCGGCAGCACAGGGAAGAAGCTTCTGAAGGTGTGGAAGCCGTAGGAAAGGAGGCTTGCACCCTCCTCCATGCGCATAAGCTTGGCATTCATTATATCCTTGGCCTTTATCCCCATAATCACAGCCACCAGACGCATTCCATCCCGCTCGGCTGTAAGGGAGATATTGTAGCCAGATTCGTCGATATAGCCGGTCTTAAGGCCATCCACGCCGGCATAACGGCCCAGAAGGTCGTTGCTGTTGTTGATGACCCGGCTGCCCATCTTGAAGGCCTCCTGGTTTGTGAGGACATCCAGATACTCTCCAAAGTTCTGGACATAGATGCGGCAGAACTGGCAGAACTCCAGGGCATTCACCTGGTTTGTGGCTTCGTAGCCGGCCGGGTCGGTGAAAACAAAGGACTCAAAGCCCAGCTGCCGGGCCTTCTGGTTCATCATCTCCACGCAGGTAGCCCGGTCGCCGCCCACCAGCATGGCCACAGCCATGGCCGCGTCGTTGCCCGAGGTCACCATAAGGCCGGTTATCAGCTCCTTAAGCTTTATCCGCTGCCCTGCCCTGATGTACATGAGGGAGCTGCGGTAAGGGGCCTTCTCAAAGTCGGCCTCGGGCGGTATGACCACCTCTCCCTCCAGGTCCAGCTCCCCCGCCCTCACCTTCTCCATCAGGAGATAGGTGGTCATAAGCTTGGTCATGGATGCTGGTGGGATTATTTCCTCGGCGTTCTTGGAATAAAGGATTGTGCCGGTATCGTAGTCCAGAAGGACGGCGGCCTTGCACTGCAGCACCGGCTCCGGCACTGTGGTGAAGCCGTCATACACATCGGAATATGCTATCTCTGGAGCCTGCTCCCTGGGTGGTGCCACACAGGCCCTTATGCCGGCGATTATCCCGAACAGGATGGCCAGCAATATGAGAACTTTGATTAGTCTGCGGGCTGTCTTATTCATGCGATTACAGCTGCAATTATATCCATGGCTTTATCGTAATCTGCGTCGGCAATTGCCATTACTGCAGAAATCGGAGATCCACCGTAGTTCAGGTTGTCTATATCTATGCCGGCCTCTGTCAGAGCCTTAAGTATCTTGTAGAGAGGTGCAAATGAGTTGATAAGCCCCTCGCCTATTATGCCCACAATGGCAAGACCGGACCGGTAGCTGACCTTCTCTATGCCCAGGTTGGCCTTGAGCCGTGCTGTCAGGTCATCCCAGTCTATCATGTGCTCATCCTTCACATAGAAGTTGAGGGTGTCGATTCCCTTGAGTTCGAACGAAATGATAAGTCCCAGGGCACCCAGTTCCTTCTTCAGCTGCAGATGCAGGTCGTGCATATCCTCAAGCTTGTACTTCTCTATTGTGATCCTGCGGAACCGGCGTTTGCCCGCGATACCCACCACAGGATCCTTGGAGGAATCCCGCTGGGAATTGATGAATGTACCAGATTCCTCAGGTGCGTTTGTATTCTTGATGTTGATTGTGATATTGGCCTGACGGGCTGGTGCGATAGCCTCCTCGTGGAATACATTGGCTCCCAGGTATGCCATCTCCCGCATCTCCTTGTAGGTGATCTCTGGCACTGGCCGTGCATTCTTGGTGATGCGTGGGTCGCAGGTGTAGGTGCCTGACACATCGGTCCAGTTCTCGTAAATATCGGCATTCAGGGCCTTGGCGTAGATGGAGCCGGTAATGTCGGAGCCACCCCTGGAGAAGGTCTTGATATTGCCATCTGGACCCAGTCCATAGAAGCCTGGAACCACATAGCTTTTGGCTGGATCAACCTGAGCCTTGATAAGGTCGTAGGTCTCTGGCAGAATCTCGCCATGCTCCCCTATACGGATCACCTTGGCGCTGTCTATGAACTCAAAGCCGAAGTAAAGCGATATAAGCTTGGCGTTCAGGTATTCACCGCGGCTTGCAACATAGTCGGGGCTGCATTTGTCAATAATGTGGGACTTGATAGAAATCAGCTCTTCCTTAAGGTCAGATGTTATGTCCAACACTGCGGCAATCTGGAGGTACCGGTTCCGGATCTTGTCCCAGACTGCAGTGATATCTTTATCGTTGCTTGCAAGATTATGGCATTTATACAGCAGGTCGGTTATCTTATCATCCTCTTTATCCCGCTTACCGGGGGCAGAGACAACAACAATCCGTCTGTCTGGATTGCCCTTCACAATAGCCTGAGTCTTGGAAATCTGCACCGCATCGGCCACAGAGCTTCCACCGAATTTGCAAACAATCATCTTTCTCTCCTTTTAAGGAATACTGAAATTATTAAACACAATTAAAAACAATTGTTCAAGACTTTTCTACGCCTTGACTACCTAAATATTATATTATATCTTTATATACCATGAAGATTTGGATTAAATACCTTATCGGAGCCATAGCTGGAGTTGTCCTGGGCAACATGTTCACCAGCTTCTTTGCCGACCCTGCGGTGATGGAGACTGGCAACCGGATTATCCTGAGCATCGGAAAATACACATTCTTCCCACTCATCCTGTTTGCTGTGGCATTCTCTGTCTCCAAACTGATGACAGAGCATCTCCTGTTCAAGGTATTCTTCAAGGTTGTGCTTTTTACAGCGCTCTCTTCATTAGTCCTCACACTGGTGGGCGGAGGGGCTGCACTCCTTGTGTTCCAAGGGCGCATTCCTATAATTTCCGAAGGTGTGGTGACTCTGCATCTTCCTACCCTGGCACAGCATCTGGCTATGATATTCCCCGACAACTTCTTCGCCATATTCACTGCCACAGGCAACTACCTTATGCCTATGCTGGTGCTGGCTATCCTGGTGGGAATCAACATGGATCCATCCAACCTCCATACCCGGCCGGTAATCCTGATCTTCGACTCTGTGGCAAGAATTTTTTTCGATATAAACAGCCTTATCATAGAGTTCATGGCTCTGGGTATTGTGTTCCTCTCGGCCACAATGACTGCATCGCTGATCGCAAACCAGCAGCTTGAGCTGTACAAATATCTGCTCATCACCGTGGGATGTGCCACACTGTTTGTAATCTTCATACTTATCCCGGCTGTGATGATACTGTGCTGCCGCAAGGGAAAGCCATTCCAGTCGCTGTACGGACTCCTGGCTCCTGCAATGGCTGCATTCTTCTCGGGCGATGTCTACTTCGGCGCCACCACCCTTATCAAGAGCTCCTTTGAGAACATCGGAGCCAAGCGCAAGGTGGGTGCCCCTGTAATCGCCTTCCTGACCGTATTCAGCCGGGGTGGTACTGCGATGGTTTCGGCCGCATCAATCATAATAATCATCAAGTCATATACTGGAATCGAAATAACCTGGCAGGACTTCTTCCTCATCATGCTCCATACATTCCTGCTCTCATTCATACTTGGGGCTGTCCCGGGAATGGGCACAGCAATATCTATCACCATGCTCTGCAACGGCTATGGACACGGCATAGAGAACGGCTACCTCATAATCCAGCCTGTGGCCGGACTTCTGATAAGCTTCAGCGTCCTGGTGGACATAACAGTGATGGGGTTCATCAGCACAGTCATTGCCCAGCAGACCGACCTTCGCAAGGAAATAAGCATAGTCAAGTTCACGTGATATGGAAAAAGAGAACACTTCTTTCTTAGACAAAGTCGCATTTATAGACACAAAGCTGGAGGAGGTGCTTAAAAGCGCCTTCAAGACCGAGAAAAAATACAAGTCACGGCTCAAGAACATAGAGCCGGAGTACAAGGCCAGCGCCATTAACCTGATGGACTACCTGGCTTTCCGAAGCTTCGACATAGACAAGCTGCAGAAAAAGATGCAGAAGCTTGGTTTCTCCGACCTTTCAGACATAAGTTCCCATGTGCGCCAGACCCTGATATCGGTAAAAGGAATTGCCGACATGGTGCTGGGAAAAAGCCCTAAGTACGAGGACGAGGAGTATATAACTGCCCGCAAGAGCCAGAAGCTTCTGGAAACCAACTGTGATGAACTTTTCGGCCCCAAGCCGGAGAAGCGGGGAACCCGTATCATGGTTACCATGCCGACCCAGGCTGCCGAGGATGTAAAGCTGATTGAATCGATGCTGGATGCAGGTATGGACTGCGCCCGTATCAACTGCGCCCACGATACCCCAGAGGTGTGGGAAGCTATCATAGAGAATATTCATACTGCCAAAAAAACTATGGATAAGGAATGCTCCATAGTCATGGACATAGCTGGCCCAAAAATCCGCACCGGAAGCCTTGCCGGCGACGCCATTATGGTAAAGGAAGGGGACACCCTGGTGCTTACCCGCGACCTGACCCCCGGCGAAGGGAGAAAGGATGACGTGCCTGCTCACATAGGATGCACCCTGGAGAACGTGTTCCAGTGTGCCAAGCCTGGAAACCGCATCTACTACGACGACGGCAAGGTGGAGGGCAACATAGAGAAAGTGAGCCCAGACGAGATCGAGGTGCGCATAACCAATGCAAAGTCCTCGGGCAGCAAAATAAAGGGCGACAAGGGGCTCAACTTCCCCGACACCAAGCTGAACTGCCAGGGCTTTACCCCCAAGGACAAGGAGCATCTGGCCCTGATTGCCAAGAACCAGAAGAAGTGGAAGATACAGGCCCTGAACCTCTCCTTCGTAAACAACCCGGCAGAACTGGACATGATGATAAACGACATCAAGAAGCTGGGACTCAAGACAGGAATAATCATAAAGATTGAGACAGAGCAGGCCTTTGAGCACCTGCCGGGAATAATACTTTCGGCCATGCAGATATACCCTGCCGGCATAATGCTGGCCCGGGGCGACCTGGCCATAGAGACAGGCTGGAAAAACTTTGCCACCATCCAAGAAGAGATTATCCGCATCACTGCCGCCGCCCATCTGCCCCTTGTCTGGGCAACCCAGGTGCTGGAGACCCTGGCCAAGGACGGGGTGCCTACCCGGGCCGAGATCACCGATGCGGCGCTGTCTGAACGCTCTTCCTGCGTCATGCTGAACAAGGGCAAGTACATTGTAATGGCTATCCGCATGCTGGATAAGATTGTGCGCCGCATGGAGAAGTTCCGCACCAAGAGCGAGAACGTGCTGCCTAAGCTGGACGGGGCCGAGAAGCTTATGCTCTCGCACAGGAAGTATGATATCTAAAAAAACAATCAATTTCTTAAAATCTGTCCTCCTGCCTATTTCCCTGTATCTGATTCTGTTCAATCCCCTCTACAACGAGCAGGATCAGAACATAAACATAACAGTAGGCACAGCGCTGCTCTCCCTTTTCATAACATTAAGTGAACTGGCTATATTCATTTTCCTGGCAAAAAAAGTCCACAAGATGCCGTTTAAAGAGACCGGCGTATACTCATTCACGCCAAAAACTCTGCTTCAGCTGATTCCCAGCCTGCTGGTGATCTGGGGCATCTATTTTGCGGGAATACTGATTATATTCCTTCTGACTGGCTCTGCCGAGGACCCGGGAATAATAACTGTGGAGCTTCACGCCCCTCTTTGGCTGCTGGCTCTTATGATGCTGGGAGTGGGCTACTGCGAGGAATTCTTCTTCCGTGTATATATGGTGGATACAGTGGGATCGGTGCTGGGGAAAAAGGTTGCTGTCATAATAAGCGCCCTGTTCTTCGCTCTTGGCCACCTGTACCAAGGATACCTGGCTGTGGCCTTCATCTTCTTCATAGCGCTGGGCTTCCAGTGGATTTATTCAAGGTATAAGAGCATTCATGTGAACGCTATGACACATGCGATTTTTGATGTGATTTCTGTAATGGTAAAGGTGGGATAAGATGCTGCAGTCCTTTATAACAGTTTTTCAGCAGATAGTGATTCTTTTCATCATGATGATGGTGGGCTATGTCTGCTCAAAACGCGGCATACTCTCTCCTTCCACAATCAAAGAGCTTTCCAAGTTCATTATATATGTGGTCACCCCCTGTATTGTAGTGGAATCCTTCCATCGTCCGTATGACAGCTCCATGCTGGGGAAGATGGGAATAACCTGCGCCGCCGCCATAGGAGCACATGTACTCAACATCGTTCTTTCCAGGATTTTTATACGGGACAAGGAGCAAAGTCGGAGGGTTGTCTACCAGTTTGCCACTACATTCAGCAACTGCGGTTTCATGGGGCTGCCTCTGCAGCAGGCTATACTGGGCGGTGACGGTGTCTTCTATGGCGCTGTATTTATCGCAATATTCAACGTATTCACCTGGACCTACGGTTTTATTCTTATGGGAAATGTAGGACAGAAGGTGCAGATACGGAAGCTTCTTTTTAACCCGGGAATACTGGGCGTTGTTGCAGGGTTTGTCATTTTTATCACATCGTTCCAGATACCGAAGATCCTGCTGGTGCCTATAAAAGGCTTTGCTGCACTGAACACACCGCTTCCTATGGTTGTGGTGGGCTATTACCTTTCCCAGATTACAACACTTGCGGTGCTGAAAGACAAGAATCTGGTCATTACAACAGTGATAAAACTGCTGGCATCTCCCCTGCTGACACTGCTCATGCTCTATCTGATGGGAATCCGAGGGCTGCTCCTGGCATCGATTATAATCTCTGCTTCGGCACCGTCGGCAGCCAATACTGTAATATTCTCTGTACTCTTTAACCGGGACGCAAAGCTGGCTGTCACGCTGGTATCGCTGTCCACACTGATATCGCTTTTCACCATGCCTCTGGTGATATCGCTGGCAATGGTGGCTGCATAGAGGTGCTATGAAGTTTGTAACTGCAGCGACTGTACAGAAAGATGACGAGGGCAAGCGGGCCGACAGAATTTTCCGCATAGTGCTGGGGAAGATGCCCTTAAGCCGCGTTTACAAGGAGATTCGGAGCGGTTTCCTGCGCATAAATGGGAAGAAGACTAAAGAGGATGCCAAGGTTTCGGCTGGAGACACAGTGGATGTAGCAGAGATTCTTATGGAGTTTGCTGAACCTGTTGAGCATAAGAAGACATCCCATACAGTGAATAAAGAGGCTTTCAAGAAGCGGATTGTGTTTGAGGATGACGGCATCCTGGTGATTAATAAAAAGAAGGGAGAGCTGGTGCATTCTGATGGCTCTTCAAAACGGTTCACACCGCTGGACCAGCTGGTGCGGGAATACCTGGAGGACTCCACTGCGGACTCAATCTCATTTGCGCCGGGACCGCTCCACAGGCTGGATAGGAATACATCGGGCATAATAGCGTTCGGCAAGAGCGCAGAGGGGGCAAGAGACTTCTCCAGCGCCCTGCAGAACAGAGAGACACGGAAGTGCTACATTGCCCTTCTAGATGGTGTGCTGACACAGACAGAGCGCTGGGAAGACCACCTGGCCAGGGACGAGAGGACAAACACAACCCATGTGGCAAAGGGGGGCAAGGGAGACCTGGCCATAACCATAGCTTCACCTTTCCTTATCGCCGGGGGAAAGACCCTGGCCCAGGTGGAGATAAAGACAGGGCGCACTCACCAGATCCGCTGCCAGGCCAGCTTCCACCGCCATCCACTGACAGGGGACGCCAAGTACCACGGAAGCCCCTGCGAGGCCGGCTACTGGCTCCACTCCTGCTGCATTATAGCTGGGGGCCGCACTATAACAGGAGCGCCTGACAGCGGATTCTGCGCCGCTGTGGCCCCACTTATGGAGTGCACCGAAGAAAAGGTAAAATCGGCGGTCAGAGAGATTATCTCTTCCTTTGTCCAAGAAAATGGGGTATAATTAAAGTATGCAGATACCTTATTGCATCAGAAAACTGTTCGGAATCAAAGTCTACGCACTGGTGGGCCGCAGCGGCACTGGAAAGAGTTTCCGCGCCCGGCTTATTGCCGGTAAGTATGGCATAGACCTGATTATAGACGACGGCCTTCTGATAAAGGACGACAACATAATCGCAGGCAAGTCGGCCAAGAGCGAGAAAGTGTATCTGACAGCCATAAAGACAGCCCTTTTTGACAGCGTGGAGCATCGGACCGAGGTGCGGAACAAGCTGAACGAGGAGCAGTTTACCAAGATTCTCCTTATAGGGACATCAGTGGCAATGGTAGAGCGTATTGCCAAACGGCTCCACCTGCCCAAACCAAGCAAGGTCATCCAGATAGAGGATATCGCCAAGGAAGAGGAGATTGAGCAGGCACTTAAAGAACGGGCTACCGGCAGGCATGTAATCCCTATCCCCCAGGTAGAGGTGGAAAAAGACTATGGTGATATCATATCTGGAGCATTTAAAAAAACCATCAGGATTGGAAAAGGGCTGTTCAGCCGGAAGAAAAAGGTGGAGAACACTGTGGTCCACCCCACTTTCGCCCCAGGCGAGAATCCTGGCCATGTCACCATATCCAAGGCAGCGCTTATCCAGATGATCATGCACTGCGCCGATGAATTCGACTCTTCCATCAAGATAAAGAAGATAAAGCTGAGCCCAGATTCTTCCGGTGCATACAAAATCAAGCTGTTCTTGAATGCATCATATAAAACGCAGCTTTCAGGAAACTTCCACAATTTCCAGAAGTACATATCCCAGAGTCTTACACGTTATACAGGTATTCAGATTAAAGAAGTCAACCTTGAGATTGATCAGATGGAGGATTGACCTGACCGCTGTCAGCCTGACGTGGCTGTACGTCGGACTGTACTGGCTGAGGGACAGATTTCTTCTTAGGCCTGCGTCTCCGCCTCTTCTTCGGTTTGTCCCCCTCTTCTCCCTCCTGCACAGGTTTCTCGCTCTGATTGCGTCTGTAGCGGAGCTTGAAGCCGTTCTTAGACATCACATTCCTTATAGCCTCTAAAAGGGCTACATTGGGCGGAATAACGGGCCGCAGGAAGGTCTTAAGCTGCTCCATCACCTCGCTTATAGTCTGGTTCGCAACATCATCATAGAAGACCACAACCTCAAGATAGTCTGTAATAAGGGGCTCAAGCAGAGTGCTGGACTTGGAGAGATCCAGCTTCCCCTCCTCCTTGGCCTGGTCAAACTTATCCATGGTGTCGTAGAAAAGACTCTTTTTCTGAATCTCGTACACTCCCGGAAGGATATAGCGCAGGATGTTTAGCCGTGCCAGCTTGCGGAAAACCTCGGTGGTGCCATCCATCTTCATTATCTTGAAGAGTTCCTCGGTAAGCCTAGAGCTGGATACTGTCACAATCCTATGTGCGTTGAAGATGATGAAAAGCTTGAGCAGGAACGGGATATCGCCATTTATCATGACCGAGAACTTGGCGGCTCTGATAAGGCGCACCGGATCCTCCTGGAAAATAATACGGAGGGGAATGATAGGCCGGACAATGCGCTTCAAAAGGTCCCGGAAGCCACCTACAAAGTCAATCACCTGCTCGGTCTTTGGGGAATAATAGAGGGCATTGATGGAGAAATCGCGCCGCCACACATCCTCCCTTATGGTGCCGAAACAGTTGTTGTCGCCAGTCACAGTGTTGGATGCACGGAATGTGGAGATCTCGTATATAGTGCCCCCCATGATAACATGAACCAGCAGAAAACGGCGGCCGATGATACGGGCATTGCGGAAAAGCTTCTTTATCTGGCGTGGGTATGCGTCGGTGACAATATCGAAATCCTTGGGCTTGCGGCCAATAATCATATCCCGGACAGCACCACCCACAATGTAGGCCTCGTACCCTGCGTTCCTGAGCCGGTCGCAGATAAAGAGGGCGTTATGGTCAATCTCCTCTTTGCGGATATTATGTTCGTGCTTCTCGTAGAACTCGGCCAGCTTTACAGCTTTGCCCCTGGAGTTCTTGTAATATCTGACTATCATATTATCTGACTGTTTGTCTGCGGATATTATTTCATATAACTTGTTTTTAGTAAATAAAAAGTTTATTATCTTTTTTCGGGAAATAATCATGGCAGTTGAGAATATCAGAAACATTGCGATCATCGCCCATGTAGACCACGGCAAGACCACACTGGTTGACGCCATGTTCCGGCAGAGCGGCACATTCAAGAATTTAGACAAGATGGGAGACCGGGTCATGGACTCCGGCGACATCGAGCGGGAACGGGGAATCACAATCTCGGCCAAGAACTGCGAGGTGCGGTGGAACGGCATAAAAATAAATATCCTGGACACCCCGGGGCATGCCGATTTCGGTGGCGAGGTGGAGCGAGCTCTCTCCATGGTGGACGGCGTAGTGCTCCTGGTGGATGCGGCCGAAGGTCCCCTGCCCCAGACCCGATTTGTGCTCCAGAAAGCGCTGGCCCTTAACCTGGAACTGATTATCCTTATTAATAAGATAGACCGAGAAGATGCACGCCCGATGGAGGTATACAACGAGGTTCTGGAGCTGCTCCTTGACCTGGGGGCCGACGACCGCTACCTGGATGCCCCGGTGCTCTGGTCTAACGGCCGCAAGGGAATTGCAAAGTACAACCTGGAGGATGAATCCGACAATATCGCTCCGCTCATGGAGACCATAATAAAGCACATCCCCGCACCAGAGTGCGACATAGACAAACCTTTCCAGATGCTGGTGGCCGACCTGGACTACTCCGACTACCTGGGCCGCATGGCTATAGGCAAGATAAAGAGCGGCAAGGCCTCCATCAACGACCGGCTGGCAATCATAGGCAAGGACGGCGTTCCAAAACCTTTCAAAGTGTCCCAGATACAGGTGTACGACGGTACATCGCTCAAAGCTGTGGAGTCGGTGCCAGCCGGGGATATCGCCATACTTTCGGGCGTAAGTAACGTGTTCATCGGCGACACAATCTGCTCTGCCCTTGAGCCGGCCGCCCTGCCCCGCATCGAGGTGGACGAGCCCACCGTATCCATGCGCTTTTTGCCCAACAACTCCCCTCTCTCGGGCCAGGAGGGTAAATATGTCCAGGGCTCTAAGATATTCGAGAGGCTCAAAAAAGAGACACTGCGCAACGTGGCCCTGCAGGTTGTGGAAGCCACCGACGGCGAGGGCGGCTATATTGTCAAGGGCCGAGGCGAGTTCCAGATGGCAATACTTATCGAGATGCTCCGCCGGGAAGGCTACGAGTTCTGCGTGGGTCGGGCCAAAGTCATATTCAAGACCGACGAGAACGGCAACAAGACAGAGCCGATGGAGCACGTGGTTATCAGCGTTCACAAAGACTACGCCGGCATAATTTCCGAGACCCTTATGATGCGCAAGGGCTTGCTCACAAACTACGCCAACTCAACCGGCGACCATATCATAATGGAATTCGACATACCATCCCGCGCTCTCATCGGCTATAGGGACAAGTTCCTCACCGATACAAAGGGCACTGGCATAATGAACGCCTACTTCACCGGCTACGGCGAATACAAGGGCGACATCCCCACCCGGCTTACCGGTTCCCTGGTTGCCGACCGAAGCGGCGAGGCAGTGGCATACGGTATCTTCAACCTGGAACCCAGGGGCAAAATGTTCATCGTGCCGGGTGACCCGGTTTACGAGGGCATGGTGGTGGGCGAGCACAACCGGGACTTCGACCTCTATCTGAACCCCACTAAAACCAAGCAGCTTTCCAACATGCGGGCATCAGGCAAGGACACAAATGTAATCCTGACACCGGTGCTGCCTATGACAATTGAGAGAGCAATAAATACAATCAGGGATGATGAACTGGTTGAGATCACTCCTCAGTCCATAAGACTGAGGAAGAAGATACTCAACCGTCTAGAAAGGAAAAAAACCGAACGCCTCGAAGAGGCTTAAATCACTTAGTACCGAAGATACGGTCGCCTGCATCACCCAGTCCTGGACAGATGTAGGCATCCTTATTGAGCTCCCGGTCCACATGTCCGATGTAAATCTGCACATCAGGATGTGCCTC
>JAEEGG010012492.1_pt1 | contig 18306 bp, 17 predicted proteins | sample 9134161 | NCBI WGS metagenome assembly JAEEGG01 (sample SAMN16246543, study PRJNA631951) | gut metagenome | biome: gut microbiome; feature: rumen; material: CR-attached | host: Bos | place: Iran: Karaj | collected 2018-10 | reverse complement strand
TGGCCGTATCGTAGAACTGAAAATAAACGGTATTGTTGACGTGGCCAAACTTATCCACGTCGTTGAATCGAATCTGAATCGGCAAGATATGTCTATAGCCGTTATTTACTTCTTGTACCATCACTGAAAACTAAACTAGCCTATGAATTCGGCTGCAAAGTTATGCAAAACTCCACACTTCCCCTCCCTCGAAACAGGAAAATTATTCCCAATCCCTGCAAACTCTTGATTTAAAACACCTCGCCCTATTAGATCACAGGGACAGGTGATTGATATATCCCCCGCCCCTACGAAGGGTGGGGATTTTTTTATAACCCTTAGAGTGGGGAATGAATCGCTATGTTAAAGAATTGTTAAACAAACACTTGAATGACCGAAGTCTCGTAGATTTTTAGTACCTTCGCAGCTGGTTTCGCTCTTTTCGGAAGGGCCAATAATTATTTAATTAACTAAATTGTTAAAAAGATTATGACAAAGGAAGATGAATTGATGGATAAGCAGGTGGAGATGTATGCACAGGCATTATCACAAGTAGTTATGAACGTAACAGCTAAATGTATTGAAACTGACGGAGTGGCATTAACTCAAGCTTCAACAGTAGCATTAAGTAAAACGCTAGGAGCGAGTTTGGCGGCATTAACTCGCGGATTGCCAGAGAAGGACGTTAACGGAATAACCGAACTTGTATTTGATTTGGTAAGGGGAGCTGCTAAAGAGTGTGCCGAGGATTTGAAAGATATGGGCAACGAGAATTAGTATTTATTAATAAGGTAAAAGAATAGAGTATGGATAATAATGAAATGCGAGACAAAGTAGTAGAGGATGTTAGAAAACTCCTCATGAAAACTATTGTAAGTTATTGTGTAAAATCAGGCGGCGGAGTGGATATGAATCTGCTAATAAAAGCAATGGCAGATGTTTTGGCTGGCCAACTTGCAGTATTATCAGAAGACTGGACTGAAGAGGAAACAGCGCGTGTAGTCGATGGCTTTTTGAGTTATATTGTAAAGACGGTGAAAGAATGTAGAGCTGAACCTGATCCTACAGATGAATACGATGACCTAGTAAAAGAAATACTTGGTGAGACTGGTAAAGATTAATATGAATAAAGGGCTTGTCACATTGCGGCAGGCCCTTTTTAAAATAAAAAAATCGCTTAAAAATTAGGAGGTTTCAAATAAAAATCTTATCTTTGCACCAGAAAACAATAGGGCTTCAGAATACCGCGTCGGATTGCAGTTCCGGAGGGAAGGGTTCAGAGGTCCTTTTTCTTTTGTATATTTGGGATATTATCCGATACACTACCTATAAGTTCCAAATATTTTGGGACTTTTTTTATTGCACGACGATTTTTTCTGACTAAGTTTTTCTTTATTTCCAATTTTATTTGTATCTTTGCAATCAAAATAGATACAGAAATGAAGATAGAGCATATCTACGAGCTTGTTGCCAAAGAGGGATGCTGCTGTAGTTGCAGCGATATTTCTTTGCGGTATGCTAGCAGGTTTTATGCTGCATATATATAATTGCAACCGCGAGAAGATGAAGGCCCAAAGTGGTAATCAGGAATAATTATCTATTAGAAAATGGCTAAGAAGAGACACGAAGGAGAACCTCTGCTGGATTACGCACCCGACGAAAACAACGATATCCAATATGTACTTAACGTTGCGCCTGGGCTTGCTTGTAATTGCCACTGCCCGAATCCCGATTGTAATGAACCTCTTATAGCCAAACATTGTCCAGAGCACGGTAAGGCCCCACATTTTGCCCATGCTTCAGGAAAATCTTGCAAAGGTGCTCATATGTCTCTTAAACATTTAATGGCTCAACAGATAATTGCAAGCAAAAAGTCCGTAATGGCTCCTGGGTACTTAACCATTGAGCCAAGAAGATTGGAATTTGTCGAAACTTCGACTGAAGATAAAAGATGGGAAGGATTACGTCCTGACGTGGTTGGCGAGACTGCTGATGGCAAAATATGGGCTATTGAGATATTCTACACAAATAAGGTGAACTGTATTAAAGCGGAAAAGATTAGGGATTTGGATATTACTTGTTTGGAGATAGACATAACAAACCAAACAAGAGAAAGCATGGAAGAGTTCCTGCTCAATTCTTCTGACCCAATATATCGCGGTTGGATAAACAATCTTAATTATGACGATATTCCAAATTACAATAGTATAGTAGAGTTTCGTGATGATCTAATCAATTATCCGTATTTTATTTGGAGAGGTACTGAGCAACGTGTAGAGAGGCCGGTCATTAATCCTAATCACGAACTATGGCTACTTCATCATGAAACTGGCTATTTAAGTCCACTTTGTTATTGGCTTACTGTTCTCATTGATTCTTCGGATGGAATGGTTATAAAATCGCAAGAAAGAATTGATAGTAGGTCGTTTAATTATTATAAGAAAGTACTGAAACACTGGGAGATTGGCTAGAATCTTTGTACCTTTGCTCCCATCGAGGGATGCCTCTCACCGCAAGGCAGAGGCCGTAATGGAGCCATCTTCCCTCATTCGTTTAGAGGATGCCTCATATCGTAAGACTGAGGTGAAACATAGAGCAAGTACACTCGAATCTGGAACATCCTCTTTCATTTTCATGGGTTTGAAGTGCAAATTTGCATGGATAACCCATGATTTTTGCATTTTTCCCGATAAAAGTTTGGTCGTTAAGAAAGTTTTAGTAACTTTATAAGAATTTGCAGGATTTCTTTAAATAAAGGCAGTTTGGGGATTTAAGGAAAAACAGGGTTACGAATTGGAGACCGTACTCAATTCCACGTTCTGCTATAAATTGCTTCAATGCGCTCGGCTTTGCCGCTTCGCTTGAAGAACACCCGAAGATGGGTCACCAGCCGTATTATGACTCATCATCGGGCGTAAAGTTAATCATTTCTTTTGAATCCACCAAAAATAGCACATTTTTTCTAATCACTTTCCTTCTCCAGTCTTTTGTCATTCTCGTATGATTCTATTTCATCATTAATGACTTTCTGTAGTTCGTCTTTGGGAATAATCAACTGATAATCTGCTACGCCAATAGGCTTACCCATATCTTCCAATGCAAGTTCAACTTCTATGTTGTCCTTCTCAGCACAAAGGATGATACCTATTGAGCGATTCTCGTCCTCTCTGCGCTCTAAGCGGTCAAGTAATGACAAGTAATAGTTCATCTTGCCTGCATATTCTGGACGGAACTCTCCAATCTTTAAATCCATTGCTACAAGGCAGTGAAGGCCTCGATGGAAGAACAACAAATCAACCTTGCTTTCCTTACCATTGTATTTCAACACATACTGATTACCAATATAGGTAAATCCCTTGCCTAACTCTAAGAGGAACTGCTTCACTTTATTCACAAGCCTTTCTTCCAGTTCCAATTCTGCTATAGGTTCTGTCACCCCAAGGAATCCCAGGTTATACCTGCTGCTAAATACCTCGTTGGCGTAAGCTGCCTGTACGGCAGGAAGTGTCTTTTCAAAGTTGTTGTCTATGGGGGCAGGCTGATTCTCATGCATTTTCATCTTCAGGGCATTCAACAGCAAGTCACGGTTCCAACCTTTCCTCACTGTTTCTTGTGCATAGTACAGGATAGCCTCATCGTTATCTCCAAGTTTGCTCATCAGTTTCAGAGTGTTCCACCAGGGCAAAACTGCGACAGCGTGTCGCAGTTTCTCGTCACAATCCTTGAAACGCTCATAGAATTTCTTCATGTCCCAAAGATTTCTAGGCGAAACTCCCATTTCTGGATAAATCTGCTTCAAGTCAACTGAAAGCCTGTTCACCACTCCACTACCATGCTTACTCTCCAGCTTCTTTTCATGGAGCAGCATACCAATCTTCCAATGTGTAGTGTTAATGCTTACATTGATATTCTTGGCAATAGTAGCCTTCGAATCCTCAATAACTGCGACAACCTGTCGCAGAATTGCATTGTACTCAGACTCGTTTATTGTAATAATTTCGTTTGCCATATCTCGTTTCGTTTGCAAAGTTAATCAATTGTCGTTAATTCGTTGTGTTCTCATCCTTTTCTTTGTTCTGGATATAGACTTTCATATCGGATTCGCTTATGTCACTACGATTCATTATTATATGACTTCCGAATACTTGGTATACCCTATCAACAACCAAAGGGAAATTGCTTGTGCCATTAGGCTGGCAAGGACCTAAGGTAATAGATGTTAGCCTTATTCCTATATCCTTCAATTCAATTCCGATAAACGGAAATTCTTTGTATTTTACAAATCTGTCACCATAAATATCATCGTTCATCTCTCCGTTATAGTCAACAATCAATCGCCATTCTTTCTCGTCAACGTATTTACTGTTTTTTACAAAACGTCGATGGTCGTCAATAGAAGAGAAATGTATTCTTATTCCTTCTTCTTTTAAAAATTTAACTTGTTCACGATATTTATTAAGAGGCGACTTCTCCTCATCTATATATTGTATTTGATGTAAAGTCTGGCCACCCAACAGGCAGAAGCCGAGGCAGACCCCTTTTCCTTTATCGCCATAATCATACCACATACCAATATCATCCCCATTTTTAGTAAATGAGGCAATTAAAATATTCTTTTCAGACAAGACATTTCCAAACCGTTTATATTCATCCTCATAGTCATCACATAGGAAGTCACCTAAATAGAAAGTTTCCGTCGTGTCACTTTGAGATATAATCGAATTCATTCTAAAAGTCTTGTTCTGCAACATCTTGTGAAAAGTGCTTAACGAGATATATTTATGAAAATAAGTAGGTACCTCCTCTTCTTGCCAATCAAATTCTTTAATCGGTGATGTTACAATATATCTTTTCTCGAAACTATCAAATAATACGTTCTCTCGTTTGACACCAAGACTATCAACAATCTTACTGACCTTCTCTTCATCGCTAATCGGCAACACATCCATTAGGGCCTGAGCAATTGGAATGTTTTGCCTTCCACGGTAGTTTACCTGAAATCTGTCGTTTATTTGCAATATCATACTATCTCCAGGAGTCTGCAAATCCTTTCCTTCGTCTTGAATTCTTATATGAAACATTCCATTGATAGTCCGTTTCCCTTCCTTGGTTCGCCCATACTTTTTATAGAAATCAACAAAGAAAAGAGGTTTAGTGTCATATTTTACAGCTAACCGACCATACATTGGGTAATGACATTCCATAGGCAATATGTCTACACTATACTTCTCCTGGTCAATTTCTATATGAGAAATCCATTCCATTAAAGCATCTTGCAGACTTTCAATCATTGGTTGCTCACTGTACTGAAATGTGAATGCTATCATATATTATAATTCATACTATCTTTAATGGTACAAAATTACATTATTTATTTCATATAATGTTCAAAAATCGGTCAAATTAACATCATCGCTTCACTTTTTCAACAATATCGTTGTATTTTTCAGAAATAATCACTATCTTTGCCCTTGAAATTAGTGTTTCACCCTTTAAAGTATAACTGCGTATGGTAACATAACAACAAACATAAGGACATAAGACAGAACGTCCACTTTTTGATTCTTGTTTCGGACAATTGGGGAATTGAAAGAAATCAATCAAGAACAAAAGTAGATAGTTCACGCCGTATGGCGTGGGCATTTACTCGTTTAAGATTGATAGGTTATCCCCAATACCTCCGAGACGTAAGCGAAGTAAATTGCTCACGTTTTCTTTTTATTTATACATATCAACGAACAATATTAACTAAAAACAATACGATCATGAAGAAACAGCTACTTTTACTCATTATGATGTTGCTGCCGATAGTGGTAAATGCATCTTATGATATAAACGGCATTAATTACGATCTCGATTTTGAAAGTAAAACAGCTGAGGTGACAAAGAAAATAAGCAGATACTCTGGTGATATTGTTATACCATCATTAGTAAAATGCTATGATGTTGAGTTCAACGTGACAAGCATCGGAGAAGATGCTTTCTATCAGTGCGGCAACCTTACCTCTATTACGATTCCCTGCAGTATAAAATATATAAAAAAGAATGCTTTCAATTTTTGCCTCAATCTAACTTCAGTCACGATTCCGAACAACGTGGCCATTATTGGAGAGTTTGCTTTTGCTAACTGCACAGCTCTGACTTCTATCAAAATTGGAAGTAGCGTAACTAATATTGGTAATTATGCATTCGCTTATTGTAAAAACCTAACTGATGTATATTGTTATGCAGAGAAAATACTAGAGTCCTCTTCCTCAATATTTGATAACACAAACATTAACAACGGCGTGCTATATGTTCCTGAATCATCAATTGAAATCTATAAGTCACATGAAGTGTGGGGACAATTTGGAACGATTCAAGCTATTACAGACAAAAGTGGAAAGTGTGGAGAGAATCTTACGTGGACATACTCGGAAGAAACAAAAGCACTAACAATATCAGGAAGTGGAGCAATGCAGGATTATAATGTTCCGAAAGATATCCCCTGGCACGAATATAAAAGTAAAATAGAAAGAGTCGTTATAGATGACGGTGTAACTACTATTTGCAGTTATGCATTTTCAGGTTGTACAAATCTGGTCAATGCGTCTATTGGTAATAGCTTGTTGAGCATCTCTGAAGCAGCCTTTGCGGAATGTACTACACTTAAGACAATTACCATCCCTACTAGCGTTAATAGTATTGAAAAATATGCTTTCTTGTGTTGTACCAACTTGTCATCTGTTGTTTTTAATGGAGGATTGACAAAAATAGGTGAAAATGCTTTTCAGGAGTGTAAAGCACTTACAACAATATCACTCCCTAACAGCGTAACGACTATAGAAAGCGGGGCTTTTAACAGCTGTTCTGGTTTGATTTCTATAGATATTCCAAATGGTGTAACAAGTATTGGTGGAAACGCTTTTGGTCAGTGTCACAGCCTCACTACTGTTACAATTCCCAACAGTGTAACAAGTTTTGGTGCTATGGTCTTCAATTATTGCACAAACTTGGAAAGCGTGACCCTTTCAGACAAAATCACTTCAATTGGGGATGCGACTTTCAATCACTGTAGCAAACTTCAATCTATTACAATCCCTAATAGTGTAACACTAATAGAAGATTATGCGTTTAGAGAAAGTGGACTTACGTCTATAGTAATTCCTAGTAGTGTAACTGCTGTACACATGGGTGTATTTGCAGATTGTCAGGCACTTGCCACCGTGTCTTTGCCGAACAGTTTGTCAGAAATTGGACACAGCATGTTTAATGGTTGCATTTCTCTGACTGATATTATTATTCCTAATAGTATAGAATCCATTGGAGATGCTGCCTTTGGCGGTTGCTCCAATCTAACTTCTATCAGCATACCCAGTAGTGTTACAAAGATAGATGAATATGCGTTCTTCAGTTGCAATAATTTAGCATCAGTAATTATTGGTAGCGGAATCAAATCAATAAACAGAAATGCCTTTGCTAATTGTACAACGCTTATTGACGTATATTGTTATGCTAACGATGTGCCAAGCACCAATAGCACAGTATTTAACAATTCAAATCCAGCGAACATTACCCTACATGTACCAGCGACTTCAGTAGGAGCCTATGAAGCCCAAACTCCTTGGAGTGGTTTTAAAGAGGTTGTATCCTTGCCATACATTACATATATGGTGGATGGAGAAGTCTACAAGCAAGACCTTGTAATGATTGGAACCCCAATAACCCCAATTGAAGAACCGAAAAAAGAAGGCCACACCTTCTCCGGCTGGAGCGAGATACCAGAGATAATGCCTGACCACGATATAACTGTCACGGGCTCATTTACTATCAACAAGTATAAGCTGACATATCAGGTAGATGGTGAGGAATACAAAACTTACGAGGTGGTGTATGGTTCAGAGATTACTCCAGAACCTATGCTAACAAAGGAGGGATATACCTTCTCCGGGTGGAGTTGGATTCCAAGCAAGATGCCTGCTGAAGATGTAACGGTGACAGGTACATTCACTATTAACAAGTATAAACTGACATACATGGTTAATGGTGAGAACTATAAATCGTATGACGTGGAATACGGACAATCTATAACACCAGAGGGTGAACCTACGAAAGAAGGTTATACCTTCTCTGGCTGGAGTTGGATTCCAAGCAAAATGCCTGCAGAAGACGTGACAGTAACAGGAACATTCACAGCAAATCATTATAAGTTGATCTATATGGTTGATGGGGAAGTTTATAAGAGTATTGATGTGGCCTGCGACGATCCTATCACACCAGAAGCAGAACCCACTAAAGAAGGCTATACTTTTAGCGGTTGGAGTTATATCCCAAAGAAGATGCCTGCGGAAGATGTAACTGTGACGGGTACGTTCAGTATCAACAGCTACAAGTTGACCTATATGATAGATAATGAGGTGTATAAGGAAACCATGTACGAATATGGTGCAACCATCACACCAGAACCGCAGCCGGAGGGCGACTACCAAACATTCGAATGGTCAGACCTGCCTCAGACGATGCCTGCTCACGACGTGACAGTATACGCTACCTACACGTCGGGCATAGCAGAGATTGTCATGATGCAGGGAGTCCTTCGCATCTACAGCCCTGACGGAAAGCCTCGTACAGAGCTGCAGAAGGGTCTAAACATAGTCCGCATGAGCGACGGAACGACGAAAAAGATAGTAGTGAAATAGGCTATACTGTTTAGTAAGGGAGGCGAGTCATAGAACGACGGACAATAGCATGTCGTTTTATGACTTGTCTCCTTGCATTTACCAGCGGATATTATTTAAGTGGAGATAAACAATGAATGAAAACTGTGGTGCCACAATTGTGGTAGCCTAATTCCACCCATGCGGATTGATGCCACAATAGGGGTAGCATACTACCCCGTTATGGCCCCAATGCCGCAATGGGAGTTGCCGCACACCAAGGTTGAGCAAGCTCAGCGGACAGTAGGCTTGTAAGTTGTTCAAACGTTAAAAACCAAGAACTATTTTTCGACGTTGCACCATTCGAATATATTGATGTACCTTTGCCCTCAAAATCACAAAAACAGAATTAGACTATGGAAGTAATATCTATTGAGCGCAGTACCTACGAGGAACTGCTGACGAGTTTTAACAGCTTCGTCTTACAAATGAAGGCAATGGCTGGTAGAGAAACTGACAAACGGCTTGGCGAATGGCTCGACAAACAGGACGTGTGTCAGATACTGAACATCAGCCCAAGAACGTTGCAGACGCTCCGCCAAAACGGGACGTTGGCATATTCTCAAATTGAGCATAAGACTTATTAGCTCTATTCGCAAAACCATTTTGGGTTACGATTTGGCAACCTAACTCCTTCACCAATCCTCCGAATTTTGCGTTACCCCGTTTTGTTCGCTTCCTCGTTCTTCCCCGTTTTGCCTTTATTTTAGGCCGAATTGCGTTAATTTTCCAAAATCCGTTGTTCTTTACAAGCTTTTTTTGTAACTTTGCCATATCATAATGAGGAAACGTACCCCTCGTTATGTGGTTAAAATTGTAATTCATGCGGCTTGTCTGCGAGGATGGGTCGCTTTCTATTAACTTAAAACAATTGGAAGTATGAAAAAGTTTTTGTTATTCATTTTTGTTTTATGTGCAACAAATGTTTTCGCACAAAAGAGTTATGTTCATATCTATGCATATAACTTGGACTCTAAATACGATCACTATATGTATCTAAGTGGAGATTTGCCATCAGGTATAGAAGAGGTATACGGATCTGGCGATAATATGTTAATCGGTAATTTACTTAATTTGTTATCAGAACAGGGGTTTGAGGTTGAATCGATGTCGGCCCCTAATTTCACAAAAGAATCTGGAGTTCCCAAAATGTGTTATCTTTTATCTAAAAAAGGCACAGGCGGTAGTACGAGTTCTGCTCGTGCGATATCAGCTGATGACGATACTGAGGTGCATGAAGTTGCGAGATACAACCTTCAAGGTATGCCTATCGGTAAGAACGAAAAGGGCATTCAGATAGTAGTGTATTCAAACTATACAACCAAAACTATTATCAAAGAATAATACTTGATTTTAGGCAGATAAGAAAAAAAGGGAGAATCAACTTTTATCCCTTCACAAGTCTCAGGATGGCTAGCCACACAGGCAGCCCGATGATAATCCAAGGCCCGATGTTCAGCATCGCTCGTTGGTACAGCGTGAGTTGCTTCTCAATCACTCGGTCTCGGTATCTCGTCCTATAGATATAGATCACGGGAATTGATCGTTTTTCCTAATCTGAGACATATTTATTTGTGGATAATCTCTCTCCACTGTATTCCCCGCCCCTATGAAGGGTAGGGGGATTTCTTATAAACCCTAGAGTTAAAAACACACAAACTCCTCGGAAGTATTCTAGGCTATTTATTCAATTCATTAATAAAGAACTGGATAGCAGTCTTCAATGGTACTATCTCATTCTTGATTATCCATAGAATTTGTGAGGCATCAACATCGAAATAATGATGAGCGATAATATCCCTCATTCCCTTCACATTTTTCCAGGGTATAGGTGGATATGTTGGTAAAAGCTTTGCTCTTGCTTTCAGAAGATAAAGATTCCATCTTTTAAGATACGTTTTTTTAATCGAGGATTAAGGTTTTGATGATTGCGGATGATGTCAACAGATGTTCCTGTCTCCTTTTCCAAGAACTCTTTAGCATCCTGCAGAAGGAAAGGATTGGGTGTTTGTGTATCGACAAACAGATCAATGTCGCTCTGCTCTGTCTGCTCTCCTCTCGCTGTAGAGCCAAACAGAGACAAAGAAGTTATACCGTACTTATCTTTAAGTATACCCATATACTTCTTCAGCAATTTGATACATTCGTCCTTTCCCATATAAATGAAATATTTCGCTGCAAAAATAGACAAAAAAGTCGAATGTTCCAAATAAATACGATTGTTTTTACAAAAAATACTTTGTCAATTCAATATAAAGCAGTACCTTTGTGCTCAGAAATAGGAGGAGTAACGAGAGATTGATCAATGAATGTTGTACTATTTAAAAAAACTGCACAGGAGGGCAAAGATATGATGATAACATAAAGTTTTCCGTTTAAAATTTGGGCGGAAGATAAAAATGTATTATCTCTGAGCTTCGCTCGAAGATAAGCTGCATCTCGGAAAAAACAAAGAAAAACGAGTTTTCCTTTGGTATTTCACTCGATTTGCATTATCTTTGCACACAGAAATCTTATTGGTTACGTAGAAACAGCTGAAAGCTTCGTTACCCCTAGAAACACCACAATATAGGAACGATAGTAAGTCGAAAGCTGCCAGCTCGCGCTATTTGCAGAAGCGTGGGCATGGTGGATTTTACTATCTGGGAATGTGGTGTTCCATAGGGGTATAATTATGTCTGCTCTGTACCTGCTTCTGCTTTCCTTTTTAAGATGAAAGATGCACCGCCGACAATCTTGTGCCACTAGGTGGTAGTAAGGTTGGATTTGAACGTTTTTTTAATTTGAATACTTAAAACCAATAATAATTATGAAGAAAACTACGTGCAATGTAAAATTGTACAAAATGCGGCTAGTAAGTACCGCACCATTAATATTTATGGGGCCCACTTATTCGGATGAGTGGACTGCCCCGTGTAAAGCCATCCTGGATGATTACAACCAGAAGGTGGTGTTTGAGTTTAAGCATCCGAAGGATAGTGATAAGACATACGAGCGACACTACGATCGTCCTGCATATAATGGTTATGCTGAACTGAAAGTGGGGCACTTTAGTACTGCAGGCGACTACGCAAGGGTGATTATTAATATCACATCGAAGAATTATGAACCTTACGTGGTGCTGGAAAACTATAAACCGGCTTTTAACCGTGCAAGCATACTGGTCGACATGGTTACCAGAGCATTCAACTGGGTGCTTAGAGGCAAGATGCTATGTGTGAAGTTGGAACCTTGGGAACCTGCCGAAGGTGAAAAGATCTACTGGATGAAGGATTGTCACGAAACGTTGGTGGCAGCCGAAAAGGCAAGTGAGGACGATGCTATGCAAAATTTCGGATTTGAACAGCTGAAGAAACAATCAGAACAGACTACAAGTGTAATTAATCTTAGAAAGACAGACGACTTTAGAAAGTATATCCGCTATAAGGATAAAGAGCTTGTGGTGAGATTGATTCGTGAGGCAGTGAAGAACCTTAAGGGTGCGAAGGATATAGCTAGAGTTATAAGATTTCTGCAAGACCAAAAGGTTATAACTCGCCCAACGTTCCTGGCTTTTATTAGCGAGTTTAAGGAGTTGGAGGGCAAAATCTCTGTGTCGCGATTCAATTATTATACCTATATTGTCAACAAACCTTTTGATAACGATCCACAATATGACGGATTGTTTGAGACATTTGAATCGTTGATTACTGCTTAAAAAATAGTTCGGACTGGTTTGGACCGGGCGAACCGGTTGCAACCAGTCGAACTGGTTTATAATGGGTATTATCGGGCGGACTGATAATACCCATTTTTTATGCCCTTTGTCTGAAGGATTACCCGTAACTTTGCATCCGCATTTGCACAGTTAACATTATTAACCCGAGAGGGGAGTAGGCGCTGAAACCATTCTCACATACCCCATAAGAAAGGATATGAGAAATGAAGAGAAGAATGCGATTCACATCAATCTTGATGGTGCAACCGTGAGTGAACAACTGCTAGAGGTGATGGCTATCGAATGCACTCGTTTCGATGTGGTCGAACACTACCTGCTGGCTTATTATCGCCAGATAGTGATGGACAATGGACTGGGCCATCATGTAGAACTGGAGAATCGCGTGCGTGCGCATCATAATAAGAATGCTGTGCATGTGCCCGAATCGGATGGTGAGGCTAGCCGTAAGAATCGCTACGACAAGGAACGAGAGCAGAACGAGTTGGCTCGAAAGAAGTATCAGGCTATGAGCAAGAAGGAGAGAAAGCTGATTATCGAAGAGAGCCTGATAGTTCTGATTAAGAAGCACAGACAGCTGTTTACATCGAAGAACCACTGGATAGGCCTATATCTGGTGGTAAAGGACAGAGTGGATGGAGGCTTGACGAAGTTGGATTTTACTAACGGTGTGCTTGGTATCAACATAGACAGTTGGCCCGACGACTTGAAGATAAGCGAGCGAACACTGAGCAATTTTGCCCGGTGTGTGGACTACGAAGACAGGTATGAGGCTTATTACGATATGGAATCTAACCCATGGGAAGAGCTTTGTGATGTGTATTGGAACATACTAAAAGGCCAGATTTTGATGAATAAATGACGTGCACGGTGACGTATTGACGTGTAAAATGACGTGCGTGTGACGTGCTGACGTATCGGCCGTTTTGAGCATTTTATTATACCTACCTTTGCATCGCCAAAAGGATAAAAGCCGCGATTAAGCGAGTGAAGAGCCGAATGAAATTCGAGCTTTTTCGAGCGGAAGCGGGTTCGAGCGAAAGCTCAAATTCCTCGCGGCGATGCAAATGTGTAATTAATAAAGTAATAAAATGAAGCAAAAAACAAAAATGATGATTATGAGCAGAAGCAGAAAAAAAGTGAGACTGGTTGAAGAGGATTATACTCTAGACCAGAGTGTGAACAAGAGTGCCGAGTACCTGATGAAGCGACTGCAGCGACACCTGAGCCCGGGACTGGTGAACATGCTGATAGAGCAGATGCTGGGATTTAACGAGTGGATGCAGCAGGAGATGGCCTACGACATGGATCTGTTTGTTCGCGAACACGAGGTTCGCACCACGGGATGCCCATCGGTTGACTATGTGCTGGACGTGTGCTATATGTGGATAGCTGCTGAGAAGGGAGATTTGAAACGAGAGTATAAAACTAAAAATAGTAATAAAAAATGATGGATTTGAAAATTAAGGTAGTAACCCGCCAGAATGGATATTCGCTGGCAATTGACAATGAGGAGTTTATGTATTACACAGCCGAGAGCTTGATAGAAGGCTTTTCGATCAGACTGGGTCTGGAGCGACTGAACACAATGACACAGGGCGAGATAGGCCGACTGATGGATGCAACGAAACAGGGCAGTCTGCCCAAGCGCCTGCAAAAGGAGGTTGACGGCCTGAATGCCAAGGTGAAGGATCAGAAAAAGCTGATAGCAGAGCTTCGACGCGAAATTAGAGAGATGAAACAGAAGTATGGCGAAGAAAACGACGAGAAACCTATATGGTATAGTAATTAGGTGCTGCTGCGCATCGTGCGAGCATAAGACCATCGACTACGAGGGCATCCGTACGTGCAAGCTGATGGGGCTGAAGGTGCAGAGCAAGTTTAAATGCAGCAAGTGGCAGATAAGCTGCGGCATGAGCAAGGCCGGTAGTGGCCAAGGTGTAGTACGCCACATATTAACTAAAGAAGTTGTATTAGAATAAGTAAAGTATGCGAAAGTTAGTTTGGATTATTAATGCAGCTGAGGTTGTAAAAACCGTAAAGGCAGGTAAGAAATTGCAGGGTGTGATAGCTTGGGACGACAAGCAGGGCATGATAACCATTAAGGCCAATAACCCTCCTGGAGTTAAGGTTAATAAGACGTCGTTGCTGTGTCGTACGGATTTTGGTAAAGTGACAGAGACTGCTCAGTTCTACAATGTCAATGAGCACTTTCCTAAGGTATTAGGACTGGATCGCCTCAAAAAAGCTTTCGACCGCGATGCAAAGGATGCAAAGGCGGCGATAGTTATTAATGAGATAATCGACAGAGTATAAAGACCTGCGACGTCTAACTCTGTTATAGTTACGAACGAAAAAGAACTTATATGGGATTTTGTTATCAAGAAAATACTCACTTCTCTCAGGCTGCGCAATGCAGCCGAGAGAACTTCTGGGGGGAGATTAAGAAGAGCTCTACCAGATGGAAGATTGAAAGCCGAAGGAGTATTCTGGAGGCAGTGCAGAACAATGGCGAAGCGGCTATTAAGAAATGGCTGGAGAATGAGGACTATCAGAAGTTCTTGGCCAAGAAACGTGAAATGAAGAAAGCTGCAGCACGACAGAAATTCTTTGAAAAGAGCGATGAGGAGCGACTGCTGGCTTTTGCCCAGGAACTGAAGGACAACCTTACGGCCTTTATCTTTAGCTGCCGCGAGTTTGATGAGAACGTAACAGCCAAAGGCACGCCTTTTCGCCATCGCAGGTTGGCTGGCTGCCATCTTAACGGCCTTGTGATGCTCGACATTGACCATGTGGATAATCCTATGGAGGTATGGGGGAAGCTACAGAAAAATGAAGAGCTGATGAAAAAGACGAAGCTGGTGCACATCACTAGTTCGAAGAAAGGCGTGCGTGTGATATTTGCCGGCGATACCAAGATTGGGAACTTGGCCGATAACCAAATTTGGTTTGTGAATGCGCTTGGCGGCTATAAGCCCGATGCTTCATGCATTGACGCCACTAGAAACTCTTTTGCTCCCTTAGAGGAGGATATACTTTACATTGATGACTCAATTTTTGATTATTATGACGAAGAATTTGACAACAAGTACACAGGTGATTATCGCGCCAAAAAGACGCAACCGTTACATTACAAATTTCCTGCTAGCGATGGTGCTGACAGTGTTGATAGCCCTGAAACTGCTACTGTGGCCCACCAAGATGGCCAACAGTGTGTTGACCAGAGCAGGGAAGTGGATAATAAGGACTTGGGCATAAACTGGAGAGAGTATGATATACAGCGTATTATTGATGAGCGCTACGGCGCAAAGCTGCCCTGCGCAGCCGATTCGAATAGACACAACGAGAGTCTTAAACTTGCCTCTGACTTGCTGGTACTGTTTGATGGAGACCGACAGATGGTGCAACAGGTGCTGGAGCGCCAAAGCTGGGTGCAAGAAATCATCGCCGAGCGCAACGAAAACGTGGCACAAACAGTGGCGTCAGCTGCTGAACGAATGGCGGAACGCGAAAAGAAGTACCTCACCCAGTGCCCCTCAAAAGCAATGCAAGAGGCAATTGTCAAGGCGTGCGGCCAGTCATGGAAACAGATTACGCAGGGCGAAGAAGCGACAGACGCCTCCATAGGTGAAGAGGAGATAGAGAAGTGGCTATGGGACTGGGGCGAGAAGATAGAGGAACTGTTTCCTTATTATCCTGCAATGGCTGACGCCTGCAAGGGACTGAAGCGCAACCAATATCCTGCTGCACTGATAGTATCAGGTGCACTGATGATGACGCTTATGACAAGATGCACGTATCGCTTTTATCATCGCCCCTCTAAGCTTCGCAGATTGAATTCTTCGGCGCTAATCATTGGCGATCCTGCATCAGGTAAGAGTTTTGCCACTCGATTGTACGAATTCCTGGCTGCGCCTATCGTGGCTGCAGATAAGCTGGGCAAGGACACCATCAATCGCTATCGCGAGGAGATGAAGACCAAAGGTGCTAATAAAGAGAAGCCCAAGAAGCCTAAAGTAGTGGTGCGTGTTCACCCCTCACGAACCAGTAATGCCCAGTTTATCCAGGATATGGTGAATGCAGTGGAAGATGTAGACGGCAAGCCCATGCAGCTGCACATGCTCACCTTCGATACAGAGCTTGATAATACTTTGAGCGTACAGAAGGGTGGCTCGTGGATTGACAAGCAGAATCTGGAGCTGAAGGCATTTCATAATGAGGAGGATGGACAGGCATACAGCAACATGGATTCTATCATGCAGGACTTCAACGTGACTTGGAACTACGTGTATACAGGTACGCCTATAGCACTGAAGAAGAAGGTAAATGAGCAGAACTTCGGCTCGGGATTGGCAACCCGTTTGACCTGCATTCCTCTGCCCAGCACGCACTTTGAAATGATGGATCTGGATGAGGAGGTGGACGAAGAAAGCGACAACCGCCTGCTGGAGTGGGCCAAGAAGCTGGATAAGACCAAAGGCGAGCTCTCGATTAAGCGAATAGTCCGCACTATGTACGACTGGACAGCTCGTCGCATGGCTGACGCCAAGGACAATGAGAGCAAGGCCGACGAGATGCTGCTAAAGCGCTGTGCTTACCACGGCATTAATTACTCTGCGCCCTTCATCATGATGCGCCACTGGGGCGAGTTGCACCAAGAGGGCGAATACTGGTGTGGTGATTTCGAGACGGATGAGATCGACGACAAACTTGCTGAACTAATAGTCAACATCCAGTTTGCCTGCCAGCGTCACTACTTCGGCTCACTGGCCGAGAAGTACTTCGACGACAAGCTTCGCGATGCATCGACCAATCGCCGCCACCATCAGCGAACCATCGAAGAATTTAACAGATTGGGAGATGAGTTTACGATTGATGACGTAGCGAACAGTTTCCACGTAAACATTAATGCCGCCCGTATGAGAGTAAAGCGTCTGTTGAAAGATGGGGCCGTGGTGAAGTGTGGAGAATATGTGGAGAATGGTACGTGCAAGCATCGCTACAAGAAAAAGGCCATTCTGGTAATCTAAGATTGGTACATTGGTACATTGGTACAAATTGTAATTTAGAATTAAGAATTTAGAGTATGGAACAGATAGTACAGTTGAATAGTAATGCAAAACTCTCCGAACATTTTAATTTAGGCGAGATGACGAAGAGTAGTAGTCATCCCGAAGTGTATAACATCCCTAGCCACGAGGCCATCGCAAACCTGAAGAGGGTTTGCGAGTGGCTGGAGGTGCTGAGGAAGAGGTATAATGAGCGGTATAACGCTTGTCATCTCGAGCAGAGTCGAGAGATCTCTCCACGCGCTGCGCTTGGTCGAGATGACAAAGGAGGGGCGCTTGGTCGAGATGACAAAGAGAAGCCGATAATCATTAACTCCGGCTATCGCTCGCCGCAATTGAATAAGAAGATTGGGGGCGTGCCTACCAGCAATCACCTTACTGGTTGCGCAGTGGATATCCGAGTGACGGGGATGGAGCAGTTGATTCGCTATGCCAACATCCTGCTGGATTATGCGGACGAATCGCATCAAGACTTCGATGAATTGTTGATAGAGCGAAATCGATACGGCGCTATCTGGCTGCACTTTGCGGTGCGGGCGAAAGGGAATAGACGTAAGGTAGCGTTTATCAACGCCTAAAAAGTGAATATTTTTTGAATTTTTCTTGCGGGAATGAAAAATATTGCTTACCTTTGCACCCCAATTCGTGAGGAATGATTGATTTAGTTCGTTTACAATTACTAATATTTTATATATAAAATTTGTATTTTTACATGAAAAGACTCAGTATGATGTTGGCTGGGCTATTCCTTAGTGTTGGAATATCGCTGGCACAAACAAAGGTTACTGGTACCGTGGTTAGTTATGAGGATAACGAGCCAATTATCGGAGCTACAATCCAGGTAGTT
>JAEEGG010012490.1_pt1 | contig 18307 bp, 11 predicted proteins | sample 9134161 | NCBI WGS metagenome assembly JAEEGG01 (sample SAMN16246543, study PRJNA631951) | gut metagenome | biome: gut microbiome; feature: rumen; material: CR-attached | host: Bos | place: Iran: Karaj | collected 2018-10 | reverse complement strand
CCTTCCTTCCCAACGGAAGACCTCTTGACATAGTCCTTAACCCTCTGGGCGTGCCTTCCCGTATGAATATCGGACAGGTGCTCGAGATCCATCTGTCACTTGCAGCCAAGGCTCTTGGTTTCAATGTCTCCACTCCCATATTCGACGGAGCTACCGAGGCTGATATTACCGAGACACTGGCTCTTGCCAACGATTACGTAAATCTTCCTTTCGATGAGAAGGAAGTCAAAGACTGGGAGAAGAAGTGCGAAGATCCCGATAAGTACGGCAAGAAGTATGAGATCTGGGTTCAGAACGGAAAGGGAGATTTCTCCTCGCTTCACAAGGATGAGCTCAGAAAGGAAGTATTTGAATATCTGTCAGAGCACAGAGATCACAGGAAGGTATGGGAAGGAGTTCCCATCAATTCCGACGGTAAGGTCCGCCTGAGAGACGGACGTACCGGAGAATACTTCGATGGTCCCGTAACAATTGGTCACATGCATTACCTCAAGCTCCACCACCTGGTAGACGATAAGATCCACGCACGTTCTACCGGCCCGTACAGCCTTGTTACACAGCAGCCTCTCGGCGGTAAGGCACAGTTCGGCGGACAGCGTTTCGGAGAGATGGAAGTCTGGGCGCTGGAGGCATACGGAGCTTCATATACACTTCAGGAGATCCTGACCGTTAAGTCCGATGATATTCTCGGCCGTGTCAAGACCTACGAAGCTATCATCAAGGGTCAGAACGTTCCCGCTGCGGGAATCCCCGAGTCCTTCAAAGTCCTTCTCAAGGAGCTTCAGTCACTGGGACTGGATATGAAGGTTCTGGATGAAAACGGCAATGAGGTTGAACTCAAAGAGAATGTAGACCTTGGTGAGACAGATTACCGTTCCGTAATGGAAGGTGAGAACCGCTCCACTTCCGAAAGAGACGGAGACAGATTCGTGGATAACGGATATCAGACACAGGAATTCAACGACGATGAAGAGCTCGTTACCGTGGATGATGAAGCAGACGATTTCGAAGACGACTTCGATGACGATGAGAACTGATCTGTCCTGAAACTGTTACCGTTAACGTGTAGGTGAAAATAAAAGGAGTATCATCAGATGCCTGAATCAATAAATGAGTCATATCAGCCCGTAACATTTGATTCCATCAAAATAGGACTTGCATCTCCCGAGAAGATCAGAGAATGGTCCCACGGTGAGGTCACTAAGCCCGAAACCATCAACTACAGAACACTTAAGCCCGAGCGCGACGGTCTTTTCTGCGAGAAGATCTTCGGACCCAGCAAGGACTGGGAATGCCACTGCGGAAAGTACAAGAAGATCCGTTTCAAGGGCGTTGTCTGCGATAAGTGCGGAGTTGAGGTTACCAAGTCCAGCGTCAGACGTGAGCGCATGGGTCATATCGAACTTGCTGCTCCTGTATCACACATCTGGTATTTCAAGGGTATCCCCAGCCGTATGGGACTTATCCTTGACATGTCTCCCAGACAGCTGGAGAAGGTTATCTATTTTGCATCATATATAGTTCTTGATCCCGGAACCACAGACCTTCAGAAGAAGGATCTTCTTTCCGAGAACGAATACAAGGAAGCCAGAGAAAAGTGGGGCAAGGAATTCCGTGTAGGAATGGGAGCTGAGGCTGTTAAGGAGCTTCTTTCCGAGGTTAACCTTGAAGAGGAGAGAGCTGCATTAAGATCAGAGCTTTCCGAGTCCACCGGTCAGAAGCGCGCACGTATCATCAAGAGACTTGAGGTTGTTGAGGCTTTCTGTGAGTCCGGCAACAAGCCCGAGTGGATGATCATGGATGCACTTCCGGTCATTCCCCCCGAACTCAGAGCAATGGTACAGCTTGACGGCGGAAGATTCGCTACATCGGATCTCAATGACCTTTACCGCCGTATCATAAACAGAAATAACCGTCTTAAGAGACTCATCGAACTCGGTGCTCCTGACATCATTGTCAGAAACGAGAAGAGAATGCTCCAGGAGGCTGTTGATGCACTTATCGACAACGGCCGCAGAGGACGCCCTGTTACCGGCCCCGGCAACAGACCTCTCAAGTCTCTTTCAGATATGCTCAAGGGTAAGGCAGGACGTTTCCGTCAGAACCTTCTCGGAAAGCGTGTCGACTATTCCGGACGTTCCGTTATCGTCGTAGGTCCCGAACTTAAGATCTACCAGTGCGGACTTCCCAAGGAGATGGCACTTGAGCTCTTCAAGCCCTTCGTTATGAAGGAACTTGTCGGCCGTGGCATCAGCCAGAATATCAAGAACGCCAAGAAGCTGGTTGAGCGCTGGGATGATAAGGTATGGGACGTTCTTGAAGACGTCATCAGAGAGCATCCCGTAATGCTGAACCGTGCTCCTACGCTTCACAGACTTGGAATTCAGGCTTTCGAGCCTATTCTTGTAGAGGGTAAGGCTATTAAGCTTCATCCCCTTGTATGTACCGCTTTCAATGCAGACTTCGACGGTGACCAGATGGCTGTTCACCTTCCCCTTTCTGCAGAGGCTCAGGCAGAGTGCAGATTCCTTCTGCTCTCACCCAATAACCTTCTGAAGCCTTCAGACGGCGGTCCTGTTGCGGTTCCTTCACAGGATATGGTCCTTGGTATCTATTACCTGACCCAGAAGAGAGGAAAGTCTGAAGGAGATGCTGAACCCTTACCCGGTGAGGGCATGACCTTCAAGAACATGAACGAAGCCATTCTCGCATATGAGAACGGTATCCTTGATCTTCACGCAAGCATCAATGTAAGAGTATCAAAGAAGGCTCCCGGCGGGGATGTTGTCACCGGTATCGTTGAGACTACCCTCGGAAGACTGTATTTCAATGAGATCCTTCCTCAGGATCTCGGATATGTCGACAGGAAGAATCCCGAGGATTTCCTCAAGCCCGAGATCGACTTCCTTGTAGGCAAGAAGCAGCTCAAGCAGATCCTCGAGAAGGTCATCAATACTCACGGAGTATTCAAGACCGCTGAGGTTCTTGATGATGTTAAGTCTATCGGATATAAGTTCTCTACAAGAGCCGCTATGACGGTTTCCATTTCCGATATGACCGTGCCCCCTGAGAAGCCCGAGCTTCTTGCTAAGGCACAGGAGACTGTTGACAGACTTGCTCTCGATTATCATCACGGTCTTGTTACCGAGGAAGAGAGATATAAGCAGGTTATCAAGGTCTGGACCAAGACCGATAAGGAACTTACCGATAAGCTTATCGGCGGTCTTGATAAGTACAACAACATATTCATGATGGCTGACTCCGGTGCCCGTGGATCCAACCAGCAGATCAAGCAGCTTGCAGGTATGCGTGGACTCATGGCAGATACATCAGGACACACCATCGAGCTTCCCATCAAGTCCAACTTCCGTGAAGGTCTGGACGTTCTGGAGTACTTCATGTCGGCACACGGTGCACGTAAGGGACTTTCCGATACTGCTCTCCGTACCGCTGACTCCGGTTACCTCACCAGAAGAATGGTAGACGTATCACAGCAGCTCGTCATCCAGGAGGAGGACTGCTCTGTAGGCAGAGAAGAGATCCCCGGAATGACCGTCAAGGCATTCATGGATGGCAAGGAGACCATCGAGAAGCTTAAGGACAGGATCACAGGACGTACCACCTGCGTCGATATCTTTGATAAAGACGGCAATATGATCGTTAAGCACAACCACATGATCACCCCTGCAAGAGCAGAGCGCATCATGAAGGAAGGCGTTAACGAGAAGGGCGAGCCCATTGATAAGCTCAGGATCCGTACCATCCTTACCTGCCGTTGCAAGAACGGTATCTGTGCTAAGTGCTATGGTGCCAACATGGCAACCGGCGAGAAGGTTCAGATCGGTGAGGCAGTAGGTATCATCGCTGCACAGTCCATCGGTGAGCCCGGTACACAGCTTACCATGAGAACATTCCACACCGGTGGTGTCGCAGGTAGCGATATTACCCAGGGTCTTCCCAGAGTCGAAGAGCTCTTCGAAGCAAGAAAGCCCAAGGGACTTGCTATCATCTCCGAGATCGACGGTAAGGTTACCAAGATTGAAGAGATCAAGAGATCCAGAAAGATCTTCATCGAGAATGAAGAGACCGGCGAGAAGAGAGATTATCTCACCAAGTACGGATCAAGCCTTAAGGTTGAAGAGGGACAGATCATCGAAGCCGGTGACTATCTCACCGAGGGTTCCATCGATCCCCACGATCTTCTCAAGATCAAGGGAATCAGGGCCGTACAGGATTACCTTCTCAAGGAAGTACAGAGAGTATACCGTCTGCAGGGCGTTGATATCGCAGATAAGCATATCGAGGTTCTCGTTCGTCAGATGCTCCGCAAGATCCGCATAGATGAGCCCGGAGATACTGAGCTCCTTTCCGGAACCCAGATCGACAAGCTCGATTTCGAAGAGATCAACGAGAAGCTTATTGCTGAAGGAAAGGCTCCCATCGAAGGAACCCAGATCATCCTCGGAATCACCAAGGCAGCACTTGCAACCGATTCCTTCATGTCTGCAGCATCATTCCAGGAGACTACCAAGGTTCTCACCGATGCGGCCATCAAGGGTAAGACCGATCCTCTTATCGGACTTAAGGAGAACGTCATAATCGGTAAGCTCATCCCTGCCGGAACAGGTCTCAAGAGATACAGAAATCTCACTCTCTCAACAGACCTCAACAATAAGAATTCTCTCAATGAGGCTGAAAATGCTGAGGAAGTTTTTGAAGCAGCAGAGGCAGTTTCCGAGGATTCGGACAGCGAAGAGTAATCTTCACAGTTAAATAAATTTTTCGTTCCCGGCAAGGATTTTCCGAGCCGGGAACGTGCATTTATGAGGTTTTTATCTTATAATGTTTCAGAAGATGACCGCCTGCCCGAAGCGGGTCCGGATAAGTTATATGCCGGAAAGCAGGGTAAGCCGTGTATGTAAGGGACAGGGCAGATAAGCGGATCATATGGATCTATGAAATGAAGACAAAATCAGGAGAATGGTATGAAGGTACTCGTCACAGGAGTTAACGGACAGCTCGGTCATGATCTTATGAACGAACTTGCCAGGAGAAACATTGAAAGCGTAGGCTCTGATATTACCCCTCAGTACAGCGGGATAAAGGATGGGAGCGCAGCCGGGAGCGCTGCATATGTTCAGATGGATATAACCGACCGGGATGGGGTGCTTGATACCATCAGAAATACCGGGGCGGATGTTGTTATGCACTGCGCTGCATGGACTGCGGTTGATGCCGCTGAGGACGAAGCAAACAGGGATAAGGTATATGCGGTAAATGCGAAGGGAACGGACCATATCGCCGAAGCCTGCAGGGAATGTGATGCCAAGATGCTGTACCTGAGCACCGATTACGTTTTTAACGGTGAGGGAACTGAAGCCTGGGATCCGGACTGTAAGGATTATGCTCCCCTCAATTACTACGGTGAGACCAAGCTTGAAGGCGAGAAGGCTGTATCTTCAAGGCTTGAGAAGTACTTCATAGTAAGGATTGCCTGGGTTTTCGGACTTAACGGCAAGAACTTTATCAAGACCATGCTGGGACTTGCGGATACCCATGACTCTCTCAGGGTTGTGGATGACCAGATCGGAACTCCCACATATACCTATGATCTTGCAGTCCTGCTTGTTGATATGATCCTTACGGAAAAATACGGCTATTATCATGCGACCAACGAGGGCGGATATATATCCTGGGCTGATTTTGCGGAAGCGATAATGAAAGAGGGTGGCAAGTCCACTGTCATAAACAGGGTTACCACTGAGGAGTACGGACTCAGCAAGGCAAAGAGGCCCTTCAATTCAAGACTGGATAAGTCCAAGCTTGTTAAGAACGGATTCACTCCCCTTCCTGACTGGAAGGATGCTCTTCACAGATATCTTATCGAGCTTAAGAGCGTTAACTGAACGGTCTGTAACATAAAAGAAAGCCTGCATCGGACAGTAAGTCCGTGCAGGCTTCTTTTATGTCTCCTCAGCAGGGCTGCTTTCCTCAGTCTCTGCCGGTATCTCCTCGGGCGGATTGTTGATCCATACCTCCGGAAGCTTGAAGCCACCCGGGCTTCCCTGGTCATACCTGAAGGCCTCACGCATTCTCGCGTAATACCAGAAGAAATGATAGCCGTAATCATTGTAACGCCACGCATATCCGTAAGGATTGCCGGAATTGATGGCAAGAGTGTCAGGATGGGCGGCCTTATATTCCTCCAGCTGTTCATCACTTACACCGATGGCGATGGCGCAGAATCTGTCCAGGTTCATTGTGTCTATGGGGGTGATATCCCTGATCCCGCTGTAGCTGATATTGAGGTATTTTACCGACTCCAGGTTCACTATGGGGGTTATATCCTTAAGCCTGTCGCAATATACCAGCTCCACCCATGTCAGGTTGTGGCAGTATGAAAGGGGAGTGATATCCGTCATCTTGGCATCTGAGAGAATGATGCATTCAAGGAGGGGCATGTACTGTATAAAGGAGATATCCGTGATCCCCGCATCGTGCCCAAGGTCCATATAGACCACGTCGTGGCAGTACTTAAGGGGTTCCGTCATGGAATCGTTGATGCCGTGGGTCATGCGGATGACCTGGTCGTCAGTCAGCGCGCTTCTGGTGCCGACGTGGATCCTCCATACCACTTTGGTATCCGGAAAATCGTTCCTTATCCCGTCCATGACCTCATTGTCTATTCCGCAGTCATCCAGCAGAAAATACTGACAGTCATTAAAAATTGAAAGAGCATTGCGTATCTCTTCCTCGCCCTCGTTTCCGATGGGAACCCACTGGTAGGTGACCTCTGTATCCATGGTGGATACTCTTTTTCCGAAGAGGTCAAAATCATATATGAAATTAACGGAGGGGTTGCTTTCCTTAAGAGTCTTCACATCGGCTACAGACAGCTCTGATACGCCATCTTCGTTCATCAGGTTGATCCAGCCAAGCTCAGGCATCTGCGCGATCGCTTCTGCAACTGCGGGAACGTCATCAGGAGTCATCAGGGCAAGGTCCAGGCTCTGTTCGTGAATGTCTGTTTCTGCCCCAAGTATACTGACGGTTTGGGGAAGCTCGGGCTCTGCCGGCTCTTCGGGTTCTTCAGGAACCTCGGGCTCCTGAACCTCCGGAGAGGTATCTCCTCCGGAAACATCGGATGCAGGATCTTCTTCATCCGTTACAGAGTTTACGGTAACCTCCTGTACCTCCGGTTCGTCTGCGGGAGGAGCAGCAGTAAATGCGCATCCGCCTGTGAACAGCATTGTGGATATTATGATGGCGGGGATTGTTTTCTTCATGATGATCTCGTTTCTTATAGCAAAAAAATATCGGGGCCGAAACCCTGCCATAGTATAACAGCATTCCGACCCCAATAACACATGATAATCTTTATTTTTTTATTAATCTTACTATAAAGATCAGCAGGCAGGCACCGACCACACCGCAGATAAGTCCGCCGATGATGCCGTTGAAGCTGATGCCGATGAGTCCGAAGAGAGCACCTGCTACAGCACCTCCGACAATGCCGAGGATGATGTTGAGAAGGATGCCGTTGTTGCTCTTCATGATGATGCCGGCAAGCCATCCTGAGATGCCGCCCATGATGATGGCTATTATGATTGATACAAGTGAGCCCATTGTTTTCTCCTTTCGATAATGTGGTACATTGCGGAAAACACTATTTTCCGTCACCGGTGGAATTATACTATATGTTGATGTATCTATCAATAAAAACAGATACCGCCACAATCATTAGTCGGGGCGTTTTTTTCATGGGCCTGAAAGAGAAAAAATACTGATTGACAAAGGAAGCCGTGCAACCTATAATCATTTAGCGTGCGTAAAAAGGACTTACTATGCCCATATGCTGCATACAAGGCAGCGTAATGACGGAAACGCACCGTCTGAGGGTATTATAAGCCATAGCGCATAGAACGCAAATATTAAGAAAGGAAAGGTGAACGAAATGCCCACATTTAACCAGTTAGTAAGAAAGGGCCGCGAGACCAGCGTTAAGAAGTCTACTGCTCCTGCTCTTCAGAGAAGCTTTAACTCTCTTCACAAGAAGCCTGTTAACAACTCCTCACCCCAGAAGCGTGGCGTCTGCACAGCTGTTAAGACCGCTACCCCTAAGAAGCCTAACTCCGCACTTCGTAAGATCGCCAGAGTACGTCTTTCAAACGGAATCGAAGTAACCAGCTACATTCCCGGTGAAGGACATAACCTTCAGGAGCACTCTGTAGTTCTTATCCGTGGCGGACGTGTTAAGGACCTTCCCGGTACCAGATATCACATCATCCGTGGAACCCTTGATACCGCAGGCGTGGCAAACCGCAGACAGGCCCGTTCCAAGTACGGTGCCAAGAGACCCAAGGAGAAGAAATAATAATTTCTTGTGATCCGGGGTTAAGGTAATTACAAAAACGTAACTGAGATTTAGTGTTGGAAAGCTTAGTTCATCTTTTAATATATCTAAAGAGAACCTAACTACAGCACGAACACTTGGGGAAACACATGTGAGTACCGATGAGTTAACTTTAATTTGTTAAGGAGGGAAGTAACGTGCCAAGAAAAGGACATATTGCAAAAAGAGACGTTTTGGCAGATCCTCTGTATAATGACAAGGTTGTCACAAAGCTTGTGAACAACGTCATGCTTGACGGTAAGAAGGGCGTAGCCCAGAAGATCGTTTACGGAGCATTTGCACAGGTAGAAGAGAAGTCCGGCAAGCCCGCACTCGAAGTATTCCAGGCAGCAATGAACAACATTATGCCTACTCTTGAGTGTAAGGCAAGAAGAGTCGGCGGAGCTACCTATCAGGTTCCTCTCGAGGTTAAGCCCGAGAGAAGACAGACACTCGGCCTCAGATGGCTTACCATGTTCGCTCGCAAGCGTGGCGAGAAGACCATGGTAGACAGACTTGCCAATGAGATCATTGACGCTTCAAACAACACCGGCGGTGCTGTAAAGCGTAAGGAAGATATGCACAAGATGGCCGAGGCAAACAAGGCGTTTGCACATTATCGTTTTTAAGGAGGGATAGTAAATGGCAGAAAGACAATATCCCCTCGAGAGAACGAGAAACATCGGTATCATGGCGCATATCGATGCAGGTAAGACAACTCTTACCGAGCGTATTCTGTATTATACAGGTGTTAACTACAAGATTGGTGAGACCTACGAAGGAACCGCTACCATGGACTACATGGAGCAGGAGCAGGAGAGAGGTATAACCATTACTTCAGCAGCTACCACCTGCCACTGGACACATCAGGAGAACTGCAAGCCCCAGCCCGGAGCTCTTGAGCACCGTATCAACATCATTGATACCCCGGGACACGTCGACTTTACCGTAGAGGTTGAGAGATCTCTCAGAGTCCTCGACGGAGCTGTAGGTGTCTTCGATGCTAAGGGCGGTGTTGAGCCTCAGTCCGAGAACGTATGGAGACAGGCTGACACCTATCACGTACCGAGAATGGCTTTTGTCAACAAGATGGACATTCTTGGAGCTAACTTCATGAACACCGTTAAGGAGATCCGTACCAAGCTGGGCAAGAACCCTGTTGTTATCGAACTCCCCATCGGTAAGGAAGATTATTTCCAGGGAATCATCGACCTCTTCGAGATGAAGGCTTATATCTATAATGACAGCAAGGGCGAAGATATCTCCATCACCGATATCCCCGATGATATGAAGGCTGAGGCTGATGAGTGGCACACCAAGCTTGTTGAGCAGATCTGTGAGTTCGATGATGAGCTCATGATGAAGTATCTCGACGGCGAGGAGCCCACTGTTCCCGAGATGAAGGCAGCTCTTCGTAAGGCTACCATCGACAATTCCGGTGTTCCCGTATGCTGCGGATCAGCACACCAGAACAAGGGTATCCAGAAGCTTCTTGATGCTGTCATCGACTTCATGCCCGCTCCTACCGACATCCCCGATGCTGTAGGAACCGATGACGAAGGCAATGAGCTTACAAGAAAGTCATCTGATGATGAGCCTTTCTCAGCTCTTGCATTCAAGATCATTTCCGATCCTTTCGTAGGAAGACTTGCATTCTTCAGAGTTTATTCAGGAACACTGAAGTCAGGTTCCTACGTATACAACTCCTCAAAGGGCAAGAAAGAGAGAGTCGGACGTATCCTTCAGATGCATGCTAACAAGAGATCCGAGCTTGACGAGGTATTCTCAGGTGATATAGCTGCAGCAGTAGGATTTAAGTCCACCTCTACCGGTGATACCATCTGCGACGAGCAGCATCCTATCATCCTCGAGTCCATGGAGTTCCCCGAGCCCGTTATCGAGCTCGCTATCGAGCCCAAGACCAAAGCAGGTCAGGACAAGATGGCAGACGCACTTGCAAAGCTTGCTGAGGAAGATCCCACCTTCAGAGCACACACCAATACCGAGACCGGCCAGACCATCATCGCAGGTATGGGTGAGCTCCACCTGGAGATCATCGTCGACAGACTCCTCCGCGAGTACAAGGTTGAAGCTAACGTAGGTGCACCTCAGGTTGCATATAAGGAAGCATTCACCAAGGCAGTCGATGTTGAATGTAAGTATGCTAAGCAGTCCGGCGGACGTGGTCAGTACGGACACTGTAAGGTTAAGTTCGAGCCCATGGAAGCTAACTGCGACCATTTCGAATTTGATCCCAAGGCTAACATCCTTCTCAACGAGCCCCCTCAGCTTCTCTTCGAGTCCACCATCGTCGGCGGTGCTATTCCCAAGGAGTATGTACCCGCAGTCGGAGACGGTATCAAGGAAGCAATGCAGGCAGGTATCCTCGGCGGATTCCCCGTACTCGGCGTTCACGCTAATGTTTACGACGGATCCTACCACGAGGTCGACTCTTCCGAAATGGCATTCCACATTGCCGGATCGATGGCATTCAAGGATGCTATGAGCAAGGCGGCTCCCGTTCTTCTCGAGCCCATCATGAAGGTTGAGGTTACAATGCCTGAGGAGTACATGGGCGACGTTATCGGTGACCTTAACTCAAGACGTGGACGTGTTGAGGGAATGGAAGATATCGGCGGAGGCAAGATGGTTAAGGCATTCGTTCCTCTCGCAGAGATGTTCGGATACTCAACAGACCTTCGATCCAGAACCCAGGGCCGTGGTAACTACTCAATGTTCTTCGAAAAGTACGAGCCCGTTCCCAAGAACGTTCAGGAGAAGGTCCTTGCAAGCAAATAAATGCTTGAATTACGGCTGAGGTTTTAATATAATAGACGTTAGCCGTGTAACGAAAAATGGGCGCCGTAGGCGCTAGTCTACGGCGCAGTATAAACACTTCATTTTAGGAGGGAAAGTGTAAAATGGCTAAAGAGAAGTTTGAAAGAACAAAACCCCATTGTAACATTGGTACCATCGGACACGTTGACCATGGTAAGACCACTCTTACCGCTGCTATAACCAAGGTTCTTGCAGCAAGAGTTGCAGGTAATACCGCTACCGATTTCAGCAACATTGATAAGGCTCCCGAAGAGAGAGAGCGTGGAATCACCATTTCTACCGCACACGTTGAGTATCAGACCGAGAACAGACACTATGCTCACGTTGACTGCCCGGGACACGCTGACTACGTTAAGAACATGATCACCGGTGCTGCACAGATGGATGGTGCTATCCTCGTTGTTGCTGCTACCGACGGTGTTATGGCTCAGACCAAGGAGCACATCCTTCTTTCCAGACAGGTAGGCGTTCCTTACATCGTAGTATTCCTTAACAAGTGCGACATGGTTGACGATCCCGAGCTTATCGAGCTCGTTGAGATGGAAGTTACCGAGCAGCTTGAAGAGTACGGATTCAAGGATTGCCCCATCATCAAGGGTTCCGCTCTTAAGGCTCTTGAAGATCCCAGCAGCGAGTGGGGAGACAAGATCATGGAGCTTATGGCTACCGTTGACTCTTACATTCCCGATCCTCAGCGTGACACCGACAAGCCTTTCCTTATGCCTGTCGAGGACGTATTCACCATCACCGGACGTGGAACTGTTGCTACCGGCCGTGTAGAGCGTGGAACTCTTCACCTCAACGACGAAGTCGAGATCCTTGGAATCAAGGAAGAGAAGGGCAAGTCAGTTATCACCGGTATCGAGATGTTCCGTAAGATGCTTGACGAGGCTCAGGCCGGCGACAACATCGGAGCACTCCTTCGTGGTGTAGACAGAAAAGACATCGAGCGTGGACAGGTTGTTGCTAAGCCCGGAACCGTTACCTGCCATAAGAAGTTTACCGCACAGGTTTACGTTCTTACCAAGGACGAGGGTGGACGTCACACTCCTTTCTTCAACAACTACAGACCTCAGTTCTATTTCAGAACAACTGACGTTACCGGCGTTATCAACCTTCCTGAAGGCACCGAGATGTGCATGCCCGGCGACAACGTTGAGATGACCATCGAGCTCATCCATCCCATCGCTATGGAGCAGGGACTTACCTTCGCTATCCGTGAGGGTGGCAGAACCGTAGGTTCAGGCCGTGTTGCTTCCGTCATCGAGTAATCGGTAAGGAAACGCCTAAGTACTTTTAATCTAATATCCCGGAGGGATCATCTCTCCGGGATTTTTTAAAGGATACAGACAGAGGAGAAAATATGAAAAAATTACTCAGCATGGTTCTTGTGCTTACAATGATCCTTTCCATTGCAGGCTGCGGAAAGAGCGGACTCGGAACCGAGTGGGCAAGCGAGGACGAGGATATTCAGGTTTACGATTTTGACGACGGAACCCATCTCTATGAAGGAAGAATGGGATCCAAGATGAAGACAGCATGGTTTGATTTCAGCGTTAACGATGCATACTTTACCGAGGATGCTATCGGCGGATACACTCCTTCAAACGGAAATGTTCTTGTAGTTGTTGAGCTTACCATCAAGAACACCTTCAATCAGTCAATTCCCATGAGCAACTGGGACTTCCAGCTTCAGTGGGGCGAGGATGACGATGATGATGCTTATGCATTCCCTGTAGAGACCAACGAGGACCTTCTCAGCGATCAGCTTCCTGCAGAGTACGATCTCGGCGTTAAGGATTCCATGACAGGAACTCTTGTATTCGAAGCTCCCGAGGGATATAAGGATTTCTCCGTATCATTCGTTGAGTACTTTGAGGATGATACCGAGGGAGATTACTTCTTCGTATACTTCACTGCAGATGAGAAATAATTTCTGAGTTATGATATTGAAGCCTCCGGCATACCGAGCCGGAGGCTTTTTTTATGCCGCAGTTCCACAGTTTTCTCCAAAATAGACCTCCTGGATATGGATTATCAGAAAAAATCAATTGTCCGCTTTACAAATACCTTCCATAGTAGTACGATGTAGAAAACGGTTTCCGAAAACGTTTTATATTAATGAACATTCATCATATGCAAAGGAGGGCTTTTGATGGTTACGATAAGAGATGTGGCAAAGAGAGCGGGCGTTGCCGTCTCGACGGTTTCCAAGGTCATCAACAGATATCCAAGCGTATCGGAAGATACCATCGCAAGAGTCAATGAAGCGATCGAGGAGTTGCATTTTATCCCGAATTCGGTTGCAGCGTCTCTTTCATCAAAACAATCCGGACGTGTTGCGGTGCTTACGGATCCCGATGGACAGACCCTTGCTTCCAGTGAGATAATGATGCAGTACATCATGGGTGCCGTGAAGGCAGGCAATGAGGCGAGGCTTGATGTGGTTCCCCTGTTCTTCTCCATGTTTGCGGGAATGAAGGTGGAGGAGATCGAGCACAGACTTGAAGCCCAGAATATCAGGAGCATCATAATATGCGGACTTGACCGCGATATGAAGGCACTGACACAGCTGGTGGAGAGGGAGAAGTTCAAGACGGTCGTGGTGGATATGCCCATGGAGAGCGAGAATGTCTCCAACATAGGCGTGGATCACGCTCAGGCCCAGAAGGACATCCTGCGTAAGACCATCACAGAGAATACTGGTCCCAGCAATTCGGTACTCTATATCTCGGGAAGGACCAACAGCTATGTTACCGAGGAGAGGATCCGCGGTGCAATGGAGCTTTCCGAGGAGATAGGTTTTGAACTGACCGTTATGAACGGCGCATTCAGTGAGAAGACCGCCCGTGAGATCACCCTTAAATACGGCAGGGACAAGGATATAATAGCCTGCGGATCGGACCTTATGGCAATAGGAGCCATGAAGGCGCTCACGGACATGAACGTTTTCCATCCGGTATGCGGGTTTGACGGCATTACACTGATGGGATATGCAGGCAAGAACATGACCACCGTCAGACAGGATTTTTACGATATAGGCGAGGAAGCGCTCAGGGAATGCATAAGGCTGATGGGCGGTGAAAGCGGACGCTCCATCAGGGTTCCCTACAGCCTGGTACAGGTAAGATACGAGGATGTACTCACCTGACAGCAGTTGGGTCATCAGACAGATTTTGAAGGAAGGTCCGGCAAATTGATGATATGCCGGTGATCTTAAAGGAGATGGTAAGCGCATATGGAAAGTAATCGCAATCTGGGCAGGGATGTTATCATTATGAATCTTGAGGAGCAGCTCAGCCTGATAACAAGGAAGGAATACGGAAGGGAGATAGCGGAATGCAGTGACAGTCAGCTGTATTACGCAATACTTTCCCTTGTAAAGACTCTGATGGATGTATCAATGCCTATCTCCGGAGAGAAGAAGGTGTATTACATCTCCATGGAATTCCTCATCGGAAAACTTCTTTCCAATAACCTGATCAATCTTGGTATCTATGAGAAGCTTTCGGACATCCTTGAAAGGAACGGAAAATCCATTGCTGCTGTCGAGGAGGTTGAGCCCGAGCCGTCCCTGGGTAACGGCGGACTCGGAAGACTGGCTGCGTGCTTCCTTGATTCCATCGCAAGTCTGGGACTTCCCGGAGACGGAATAGGTCTCAATTATCATTTCGGACTTTTTAAGCAGGTGTTCAGGAATAACTGTCAGACCGCAGAGAAGAACGACTGGATCGAAAGTAACAGCTGGCTCAGGAAGACAGGCGTATCCTTCAAGGTAAAGTATGCCGATTTTGAAGTCGTATCCAGGATGTATGACATAGATGTCATAGGGTATGAAAACGGCGTTAATAAGCTTCATCTTTTCGATGTTGAGACCGTGAACGAAGACCTTGTGAAAAGGGGCATCGATTTCGATAAGAAGGCTGTTTCCGGTAACCTTACTCTCTTCCTCTATCCGGATGATTCCGACAAGGACGGCAATCTTCTCAGGATCTACCAGGAATATTTCATGTGCGCCAATGCGGCAAGGCTTATTGTAAAGGAGATGCAGGATAAGAAGTACGAGCTTGCGGATCTTTCCAAACACGCCGCTATCCAGATCAACGATACCCATCCCACACTGGTCATTCCCGAACTTATCAGGATCCTTGTGGAGGAGGAGCACTTCTCCATGGACGAAGCCATCAAGGAAGTGACTGCAACCTGTGCCTACACCAATCACACGATCCTTGCGGAGGCTCTCGAGACCTGGCCTTTGGATTACCTTGAACAGGTTGTGCCTCATCTTATCCCCTATATCATGGAGCTTGATAAGAGAGCAAAGGAAAAGTTCGATGATCCCAGGGTTGCCATAGTAGATGATGACAGCAGAGTTCATATGGCACACATCGATATCCATTACGGACACTCCATCAACGGAGTTGCCGCCATACATACCGATATCCTGGAAAAGACAGAGCTCAACCATTTCTACAGGATCTATCCCGATAAGTTCAATAACAAGACCAACGGTATAACCTTCCGCAGATGGCTCATATCCTGTAACAGAGAGCTTTCCGGATTTCTCCGCAGGACCATCGGAGAGGGATTTACCAAGAATGCGGATGATCTCGAGAAGCTCCTTGAGTTTAAGGATAATGACATGGTCCTTGAGAATATCGAGAACATCAAGAAGATCAAGAAGCAGCAGCTTGCGGATTATGTCAGGGTTAAGGAAGGAGTCGAACTGAATGTGGATTCCATCTTCGATATCCAGTCCAAGAGGCTTCATGAATACAAGCGTCAGCAGATGAACGCTCTCTACATCATCCACAAGTATCTGGAGATCAAGTCCGGTAAGAAGCCCGTAAGGCCTGTCACCTACATCTTCGGTGCAAAGGCCGCTCCGGCATATGTGATCGCACAGGATATCATCCATCTGATCCTCTGCCTGCAGGAACTTATCAGTAAGGATCCCGAGGTGAACCCTTACATGAAGGTGCTGATGGTGGAGAACTACAATGTGACCTACGCCGAGAAGATGATCCCGGCCTGCGATATCTCCGAGCAGATATCCCTTGCATCCAAGGAGGCATCAGGTACCGGCAACATGAAGTTCATGCTTAACGGTGCGGTTACCCTCGGTACAGCAGACGGAGCCAATGTGGAGATAGCGGAGCTGGTGGGTAAGGACAATATCTTCGAATTCGGCCTCGGATCGGATAAGGTCATAGAGCATTACCGGAAGGCTGATTATGTGGCATGGGATCATTACAGAAAGAGCCCTGTCATCAAGGAGGCTGTGGACTTTATCACAAGCATGCAGCTTCTTAAGATCGGAGATGTGGTGAAGCTTACAAGACTTAAGAGCGAGCTTCTTAACAAGGACTGGTTCATGACCCTTATAGACCTTGAGGATTACATCAGGGTTAAGGATGAGGCGATTGCGGCATATGAGGACCGCGAAAGATGGCGCAGGATGATGCTGGTCAATATTGCCAAGGCAGGCTTCTTCTCATCCGACAGGACCATAAGACAGTATAATGAGGACATCTGGCATCTGAACTGAAAATGCAGGATCTGTGCGGGTTCCGGGACACGGTTGTTGGCCCCGGGGCGGCCTACCACAATATATAGTGGTACATGAAAATGCTGAAAAACACGGCTACGGCCGTGTTTTTTGGTGCTCTGCGCCCTTGAAATCCAGTATCCATGCGCCTTTCAGCGGGTTATTGAACACTTTTCACAAAAATAACACGGGTCATTCTTATATTATTATTTGGTACCATATCTTGACTTTGAAATATTTTGGGTAATACAATATGTAGTGCACGGCCATGTGTTTTACACTATATATAATGTGAAAAATGGCCTGAAAAACATATAAACCGTATAGTATCGGGGGAGTGTCCATGAAGATTATCAAGAGAAGCGGCAGTGAGGTGCCATTTGACATTGAGAAGATAACGGCGGCAGTACGCAAAGCCAACGAGAGTGTTATTGAGACCGAGAGGATGACTGAGAAGCAGATTGATGTCATTTCCGACAATATGCTCACTCAGTGTTCAAGGATCCCCAGATCTCTTTCTGTCGAGGAAATCCAGGATATGGTCGAGAATGAGATCATGAACCAGAGAGCCTTCGCCGTTGCCCGTTCCTATATCACATACAGATACAAGAGGCAGCTTGTCCGTAAGTCCAATTCCACGGATGAGCAGATCCTTTCTCTCATTGAGTGCAACAATGAAGAGGTAAAGCAGGAGAATTCCAACAAGAATCCTACCGTCAACAGCGTTCAGCGTGACTATATGGCCGGTGAGGTCAGCAAGGATATCACCAAGAGATTCCTTCTTGATGAGGATATCGTTGCCGCTCATGAGGCAGGTCTCATCCACTTCCATGATGCTGATTATTTTGCGCAGCATATGCATAACTGCTGTCTGGTCAACCTGAAGGATATGCTTCAGAACGGCACGGTCATCAGCGAGACCATGATCGAGAAGCCTCATTCATTCTCCACCGCATGTAATGTTGCGACTCAGGCCATCGCCCAGATAGCATCCTCACAGTACGGCGGACAGAGCATTTCTCTTTCACATCTGGCTCCTTTCGTGCAGATCAGCCGTGAGAAGTTCAGACAGACCGTTAAGGAAGAGATGGATGATGCGGGTATCAAGGTGACCGAAGAGGAGATCAACAAGGTCGCCGAGATGAGAGTCCTTGATGAGATCAGGGCAGGTGTACAGACCATCCAGTACCAGGTCATCACCCTTATGACCACAAACGGACAGGCTCCCTTCATCACCGTGTTCATGTATCTTGATGAAGTGCCTGAGGGACAGACAAGGGATGACCTTGCCATCGTTATCGAAGAGATGCTCAAGCAGCGTATCAAGGGCGTCAAGAATGAGAAGGGTGTATATATCACTCCCGCATTCCCCAAGCTCATCTATGTTCTCGATGAGGACAATATAACCAAGGACAGCAAGTATTACTATCTGACCGAGCTTGCTGCAAGATGTACCGCAAAGCGCATGGTTCCCGATTATATCTCAGCCAAGGTCATGAAGGAACTCAAGGGCGGCAATGTATATACCT
>JAEEGG010012485.1_pt1 | contig 18311 bp, 16 predicted proteins | sample 9134161 | NCBI WGS metagenome assembly JAEEGG01 (sample SAMN16246543, study PRJNA631951) | gut metagenome | biome: gut microbiome; feature: rumen; material: CR-attached | host: Bos | place: Iran: Karaj | collected 2018-10 | reverse complement strand
CATCACCAGTTCACAATGTATCTCATCAGAGATAATCCTGACGTGGTGACGATGGCAGATTTCAGCCATGCGTTGTAGTTCTTCCCTTGTCCAAATGCGCCCAGTGGGGTTGTGTGGATTGCAAAGTAGGAAGACGGTAGTCTTATCATCGGCACACTTCTCTTCGAAATCATTCCAATTCACCTCAAATCTGTTATCTTTGTTGCGACTAAATCGCAACACACTCTCTGCCACTTCGCAGCCGTTATTGCGGATAGACGTGAAGAAACAATTGTAGTCAGGCGACAGAATCAGTACCTTCTCACCAGGCATCGTCAGTGCTTTGATGGCACACGACATAGCAGGAATCACTCCTGTGGTATAAAGAATACTTTCTTTCTGGATAGTCCACCCATGACGTCGCTGAAACCATGAGATGATGGCTTCGTAATAGTCGTCTTCCACTAATGTATATCCAAACACTCCGTGTTCTGCCCGTTTGCGGATGGCATCTTGGATGGCAGGAGCAGCCTTGAAGTCCATATCAGCCACCCACATGGGAATGACACCTTCTGGGGCCTCATCCCATTTTACGCAGCTGGTGCCTCGCCTGTCTATGATTTCGTCAAAATCGTATTTCACTTCTTCCCTCTTATTTCTATGACACAGTTATTTGGCTGTCGCACATTCTCGTCAATAGTGATAGAACCGATGGAGTCGGCAACAATATGTCCGCTGGTAGGGTTCTTGATGTTTTCAACATGTCCTTTGATGTCAGCCTCAACAGTGGTGTATTCAAAGATACGGTCGCAAGCCTTGTCAAAGGTACAGTTTTCCAATACCAAGTCATCAGCATAACAAAGCAGTTGCTCGCCTGCTAGATGGCAGTTAACCAGTCGTACGTTCTTCGAGTGCCAGGCCAGATACTCGCCGTCCAATACAGAATCGTAGATGGTGACATTCTCACACTCCCAGAAAGAGTCCTTTGTCAGAATCTTGGCATTGTGAATCTCTACGTTCTGACAATATTGGAACACATATTTGGAGTCGCTCTCCAATCCGTCAACATAAATATTCTTGGAGAACATAAAAGGATAGGTACCACCATGCAGGCGGACATTTTTCAGTTTCAGCCCGTCAACCTTCCAAAAGGTTTCGTCAGCATCACACATCTCCACATCTTCCAATTCCACATTTTTCATCTCGCGAAAAAACTTGGGTGCATCAATGCGACAACGACGCATTACAAGGTCGTTGGTGTACCAGATAGCCGAACGCGAATCCAATGCGAAATAGCAATCCTCTATCAGGGCACCGTCAACGTGCCACCACGGATATTTGCCATAGAAACGGCAGTTGCTGGCCTCTATGTTCTGACATTGCTTAATACCACTCTCACCATCTTTAATGGTGATATTCTCCAGTCGTGTGTCGTGAATGGTGAACAGCGGGCGCTCTCCACCATACTCCTTGTTTTTAATCAGTTCCATCAAATACTATCTTTTTGTCAAGTCTTTGTTTTTAGAAGAAAAAGAAGAAATAGGCAGCTGCCCACTCCTTGGGAACACCAGAAACTTTTCCGATGCTGCTACCATTACCGTTACGCACGGTGCCGTCGCTTTCCACCTTACCGATGCTGCTGCCATTGCCGTTGCGAACAGTACCATTGCTGTCAACCTTTCCGATGCTGCTGCCATTGGCATTACGGATGGTGCCGTCACGATCAATCTTACCAATGCTGCTGCCATTGCCGTTGCGAACAGTACCATCGCTGTCGATTTTGCCGATACTGCTGCCGCTACTATTGCGTACAGTACCATTACTTTCAATCTTGCCACAGCTGCTTCCGTTGCTGTTATAGACTGTCTGTGCCATAGCTCCAGATGTCATCATCACCAGTAATGTGACGAATAAAACACGTAGTATTTTCATCATTTCAGTAAGTTTTGGTTAATATCGGTGCAAAAATACGAAAAAAAGCGTAACTTTGCAAGCAAAAAGGAAAAAACATGAAGAAACTCTATATAGAGACTTATGGCTGTCAGATGAACGTAGCTGATTCTGAGGTCGTTGCCAGCGTGATGCAGATGGCTGGTTATGAGGCAACAGAGACTATTGATGAGGCTGATGCCGTCTTTCTGAATACCTGTTCAGTACGTGATAATGCCGAACAGAAGATATACCATCGCCTGGATGCTCTGGATGCTATGCGTCGCAAGCGTCCAATGATTATCGGAGTACTGGGTTGTATGGCAGAACGCGTAAAGGACGACTTGTTGGAGCATCATCACTGTGATTTAGTAGCCGGCCCTGATGCCTATCTCTCTCTCCCCGACCTTATTGCTCAGGCAGAGACAGGTCATAAGGCTATCAATATCGAACTCTCTACCAGCGAGACTTATAAGGATGTCGTACCCCAGCGTCTGCATGGTGCCAAGATAGGTGGTTTTGTCAGCATTATGCGAGGCTGTAATAATTTCTGTCATTACTGCATTGTTCCTTACACCCGTGGCCGTGAACGCAGTCGTGATGTAGAGAGCATCTTGCGTGAGGTACGGGACTTGCGTGACCGGGGTTTCAAGGAAGTGACCCTTCTTGGTCAGAACGTCAACTCCTACCATTTTGAGGATATTGGCTTCCCAGAGTTGTTGCGCCGGGTTGCTGAAGAGGTGCCTACCATGCGAGTACGTTTCACTACCTCGCACCCCAAGGATATGAGTGACGAGACACTGCATGTAATTGCCGATATGCCCAATGTCTGCAAACACATTCATCTGCCAGTACAGAGTGGAAGCGACAGAATATTGAAACTGATGAATCGCAAATACACTCGTGAGTGGTATCTCGACCGTGTGGCAGCCATTCGTCGTATTATTCCAGATTGTGGTCTTTCTACAGACATCTTTGTTGGTTATCATTCAGAAACGGAAGAAGACCATCAGCTATCCCTGTCGTTGATGCGTGAGGTGGGTTATGATTCAGCCTTTATGTTCAAATACTCGGAACGTCCAGGGACCTATGCCTCAAAACATTTGCCTGACGACGTTCCAGAGGAAGAGAAAATACGACGTCTGAACGAACTCATCGCCTTGCAGACAGAAATCTCTGCCCAGCAAAATAAAAAAGACGAGGGCAAAGAGTTCGATGTTCTGGTGGAAGGATTCTCGAAGCGAAGCCGACAGCAACTCTGTGGCCGCACTGAACAAAACAAGATGGTGGTGTTCGACAAGGGCAATCACCACATTGGCGAAACAGTGCGCGTAAGGATTACAAACAGTACCAGTGCAACCTTATTTGGAGAAGAAGTATGAAAGATTTTATGCAAGTGTTGAGGCGGTTTTTACCTCCTTATAAGAAATATATAGTTTTGTCGGTAATCTTTAATATTCTATCGGCATTACTTAATATTTTCTCTTTTGCGGCCTTGATTCCGATACTTCAGATTATTTTTCAGACTGATGAAGCTCAGAAAGCTACTGCTTTGATGGAGTGGGACTGGAGTAATATTCAAGAGGTTTTGCTGAATAACATGAATTACTATGTCAATCAGATGATAGAAACCTATGGAGCCACTACAACGTTATTGTTGATAGGTCTTTTCTTAGCCTTTATGACTTTATTCAAGACAGGAGCCTATTATTTAGGAGGAGCCCTTTTGACCCCCATTCGCACAGGTGTAGTTCGTGACATCCGTAATCTGATGTATCGCAAGGTGGTATCATTGCCTCTTGGTTTCTTCTCAGAAGAACGTAAAGGTGATATTATTGCACGTATCAGTGGTGATGTTCAAGAGGTGGAGTCCTCAGTAATGTCATCACTCGACTTGCTGATGAAAGACCCTATTCTCATCATTGTCTATTTCTTTACCCTGATAGCTCTTTCATGGCAACTGACTTTATTTACATGTATTCTCATTCCCCTTGTGGTTTGGTTGATGGGATTGGTGGGTAAGAGTTTGAAACAAAAGAGTGTAAAGGCGCAGATGTTATGGAGTGATACCATGAGTGTGATAGAAGAGACCTTGGGAGGTCTTCGTATCATCAAAGCATTCTGTGCTGAGGAAAAGATGAAGGATAAGTTCGATAATATCAATTCGGCCTATCGGAATCAATTGACTCGTGTTCATCTTCGTATACAGTTAGGACATCCTGTCAGTGAGTTTTTAGGAACGTTATTGGTGGTAATCGTCTTGTGGTTTGGCGGTGTCTTGGTACTTAACTATCATGCTTTTACAGGACCAATGTTCATTTATTACATGGTCATTCTATATTCGATTATCCATCCTTTGAAGGAGTTCTCAAGAGCTGGTTATAATATCCCAAAGGGACTTGCGTCAATGGAGCGTATTGACAAAATCCTGTTGGCTGAGAATACCATTAAGGAACCAAAGCAACCCAAGCATCTGGCTTCTTTCGAACATCAGATAGAGTTCCGTGATGTGTCCTTCCGATATGGAGAGACTTGGGTACTTCGCCATATCAATTTGATTATTCCTAAAGGAAAGACCATTGCTATCGTAGGCCAGTCTGGTTCGGGTAAATCGACAATGGTCGATTTGATACCTCGCTATTATGATGTGCAGGAAGGAGAGGTCCTCATCGATGGTATTAACGTCAAGGACTTGGGCATTCAAGATCTGCGACAGTTGATTGGTAATGTAAACCAAGAGGCCATCCTCTTTAATGATAGCTTTCGCAACAACATCTCTTTTGGTGTCGAGAGTGCTACTGATGAACAGATAGCTGAGGCTGCCAAGATAGCCAATGCCTATGATTTCATTATGCAGAGCGAGCACCAGTTCGAAACAAACATTGGAGATCGAGGCGGACGCCTCTCTGGTGGTCAGCGTCAGCGCGTCAGCATAGCCCGAGCTATCTTGAAGAATCCTCCGATTTTGATTCTTGACGAGGCCACTTCAGCTCTCGATACAGAGAGTGAGCGCCTTGTCCAAGACGCTTTGGAGCGACTGATGAAGACGCGAACCACTGTTGCCATTGCCCACCGTCTCTCTACCATTAAGAATGCTGACGAAATCTGTGTGTTGCACGAAGGACAGATAGTAGAGCGTGGCACTCATGATGAACTGCTCAATATTGATGGCTACTATAAGAAGTTAAACGATATGCAGAGCCTGTGAAAAATTGATAATTGACAATTGACAATTGAAGGAGAAGGTTATATATCTGTTGAAGTTTTATTTGGCGACCGTGTTGTTGTTTGTTGTTGCCAAAGTTGTCTTTATGTTCTACAATCGTGTGGGACATAGCATTTCCTTTTCCGATTATTGGCAAGTCATACAGCACGGACTGTCCTTAGACCTCAGTATGTCGCTCTATCTGCTTTCAGTTCCTTTTTTGTTAGTGGTGGCATCACTGTGGTTGCATCTTCCCAGATGGATATTCCGTGTCTATTATGTTGTTGCCGCCATTCTGCTCTCGTTGGCCTTCGTTGCTGATACCAGCCTCTATGAGTTCTGGCAATTTAAGTTAGACGCCTCGTGTCTTTCCTATCTGGAAACGCCTACAGAGGCAATGGCCAGTGTCAGCATTGGATATATTTTAGTTCGTTTGCTGAGCATCATCGCTTGCAGTTTCTTTATTTACTGGCTTTACGACAAATTGACACCTCTCAGCCTTGGCGTGAAGTTAAAAGCCAACAGCCATAAGCTAATAGGCTCCGTAGTGGCACTCCTGCTGATACCTCTCATCGTCATTGGAATCCGAGGTGGAATAGGCGAGTCGACAACGAATATCGGACAGGTTTATTACTCGCAGAACCAGTTTCTGAATCATTCGGCAGTCAATCCTATGTTTAGCTTCTTCGCCTCTTTCGAGCGGACGGCAACTAATATCGTCTATGATTTTATGGATGATGCGGAGAGTCAGCGTGTGGTTGGTGAATATTACAATACGCTGTCTATTGGAGTAGACACGCTGCTGACCACTCAGCATCCCAATATCATTGTTATTCTGTTGGAAAGTTGTGGCAGTGTGTTTACTGAGGTAGGAGGTCGGAAAGATGTCACCCCAAATATGAATCGGTTCATGCGTGAAGGCATCTATTTCTCCAATTGCTATGGTAACACATGGCGCACAGATCGTGGAACATTGTGTACTTGGAGTGGTTATCCTTCATTTCCCACTATGTCAGTCATGAAGATGCCTGCCAAATCACGTTCATTATCCAATATGGCTAAGTCATTACAGGAGGAACGAGGTTATCATACCTATTATCTTTATGGGGGTGATATCAATTTCACCAATATGCGCAGCTATTTAATAGCAGGTGGGTTCAGTTCGCTGCATTGGATGAAGGACTACAGCAAAGCCGAACAGCAAACAGCACGTTGGGGAGTGCGTGATGATATCACATTTAAGACATTGTATTCTATGACAGCATCAGCCACTCAGCCTTTCCTTATCGGCTATTCCACCCTCAGCAGTCACGAGCCTTGGGATGTGCCTATTCAGCATTTTGAGGAAGAGAAACTGAATGCCTTTTACTATCTTGACCAGTGCGTAGGCGATTTCATACGCGACATGAAGAAGAGTCCTATTTGGAAAAATACGCTCGTCATTCTTTTACCTGATCACGGCATACCCTATGGTGAATTGACAGAAGCCGACCCATTGAAGAATCAGATTCCTATGATATGGTTGGGTGGTGCTATCAAGGAACCTCGAAAGATAACAGCAGTTTGTAATCAGACAGATTTGCCAGCTACCCTACTTGGTCAGTTGGGTGTCAATCATGATAGTTTTACATTCAGCCGCGACGTTTTAAGCCAAACCTATACACAGCCCTTCGCTATCAATACCTTTGATGATGGTATCTCGGTATATGACAGCACGGGTTTTGTTACTTTCGACTTCATAAGCAATCGTGTGGTTGCGTCGCATGGTCCAAATGCGCAATCACTTTTACAACGTGGTAAAGCTGTTTTACAGGCAGCCTCAAAAGATCTCGACAAACGATGAGACAGTTATTGAATAAAATCTATTCCCCCTTGTTGGCAGTTCTATGGAACTTGCTGTTGGTTTACCTTGTTTACCAAATAGCCCGATTGGAGTATTATGTTGAAAACAGGGATTATCTCTCCTATACATGGGATATTTTCCAGGGAGGGTTGCTTTTTGATACATCAGCCATTCTCTATACCAATGCGCTCTATGTCGTGATGATGCTTTTCCCCTTGCATTGGAAAGAGAACAGGATATACCATAAAGTGTGCCAATGGTTGTTTGTCGTTGTAAACAGCATTGCTTTTGCCATCAATCTGGCAGACTCCGTTTATTTCCGTTACACCATGCGTCGCACAACGACTACCGTCTTCGAGGAATTCTCCAATGAAGGTAATCTGGGCAGTATCATAGGAACGGAATTCTTAAACCATTGGTATCTGGTATTGCTTTTTGCATTAGTTGTATTCCTCCTTTGGCGCTGCTATGCGAAACCCTCTATCAATAGCCACGCTACGAAGTGGTGGCGCTACGATGTTGCTTGCCTATTGTCGTTATTGCTTTTTGCACCCTTCTGCGTAGCGGGAATGCGAGGCGGCTTTACAACAGCCGTTCGTCCCATCACTATCTCGAATGCAAATCAGTATGCCAGTCGTCCTGTTGACGCGGCTTTGGCATTAAATACCCCTTTTGCCCTGATTCGCTCCATCGGCAAGAATGTTTTTGTGGTGCCCCACTATTCTAGTGACGAAAAAACGTTAGCCTCTATATATACTCCCATCCATACTCCTAACGACAGCGTATCGATGGTGAAGAAAAATGTGGTGGTGCTGATTGTGGAGAGTTTCGGACGCGAGTATATAGGTGCCTTGAATAAAGACTTAGAAGGGGGGAAATACAAAGGCTATACACCTTATGTAGATGCCCTTATCGGCAAGAGCACGACATTCCGGTATAGTTTCTGCAATGGTCGTAAGAGCATAGACGGAATGCCCAGCATCCTCTCGAGTATTCCGATGTTCGTCGAACCGTTTATCCTCACTCCGTCTTCCATGAACGATTATACGGGATTGGCAGGCATTTTGGGACAAGAAGGGTATGAAACAGCCTTCTTTCATGGTGCCCAGAATGGCTCAATGGGTTTTCAGGCTTTTGCCCAAAAGACAGGTTTCCAGCATTATTTTGGCCGGACGGAATATGAGGCTGCCAAGGGTACCGACGATTTTGACGGCACTTGGGCCGTTTGGGATGAACCATTCTTACAGTATTATGCCGAGGAGATGGGTAAGATGAAGCAACCTTTTATGACGGCTGTCTTTACTGCTTCCAGTCACCATCCCTTCGTCATTCCCGAGCAATACAAGCAGCAATTTCCAGAAGGGAAACTTGAAATACAGAAGTGCATCCGCTATACCGATATGGCAATAGGCAAGTTCTTTGAAACAGCCAGCAAGCAACCTTGGTTCCAGAACACTATCTTCGTGCTGACCAGTGACCATACCAATATGAGTGATCATGCTTACTATCAAACTGATTTGGGAGGTTTCTGTTCACCTATTATAATATATGAACCCAGCCATCCAGAAGGACAAATGATAGATAAAATAGCCCAGCAGATAGATATTCTGCCTACCGTTTTGGGTATGCTTGGCTATCAGAAGCCTTATTTCGGTTTTGGTATCGATTTGCTGAATACCCCTTCAGAAGACACTTGGGCTGTCAATTATCTAAGTGGTATCTACCAGTATGTGAAACATGGCTATGTGTTGCAGTTTGACGGACAGAAATCTAAAGCGTTATATGCCCTTTCTGACTCCTTGATGCAACAAAACCTCATACATCAGCCATCAGCCATCAGCCATCAACAGCTGATGGAGCAGGAGTTGAAAGCCATCATTCAGCAGTACATGGAGAGGATGATTCAGGATCGCTTGCAGCCTTAGGAACTACTTTGCCATTGACGACTTCGTAATTCCTGTTGAATTCCTCGCGCGTACGACTCCATCGCTTATGGCTCCACAGCCAGAATTCGGGAGCTCGCAGAATGCTTTGCTCCAGATGCTGATAGTAAATGTCTGTCAACTCAAACTCCTTCATCGTCTGTGGTTCACGGGTGATTAGCTTAAACTCAGCCTCATAGTAGCCTCGACGTATGCGGCGGACATCCATATAGAACACAGCGTGGTTCATCCTTCTGGCTATTCGTTCAGTACCTGTCAGCACAGGGGTATCGTGATGCAGGAAATCCACCCAGTGGTGAATGTTATTCCAGAAAGGCTTCTGGTCGCTGATGTAGCCAATCACTATGGGCTGTTTCTTGTTTTTGTATTCCAACACTTTACGTAAGGTGTCCTGCATAGCAATGCACTCAGCTCCCATGCGTTGGCGAAGTCTTAAGAACACAAGGTCTGTCACCAGATTCTCCAACGGGTGGTAAATCTGTCCGCAGTGGGCTTCGGGAGTCACCCAAAGGGGCAGGGATGTGATCCATTCCCAGTTGCAGTAGTGACCTAAATAGACGGCACACGACTGTCCACTCTCCACTATTTCGTTGACCACCTCAGTACCTTTGAACACCAATCTTTTTTTCAAGTTCTTCTTGCTGATGGTCATCAGTTTCACGCTTTCTGCCAGATAGTCGCCCAGGAAATGGTAGAACCCTCTCTCTATCTTCAATAACTCGTCTTTCGATTTCTCTGGGAATGAGGTAGCCAAGTTACTCTTGACAACCGCTTTCCTATAGCCGAAGATTTTATACACGACGAGATAGAGCAGATCGCTTAACAGATAGTGTACCCATAAGGGAAGCAAAGAAAGCAGATACCAAACGGAAAGCAGCATATAGTATGCTACCATTTTCAGTGCCCTGTATCGTTCTTTGTTATATGCCATTTTTTCAGCTTGGTGTTACAAAAGTACGTATAAATCCTTGTATATGCAAATTTTTCTATTTTTTTTTGCAGATTAATAGTTTTTGTGTACCTTTGGGGACAAATAAGATTAGGATGAAATTAGGTGTACTTCTTCCGCATACCAAATTATATGGCGGTGTAAAACGATTCTTGGAACTTGGCAATATTTTCGTAGAGAAAGGCCATGATTTTTATGTGTTTACCCCTGACGGAACACCTCCAGGATGGTTTGATTTCAAGGGCTATGTGACAACCTTCGAGAATTTGCAAGACGTGTCTTTAGATGCGCTATGGACTACCACGCCCGAATATGTGCCTATGATGCTCGCTTCTTCAGCCAAGCATAAGATATTCTATCATGTTCGTATCAAAGAGAAACTGGGCCCTATTCTCAAAGACTTAAACGTAGAACTATTTGCCTGTTCAAGTAATGTCTATGAGGCCGACTTGAAGAAATATGGTCGCAAGGCCTTCAAGGCTGTTGGTGGAGTTACTGTCAGCCATTATCAGCCTAAGTCAGATTATCATGTAAATGAACGTCCTTTTGTTGTAATGGGTTATGGGCGTCTGGCTGAGAGTGTGAAAGGAACGCGTTATGTGGTGAAGGCTTGCGAGCGGCTGTATAGGAAAGGTTATAACATCAAACTATTGTTGTTTGATACTCATGTGTCAGAAAAGATGCAACAGAAGTATAGAAATTTCAAATGCAGTTGCCCCTACGAGTTTGTGCTCGATCATCCCTTCAGTCGCAATTCCGAACTTTTCGGGCGAGCCGACTGCTTTGTTTCTGCTGAAAATCCTAAGTATTCTGGATGGAACAATACTGTAGCAGAAGCAATGGCCTGTGGTTTACCTGTTGTCTCAACCAAAGCAGGTACTGCCGACTTGTTGATTGATGGTGTCAATGGCATCCGTTCAGCTCGATGGGTTTTCTGCTTTGAAAAACACATAGCGCGTCTTTATCATGATGAGCAATTACGAGAGCGATTAGGCCAGGCTGCGCGACAGCATATTCAACAATTCGATTGGGAGGTAGTTGCTGACAACATATTAAAATATCTGGGTTAGTATTCCCAGATATTTTTTATTTTCACATCTCTGAAAATGGTTATCAGACGTTTCAGTCTGCTGCGTAACAAATCTTTTTGCAGACTGTCTGCTGGTTGTTTCTGAAGTGTTTCATTCCAAGGTTCTCCTCTATGAAGAATGTCCCTCATAAATGAGGCAGAGGTGATGCCCCATTTGCGTAGGAACTGGGTAGATCCGTCGTTTTTCGTGATGCGATGGGTAGAACGGGCTTCGAAGTGATAGACTCTGCTTTTATCGACTCCCTTGAATAATCTCACACCAGCCTTCCATAGTTTAGCAGAGAAGTCCGGATCACTATACATTCCTGGGCTGTACTCAATGCTATAGCCTCCCACTAAGTCCCAAATATCACGATGTACGATATTAGGAGGCCACGTTGCGCCCATCCAGTCGCCATGTTTCAGAGTTTTGTATTCTGACAAGAGTCGTTCCTCTTCAAAGGTTTCCACACTCTCGCCAAAGTTAGCAGGAGCAATAACACTCTTACAAAAGAACTTACGTGGCTGAATGAGGGTAGAGGAAAGAAAAAACATCTTATGTCCGATAGCCTGTATCTCATCGTAGAGAGCTTTATCCCACTCTGGGCAGACATACATGTCATCATTCATGAAAAGCACGTAGTCAGTTGTGACAAGTGTACGCAATTGATTCAAGGCATAACAAACCCCAATGTTCTTTTCTGAATGGGTATAGTTGAGGCCTTGTTGTTTTACCCAATCCAAGGTACCATCCGTTCCTTCATTGATGTGAATCAGTATTTCATGTTGGTAGGTTGAGTTCTTCCGGATGCTCTCTACACAAAGCTTTAGAAAAGCCAGATTATTCCAAGAAGGAATGAGGATAGAGAATAATTTCTGATCTGCCATTGACGAATGAATTTAGAGGAGAGGTTCTCCGTTTAATACTTGCTCATATTTCTTTAAATACTCCTTGGCCATCATGTGAGCATTAAACTGCTCAACGGCATAATCATGACAGTGTTGGGGCGAAAAGTCAGGATATGTGTTCAGATAATCTGCTATCTGTTGCTCGTCATCACCTAACCATCCAACATCGGGAGTAATCAATTCTGGGAGTGACCCCATTTTTGTGCCAAAGACAGGGGCTCCAAAGTAGAGTGACTCAGTGAGACACAAACCGAATGGCTCATGCCACAACACGGGGAACAATAATCCCTGTGACTGTTCTATATAATATTTCTTTTGTGAATTATCAACCATTCCATGAAAATGGATATGAGGGTCGAGTGTCAGCCGGAAACCCATTTTCAGATTCAGTCTATTGCCACCTAACACTTCCAGAGTAGCCCCCTTGATGTGTTGGACGATACGTATGGCACCTTTGACATTTTTGATACGCCAGGCAGCCTTACCAAGGAAATGGAATCCCTTTCGAGGGCGATTCAAGTCAACAGTTCCATATTCATCCCAGTCTAATCCATTGTATACAAACGACTGGTGGCCATAACGTTCTGCATGGTTCCGAGATACGAAGATGGAATTTGTAGGAATGTCGTCGGCATCTTTATTGCCGTTGATAGTGACAACATAAGGTTTTTGCAGGTCAACAGTTCTTGCAGTGTCCTGAAAATGAACAATATCAGTGTCTTCGGGAACTTGACTTCCTATACTCTTTGTGGGGTCTGTTTCAATGATACGTGCAAAAGGGCAGGACGAACCTTTACGGAGCATGAAAGTCACTTTATGTCCCATTCGTGACAACTCATGACCTAAAGCCCATACTACACGTTCTGTCCCTCCATATCTTCTGACAGGCAGAATAACGTCGTGAACCAATACAATATTCATTGGCTTTATTGATAATGCCCGTTGGTAATTTCAAAATATCTCTTTAACACCAGGAGCGAGATGAGCTTCTCACGTTTCTCATCACGGAACTGATTGACATACTCGTGAGCATGCTGAATGATAGCTTCAGCTTCATCCGGATGATTGATATAATAAGTCAGGCGCTCTTCCAGATCGGAGAAATCATCCTTCACCTCAATATAGTGGTAGTTGGGAATAAGTGTACCCTCCATAAACCATGTTTCAACGGTATGTTTGGGGGTGACGGCAATAGAATTTGAAGACATCACCCACTTTAGATTGGAAGCCACGTCATTGCCTTCAAGCGACATAATGAATTTATAGTCTAAATGTTCTTCAATGGTCATTTTCTGAGAATGCCATTCAGGGTGAGCCTCAATCAAGTTAGTAGAGGCTGCATCCACCAAAGGGCTTTGCCCGTTAGCGAATTTTTCCATAAAGACGTCGCGATTTTGTTTCCTTGCTCCTAAGTCACCTCGGAAAATGGTCATGTTTTTCTTTTCGCGCCAAGGCCTCTTGTCGTCGACAAAAAGGAAGTGGCGCACCTTTTCCATTTTCAACACCACAGAGTTTTGGTTGTTATCTCCTAATGGGCGACTTTTGATAATTGTGGGAACGTCAGGAATATGAGTGATGTCGCCTGATAGCAGAATCCACTTCAACTTACCACTGAAATAGCGTGCTATTTCCATTGCGTCGAAATAGTACACCTTTTGGCGGGTCATAGGCTGCCTACTTATTTCCACAGCCTCTTTCTCCCAATCCTGTTTGTTGTATTGACTATCAGGTGTTAACTTGTTGTAATACTCAACGCGTTTGAGAATATAGTCGCGATCCTCGCGTTCATCAAGTTTTTTTAGTTCGCTATTCAGCATCCAGCGTGTAAAACACTTCGGAGTGTATTCTCTGAGATACGCTTTTAGGAAATAAAGTAGATTACTGTTCTTTCCGTTATGCCGTAAGTAATATAATTTTCGAAAATTCATATTTGGAACCTTTATTGGTTGCAAAGATACAATAAACATTTTTAATATCCAAATCAATTGCCATTTAAGCATCTATGAAATAATAATAATGTGACATTTTCTTTTGTATTTGACGATTTTTTCGTAATTTTGCTGCGTATTCCTCTGTGAGGGGTTTTTGAATAAGGGTTTAAGTTATGTGTAATCGTATTGTATTTGCTTGCAAGACATTCTTTGAGAAACCATTTTTTCGTGATCAGCGTACGCTGTTTGCCTTATGGTTGTTGATACCTGTCATTGCAACATTTACCAGACCCAGTCGATGCAATAATTTCTTGATTTTCAAGCATGTATTCTGGCATGCGTGGAATGGCTTGTCGCTTTACAGCCCCTATCCTGCTGAATATAACGACATCAATCACTATGGGCCTTTTTTCTCGATTGTGATTGCTCCCTTTGCTGTTTTACCCCAATTGATGGGGCTGTTGTTGTGGAATGTAGCCCTTGCTATGTTCCTTTATGTGGCTATTCGCAAATCGCAGTTCACGAAATACCAGCAGATTTTTATCCTTTGGTTTTGTGCTCATGAGTTGCTGACAGCATTGTTCATGCAGCAGTTCAATGTCGCTATAGCAGCAGTCATTCTGTTCAGTTACTATTTCATTGAAAAAGAAAAAGACTTCTGGGCAGCATTTATGATTATGTTGGGCACATTTGTCAAGCTCTATGGTATTGTGGGATTGGCCTTTTTCTTCTTCTCAAAGCACAAAGGCAAGTTCGTCGGTTCTCTCCTGTTTTGGGCTGTCATTATGTTTGTGGCGCCAATGATTTTTCATGGTCCAGACTATCTGATAGGTCAATATCAGGAGTGGTTCTATAATCTGACGGGTAAGAATGAGGAGAACATGTTCAGCACCACAACCAATGTTTCGCTATTGGGAATGGTCAGAAAGATAACCCATGATGCCACATATTCCGATATTTGGCTGATTCTAGCAGGCATAATCTTGTTTTGCATTCCGTATCTGCGTATTTCTCAATACAAGAATAAGGCATTTCGTCAAACGCTATTGTCCTCCACATTAATGTTTGTAGCACTCTTCTCTACTGGTACTGAATCCAGTGGCTACATCATCCCTCTGGTGGGAGTTGTCATTTGGTACACAGCGTCGCCGTGGAAGCGCACAAACTGGGACATTGCCCTTATGGTATTTGTATTCATCTTATCGAGTATGTCGCCCAGCGATTTGTTCCCTGCCTATATCCGTACAGAATGGGTGAAACCTTATGCATTGAAGGCCCTTCCTGTGGTGCTGGTATGGTTTAAACTCTGCTACGAGATGACGTTTAGGGATTATACATCACATTCAATAAAAACAATCTAAATCGAAGAATATGATTAATGTTTATCAGCCGACATTAGGTAAAGAAGAGCTTGATGCTCTTGAGAAGGTTTTTGAGTCAAACTGGCTTGGAAAAGGCAAGCGAGTGGCAGAGTTCGAAGAAAAGTTTGCCAACCATATTAAATCAAGTAAAGATTTAGTATTAACCACCAATTGCTGTAGTGAAGGACTGTTTTCTTCCATGCATCTTCTGGATATTCAGCAAGGCGACGAGGTCATCCTGCCAACTATCAGTTTTGTGGGTGCAGGAAATGCTGTTTGCGCCTGTGGGGCAAAATTAGTTCTTTGCGATGTTGATCCTCATACTCTCAATGCTCGAGCAGAAGATATAGAAAAGGTTATTACGCCAAAGACAAAAGCTCTCTTGCTGCTTCATTATGGTGGTATTCCGTGTGAGATGGATGAAATTATGGCACTCTGCAAAAAGCACAATATCAAAGTGATAGAAGATGCTGCGGCAGGTGTGTGCTCTTTCTATAAGGGCAAGGCTGTTGGAACCTTCGGAGATATGGGAATGTGGTCTTTTGATGCCATGAAGATTCTTGTTTGTGGCGATGGTGCAATGCTTCACTTCAACTCACCGGAACTTCGTCATAAGGCAGATCGTTGGCTCTATTTTGGACTTGAAACAAAAAGTGGCTATGAGAATAGTGTTGCGCAGAAGTGGTGGGAGTTTGATATCTCTTGCTTTGGACATCGTGCTATTATGAACGACGTGACTGCGGCAATGGCACTAGAGCAACTCAAGAAACTGCCGATGTTTATGCAGAAGAGAGCAGTGGTACACCAGTTCTATAACGAACATCTCAAGCAATTCTCCTGGATAGAACTGCCTCCTGCATTACCTGATTATGTAGAGACATCTTACTATTTCTACCATATCCAAATAAAGAATGGCAAGCGCGATCAGTTTGCCAAGTTCCTACGCGAAAATGGCATCTATACCACCTATCGCTACTTCCCACTCCATCGTGTACCAGGCTATGGTGTAACAGGGAACTTCCCCAATGCTGACTACGCTGCTGACAATACGCTTAACCTTCCTATACACCAAACTATTTCTCAGCAAGAACTGGAGTATATTCTGGCAAAGGTCAAGGAGTTTGATGATCAGTTTTGCAAATAGTTTGTAGAAGATGGATCTCAAGCATCACTATAAGCTCATCAATTCTGCTGACTATAAGGATGGCAGTAATAATCGGGACGGATATTACACCATCTGTGTGGAGGATTTGAAGGGATGTTCGGATATAGAGATTATCGGGGGACCTATGCAACAGGCTCCCCGCTGGATTCGTATTCTTATAAAAACACTTCGCATACTGCACATCCCACGCAGCATTCTGAGTCCACTGGTGAAAGCCGAGCCTGATGACGGGCCAGAGGTGTGCATCTTACTTTTCCGCTTAGTGAAGGCGACTTACCTCAATTGGCTCCGCCTGAAATATCCAAAGGCAACTTTTATATTTTTCTTACGCGATTTGTATCATACAAAGATGCCCACGATAGGATATTATCGGAACGAGAAACTGATTGACGTCTGGGGTTCATACGACGAAGAAGAAGCCAAGAAATACCATTTTGACTTTTTCTATCCTGAGATAGAATCGATGATTAGTTTCCCTCATGAAGATTTAACTCCTACGTGTGATGTGTTCTTTGCTGGTGCAGCCAAGAAACGATTGCCGAAACTCCTTGAGGCCTATGACTTCCTGACAGATCAAGGCCTACGTTGTCATTTCATCATTATGGATGCAAAGACAACTGAAACCGATATGCGAGAAGGCATAGATTATACTCACGAACTGATTCCCTATCGCGAGATGTTGTTGCGCTCCATTCGCTGTAAGTGTATGCTTGAAATCAATCAAGATGGAGCAGTAGGTATGACATCTCGTTTCCTTGAAGCTGTCATGTACAACAAGAAACTCATTACCAACAGTCAGCCTGTTAAGGACAGCCCCTTTTATCGTCCAGAGTATATCAAGCTTTATGATAATATAACTGAGATAGATCCCAGTTTTGTTCTTGATGACACTCCAGTGGACTATGGTTACAATAATGAGTTCTCACCCATCGGACTGATAGAGCATATCGACAACGTTATTTCTTCTAACGTTTAAAGGCTGTTTGCTGATTTTTTGTCGATACCTCCCTTAACTGCCCATTCCTTGTCCCAAATAGAAATTCCCTCCTTGGGACCGTTTTAGTCCCAGGCTGGGAATCTTTTAGTCCCAAGGTGGGAATTTTTTTTATTCCGGCAGTAACCAACAATAAGTCCGCATTAAAAAATATTAGTTCCGTATTAATGAATAACATGTCCTTATTGATGAATAAGGTGCCCTTATTGATGAAAAAGGTGCCTTTATCGCAAGACCTAACATGCAAATCCAAGAAAGTGCCTGTAGAAAGGCTTTTCAAGAGGTTTGGCAGGCTCCAAGAGGTAACATCAGACCTAACATAGAGGTAACAAAGACCTAACACTAGAGGTAATGTTAGGTCTATGTTAGGTCTTTGTTACCTCTCATGTTAGGTGTTTAGGGGCATCTTTGGCATCTAACTGTCTAAATATAAGCGAATTACGAATTATCAATGTTAGGTCTTGCGGATAATGCCCTCTATTCCTTCTCTATTCCTTCTCTATTCCTTCTCTATTCCTTCGATGTCCCTAAGAAGTACCCCCTATTTTTGTGAGATGGGATTCCTTATGCCCTTTTTACTATTGCTAAGTGCCAATCCTTTGAGATAGTTAATTAAAATAAACTCCGCCTATGCAAGAGCAGACTGCAAAGGCGGAGTTTCGTATGTATATTAGTTGATTACTACCAATTTGTTGTTGGGTAGGTCGTATCGAACAGAATGGGCGAAGGTGATGACCTTGCCATCGTAAACGGCTGAGACATCAATACCGCGACGTTGGAACTCGTCGATGAGGGCCAGGTCGTGATAGGCTCGCATACTGGACCAGCCTCGGTTTTGAATCTGGGCGTTGAAAATGTTTACTAACTCGGGAATCTGCATGTCTGCGAATTGCAGGGCATAGCGAATGTAATAAATGTGATGTTTCATAATTTGGAATGTTTTTGAAGTTAATACTACCACATCGTACTGACCACCGTGGCTTCCAATGCTCGGTTGGTGAGTCCGCTCTTGCGAGCGACTGCTCTTGATGTTT
>JAEEGG010012479.1_pt1 | contig 18314 bp, 18 predicted proteins | sample 9134161 | NCBI WGS metagenome assembly JAEEGG01 (sample SAMN16246543, study PRJNA631951) | gut metagenome | biome: gut microbiome; feature: rumen; material: CR-attached | host: Bos | place: Iran: Karaj | collected 2018-10 | reverse complement strand
TGAAATACGCCGGCTACATCGGAAAGCAGATGCAGCAGATCGAGCGTTTCCAGAAACTGGAGAGCAAAGCGCTGCCCGCGGACCTGGATTATCTCAACATGGAAGGCGTGCGCCTCGAAGCGCGCCAGAAACTCGATAAGCTGCGCCCGGCCAGCATCGGCCAGGCAAGCCGCATCTCCGGCGTGTCCCCGGCGGACATCAACGTGCTGCTGGTGACCCTGGAGAAGATGCGCCGCAGCGCCCGCAGAAGCGAACAGGAAGAAAACAATGGATAAGACGACGCAGCTGCAAAAGCTCCGGGACGTCATCCTGGAGTGGAACGAAAAGATCAACGTCACGGCCATCCGCGACCCGGAGGAGTTCGACCGCAAGAACGTGCGGGACAGCTTAAGCATCTGCGGCCTTCCGGAATACGAAGCCGCGCGCACGGTGCTGGACCTGGGCACGGGCGGCGGATTTCCCGGCCTGCCGCTGGCGGTGCAGAGCCCGGAAAAGGCCTTCGTGCTGGCGGACGCCGTCGGCAAAAAACTGAAGGTCGTACAGGCTGCCGCGCAGGAGCTCGGTCTCGTGAACGTGGAGACGGTGCACGCCCGCGCCGAGGACATGGCAAGGACGAAAACGCACCGCGAGCACTACGATCTGGCGGTGTCCCGGGCCGTCGCGAACATGGCGACGCTGTCCGAATACTGCCTGCCGTTCGTCCGGGTGGGCGGCTTCTTCATCGCGTATAAAACGGAGGACGCGGCGGAGGAGATCGAGGCGGCAAAGCCCGCCATCGCGAAGCTCGGCGGCCGTATCCTGCGCATCGACAAGCCATCGCCTAATAACGATGAGCCTTCCAGTGGTCACACTTTGGTGGTCGTCGAAAAGATCGCGAAGACGCCGAAGGAATATCCCCGCAAAGCGGGCACGCCCGGAAAGGATCCCCTGAAATGAAGACGGTCAACATGTACACGGACGGCGCCTGCTCGGGCAATCAGAACGAGGAAAACGTCGGCGGATGGGGCTGCATCCTCGAGTTCGCCGGACGCGAAAAGGAACTCTGGGACGGCGAGGTGAACACGACGAACAACCGCATGGAACTGTGCGCGCCCATCGCCGGTTTTACCGCGCTCAAGGAAAAGGGTCTGCGCGTGCGGGTGTTCTCCGACTCGTCTTATCTGGTGAATTGCTTCCAGCAGGGCTGGTACAGGAACTGGCAGAAGAACGGCTGGAAAACGTCCAAGAAGCAGCCCGTGGAGAACCGGGAGCTGTGGGAGCAGCTGCTCGCCCTGATGGAAGGGCAGACCTGCGAATTCTATCTGGTGAAGGGTCACCTGAAGCTGACGGACAAGGACGGCGAACCGCTGGACGAAACGTCGCCCGCGCTGAAAAAGGCTTACGAGGCGTTCTGCCGGCACAACGGCAGTTTTTCCTTCGAGGATTTTTATCGCATCGCGGGGTACAACGACAGGGCGGACGGCCTGGCGAACGAGTTCATCCGCAGGCAGCGGGACGTCGATGTAAAAGCACCTTAATTCTGTTGTAACAATTCTGTAATATTTCTAAGGTATACTATTAGGCGTAGAAGAGGAATTCTCTACGCTTTTGTAATGGGCGGAAATGCGGAAAGGAGCGTACGGATGCGGCAGATCAGACGGATCGTCAGCTTGATACTTGTGTTTGCCATGCTGTCGACCGGCATCGTTTTTGCTGACGCCGCGGCTATCGTCAGCCCCGCCGCCAACAGCATCGTCTACACGGACAGCCTCCTGGTCTCCGTCAAGGTGACCGAGCTGAAGACGATACGCGTGTCCGTCTACGCGGAAAGAGTCGTTTCCGGCGACAAGCTGGTGAACGCCGACGTGAGCAAATTCACGGAGGCGGATCTGAAGGCCGCCGCGGGAAGCGGAAAATATACCGACGTGCTGCTGGGCGAAGCCGCCACGTACACCAACACGGTGGAGATCGGCTTCTATACCAAGCAGATCGCCGTGTCTCCGGGCCTGTACAAGGTCAAGGCGGAGACGCTGGAGACCGTCATGGAATGGCCGGAAGGCGCCACGGAGCCGGTCGAAAAGATCATCGTCACCGAGACGAAGAGCTCTCTGGTCGCGGTCAAGAAAAAGCCTGTGGAGGAAAAGCCGCAGGTCTTCCAGAACAACTCCACCGGAGCCGTCACGTTTATCCGCAAGATCCTGAAAGGCCTGCTCAAGTAAGGAATGAACGAGCGCGCGCGGAAAGTCGAAAAACTGAAGAACGCGGTCATAGTAGTATTGTTCCTGACGACAGTACTACTTTTAAATTTGACCTGGCGCAGCGAAGGAGCCGCGCCGTTCCGCCTGTCCTCCGTGCTGGATTTCATCAGCCCGGACGTCTGGGTGCCGGACGCTTCGGAATTCATCGCCGCGGACTATACGGTCTGCGGATTCGGCGACGCCACGTTCTCCCGCGACGCGGGCCGCGCCGCGGCGGATCTGGACGATCTGCTGCAGGAGTTCCGCGCTGAGAGCGCCAACGCGTCGTTCCTGATCAACGAGGTCACCGAACAGCAGTACCGGGAGATGCTGACGGGCTACCGCTGCCTGAAGGTCGTCCTGTCGTGTCCGGTCCCCTTCGGGGAATTCTGTGACCGCAATCAGATCAACCGCAGCTCCGTCTTCGACCAGGTGGGGACCGTCAGCGCGCTCCTCGTATCGGAAGCCGCTCCGGAGAGCATCTTCGTGGAAGGCGGCGGACAGTGCTGGCGCTTCATCTCCGACAGCGAACAGGATCTGGCGTCTCCGCTGCTCGTTTCCCTCGTGCGCAAAGACCCGATCTATTTCACGGCGGGCAGCATGCTGGGCAATTCCAACATGGCGATCTTGCCGCTCACCAGCAGCGCTACCCTGGCGTCCTCGACCTGGGAGAGCGAAGCCGCGGCTGACGTGGAGCGGGCCGGCCGGACGATGGCGGAATCCATCTTCGGCGAGAACTTCGATTTCGTGCGCCGGATCACCGACAGCTTCGGCAACGTCACGTACATGTACGGCTACGGCGAAAAGACGCTCACGTGCCTGACGGAGGGCAGCTTCGAATACAGGACCGGGACGGTCGAGGGCCAGGATCCCGGCTTTTACAACAGTCTGCAGAACGCGATCGCCTTCGTCGCCACCCGCGGCGGCTGGGGCTCCGACCGGCACGCGCTCGGTTACCGGCTGTGCGGCGCGCGCACGGAGGGCAGCGGCAGAAACCGCCTGTACACCTTCGAGTTCGCGCAGATGCTGGACGGCATGCCCCTTTTGAGCGAAGACGGTCCGGCCATCGTCGTCAAAGTGTGCGGCGGCGAAGTGAACTATTACCGCCGGGCGGTCGTCAGCGCGGCGGCGCAGCAGGCGGAGGAACAGCAGACGGCAGACGCGGCCAACGTGCTGGCGGGCAACTGCCATCTGATCCACAGCGTGCTGGGCGGCAACGTGCTGGCGGCGAGCTCCGACGAGGAATTCGCCTTCGTCGCGAACCGCTTCCGGGACGCGTCCGCCGGATATATCGTCACCGAGGACAGCCTGACGCCTGCCTGGGTCATCACCATGGAGGGCGGCACGAAGTTCTTCTTCGGGCTGTACGACGCGGTGCCGCTGGGCTTTACGAGAGATTAGGAGGCGCGGATGGACTGGTCGAAAGCAAAGAACATCATCATCGCGGTCCTCCTCGCGGCCAACGTGCTGATCGGCGGCAATCTGCTGGCGCAGCACAGCAGGGAGCAGGCGCAGGCCCGCCAGGCGACGGAAAACGCCTACGCGTTTCTGGAACAGGCCGGCATGCAGGTGGACGCGCAGCTGCCGGATCAGGAGAAAAAACTTCCGGTGCTGTTCCTGCGGCTTCACAAAGCCGGGGAAGAGCTGACGGAAGTCCGGTATAAGGACTATCCCATCGTCGTGCAGGGCAGCGGGATCGGCTACGAGATCGCGGGCACAGGCCAGCAGGCCGCCCCGACCATCCCGGCTGCGGAGGCGCTGCTGAAACTCTACGCCCAGCTGAGCGCGGAGGGTTCCGTAAAAGGCAAGCGCGTGGAATCGGTCGAACTCGTCTATCTGCTCTCGCCGGACGAGACGTCCTATGCGGCGCAGGATACGGCGTCGCCCGCCTGGCAGATCCGGGTGGACGGCCGCACCTACTACGTCGACGCATACGGAGAATAAACAGAAAACACAACATTCCGTGCGGGAACTGACACAATTCCGTCACAATTCCCGCCTAAAATCCAGGAGTACTGAAAAAGAATGAATTTAGCCATTTGCTCCCTCGCAAGCGGGAGCAGCGGAAATTGCTACGTGGTCCGGGGCGGAGACACCTTTGTGCTGGTGGACGCCGGGATCAGCGGCAGGCAGATCCGGGAGCGGCTGGCCGCCATCGGCCTTTCGCCGTCCCGCCTTTCGGCGGTGCTCGTGACCCACAGTCACAGCGACCACGTCAAGGGTCTGGCCGGCCTGCTGAAGACGACGGAAGCGAGCGTCTACGCCAACCCGGCGACGGTCCGGGAAAGCTGCGTGGACATCCCGGCGGAGCGGCTGCAGGTCTTCGAGACCGGCGCGTCGTTCGCCATCGGGGACCTCGCGGTCGATACGTTCTCCGTGTCGCACGACACCGGGGACCCCGCGGGGTTCAGCTTCTTCCGGGGAGGGCGGCAGCTCTCCATCGTCACCGACACCGGCATCGTGACCCCTCCCGTGATGGACCAGATCCGGGGCGCGGACATCCTGGTGCTGGAGAGCAATCACGACGAGAACATCCTGCGCATGGGCCGCTACCCCTGGTTCCTGAAGCAGCGCATCCTGGGCGAGAAAGGCCACCTGTCCAACGAGGCGGCGGCAAAGGCCCTGGCGCTGGCGCTGGAAGAGGAACTGGCGGAAGGGCAGGCCCGGCAGCGCACCGTGCTGCTGGCGCACCTCAGCCAGGAGAACAATTTCCCGGAAATGGCGCTGGCGACAATGAGCAACATCCTGGAAGAACGGGGGCTGCTGTCGGCGGGTCTGACGATCAGGATCCTGCCCAGGACAGAGCAGAGCCCTGTGTATACCGTCTGAACAGACGAAAGAAAGGGGATCAAGAGAATGAAAAAAGGCATCAGTCAGCTGATCGCGATCCTTCTGATCGCGGTCATCGCGTTCGGCTGCGGGTTCGGGGGCGCTTACGCGTATAACTTCGCAGTCGACAAGGGCTGGATCGCCGCGGCGGAAACAGGCCGCACGGCCCAGTCGGAAGAAAAACAGGAAGCGTCCGGTACGGTGACTCCGGCGGACAATATCAGCATCGATACGAGCGGGGATATCACCATCGCGGAAGCCATCGCGGACAAGGCGATGCCGTCCGTCGTGGGGATCTCCACTGTGGCGGAACAGACGTACAGCGGCTTCGGCGGTTTCGGAGGATTCTGGAATTTCGGCGGAGGCGGCGGCACGTATGACACGACCATGATCGGCACCGGCGTCATCGTCGACAAGGCCGGCTATATCCTGACGAACTCCCACGTCGTGAACGACGGCGACGCGAAATCCGTCACCGTCAGCCTGTACGACGGCTCCGACGTGGAAGGCACCGTGCTGTGGAACGATCCCACGCTGGATCTGGCGGTCGTGAAGATCGAGGATACCGGCGACCTGATCGCGGCGGAACTGGGAGACTCCGACACCGTGAAGATCGGCGCGTACGCCGCGGCGATCGGCAATCCGCTCGGCCTGGAATTCGAACGGTCCATGAGCCAGGGCATCATCTCCGGCCTCAACCGCAGCATCGAAGTGTCCGACGGCAGCAGCGGCAAGACCACGACTATGGAAGGCCTGATGCAGACCGACGCGACCATCAACAGCGGCAACAGCGGCGGCCCCCTGTTCAACAGCAAGGGCCAGGTGATCGGCATCAACACCGCGAAGGCGTCCAGCGGCGAGGGCATGGGCTTTGCCATCCCCATCAACGTCGCGAAGCCCATCGTGGAGCAGATCAAGGCCAGCGGCAATTACGAGAGACCGTACATCGGCATCTCCGGCATCTCCCTGCAGGAACAGCAGCAGTACAGTTCCGACGCTCTCATCGAGCAGTTCGGCACGGATAAGGGCATCTACGTTGCGTCCGTCTCTCCGAACGGCGGCGCTGCGGCGGCAGGCCTGCAGCAGGGCGATGTCATCACGGAAGTGAACGGCGTCGAGGTCGGCACGATGAACAAGCTCAACCAGGAGCTCGTGCAGTACGCGATCGGCGATTCCGTGACCCTGACGGTCATGCGCGATAAGACGGAGCAGACGTTCGACGTGCAGCTCCTCGGCGTCGCGATCTTCGACGATACGGAAAAGAACTGATGAATTACGACGTCATCTGCATTGGAAAGCTGAAAGAGAAATATTGGACCGAGGCGGCCGCGGAGTACGCGAAACGCCTCGGCCGTTTTTGTAAAGTGACCGTCTGGGAACTGCCGGAAAGCCGGCTGGCGGACAACGCTTCGCCTGCGCAGGAGCAGGCGGTGAAGGACGCGGAAGGCAGGGCGATCCTGACGAAGATCGAGTCGCTGGGGCGCCAGCAGGCGTTCGTGTTCGCGCTGGATCCCAGGGGCAGGGAGGTGCGTTCGGAGGACTTCGCGGAAAAACTGTCGCAGATCGCCCTGAACGGCAAGAGCCGCGTCTGTTTTGTGATCGGCGGGTCCCTCGGCCTGTCCGAAGACGTCCGAAAGGCGGCGGACAGCCTGCTGTCGTTTTCCGCCATGACGTTTCCGCACCAGCTGTTCCGGGTCATGCTGCTGGAGCAGATCTACCGGGCCTGCAAGATCAACGCGGGCGAAAAGTACCACAAATAAAGGAGGCAGACGATGATCAAACTTTACCGCTACGACGCGTTTACGACGCAGCCCGGCAAGGGCAACCCCGCCGGCGTCGTGATCGAGACCGAGAACCTGAGCGAAGCGCAGATGCAGGCGATCGCGAAACAGGCCGCCTACAGCGAGACGGCGTTCGTCTTTCCCTCGGAGAAGGCAGACCTGCGCCTGCGGTACTTTACGCCGGGAGCGGAGGTGCCTCTGTGCGGTCACGCGACGGTAGGGTCGCTGTATGCGCTGTGCGAAAAGGGTCTGATCGCGGAAGGCGAGCTGACGATCGAGACCGGGGCGGGCATCCTGCCCATTACGATCGCGCGAAAGGACGGCCGGGTGCAGATCGGCATGACCCAGGCAGCCTATCAGGAAAAGCCCTTCCGGGGCGATGCGGCGGCGCTGGCGGCTGCCATCGGATTGACGGAGGACGAACTGGACGGGCGTTATCCCATCGTGTACGGTTATACGGGCTTATGGACCGTGGCCGTTCCCGTGAAGCATCTGGACAGTTTCGCGAAGATGAAGCCGGATCATCTGAGTTTTCCGGGCATCCTGGCGGACGAGCCCTACGCGTCCGTGCATCCGTTCTGTCTGGAAACGGTCTATGAAGGCGCCATGATCCACGCGCGGCACTTCTCGTCGCCGCGCAACAACATCGGCGAAGACCCGGTGACCGGCACCGCGTCCGGGGTGATGGGCGCATATTACAAGCGCCATATCGCGGCGGATCCGGACCGGGAGATGCTGGTCGTGAACGAGCAGGGACTGGAGATCGGCAAGGACGGCATCGTCGAAACGCTGGTGCCGGCAGATCCGGCAGGGCAGGTGCGCATCTTCGGCACCGCCGCCTTCGCGGAAGCGTACTCCATCGAATTATAAAAAAGTGTTAACGGGGACGGTTCCGGGCGACAACTTTTCGACAAGTTGTCGCCCGGAACCGTCCCCGTTGACATTTATTCGTTCAGTTTTTTGACCGCGTTCAGGTATTTCTGCAGCACGCCGAGGTTGACAAAATAGTAGGTGCGGCTGCTTTTTTTCTGCGTTTCCAGCAGTCCGCTGCCCACGAGCCGCGACAGGTGCTGCGACACCGTGGCCTGGGCGTAGTCGAACGCTTCGACGATATCCTTGTTGCACACCGTCTCCCGCGCCATGTTCGCTTTATAGATAAAACGGAAGATCCCGACGCGGGCCGGATGTGCCAGCGCGTCGGAGCATTGGGCGATCAGTTCGATCTCTTCCTTTTCCAGACTGTCCGTTTCTTTTCTGATCCTCATGGTTTCCTCCGGCGTCAGTATACCATAACGCCCCCGCATATGATATACTGTAATTGCCGCAAATAATTTTGCACCTACCGCACAGAATTTTGCTTCTGAGGGTCAAACAAAGATGAAAAACCGAGACTTTATCACCTGCATCCAGAGCGTGCTCCAGCTGATGGACGAAGGCGTCCACATCGTGGACACCGAGGGCCGCAGCATCGTGTACAACCGCGCCATGGCCCGCCTCGAGAAGATGGAGACCCGCGACGTGCTCCGCAAGCCCTTTTCCGAGGTGTTCAAGGACCTGACGCCCGAGAACTCCACGCTGCTGCAGGCGCTGGAAAACCACGCCAGCACCTGGCGCAAGGAGCAGACCTATCTGAACAAGGACGGCAAGCAGATCACGACGGTCAATACGACGGTGCCCGTCACCGCGGACGGCGAAGTGATCGCAGCCGTGGAGATCGCCAAGAACATCACCGACATCCAGCAGATGACCAGCACCATCATCGAGCTGCGCAAGGAGATCGACACACCCCGCAAAGCGCGCGACAAGCAGATCCGCCACTACGCGTTCTCCGACCTGTACGGCCAGAACGCCGCGTTTCTGAAGACGGTCGAGCTGGCGAAGAAGGCGTCCCGCGCGCCGGCCAGCTGCATCATCTACGGCGAGACCGGCACCGGCAAGGAACTGATCGCCCAGAGCATCCATTTCGCGTCCGACCGGGCGTCCGCGCCTTTCCTGGCGCAGAACTGCGCCGCCGTGCCCGAGAACCTGCTGGAAGGCCTGCTGTTCGGCACGAGCAAGGGCGGTTTTACCGGCGCCGTGGACCGGCCGGGCCTGTTCGAACAGGCAGACGGCGGCACGCTGCTGCTGGACGAGCTGAACTCCATGCCGTTGGATCTGCAGACGAAGCTGCTGCGCGTGCTGCAGGAAGGGTACATCCGCCGCGTCGGCGGCAGGTCGGACAGCCCGGTGGACGTGCGCATCATCGCGACCGTCAACGAGGATCCGGAGGAACTGCTGGAAAAGCATCTGATCCGCCGCGACCTGTTCTACCGCATCGCGGTCATCCGCATCGACATCCCGCCGCTGCGCGAGCGCAAGGACGACATCGTGCTGCTGGCCGAGAAATTCCTCGAAAAATACAATGAAAAGTACGGGCGCACCGCCTGGCTGTTCTCCGAGAAAGCCAAGGAAAAGCTGCTGTCCTACGATTACCCGGGCAACGTGCGCGAACTGGAGAACATCATCATGAGCGCGCTGTCCATGTTCGAACCCGCCGAACACGTCGTAGGCGAGGACGACCTCGTGATCAACAGAAGAAAAAGTCTTCCTGCGCAGAACGTCTACAACTTGGGAGACGGCGGCCTGGACGCCTATCTGGCGAAGATCGAGCGAGAAATGATCGAAAACGCCTTAGTTTCTTCTGGAGGAAACATCACAAAGGCGGCGGAAAGTTTGAAAATTAAACGGCAGACGCTGCAGCACAAGATCCGCAAATACCAGCAGGAATCGTAAAAAACGCAAAAATACGCAAAATTATTTGCGGCAACTGCAAAACAATTTGCGTTAATCAAGGCTAATCCGCGTCCACCCCTCCACGATTTCGTGGTTTTTCGTGGGTCATGCACAAAATGTGGACGGGCAGTCCGTAAAAAAGACGAAAAAACGTCTTGGCACGGTTCTTGCATTGTATATTTGTTGCCAAAATCGTTAAGTTTGCGCACGGCGCCGGAACGCGGCGGGCGCGTTGTACCACAAGGAGGAAAAAGGTATGGAAAAAGTTAAAGTAATTATCTGGGGTCTGGGCGCTATGGGCGGCGGTATGGCCGACATGCTTCTCAAGAAGGAAGGCGTTGAGATCGTTGGCGCAGTAGGCAGAGGCGCCAAGATCGGCAAGTCCATGTTCGATTACATCAAGACCGAAAAGGGCGACCGCAAGGACGTCATCATCGGCTCCTATGAAGATGTGATCAAGCCCGGCGCTGCAGACATCGTACTGCTCTGCACTGACTCCTTCACCAGAAACGCTTATGACAAGCTCGTCTATATCATGGAACAGGGCATCAACGTCATCACTTCCGCCGAGGAAATGTCCTATCCGAAGGCTCAGGAGCCCGAACTGGCTGCTAAGCTGGACGAATGCGCCAAGAAGAACGGCGTCACCGTTCTGGGCACCGGCGTCAACCCCGGCCACATCATGGACCTGCTCGTTCTCGTTATGACCGGCGTTCTGACCGACGTTGAAGAGATCACCTCCAGAAGAGTCAACTCCCTGTCCCCGTTCGGCCCCGTCGTTATGGAAGAACAGGGCATCGGCATCTCCGTGGAAGAATTCCAGAAGAGAAAGGCCAACCACACCATGTCCGGCCACGTCGGTTTCGCCGAATCCGTCGGTATGATGGCAGAAGGTATGGGTCTGGAAGTTGCTGAGTTCGCTCAGGACATGAACCCCATCACCACTGACGTCGACAGAAAGAGCCCCTACGGCTTCGCAGCCGCAGGTTCCTGCGCCGGCGTTGCCATGACCGCAGAAGCCAAGCTGTCCAACGGTATCCCCGTACACATGGATCACCCGCAGCAGATCGAACCCGAACAGGTCGGCGTCCAGACCGGTGACTATGTCATCATCAAGGGCACCCCGAACGTCAACCTCTGCAACAGCCCGGAGATCGAAGGCGGCCTCGGCACCATCGCTATGTGCGTCAACATGATCCCCATGGTCATCAACGCAGAAGCCGGTCTGAAGACCATGATCGACCTGCCCATTCCCAGAGCTATCATGGGCGACTTCCGCAACCTCATCAGAGAAGAGAAGAAGATCGTAAAGTAGTTTAAAGCGAAAGCACTATGGTTTGGAAGCGGTCACCTTTTCCGGTGACCGCTCCCAATATGAAGGAGAATAAAATGGCAAAGAAAGGTGATTGGGTGCGCATCCACAGAGTGGTGCTGCCCGCAGAAGGCAGAAACCCGAATCTGCCCGCAGATACCGCCAAGGTACCCCTCGAGATGTGGGTCAAGGGCACGCTGTGCGCAGACGCGGAGATCGGTGACGAAGTAGAAGTCGAAACCGCCACCAACCGCATCGAACACGGCACCCTCGTGGAAGTCAACCCCTATTACACGCACAGCTACGGCAAGTTCGTTCCGGAACTCATCCAGATCGACCGCCAGCTGAGAGAGATCCTGTTCGGAGGTGAAGAATAATGGCACTGGCTAAAGACTACGCTTCCGTAATGGGAAGAAACAATGAGATCATGAAGGAAGCCATGGGTCTGGATTACGACAAGTTCGAATCCGGCAAGATGCGCTTCGACTACGAAGGACTGATGGCCTCCACCGGCTACACGCTCGAGGAGATCGAGAAGGTCCAGTCCGCGACAGGCGTCGGCAACACCCCGATCCTGGAGCTCAGAAACCTCACCGCGCTGGCGAGAAAGTACGCCAAGCCCGGTTACGGCGCCACCATCCTGGCAAAGGATGAGGCCGCCAACCCCTCCGGTTCCTTCAAGGCCAGAAGAGCTGCCTGCGCAGTCGCTACCGCCAAGAAGATGGGCTACAAGGGCGTTATGGCCGCCACTTCCGGCAACTACGGCGCAGCCGTCGCATCCCAGGCCGCAATGCAGGGTCTGAAGTGCATCATCGTGCAGGAATGCTTCGACTCCCACGGCGTAGGCCAGCCCGAGATCATCGAGAAGGCCAGAAAGTGCGAAGCCTACGGCGCTGAAGTCGTTCAGCTGACCGTCGGTCCCGAACTGTTCTACACCTTCCTGTCCATCCTGGAAGACACCGGATACTTCAACGCGTCCCTGTACTCCCCCTACGGCATTGCCGGCGTCGAGACCCTCGGTTACGAGATCGCCATGCAGTGCAGAGAGAAGTACGGCAAGGATCCCGCAGTCGTAGTCTGCACGTCCGCAGGCGGCGGCATGATGACCGGTACCGCCAGAGGCCTCATCAAGGCCGGCGCGACCAACACCAAGTGCATCGCGGCATCCATCGACCTCACCGGTCTGCATATGGCATCCGATACGGCCTTCAATAAGAAGAGCTGCACCACCGGCCACACCGGTTTCGGCGTTCCCTATGCCGTCGACCCGGATCACTCCGACGTACCCAGAAGCGCCGCAAGACCTCTGCGTTACATGGAGAGATACGTCACCGTCAAGCAGGGCGACGTCATGTACATCACCGAAGCTCTGGCGAACCTGGAAGGCATCGAGAGAGGCCCCGCCGGCAACACCGCTCTGGCAGCCGCGTTCTCCCTGGCTCAGGAACTGCCCGCAGACGAATACATCATCATCTCCGAGACCGAGTACACCGGCGCCGGCAAGCACGTCCAGCCGCAGCTCGCGTTCGCAAGAGAGAACGGCATCGAGATCAAGTTCGGCGATCCGAACGCCGAAGACAAGCCGGGCGTCAACATCGTTCTGCCCAAGGATCCCAGCTACATCAAGACTGTGGACATGGATCTGGATCACATGAGAAAGTCCTTCATCAAGAAGGCCTGCAAGAAGTACGGCACCTTCGACATCGATGAAGACGATATCGCGTTCCTGGCCGAAGAAGTCAATGCGACTCCGGAATGGGTCAAGGGCGTAGTCGAAGATCTGAAGTAAGTTATAGGCATAGATTGAAGGAGAAAAAGGATGAAAAGAGCAGACGATTTCGAGGAAAGAAGAAAGCATATCGCGAATCTTTCCGACGAAGAGCTGTATAACAGATTCTGGGAGCTGACCGCGCAGGTCGTGGATCCTCTTCTGGAACTGGGCTACAAGAACACCACACCTTCCGTGGAGCGTTCCGTTCTGCTGCGCATGGGGATCTCTTCCCTGGACACGCAGAAGATCGTCAACGGCTGCATGGATCACGGTCTGATGGGCAAGGGCGCGGGCCACTGCGTGTATAAGCTGTCCAAGATCGAGAACATCACCATTCCCGAAGCAGGCACCAAGCTCGCCAACGGCGAAGGCTGGGACGTCGTAGCTGCAGCGTTCAGAGGAGGTAAATAAGCATGGAACCTTTAAAGCCCAATGAAAAGCTTGACGTGGTTGAACTGCTGAAGGACCTCGACAAGTACGAACCCAGAAGAAGAGGCTGGACCTGGAGAAAGCCTGCGGAAAACAAGCACATGGGACCGTTCGAGTATCACGATATCTCCGAACCCCTGAAGCAGGGCGTGCCCCTTCCCCCGGCAAAATATTTCGACGGTCTGGATCCCCAGCCCATGCCCACCATCACGACGGAGATCGCGTCCGGCAGATTCGAGGATGACGTCCGCCGTATGAGAATGGCCGCATGGCACGGCGCGGACCATCTGATGGTCATCCGCCACATGGGTCAGTCCCACATCGACGGCCTGATGGAAGGTACCCCGCAGGGTATCGGCGGCATCCCCGTCACCAGAAAGCAGGTCAGAGCCCAGAGAAAGGCCCTGGACCTGATCGAGGATGAAGTCGGCAGACCCATCAACTATCACTCCTACATCTCCGGCGTCGCAGGCCCCGACATCGCGGTCATGTTCGCCGAAGAAGGCATCAACGGCGCGCACCAGGATCCCCAGTACAACGTCCTGTACAGAGACGTCAACATGGTAAGATCCTTCGTAGACGCCTGCGAATCCAAGAAGATCATGGCCTGGGCCGACATGCTGCAGATCGACGGCGCGCACAACGCGAACGCGACTGCAAGAGACGCCTGGAAGGTCATGCCCGAGCTGATCGTTCAGCACTCCATCAACTCGCTGTTCTCCGAAAAGGTCGGCGAGAAGCCCGAAAACATCTCCCTGTCCACCGTACCTCCCAGCGCAACGCCGGCACCGTGCATGTACATGGACCTGCCGTACGCAGTCGCCCTGAGAGAGATGTGCGGCAGATATAAGATGAGAGCCCAGATGAACACGAAGTACATCGACTCCTCCGCGAGAGAAGCGACCGTTACCCACGTTATGAACATGTTCATCTCCAAGCTCACGAGCGCGGACATTCAGTCCACCATCACGCCGGACGAAGGCAGAAACGTTCCCTGGCACATCTACAACATCGAAGCTACCGACACCGCGAAGCAGACGCTGATCGGTCTCGACGGCCTGATGCAGATGGTCCAGCTGAACAACGATCCCAACGGCCCGCTGCGCAAGACCGTACGCGACCTGAAGGAAAGAGCGCTGCTGTTCATGGAAGAGATCGTGGAAGTCGGCGGCTACTTCAAGGCAGTCCAGGAAGGTTTCTTCGTTGACTCCGCCAAGTACCCCGAAAGAAACGGCGACGGTATCGCCCGTAAGATCGAAGGCGGCGTAGGCGTCGGCAAGATCTTCGAGAGAGATCCGGACTACATGGCTCCTGTTACGGCTCACTACGGCTACAACAACGTCGAGCAGTACGGCGGCGACCCGAAGAACCCGTCCGCCCTCATCGGCGGCTGCACGTTCGAAGACCGCTCCAAGATCGTCTACATCGACGAACTGGACGAGACCGACTGCGTAGACAGACGTCTGGAAAAGGTCGCGAAGTACAGAGACGGCCACACCATCAAGCCCGAAATGGAATGGTGCGGCGACGGCGTCGTCATGATGACCATGTGCATCCCGACCAACAAGCGCGTTTCCGAAGCTGTCGCTGTCGAGATCGGCAAGAAGCTGGGTCTGATCGATCCGGAAGTCATCTCCCGCGAAGTGCTGCAGGAAGCCGAAGGCACCCGCATCGAGCTGAAGGGTAAGCTCGCGTTCGATATCGACATCAACGAGATCGAGATCCCCGAAGAACCGCACTACATGTCCGACGCGGAACTGTATCACGAATTCGAGGAAGTCAAGCACATGAAGGCCATCTGCGGCACCGTGGGCGAAGACGAACACTCCGTCGGTATGCGCGAGATCATGAACATCAAGCACGGCGGCATCGAGAAGTGGGGCATCGAATGCATCTACCTCGGCACGTCCGTACCTGTGGAAAAGATGGTCGACGCAGCCATCGAAGAAAACGCGGAAGCCATCCTGGCCTCCACCATCATCTCTCACGACAATATCCACTACAAGAACATGAAGAGACTCCATGAGCTCTGCGTGGAAAAGGGTATCCGTGACAAGGTGATCCTCTGCGCAGGCGGCACGCAGGTCATTCCTGAAGACGCCGTCAAGACCGGTATCGACATGGGATTCGGAAGAAACTCCCACGGTATCGACGTCGCCACCTTCCTGGCCGAAGAACGCCAGAGAAGAAGAGGCGAGAGAGAATAAGCGAATCGCTTTCAGGGGGCGGGCGTCTGCCCGTCCCCTGTTTCTTAGTAAAGGATAATCTATGAAAGTAGACGTATTAGTAGCCGAGATCGGCTCCACCACAACAGTCGTAAACGCGTTCAAGGATCTGGATTCCGACCATCCGGTGTTCTTCGCGCAGGGTCAGGCGCCCACGTCCGTCCTGGAGGGCGACGTGCGCATCGGCCTGTCCGGCGCCATCGAAGACCTGAAGAAGAAGGCCGGCATCGATTCCCTCGAATACGACGAAATGCTGGCCACGTCCTCCGCTGCCGGCGGTCTGAAGATGACCGTCCACGGCCTGGTCTACAACATGACCGCGAAAGCCGCGAAGGAAGCGGCGCTCGGCGCGGGCGGCATCATCCACTACGTGACCGCGGGAAGGCTGCGCAGAAGCGACCTGGCAAAGATCAAGGAGATCCAGCCGAACCTCATCCTGCTGGCGGGCGGCGTGGACTACGGCGAACGCGACACCGCCATCTACAACGCGGAAATGCTGCGCTCCATGGGACTGAAGGTGCCCGTGGTCTACGCAGGCAACATCGAAAACCAGGAGGAAATGAAGCTCATCTTCGACGAAGAGAGCGGCATGCCTCTTTACAATATCGAAAACGTCTATCCCAAGATCGACGAACTGAACGTCGAACCCTGCCGCAAGGTCATCCAGGATGCCTTCGAGGATCACATCACCCGCGCGCCGGGCATGGAGCACGTGCGCGACATGGTGAACGGCCCCATCATCCCGACCCCCGGCGCGGTCATGGAATGCACGAAGCTGCTGTACGACTGCATCGGCGACTGCATCGTGCTCGACGTGGGCGGCGCGACGACGGACCTGCACTCGGTCACCGAGGATTCCGACATGGTGGCCCGCATCCTGACGGCGCCCGAACCCAAGGCGAAGCGCACGGTCGAGGGCGACCTGGGCGTGTACGTGAACCGCTACAAGGTGATCGAATCCATCGGCGAGGAGAAATTCCGCGAAGAGATGGCCGCCATGGGCGTGGATCCGGACAAGACGCTGGAAACCTACAAGGCCATCCCCAAGAACGAGGACGAATTCAAGCTGGTCGAGCGCCTGACGAAGGAAGCCGTGCTGAAGGCGGTCGAGCGCCACGCGGGCACCATCCGCTACGTGTACGGGCCTTCCGGCCGCGTGACCCTGGCGGAAGGCAAGGACCTGACGCAGGTGCGCCACATCGTGGGCACAGGCGGCGCCTTAACGCGCCTGCCGCACCGCATCGAACTGATGCAGAACATCTTAAAGGACAACGAGACCGGCATGAAGCTCTACCCCGGCGAGGGCGTGGACTTCCTCGTGGACAACGACTACATCATGGCGTCTCTGGGCGTTCTGTCCAAGACCCACAGAGAAGGCGCGATCAAGCTGCTGGAGCAGTCGCTGGGCATCCGGTTCCCGGAGAAGCGCTTCGCGGACGTGAAGGCGGAGCAGTTCTCCGCGGTCAAGGAACTGCAGGCGATGCAGGCGGAGAAGCTGAAGAAGGAGCAGGAGCGCGAAGAACATATCAAGGCCATGGAGGACATGGGCTACGATATGAGCGAATACCGCAATCCCGAACCGGTGCTGGGCAACGTCTCCAAGGAGGAATACGAGGAGATCAAGCGCGAGGCGCTGGCGAAGGACAGACAGATGCGCAAGGCCGTCATCGATCTGGAAGCTTCCAGGAAATTCGCGGAAGACTGCGAACGGTCCATGCAGGAGGCCGCGGACGCGCATCACGGCAGCGGCGAAGCGGAATACGATCCCACGACAGGCAAGATCCCCGGCTGCAAGCACGAGTGCAAGACCTGCAGCCGCATCCACTGCCAGTACCGCAACACGAATTATTAGGGTCAACCCCGGAAAGGAGCCAACATGTATCCCCAGCTGAGGATCGATCTGGCAAAGATCAGAAAGAATCTGGACACGGTGGTGTCCATCGCCAAGCAGGGCGGCTGTTCCCTGATGATCGTTACGAAGAGCTTCTGCGCGGACGAGCACATCGTCGGCGAGATCCTGAAGAACGACTACGTGTCGTACCTGGCGGATTCGCGGGTCAGGAATCTGGCGAGCTACGTCGACAAGGTCCACATGGCCGGCAAGGAGACCGTGCTGCTGCGCCTGCCGCAGATGTGCGAGATCGAGGACGTCGTACGCTACGCGGACATCTCCCAGAACTCGGAGATCGAGACGATACGCCTGCTGGACGCGGAAGCGGCCCGTCAGAACAAGAAGCATAAAGTCATCCTGATGATCGACATGGGCGACCTGCGCGAAGGCATGTTCTATCAGGGCGAAGACGCGATCCTGGACGTGTGCGGCGAGATCCTGAAGATGGAGCACGTCGTGCTCGAGGGCATCGGCGTCAACCTGTCCTGCTACGGCGCGATCATCCCCAAGCCCGAGAATCTGGGCGGCCTGTGCGCCATCGCGGAGAAGATCGAGAAGAAGTTCTCCACGCATCTGAACATCGTTTCCGGCGGCAACAGCTCTTCGATCTACCTCATCCCCAGGGGCGAGCTGCCCGAAAAGATCAACAACGTGCGTCTGGGCGAGTCCTTCATCCTGGGCAACGAGACGGCCTACAGCCAGCGCGTGCCCGGCACGTACAACGACGCGGTGACCCTGCGCGCGCAGATCATCGAGCTGAAGCACAAACCGTCGCTTCCCATCGGCGAAGTCGGCGTGGACGCTTTCGGCCAGGTGCCGGTCTACGAGGACCGCGGCTGGATCGACCGCGCCATTTTCGCTGTCGGCAAACAGGACATGAACCCCGACGGACTGACGCCGCTGAACACGCAGGCGGACGTTCTCGGCGCGTCCTCCGACCACCTGATCATGGACGTGACCAAGGAGAACTACAAGCTCGGCGACACCGTGGACTTCTCCCTGGACTACGGCGCGCTGCTGAAGCTGTTCACCAGCGAATATATCGATAGAGAGTATTTCTAGGACTAGTATGGGACAACGGAGCCCTC
>JAEEGG010012478.1_pt1 | contig 18314 bp, 14 predicted proteins | sample 9134161 | NCBI WGS metagenome assembly JAEEGG01 (sample SAMN16246543, study PRJNA631951) | gut metagenome | biome: gut microbiome; feature: rumen; material: CR-attached | host: Bos | place: Iran: Karaj | collected 2018-10 | reverse complement strand
ACAAGGACCTTGGTGGACAGTTGAACTTGGCTATTTCCATCTTCAAGGACCACTATCCGAAGCGTTTCCTCCATCAGCTGATTTCCAGTCAACTGGATATGGACCGATTAGACTACCTGCGTCGCGATTCGTTCTTCACTGGTGTCACTGAAGGCAATATCGGCTCCGCCAGGATCATCAAGATGCTCAACGTGGTAGACGACCGTTTGGTGGTTGAGCAAAAAGGAATTTATTCTCTAGAGAATTATCTGACTACCAGACGATTGATGTATTGGCAGGTATATCTTCACAAGACTGCCGTTGCCTACGAGAAAGTGCTCGTCAACATGCTGACCCGCGCAAAGGATTTAGCCAAGCAGGGGCATCAGATATTTGCATCGCCAGCCCTCTCCTACTTCATAAAGAATGATGTCAATGCCAAATGGTTTGCCGACCACAAAGAGGCACTGAGCATGTATGAAGAGTTGGACGACAGCGACATCTGGAGTGCCATGAAAGCATGGAAGCATTCTGACGATAAGATATTGTCCACTTTGGCTACAGACATGCTGGATCGTCGTATCTTTAAGGTTGAGGTACACGACAGTCCTATTACCGACGAACGTATTGACGAACTACAGACGGCGATAGCCCAGAATATGGGCATCGACAAGAGCGACGCCCACTACATGATGAGTATCAACAGAATTCAGAAAGACATGTATGCCGTTGACGATGATTCGATTGATATTCTTTACAAAGACGGTACAATTAAGGACATCTCAGAAGCCTCAGAGATACTGAATGTAGCACTTCTTTCTAAAAAAATACGAAAATATTACCTTTGTTATCAACGTTTTCAATAAAAATGCTTATCTTTGCATCCTAAAAAGAACACTGAATCATTATTATGGAGTTTACTGCCAAACAAATTGCCGAGTTTATCGGTGGCCGAGTGGAAGGCGACGAAAATACAGCCGTCCACACATTTGCAAAAATAGAAGAGGGTCAGCCTGGAGCCATCTCGTTCCTCTCGAACCCCAAATATACCCACTATCTTTATGTAACATCTTCCAGCATCGTCTTGGTGAATGACGACTTGGAATTAGAGCAGGAAGTGAAGGCCACGCTGATTCGCGTGAAGAATGCCTATGAGGCAGTAGCCAAACTGCTACAGCTCTACGAGTCTATGAAGCCAAAGAAAACGGGCATCGACCCATTGGCATTCGTTTCGCCCAAGGCTACACTGGGAAAAGACGTCTATGTTGGTGCATTCGCGTGCATTGGCGACGGTGCTATCATTGGTGACGGCACACAGATTTATCCCCACGTAGTGATTGGCGAGGGTGTGAAGATGGGTGAGAAATGTCTTATCTATCCCAATGTCACAATCTATCAGGGATGTAAAATCGGACAGAATGTCACCATTCACGCTGGTAGCGTCATTGGAGCCGACGGTTTCGGTTTCGCTCCTAATGTAGAAGGCTACGATAAGATTCCTCAGATTGGCATCGTCATTATTGAGGATAACGTAGAGATTGGAGCCAACACTTGTGTGGACCGCTCCACAATGGGAGCTACTGTTATCCATAAGGGTGTCAAGTTGGACAACCTGATTCAGGTGGCCCACAACTGTGAGATTGGTGAGAACACGGTGATGTCTGCCCAAGTAGGAATGGCTGGCAGCACAAAGATTGGATCTTGGTGTATGGTTGGCGGACAAGCAGGTTTCGCCGGTCACATCCATGTAGCTGACAAGACATTCGTTGGAGCTCAGTGTGGCGTTATCGGTGATACCAAGGGCAATGGCGAACAGCTCATCGGCTCACCAGCAATGGATCCCAAGGTATACTTCAAAGGCATGGCCATTCTGCGTCGTTTGCCTGATATGTACAAGGAGATGAGCGCATTAAGAAAAGAATTGGATGAATTAAAAGCAAACAAATAAGTATATGAAACAAAAGACTCTGAAAGGCAGTTTCTCGCTATGCGGAAAAGGCCTGCACACTGGACTGAGCCTCACGGTGACGTTCAATCCCGCTCCAGAGAACCACGGCTATAAGATTCAGCGTATTGATATTGACGGCATGCCAATCATCGATGCTATAGCCGAAAACGTAGTAGACACACAACGCGGCACAGTGCTGGGTAAAGGCGACATCCGCGTTTCAACAGTAGAACACGGTCTGTCAGCACTCTATGCATTAGGTATTGACAACTGTCTGATTCAGGTCAATGGTCCTGAGTTCCCCATTCTTGACGGCTCTGCCATTCAGTATGTCAACAAGATTGAGGAGATAGGCATTGAAGAGCAGAATGCACCAAAGGATTATTACGTCATCCGAAAGAAGATTGAGGTAAAAGATGAAGAGACAGGTTCTTGCATCACTATTCTGCCCGATGAGCAGTTCTCGCTCACCGCAATGTGTTCCTTCGAGTCAAAGTTCATCAATAGCCAGTTTGCCACACTCGACAATCAGGAAGAGTACATTAAAGAGATAGCAAGTGCACGTACATTTGTTTTCGTTCGCGACATTGAGCCCCTGCTTCAGGCAAACCTGATTAAGGGTGGCGACTTGGACAACGCTATCGTTATCTATGAGCGCCAAATAACTCAGGAGCGTCTCGACATGCTGGCAGACATGCTGCACGTAGAGCATCGCAATGCTACCGACTTAGGCTATATTCAACATAAGCCCCTGCAATGGGAGAACGAGTGCACACGTCACAAGCTTCTTGACGTGATTGGCGATATGGCTCTTATCGGCAAGCCCATCAAGGGACGCATCATTGCAACCCGTCCAGGACATACTATAAATAATAAGTTCGCGCGCGAAATACGCAAAGAGATTCGCAAGCATGAGATCCAGGCACCTGCCTATGATCCCAACGAGGAGCCAGTGATGGATGTGAACCGCATTCGCGAGCTACTCCCCCACCGTTATCCCATGCAGCTGGTCGACAAGGTCATTGAGATTGGTCCTACAAGTATTGTCGGTGTGAAGAATATCACCAGCAACGAGCCATTCTTTACAGGCCACTTCCCACAGGAGCCCGTGATGCCTGGTGTGCTTCAGATTGAGGCTATGGCACAGTGTGGCGGTCTGCTTGTTCTCAATTCTGTTGAGGAGCCCGAGCGCTGGTCAACCTATTTCATGAAGATTGACGGAGTGAAATTCCGTCAGAAGGTGGTACCTGGCGACACTTTGATTTTCAAGGTAGAGCTGATGGCTCCGCTCCGTCACGGAATCTCAACTATGCACGGCTACGCATTTGTAGGCGACCACGTCGTTTCAGAGGCAACCTTCACAGCTCAAATTGTAAAAAACAAGTAAAAAGAATATATGAATCAAATTCATCCCTTAGCAGTAGTTGATCCAGAAGCCAAACTGGGTGATAACAACATCATCGGTCCATTCTGTGTTATCGACAAGAATGTGGTGATGGGCGACAACAACAATCTGCTAAATAATGTGACAATCCACACAGGTGCCCGTATAGGTAGCGGCAACGAGTTTTTCCCTGGAGCCTCTATATCTACAAAGCCCCAAGACCTGAAGTTCAAAGGCGAAGAGACTACCTGTGAGATTGGTGACAACAACTCTATTCGTGAAAACGTAACCATCAGTCGTGGTACCGCTAGTCGCGGCAAGACCGTTGTCGGTTCTGGCAATCTGTTGATGGAGAATATGCACATCGCACACGACTGCGTCATTGGTAATGGTTGTATCATTGGCAACTCAACCAAGTTTGCCGGTGAAGTGGAAGTCGACGACTTTGCCATTATCTCTGCCGAGGTACTGTTCCACCAGTTCATCCGCGTGGGTAGCTACGTGATGATTCAGGGTGGCAGTCGCACCAGTCAGGATATCCCTCCCTATATCATTGCAGGCAAGGAACCTATCCGTTTCGCTGGCATCAACCTGATTGGCTTACGTCGTCGCGGTTTCTCTAACGAGACTATCGAGATGATTCACGATACCTATCGCACTATCTATGCCAAGGGTATTATCAAGGACGGCGTTGCAGAGGCACGTTTGAAATATCCTGACAGTAAAGAGGTAGAATATATCTGCTCGTTCTTTGAGAACTCAAAGCGCGGAGTCATTCGTTGAGTAAGACGCTGATAGTCATTACCGGACCTACTGCCGTTGGAAAGACGGATTTATGTCTGGACATTGCCAAGTATTTTGGCATTCCTATCATCAATGCGGACTCTAGGCAAATCTATCGTGAGATAAAAATCGGTACAGCCGCACCTACTGAAGAGCAACTTCAGCAGGTGCGACATTATTTTGTAGGCACTCAAGCTCTCACTGATTATTATAGTGCATCTATCTACGAACAGGAAGTGATGAGCTTGCTTGGCACGCAGTTTCAGACTTCCGACTATGCCCTACTCTCTGGCGGCAGTATGATGTATATTGACGCCGTATGCAATGGCATTGATGATATCCCCACCGTTGATGACGAGACACGTAACACCCTGAAAAAGCGTTTAGCCGATGAAGGTTTGGAGAGTCTTTGCGAACAGTTGCGCATCCTCGACCCAGAGCATTACGAAGTGGTAGATAGGAAAAATCCACGCCGCGTGGTTCATGCATTGGAGATATGCCTGATGACTGGCAAAACCTACAGCTCCTTCCGCACCAACGAGCGCAAAGAGCGCCCCTTCCGAATCATTAAGATTGGACTCAACCGCGACCGCGAAATCATCTACGATCGTATCAACAGACGCGTGGACCTCATGATGCTGCAAGGCTTTCTTGATGAAGCACGCAGCGTTTATCACCTACGCCACCTCAATGCATTGAACACCGTAGGTTACAAAGAACTGTTCACTTACTTAGACGGCACATGGTCGCTCGACGAAGCCGTAGAACGAATAAAGGGCAACACCCGCAGGTATGCCCGCAAACAACTGACTTGGTACAAGAAAGACCCTCTTGTCACCTGGTTTTCACCCGATGATAAACAACTGATTCTCAATCATATCATTAAACAATGAATTATATCAGGAAAATCACAGCAGCCGCATGGCTCTATTGTAAGCAAGCATTCAATTGGTATATTGGTATATTCAAGGGACGCCCCTGGTATATCAAGCTATTATCAGCAATGGCCTCTGTCATTGTGGCCTTTATACTCTATCTTGGAGCTGTAGACATCAACTTTCTGGGACTATTCGGTAAGTCGCCCAGCATGAGTACGATTATCAACACACGTCCGGCTCAGGCTTCAGAAATCTATAGTGCCGATAGCGTGATGATAGGAAAATACTTCAGCGAGAATCGCACACCAGTAACCTACGACGATGTAAACCCCATTTTCTGGAATGCCTTGATTGATACAGAAGACGAGCGCTTCTATCATCATTTCGGCATTGATTTCCAGGCCTTTGGCGCAGCACTGAAGGACTACGTCATCCATCATGATGCACGTGGTGCGTCAACCATCACCCAACAGTTGGCCAAGAACCTCTTCCGCGTGCGTACAGAGTATTCTACAGGCCTACTTGGAAACATCCCTGGTGTCAAGATGCTTATCATGAAAACCAAAGAGTGGATCACGGCAGTAAAACTGGAAGCCAATTTCAGTAAAGAGGAAATCCTGACGATGTATGCCAACACGGTTGACTTTGGTTCCAACGCCTTTGGCATCAAGACAGCATGTAAGACCTACTTTAACACGACGCCGCAGAACCTTACTCCAGAACAAGCTGCCGTATTAGTGGGTATGCTTAAAGCTACCACCTACTATAATCCCCGTCTGCATCCAGAGAACAGCATGAACCGACGTAATGTGGTGCTTGGAAACATGTTGCAAAGAGGTCATATCACACAAGAGCAATACGACTCGCTGACCATAAAACCCATCGAGTTGGACTATAGTGTTGAGAATGCCTACGATGGTCAGGCACTCTACTTCCGCGAGGCCGTAAAAGAATATCTTGGCGATTGGTGTCGAGAGAACGGCTACGACCTCTATACAGACGGTCTGAAGATCTACACCACCATCGATACCGCTATGCAACGCTATGCCGAACAAGCAGCATGGGACAACATGAAACAGTTGCAGCAGCGCTTCAACAACCACTGGGGCAAGGTCAATCCCTGGCAGGACGAGTACCACCGTGAGATTCCTAACTTCATTGAAAACATTGCCAAGCGCCTGCCTTGTTATAAATACCTAGACAGACGTTATGACCATAATCAGGACTCCATCGACTTCTACCTGAACCAGCCCCACCCCGTTACGCTGTTCAGTTATGATGGCCCCTACGAGACAGAGATGAGCACACTCGACTCCATCCGCTATATGGAGCACTTCATGCACTGTGGCTTTACGGCTATCGAGCCAAAGACAGGCTATGTGAAAGCTTGGGTGGGCGATCTCGACTTTGGTACGTGGAAATACGACAAAGTGACGGCGATGCGCCAACCTGGTTCTACGTTCAAGCTCTTTGTCTATACAGAAGCCATGAACCAGGGACTGACCCCCAACGATCGTCGTGAAGACTCATATTTCAGCATGAACGTATGGGACAACGAACAGAAAAAAGAAGTCTTATGGGCTCCCACCAATGCCAATGGTTTCTTCACTGGCTATAACATGACCCTGAAATCAGCCTTTGCCCAGAGTGTCAACTCCATTGCTGTCAAGATAGGACAAGAGATGGGCATAGACCGTATCGCACAGACGGCACACAAGATGGGTATCAAGAGTCCCCTTCACGAGACGCCATCACTTGCTCTGGGTGCCAGCGATGTGAACCTTCTGGAACTGGTGAATGCCTACTCTACCATCATCAACGACGGAATGACCCATGAGCCCGTACTTGTAACACGTATCCTCGACCGTGACGGCAACGTCATCTATGAGGCACCAACAGAACAGACAGAAGCGGTGAGCTACAAATCAGCCTTCTTCATGCAGCAGATGCTGATGGCAGGCATGCGTGAACCAGGTGGCACCAGCATGAACCTATGGCGATATGTCAGAAACTTCAGCGATACCGACTTCGGCGGAAAGACTGGCACATCCAACAACCACTCTGATGCCTGGTTCGTAGGCGTCAGCCCCAACCTGGTATGTGGCGCATGGGTAGGCGGCGAGTATCGCGCTATCCACTTCCGCACTGGCGAACTGGGACAAGGCAGTCGAACGGCACTCCCCATCTGCGGACAATTCTTTGAGTCCGTTCTGAGCGACAAACGCTTCAAACGCTATCATGGAAAGTTTGGTGCTTCACGCGATGCCAGCATCCTTAACAGCATGTATCAGGGTATCAGCACCTATGAACCGCTCGATAGTCTTGACGAAGATAGTCTTGGAACAGAAGAGGAGCAAAATATCGAAGAAAAAGAGGATAGTATTGGCATTTAGTACTAAAATTGTCTAAACTCAGTTGTCGATAAAAAATCGGGCAAAATAGACGAATTTTGGCACTTTAAAGACAAACAAATGTTAAATATTGAAATTGTGCACCCACACAATATTTTTTCATAAAAAAAGTTTAAGAAAAACTTGCGCAGTTCAATTATTTTCCATACCTTTGCCAACGTTATCCTGAAAACAATCTTTTTACCTTAAAAGAACTAATACCTATTGAAGATAAGGCGATTGGCTGTGAAGCCCGTCGCTTTTGCTTTTTTATATACTTTCGTATCAGTTTTTGCAGAAAAAGCATTATCTTTGCAATCAGAATATAATCACACGTATGAAGACAGAACTCATATTGGTTGGCAAGACCGTCAACAAGCATTTCATTGCAGGCATCAACGACTATGCCGAACGCATCAGTCATTATATGCCTTTCAATATCACAACTATTCCAGAATTGAAAAACACCAAGAATCTCACGGAAGATCAACAGAAGACGGCCGAAGGTGAACTTATCCTCAAACAGATCCAGCCACAGGACACCGTAGTGCTGCTGGATGAACGCGGACGTGAGCCACGTAGCATCGAACTGGCCTCATGGCTTGAACAGAAACGCAATACGGCCCGCCGACTCGTATTCGTCATTGGCGGACCGTATGGATTCTCTCCCGCTGTCTATCAGCGTGCTAATGAGCAGTTATCACTCTCACGCCTCACATTCTCACACCAGATGGTGCGCCTTGTGTTTACAGAGCAGCTCTATCGCGCTTGCACCATTATCAAAGGTGAGCCTTATCACCATGAGTAGAGAGCACCTGTTTCGCGCTCTTCATGCCTGGTACAGATGCCGTCAGCGTCACCTTACCAGCCTCTCCACGCTTTGAGCGCAGAATAACCGTACACGTACCGTTAAAGAGGCTACGCTTATTGCCTACAAGCATCTCGTTAGAGTTGATGTCGCCATTCACCACGCCCACAATCTCTGCAGGCCCTTCTACCGTGAATGTCACCTCGCCCTGCGCCGTCTGCACCTTGCGACCTTTCTTATCCACAGCCACAATCTGCACATGCTGCAGATCCATGCCGTCAGCCTGCCACCCGCTATTGTCGGCCTCAGCCTTCAGGCGCACAGTCTCACTGGTTGTCTCAATCTGATGGCGAGCCACCTCACGCCCGTTTGTACGTGCTATAGCCACCAATTTACCAGGATGATATTCTATATTATTCCAACGAATCTGATTACGCATCTTCGCATCCTTCACGTTGTTCTGCTTCTTGCCCAGCGACTTTCCGTTGAGCACCAGTTCTACCTCCTCGGCATTCGTATAAGTGACAAGCGACAACGACTGGCCTTCCACCCTGTTCCAATGGTCACTCATGCCATCGTTACCAGTCTGAACACCATTCCACATCATATCACCCTTTTTCTCTATCACGCCGATATGCACCACAGGCTCTTCCGGCTTAAAGAAACTCTTCATATAGTAAGCCTTAGGCTTCGAATTCAGTTCAATGTCAAATACGCCCTGATTCCATCCCTTGGCAGGCCATCCCTGACTCTCGCCCAGATAGTCGATAGCGCCCCAATAAGCCAACCCGATGACCTTCTCCAAGTCCATCTCGAAATAGTTCTGACCCATAGCAGCAACAGAAGCTTCGCTCTGGTAAAATTTCATCCAAGGGAATCGACGCCCGTCACCAGGGAAATACATATACCTGTAATTATAGGCCTGCACATCCGTAACCATAGCCAGATTGCAAGGCAGCGAATCCGTCTGCCAGTTGCGGTAGCGCGGATGCATGGCCACGGTGACCAGTCGTGTGGAGTCATAGCGCTGAACCAGCGTCTTCATCAGTTTATATATCGTCACGCCGAAGTCATTATACGGTTGGTTGGGATCCTGTTGTAGTTCGTTGCCTAGGCTCCACATCACCACGCTGGGCGAGTTCCTGTCGCGTTTCACCCATTCAGGCACATCCTTCTGCCACAGCGCCTCAAACGCAGCACGTCCGCCCGTATGCTGGCGCGTCCACTTGTCATAGAGTTCATCCACTACAAGGATACCATTCTCGTCACACAGTTCGATAAACTCCCTGCTATAGGGGTTATGACTGGTACGGATATGATTGATGCCATATTGCTTCATCAGCTTGATGCGCTTCTCTATGGCCTTGGGATAGGCAGCTGCGCCCAGTGCGCCCAACGAATGGTGGTTGGCATAGCCTTTCAGCAGCACCTTCTTACCGTTGAGCAGGAAACCGTGATCAGGCGTCATCTCTATCGTGCGGATGCCGAAGCGCTCCCGATACGTGTCCACAGCCACTCCCTTCTCGTTATAGAGCGTAACCTCAACGGTATAAAGATTCGGATGCTCCGTATCCCACAGTTGCGCATCAGGAATCTCAACCTCTACCAACTGCTGTTCCACGATACGTGTAGGCGTAGAGCGACGCATCTCTGCCATACCCTCATAGACCGTCTTTCCCTGCGGGTCAAGGATGCGCAGAGCCACAGGCATCTTTTTATCCCGTCCACGAGAGGCCACCTCTGCCGCAATGGTCACGAATCTATTATCGCGCGTCGTGATCTGCAGCGGATGACGCTCAAAATACAAATCACGGTTGGTCGTCACCAGTTTCACGTCACGAAACAGTCCGCCACCCGTGTACCAGCGCGAGTTACCCGGTTCTCGTGTATCCGCACAAACCGCAATCACGTTCTCCTGCCCTATCTTCAGTTCGTTGGTAACATCAATCTGGAAACCCACGTAACCATAGTCCGTGCCACCCACGCGCTTACCGTTCACGTAGACATCGCCCACGTACATGATGCCGCCAAAATCCAACAGCAATCGTTTGTTACGCAGCGAGTCGGCAGGCGTCAGGTGCAGTCTGTACCAGCCCTGTCCCATCTCCTTGAAGCCACGGCTACTGAGTCTGCTCTTGATATTTGCCGCAGGGTCGTCGTTATCAGCCTTCTCGCCAGCAGCAGGAACCACCCACGGCTGCTCTATCTGGAAGTCGTGAGGCACGTTCACCTTGCGCCACTGACTATCATTCAAACCCATAGTAGCACCGTTCTCCACGTTGCCCGTCTGGAAGCGCCACCCCTCGTTCAGCAGCTCCACACCACGCTGCGCCATAGCCGGAGTAAAACACACTGCAGCCACCGCCAGCAAAGTCCAAAATTTAGTTTTCATCATTTTGATTTGTTCGTTTTTAGTAATTGCGATTCAACTTTTGTTAAATTCGAATGCAAATTTAGCGAAAAAACGGCGATTATCACTATATTTGCAGTCGATTTTAAATGAATTTATAGAATAAGCGCATGAACATAGAGCAAATCCGCGAATACACGCTGTCACTCCTTGGTGTCACTGAGGACCAGCCCTTTGGCGACGATATCATCACATTCCGCTTGGAAGGCAAGATTTTTGTGTGCCTCTGGCTTGGTGGAGGCAAGTACGACATAAAGAATTCAGAGCCTAGGCTTGCCCTAAAACTATCACCTCTGCGTAACGAGGAACTGCGCGAGCATTTCCCTGCTGTCACCCCAGCCTATCATTGGAACAAGAAGCACTGGAGCGACGTGTATTACGAGCAGTTGGACGATTCGCAGGTCAAGGAATGGATACTGGAGTCCTACCACCTCATTGCATCAACGCTACCCAAAGCCGTGCGTCAGAAGTATGTCGTGTAGCGCTCAGGTGCCAGCACATAGCGGCACACCGCCCGCAGAATTCTTGTCAAACTTCAGCAGCTTCTCTACTGCCTTTACTTTCATTGCCATAATTGTTAGCTTTTAAATAGTTTGTAATTTGTTTGTTTTATTCTCAGTATCAAAATTTCTGATAGCACGGCGGGGACATCAAATCTCAAATCTCAAACCTCAAACCTCAAATCCCTTTTCCTCCCTGAGCAGCCCGCAAAATCTGTCAGGGCTGAAAACATTTTTGCGCTCGCCCGTGCGCCGGCTTCCTCATCATTCTCAACACTGCAAAGGTAAACAATTTTCGATGGTACCTGCACAATAGTTGGCAATAATGCCCGACTGCGCATAGGCATGGATCTTCGTATTTTTAACTATCAGACTTTTAACGACGCCATTCTTACCGATGGAGCCAAAGATTCCCAGCTCATAATTCTCAGCAACCACAGAACCTTCCACCAGTTTCCTATTAATACGAATACCTCGGATGGCATGGCCGTAACCGTCGAAAACGCCTTGGAACTCTACTTTTTCCGAAGCAATCGGTGGGTAATAGTTGTTGTCCTGTTTGTCATCGTAGACAATGTCGTCTATCAACCTAAAGTAAAACGCCTTCGAAATCGTTTGTCTGAGATTGTAGTTTCATTTCTCGGAAATCAGACATAGTTTCGATAAGATAGGGATCGTCTTCTGTTCCAGAGCCGGCCCATGGGCACTCCGTTTCACTCCATGCCGTCATCGTCGTGAGCAGCATCACGAGCAGCATCATAGCTGCACGTGGCGAAAATGATTGTCTTTTCATTCTTGAATTGTTTAAAATTATTCGCAGTAATTATTAATCTTATTACCTTTTCCCTATTGTACAAAAATTAACAGCTTCTATTGTCCTTAGCACAAACGAAGCCGTTAATCTGCGGCACAGCTAACTGCGCCTACATGTTATATCTGCACAAAAAAGTCTGTCCTTGCTCGCGCATGGTTATATTCAGTTTATGGTTTGCGCTGCAAAATTACATATTTATTCTATAAAAAACAATATTTTTTTAAGAAAAAAATCATTAATATTTACATAAAAAAAAACGTCTAATTGTTCTAAATCTCCTTTCTGAGCAAAGATAATGAAAAGATTTTACTTATACAATGTGATATTCACGTTGTTTTTAGTGATATTCTTGATATACTGGAAGGTTGCATCATGACGCGACGTGATATAGATATTCTCGAGGTTGATACCATCGATAGGCATTTCAGGCAGTCCGTTGAACTCCATTGCATAGCCGGCATGATGACAGATGACGTTACGAATGTCGATGTTCCGGAAAATAGGGGTCTCCTCAGTGACAGGCATCGCTGGAACATCTGTATTGGTACCACCTTCGGCCAGCACCTCAGCCACCGACTTTCCACCATAATACATATTAAAGGTGAGGGCATAGGTGGCAATATTGCTCATTGAAACACCATCAATGTAGATATTCTCTACGATACCGCCGCGCCCACGGGTAGATTTGAAGCGCAGACCAACATCTGTGCCAACAAACTGACAGTTCTTAACAGAGATATTCCTGACGCCACCGCTCATCTCAGAACCAACAACGAAGCCTCCGTGACCAGCAAAGACAGTACAGCCATCAACGACGACATTCTCGCAGGGACGGGCACGACGACGGCCGTCCTTGTCCTTGCCACTCTTAATGCAGATACCGTCATCGCCAGCATCGAAGCGCGAATTGACAATCAGCGCATTACGGCACGACTCAAGGTCGAGCGCATCACCATTCTGAGCATAGGCAGGATTACGAGCCAGGACACGGTCGATGATGATATTCTCGCACATCAGGGGATGGATATTCCAAGCAGGTGAATTCTGGAAGATAACGCCCTGAAGCAATACGTTCTTGCACGAAACGAGGCTCACCATGACTGGACGCAAGAAGCGCTTCACGGCCTGCCACTCAGCTTCCGTCTGCAGATTTGGTACATTCATGTTGGCTCCCTCCTCACCTTTGGCATAGCCAGCAGAGGGCACCCAGTAGTCTTTCCTAAGCAGCACGCCATCAGGTTTTTCCTGCAAACGTTTCCAATGACTCTCCGTGACTTTGGCCTTCTTCACAGGACGCCAGTACTGACCATTACCATCGATAACGCCATCGCCCGTGATACATATATTCTCGGCACCATCGGCACTGAGTGGCGACTGACAGCGACGGGTATCCAAGCCCTCGAACGAGGTATGAATAAGGGGATAGAGCGACTCGTCGGCAGCGAAAAGGACGACGGCACCTTTCTCCAAATGGAAATCGATATTCGACTTAAGCACGATAGGGCCCGTGAGCCACACACCACGAGGCACGATGAGATGTCCCCCACCCTGCAGACTGAGCATATTGATAGCTTTTGCAAAGGCATCCGTGCAGAGCGTTGCGCCTGTAGGATCTGCATTAAAATCAGTCAGAATCACCTGACGACTTGGTATTTTCGGAGCCTTAAACTCTGATAAAGTAAACGGCAAGTTAGCCGTGTACTGCTTGTAAGGATTCTTTGCCGTAGAATATAATGCTACGGTGAAAAACATGATTGATAATAGCTTGCGAAGCATAGTTAGCATTTGTTTTGAGTTTATTAGTTTGTTGCAAAGGTACGAAAAAAAGCGAGAAACCTTTAAAGATTCTCGCTTTTTTTTGCTTTTATAGCCTAAAAGAACTTATTCCTCGGGCTTCATGTTAGTATAAACGGTCTGCACATCGTCGAAATCCTCGAGCTTCTCAACCATCTTGTCAATCGTCTCACGCTCCTCAGGAGTAACATCCTTCAGGTCGTTGGGGATACGGGTGAACTCAGCACCAGTCACCTCAAAACCGTTCTCCTCAAGATGCTTCTGTACAGCGCTGAAGCTTGAAGGATCAGCATAGATAGTGATACTGTTCTCCTCCTCATCCTCGTCGTACTCATCTTCCACACCGTAGTCAATCAGGTCGAGGATCATCTCGTCCATATCCAGTCCGTCCTTCTTCTTGAAGGTGAACACTGACTTGTGGTCGAAGAGGAAGCTCAGAGAACCCTGAGTACCCAGGTTACCATTAAACTTATTGAATACTGAACGAACGTCACCCACAGTACGTGTGGTATTATCAGTCAGTGTCTCCACGAAGATAGCGATTCCGTGAGGTCCGTATCCCTCGTAAGTCACCTCCTTATAATCGCTCTGGTCTTTACCCATAGCGTTCTTGATAGCACGCTCGATGTTATCCTTCGGCATGTTCTCGCGCTTTGCGTTGGCAATGATAGCACGCAATGCAGGGTTGTTCTCGGGCTCAGGACCACCAGCCTTCACGGCGATGGCAATCTGCTTTCCGATCTTAGTAAATGTCTTGGCCATGTGGCCCCATCTCTTCAGCTTTGTAGCTTTACGATATTCAAATGCTCTTCCCATTGTATTATATTTAATTTTTTCGTTATTTCGTTATGACGTTATATCGTTATGACACTGTTAACGCAGTTCAGCATTGAGCTGCTTCTTCAGGTTGGCAATCAACTTCTGCATGATTGCATCAATCTGCTTGTCGTTCATCGTCTTCTCCGTATCCTGCAGGATGAAGTTCACAGCATACGACTTCTTGCCAGCAGGCAGGTTCTTACCCTCGTAGACATCGAAGAGCTCCACCTTCTTCAGGAGTTTCTTCTCACTCTGACGGGCAATCTGCTCAATCTGTGCAAACTCTACAGTATCGTCAACCAGCAGAGCCAGGTCGCGACTCACGGCAGGATGCTTAGAAATCTCTGTAAAGGTCACCTCGTTCTTCTTCGTAGCCTTCATCAACTGAGTCCAGTTGAGCTCAGCGAAGTAAACAGGCTGCTGCAAGTCGAACTTCTTCAGGAGCTTCTTCGAGAGGATACCCATCTCGATGAGTTTCTTGCCACCACGGTTCTCGATGACGATGCCAGCAGAGAAATCAGGATTCTCAGACTTCTTCTGAACCATCAAGCCCTGCTTCATGCCAATACGACTCAGGATGTTCTGCACATAGGCAGCGAGCTCGTAGTAAGTAGTATCCTCGTTGGGATGAGCCCATGAGCCCTCTACGCGCTTACCAGTCACCCAAATACCCATGAAGTTCTCTTCCTTATAAGCCTGCATGGGGTTCTCAGGATTCTCCTTCTCAGGATCGAAGAAGTAGCAGTTGCCAAACTCGAAGAACTTCAGGTTGGCATTCTTACGCTTCACGTTGTGCTCGACACTCTCAAGACCACCATAGAGCAAGGTCTGACGCATCACACCCAGGTCAGAAGACAGCGGGTTCATAATTTTGACGACTTGAGGTTTGATATTTAAGGTTTGAGATTGCTCGTCCTTTACCTCATAGTATGAAACCTTTGTCAGCGAGTTATTCAGGATTTCGTTGAAGCCAGCACCAACCAACTGTTCTGAAACGAGGTTCTGCAACTTGTGCTTGCGATCCTCATCAGCCTTGATAACCAGACTCGACTTCAACTGCGTGGGAATCTCCACGTTGTTATAGCCATAGATGCGCAGGATGTCCTCCACCACGTCGCAGGGGCGAGTCACGTCCACACGATAGGCAGGAATCTCGAGTTTCAAGCCCTCAGCAGTCTCCTCGAGCACCTTCATCTCCAGCGTCTCGCAGATACTCTTGATGGTCTCCACGGGGATGTCCTTACCCACCAGATTGTGCACATAAGCGTACTTCAATTCCACCACAGCGTTCTCCATCTTCTCAGGATAGACGTCGCAGATTTCCATTGACACTTTTCCGCCTGCCAACTCCTTGCAGAGCAGAGCAGCCTGCTTCAGAGCATAGATGACGCCATTGGGGTCGATGCCACGCTCAAAGCGGAACGAAGCGTCAGTAGAAAGGCCGTGACGACGGGCCGACTTACGAATCCATGTAGGATGGAAGTAAGCACTCTCGAGCACCACGTTCTTGGTGGTCTCGTAGGTACCACTACCCTTTCCGCCAAACACGCCAGCGATACACATGGGATCCTCAGCATTGCAAATAGCCAAGTCGCGATCGCTGAGTTTGTGCTCCTCGCCATCGAGTGTCACGAAGGGAGTGCCCTCAGGCATCGTCTTCACCACAATCTGGTGACCCTTCACCATATCGGCATCGAAGGTATGCAGAGGCTGTCCGTAGGCCATCATCACATAGTTGGTGATGTCCACGATGTTATTGATAGGACGCAGACCGATGGTGGTCAACTTATTCTTCAGCCAGTCGGGTGACTCCTTTACCTCGCAATCCGTGATGCTCACGCAAGCATAGCGCTTGCAGGCCTCAGTATTCTCAATCTTCACCTCGATGGGCAGGTCGTGGTTGTCCACAGCGAAAGCCTCATCAGAAGGGCGATGCAGCGAGGTCTCATAGCCATTCTGCTTCAACCAGGCATAGAGATCGCGAGCCACACCCCAGTGCGAGAGAGCATCAGCACGGTTGGCAGTGATGTCCACCTCGATGAGCCAGTCGCTCTCCAGGTTGTAGTATTCTGCAGCGGGCGTACCTACCACAGCATCCTCGGGCAGCACGATGATACCATCATGACTGGTACCCACGCCAATCTCGTCCTCGGCACAGATCATGCCGTTTGACTCGACGCCACGCAACTTTGATTTCTTGATAACAAATTCCTGATCGCCATCGTAGAGCACGCAGCCCAGGTCGGCCACGATAACCTTCTGACCAGCAGCCACATTGGGAGCGCCACACACAATCTGTGAGGGTTCGCCCTTACCCAGGTCCACCGTTGTCACATGCAGGTGATCAGAGTTGGGATGCACTTCGCAAGTGAGCACCTTGCCCACATAGAGACCTTTCAGCCCACCACGTATGGACTGTACTTCTTCCAGAGCGTCAACTTCGAGTCCCGTAGAGGTCAGTGCATCGCATACCTGCTGCGGCGAAAGGTCGAAATCAACGTATTCTTTCAGCCATTTATAAGAAATATTCATTCCTAAAACAATTGTTTAAATTCGAATTCGGATGCAAAGGTACTATTTTTTCAGCACCCTTGCAAATAATCGCAAACAAAAATCATCGTTTGCGGTCAGCCAAATACATACCCATCAGTATTAATACTGAACCTAAGACAAAGAACGGTGTGATTTGTTCGGATAATATCCACCAAGCGAAGACCACCGTAGCGATGGGATTGATATAGACATAATTGGTAGCGACAACGGCCCCCAACTTACGCATAACCCAGGTCCACAGCAGGAAACACAGCATGGAAGCGACACAACCTAAGAAAAGCAGGTTGGCCAACACGCCTGATTGCAGAAGTACATGCAGATCAAGTGATCCACCCATAAACGAAGGCAGTTCCGTCTGTCTTATAAAAAAATACGGTATCATCGTAAGCAGACCATAGAAAAAGACCTTGCGCGTGATAAATACTGCATCGTATTTATTGTTTACAGGTATCAACAACAGCGAATAGAAAGCCCAACAGAGATTGGCAGCCAGCGCCAACGCATCACCTACAGGCGACAAATGAAGAACAAAACGACCATTAAGCACCACCACTGCAACACCAACAACTGCTATCAGTGAGCCCAAGGCTTGCATCTTACGAAGCCGTTGCGACTTATAAAACAGGCTGATGAGCAATGCTGCCACCAACGGACACGAGCAGACAATAAGTGATGTATTGGTTATCGTGGTATAGTTCAGCGATTCATTCTCGGTGAGGAAGTAAAGCGAACCACCTGTCACCCCCAGCGCCAACATCAGTAGTTCGTCTTTCAAAGAGCCTGAGAACCAACGGAAGCGTCGCCCTTGGAAAAATGAAAAACCCACAAGCAACACATAGGCAATCAGAAACCTGAGCGTAAAAATCTGAGCTGGTGACAGTCCGCTGAGCAACAGCAGTTTGGTATAAACAAACGTACTGCCCCAAATCGCAACTGTCACCAGCGCTACCAGATGATATATAAAGTTACTGTCAGACCTACCCGCCATTATTTGATTTCGATGTCGCGCTTAACGTTATTGCGAATCTTGGTGAGGTAGCCCTTCATTCCCTCTGCATCCTTCTGATCAATAATCTCGAGTAGTTCCTTCAACTCAGAACGGATCTGAGCCACCTGGTCGTGGGTATAGGGGTTGAATAGGATTTCCTGCAACAGGTAATCATCCTCATTAAGCACACCCTTTGCAATACGCATGTGACGCTTGAAGGTAGTACCAGGCGCATCCTGATGCTTCATCACAGCAGCAAAAACGAA
>JAEEGG010012476.1_pt1 | contig 18317 bp, 20 predicted proteins | sample 9134161 | NCBI WGS metagenome assembly JAEEGG01 (sample SAMN16246543, study PRJNA631951) | gut metagenome | biome: gut microbiome; feature: rumen; material: CR-attached | host: Bos | place: Iran: Karaj | collected 2018-10 | reverse complement strand
TCGATGTCAACAACGGTTCACGCCTCGATACATACGTCATCGAAGGCCCTGCAAAGTCTGGCGTCATCTGCTTGAACGGAGCCGCAGCCCGTTTGGTACAGCCGGGCGATTTGGTCATCATCGTGACTTATGCGACGATGTCGCCGGAAGAAGCGAAGACATGGAAACCGAAGGTCATCCGTGTCAATGCCAAGAACGAGATTATTTAGCCATTGGTCAATAGTTATTGGTTAATGGTCGCTAGTTATGAAAGATCCTCGCGAGAGCGGGGATTTTTTGTATTCCGTAGAACACTACGTAATCTCTAAAAAAAATTGCATTTTGGCACTTAGTGACAAGATAATGTTATATATTAATGGTGTACGGCAAAAAAATTGTCGTTAGCGATAACAGTAAATTTATTATAGAGGTTATTCCATGCCTATTGACATTATGTACGTCGTTGCTGGCCTTGCAGCACTTTTGTTCATTTGCGTCTTTACGATGTCTTACATCAAAGCCGCTCCGGACGAAGCAATCATCGTTTCAGGCATCCGCAAAGAACCTAGAGTCATCATTGGCCGGGCGGGCTTTAGAATCCCCTTCTTCGAACGCGCCGACCATCTCTCCTTGCAGCTGATTCAAATTGACGTAAAGACGGGAAGCCCCGTGCCCACGAAAGACTACATCAACGTTTCGGTCGATGCAGTCGTGACCGCCAAGATTTCGGACAATCCAGACCGGCTCAAGGCTTCTGCACAGAACTTCTTGAACAAGAAACCCGAAGATATCCGTGCGATGATTGTCGATATTCTCGAAGGCAACATGCGTGAAATCGTCGGACGCATGCAGTTGGTCGATCTCGTGGGCGACCGCAAGCAGGTTTCTGAACTCGTGCTCGAAAACGCCATTCCGGACTTGGAAAAGCTCGGTATCGTGGTGCAGACGTTCAACATCCAGAATTTCGAGGACGCAAACGGCGTGATTGAAAACCTCGGTGTCGATAAGACTTCCGCCATCCGCAAGGCCGCCGCCATTTCCAAGGCGAACGCCGAACGAGACATCAGCGTTGCGCAGTCTCAAGCGAAGAAAGAAGCAAACGACGCCGCAGTTGCCGCCGAACTTGAAATCGCACAGAAGCAAAACGACCTCGCCGTGAAAAAAGCGAACCTGCAAAAGATTTCGGATACCGAAAAAGCTATTGCCGACGCGGCCTACGAAATCCAGAAACAGACGCAACAAAAGGAAATCAACGTGGCTCAGGCCGAAGCAGAAGTCGCGAAGCAGGAAAAAGAAATTGAAATCCGTGAACGCATGGTCGCCGTGACCGAAAAGGAACTCCAGGCTCAAATCCAGAAGAAAGCCGAAGCTGAACGCCAGGCCCAAATCCAGCGTTCCGAAGCAGACCTTTTCCAGCAACAGAAGGATGCTGAAGCCGAGCGTTACAAGGAAGAACAACGCGCCAAGGCCATCAAGCAGATAGCCGAAGCCGAAAAGGAAAAGGCTTTTGCAGAAGCGGAAGCCACCAAGGCAAAAGCCATGGCAGAAGCAGAAGCAACAAAGGCAAAAGGCCTTGCCGAAGCTGAAGCCATCAAGGCTCAAGGTCTTGCCGAAGCCGAAGCGCTCAACAAGAAGGCCGAAGCCATGAAGCTCTACGGCGACGCGGCTCGCCAAGAAATGCAGCTCAAGACGATTGAAAAGTACTTCGAGCAGATGCCGCAAATTGCAGCCGCCATTGCAAAGCCAATGGAAAAGATTGGCAACATCACGATGTACGGCGAAGGCAACACGGCAAAGCTCACGGGCGACATCACCAAGACGCTTACGCAAGTCACGAACGGCCTCACGGATTCGCTCGGTATTGACCTCCGCACGGTTCTCGGTTCCATGTTCGGAGCTAAACTTGCCGGAGTCACGAAGGACAATTCAAGCGAAAAGAAGGATAATTAGGTATTAGGTTATAGGCTTTAGGTAATAGGTGAGTATCATGCGATTTCTGATACTGACACTTGCTCTTGCGACATTCGCTTTCGCGGGTTCTCCTGCGAAAACGGATTCTTCTGTGTTTTCGGATTCGTCCATCGCAGCAGCGGAAGTGCAGGAGCAAGAATCAGAAATCGATACCATTTATGTCATCCACGACAGCGGTATTCCCTGGAACCGCGAGCGTTTTGACCCGGAACGTTTGATCCGGCACGACACTTTCGACCCGGCTTTAAAAGTCGCTTACACTTATTCCGTGAGCTTCATCGGCGGTTCGCTCGGCTCGTTTGCACAGCAAAGTTTCATGGCTCATTTTGCATACGAGTTTACGCCGAATTTGCACTTGTATGCAAACGTCGGTCTCTGGATGCCACTGTATTCAAACCTCCGCTTCGGAACGCCCATCGCGAGAGAAGACGTGAAGCAAGGAAACGTGGGCGTTCTGATTCCTGACATCGCTTTAGAATACAAGCCCAATGACAAAGTGACGTTTAGAGTCATGTACGTCAACGAGCGAGACGCGTTCAGAGCTTACGGCCCACATCGTTACTTCTATGACGATTGCCCTTGGCGAAATCCGTTCTATTGCAGATAACAGTAGTTGTGAGCCGCAAGCGACGAGCAATATGAATTATGAACCGTAAAGCCTAGGTCATATTCAATATTTGCGCAAGCACTACTCTCGCAAAGAGCTGTTTTGTATATTCATTGGCATGAAACAAATTATTTTATCAGCTCTTTGCATAACAACTCTCGCTTTTGCGGACGCACCCGCAAATATCGAATCCGCCGTTTCCGCGTCCGAGATTGTCTCCGAAGCCACGGCTCCTGCAAACACCTCAGACGATAACATTTACGTTATTCAAGACAGCGGGATTCCCTGGAACCGCGAACGCTTCGATTCCGACCGGCTGGTGCGTCACGACACATTCGACCCCGCATTGAAAGTCGCGTACAGCTATTCCCTTAATCTCGTAGCAGGTAGTTTCGGTTCATTCGCAAATCAGAGCTTTATGGCCCATTTCGCCTACGAATTTACACCGAACTTGCACTTGTACGCAAACGTCGGCCTCGGAATGCCGCTTTTCGCCAATATCAATAACGGTTCACGCATCGCAAGAGAAGACTTGCGTCAGGGCAACGTCAGCGTGCTGATTCCCGACATTTCGCTAGAATACAAGCCCAGCGAAAACACGTATATCAGACTCTCTTATGTGAACGAAAGAGACTCGTTCAAAGCTTACGGCCCTCGTCATTTCTTTTACAACGACAGGCTTTGAGATTTTAGACGAAAGATAGGTATTAGGTAACAGGTGACAGGTATTAGGAAAAGTATCACGAGCTTTGCTCGTCTTTAAAAAGGCGGCGAAGCCGCGATTATTTCTCTTTCGTCTGTCAGCGTAGCGGTCTTTCGTCTAGCTAACCCCTAACAACTTTCTCCTTTTTTTCTACATTTCTATGTAGAAGAATGTATCGGATTTTCTCTAAAACAATTCGCCAAACCTTTGCCGTCGGGGTCGTTTTACCCGTTTTAGCGGCATTTCTTTTTGCGGGTTGCGAAGAAGAAAAGCCGGCTCCCGTCAAACGCGAAGTTCGCCGCATCAAAGGCGAAGTCGAGGTGCTGAACAGTTGCAGCATGAAGGGAGCAGCCGTTAAAATGCGTTCTTTTTTACGCGAGAACGGATTTGATGTTGTCCATATCGACAACGAGCGCCTCCAAAACTACGACGAGACCATCATCGTGCTCCGAAACCCCGAATGGGAAGGTGCTCAGGTGCTCGCCGCCACGCTCAAGACGAAAAACGTTTTAGTGTTATTGAATAAAAACGCCACGGTCGATGCCGTCGTGCATACCGGAAGAGATTTTCAACAAATAATAGAACCCGATCAGGGAGTACAAAATGACAGCAACAAATAACCAAGATCTTTCTGAAACCGTTAAGCTTGGTGCAGGTATCCTTTTTGAACTTCGCGCCCAAAACGTGCAGCTCATCGACCTCCGTGGAATCAAGAACGAAGCGGATTACTTCCTCATCGCCACTTGCGAAAGTGAAGCCCAGATGCAGGCAATTTTGAACGAACTCACCAAAGAGTTCAAGGCCCGCAAGCTCCACTATATCGGTGTGGAATACAAGGAAGGCGTGCGTTGGGCCATCTTCGATGCAGGTCTTGACCTGATGGTTCACCTGTTCGAAGAAGAAAAGAGAAGCGAAATCTCCTTTGAACGCCTCTATGCTGATGGCAAGATTTCGGACCTCAACGAAAATGACTTTATCCGCGAAGACGCTAAGAAGTCTGGAGACGACAATGAACTCATTTAATGCAGAAATCGCAAAGGCACTTGCAGCAACTGGAGCTTTTGACGAAGAAGCCGCATTGAAACTTATTTCCGTGCCGCCTGACACAAGCCACGGAAACTACACCATTCCATGCTTTTCGCTTGCAAAGACACTCCGCAAGGCACCGAAACTCATCGCCGAAGATTTAGCCGCCAAGGTTCAGCTCCCGGCAGGGCTTTCCAAAGTTGAAGCGGTTAACGGTTACCTCAACTTTTTCATTGACCGCGGATTCCTAGCGAAATCGACTCTCGACGAAATCGCTGCTAAGGGCTTGGAATACGGCCATGCAGCCCCGAACGGCAAAGTTGTTTGCATTGACTACAGTTCCCCGAACATCGGCAAGGAACTCGCCTTCCACCATTTGCGTTCCACGATGATCGGAAACTCGCTTGCCCGCATCTACAAGGCTGCCGGTTACAAGGTCGAACGCATCAACCACCTGGGCGACTGGGGTACTGCTTTCGGTAAGCTCATCGTGATGTACCTCCGCGAAAAGCTCCCGACCGACGAAGCGACTTTGAACGCGCTCACCGTGAAGGAACTCAACATCCTTTATGCAAGCTTCTCCAAGGCCTCCAAGGAAGAACCCGGTCTCGAAGACGAAGCACGTGCCGCATTCACGAAGCTCGAACAGGGCGACGAATTCTACCGCAAGCTGTGGACTGCGTTCCGTGCCGCAACGCTCAAGGAACTCATGCGCATTTACGACATGATGGGTGTCGGCTTTGACCACTACACCGGAGAATCCTTCTTTGAAGACAAGATTCCGGCAGTGCTCGACGAACTCCGCGAAAAGAACTTGTTGGTAAATAGCCAGGAACGCGATGTGGTGATGCTCGACGAATTCGACCTGAACCCGTGCCTTATCCGCAAGAGCGACGGTTCCACGTTGTACGCAACCCGAGACCTCGCTGCCGCCATCTACCGCAAAAAAGAATACAACTTCGACAAGTGCCTTTACGTGGTCGATTTGGGACAAGCGCTCCACTTCAAGCAGGTGTTCCATGTGCTCAAGAAGATGGGCCGTGAATGGTACAAGGACATGTACCACATTCCGTTCGGCGTGATTCTGCAGATGGTCGATGGCAAGTGGGAAAAGGGCAAGACACGTACCGGTACGGCAAGCCTGCTGCGTGACGTGATTGAAGCTGCGCAAAAGAAGATTCTCGAATTCATCGACGAAAAGAATCCGGGCCTCGAAAACAAGGAACTCATTGCACGCCAGATCGGTATCAGCGCTCTCACCTTCAACGACCTCAAGAACAGCCGCTTGAAGGATGTCCGCTTTGACTGGGATGCCGTGATGAGCTTCGAAGGCGACACAGGTCCGTACGTGCAAAACGCTCACGTGCGCCTCTGCAGCATTATGCGCAAGGCAGGCTACACTGTTCCGGTTGCAGACGTGGATTACGCACAGCTGACCGATGACGCCGCCTACAGCCTCATCAACATTCTCGCGAAGAAAGGCGAAAAGATTCTCGCCGCCGTCAAGGACGATGAACCGAGCGTGCTCGCGCAATATGCACTCGAAATTGCCGAAGCCGCACACAAGTTCATCCACGAAGACCGCGTGCTCGGATCCGCCGAAGAAAAGTCCAGACTCTTCCTCGTGCAATCCACGCAGATTGTGCTCGAAAACGTCCTCGACCTCCTCGGCCTCTTCCCGATCCGCCAGATGTAGCAGCGCCAAAGGCGCTGCAGTAGGAAGTAGACAGTAGACGGTAGACAGTTAATTGTTTTAGAACATTTTTATTGCCTACCGAAAACACAAATGCATACAAAAAACGAGAGCTTTCAAGCTCTCGTTTTTTTGCGTTCGGAATACTTCCTACCGACTACTTCCTACTGTCTACTAGTTCCCGTTAATGCATCTAACGGAGTAGCCGTTGTTCTTAGCAGTTGCGGGGACAAGCTGGCGGACCATCTGGTCACTCATGCGGCCCATCGCCCAAAGCCAAATCGTTTCGTTACGGCCGTTCTGTGCAGACCAGAAGCCGGCGTATTCACCCATGTCTTCGTAACGCACAGTTGACTTGCCGAGAAGTTTGCGATAACCCGATGAGAAAACGGTAAAGCCATATTCATCCGTACCGCCACCGCCTTGCCAGCCAGTCGTAGCTTTCATCTTGGAGGCGAAGCTACCGCACTTGTCAACGCCATCAAAGCAACCCGTGAGTCCCTTGAGCATGTCCGACCATTCGCGGTCACGCGGCAAATGCCAACCTTCGGGGCAAGCCTTACGAGCGCCTTCCAAATCGTACAAACGACCGCTACGAGCGCAGTAAGAATCCTTGTCTTCATAGCACCAGGAATGTCCCGGCACATCGTAATTCACGTTCTGAGCAAACCATTCACGGCCTTCGACCTTGATGACGCGATAAACTTGTCCGTCACGCGGGTCCGTAAAAGATGTTGACTTATCGCGAATTTCTGCGCGGTGCTCCTGTTCCGCCTTGCGGAGTTCCGAGAGCTGTTCACGTTTGAACTTCTGGCGGCCTTCATAATCGGCAACCCAAGCCTTCTGTGCCATCGGGTTTGTAAACTTTATACGTAAATCATGGACATTGAACAAATCATTGCCGCAAGCTAAATCGACACCGGCAATATAGATGATAAGTTCATCATTTCCAAAACGACGAGGTTTGTCGAAATACGAAACCCAAGCTTCCATCGTATTGCGGCAGTTTTCATAGAAACCCGGATCTTCAATCATCTTCGCCGGAACCGTCATGTTACCAGCAACGGAGAAATCGAATTTTCCGTCAACCACGCGGAATGAAACCGGTTGGACGTTCTTGTAGTGGGTGTATTCGCCAAAGCGAATGTCTCCCTCAATTTTGGCTGCGGAATACTCGCCCTGACCTTCCGCATTAAAAATAGCGTCCCATGCTTTAGGCGGAGCAGCAAAAGCCTGTGCCAGAGACGCGACAAGCACAGAGCATATCCCCAATTTGAACAATTTCATTCTCTCCATAGAACAATCCTTTTTTAATTAATTCCTAATAATATTGTAATGTTAGTTATTTTTCATCTATAAGATTACAAAATTATTGGTAATGAGACCTAATTTTTTTAATATTATAGCATGTCTATGACTCGTTATATACTCCAGATTCATTGTCCCGACCAAAAAGGGCTTATTGCCGGCACGACACAGGTTCTTGCCAAAGCCGGTGCCAATATTATTGACCTCCAGCAGCACACTGCAAAAGATATTGAAACATTTTTCTTGCGTGCCGTTTTCGACATCGAAGCAGATGGCATTCCCGAAGTCAAAAGACACCTCGAAACCATCGGTCCGCATCTCCAGCTGAACTGGAAGTTGTTCGACACCACGAAGACCGAACGCGTTGCCATTTTCGTTTCTAAAACGGACCATTGCCTTTACGATTTATTGTTGAAACGTCGTGACGGCGACCTCCCTTGCGAGTTTAGTTGCATTGTCGGAAACCACCCGGACTTAGGCCCTGTCGGAGGCACCTTCGGTGTACCGTTCTACTACGTGCCGTCCAACCCCGACAAGAGCATTCCGGAAAATCGCTTCCGTGAAATCATCAAAGAGACGAATACGGACACCATCGTTCTCGCCCGTTACATGCAAATTCTAAGCGAAGCGTTTACTGAAGAATTCAAGTACCGCATCATCAACATCCACCACGGGTTCCTGCCGGCGTTCAAAGGGGCCAAGCCCTACCACCAGGCATGGCACAAGGGCGTGAAGATTATTGGCGCCACAGCTCACTTTGCGACAGAAGACCTCGACCAGGGGCCGATCATTTGTCAGGACATCCAACGCGTGCCCGAAACAGCAAGCATTGATGAACTTGTGGAATTAGGCAAGGATATCGAAAAACGCACTTTGTCCGCAGCCCTCAAGCTGTGGCTTGAACACCGCGTATTCGTTTATGCAGGCAGAACATTTATATTATAGGTATTAGGAGTCAGGTATCAGGGGTTCGCTAACGAACATCTGAACCTTTATAAGGAGACCACCATGTCCGAAGAAATTAAAAACGAAACACCTGTTCAAGACCCGACCGCAATAGTGGGTAGCAGTGCAGGCAACGAAATTAGCAACGAACCAAAGAATGAAGAGCCCGCTGAAGTCGCTCCGACAAGCACTCCAGCTCCTTCGCCAGATCCTGTAATGCCGGAGTCAGACAAAGAACTCGTAAATCCGATGACAGGCGAAGTCATCCGTCCTGCAAAGGGCAAAGAGGAAACATCGTCTTCGCCGTACAAGAAGTTCAAGCCTGAAACGTATGTCAACCCGATGACGGGCGAAGAAGAACAGACGACCATCGGTTCCCAAGTCATCATCAAGAAGGACCGCGGACTGGCCTACTACGTCGGGTTTGCGTTGCTCGTCGTCTTAAGCTTTGCGTTCTTCTTTATGCCGGGGATTGCGATAACATTTGCAGTGAGCCGCATTGCAGCCTTGAACACAACGGCTGCATGGGTCTTTAGCGCCATCTTGAGCTTTATCGTTTGGCTCCTATTCAAGATGAAAATCAAAGGTTTCGAAAAATCTTTCCACTGGTATTTAGTACTTTGCGTTGTATGCTTGGTCGCCATGTTCGCGATCCAGTTCGCCACTGATTACAACGTAATTTCAGAAGTTATATCGCTTCTCGCAGGAGCAAAGGGTTAGGAGTTTCACAATGAACAACACAGATACTTTTGTACACTTTCTTGTAGAGTCGGGTGCTCTCAAGTTCGGCGACTTCATCACCAAGAGCGGTCGCGAAACGCCTTACTTTATCAATACTGGAGAGTTCCGCACGGGCGCATCGCTTTCAAAGCTTGCTGAATTTTATGCCTCTGCATTCATGGTTCATTTCGACGGCAAGGCCCAGAACCTCTACGGTCCGGCTTACAAAGGCATTCCTCTTTGTGCTGCAACGGCGATGAAGCTTTCGGACGTTTATGCCCAGAACCTCACGTTTACATACAACAGAAAAGAAGTCAAGGACCATGGCGAAGGCGGCTCTCTCGTCGGTTACAAGTATTCCGAAAAGACTAACGTCGTGATTATCGAAGACGTGATTACCGCCGGTACTTCCGTGAACGAAACGATGCAGGCTCTTTCGCAGATTGAAAACGCAAATGTTGTGGGTCTCCTCATTTCCGTGGATCGCAAAGAAAAGCTTGAAAACGGAAAATCCGCGTTGCAAACTGTGCAGGACGAATACGGCATCGAAGCACACTCCATCGTGAACATCAATGACATCATTGCGTTCCTCGAAAAAGAAGAAAACCGCAAGGCCATTAACGCTCCCGAAGGAATTCTCGACCGCGTCTATGCCTACCGCGAAAAGTGGGGTGCCGTTTAAACAGGCATTCAAAACAGCATAAGCTTTTTTGCGAAATCATCGAGAACAAATGACGTTCATGAAGTCTATCCTTTCCATCGGATTTGCAATCTGCATGCTCATCGGGTGTGCAGATTCTTATCGTTGGACATCGAGCCATCCCATGTACCAAAAGGCACCCTATGGTGGTATTACTGTGACGGGCATCGAAAACGCATTTGTGATTACGCGCTCGTCTTGGTTTGCCAAGCGCCTCGAAATCGACAAGGACAGCGTACAAATTAAAGGAACGCAGCATTGTCGAAAAATATTCGAGGACGAAATGCGCAAGGGCTACGGGAAACTGACCGTTCTCGCGGATTCCGCAATCACCAAGTTCCCCGAAGAAAGCCTAAAGCTTGATGAACGCATTTTCATCAAAGGGCACATTCCAGAACAAGGCGTAACGCTCAAGGACACATCGGGCAAAGAGCCTCCCATGGTTCTCATTTTGCACGAGTTCATCATCGGAACAGATTTGAAGAGAGAAGATTTCTTTGATTACGCACTCATCCACAACGAAAGCGGAAGCATCCGCAAGCCAGAAAACGTGAGTGCAATTTTTTCTTATACGCTTTGGGACAACTTAAAACAGCGTCCGTTATTCAGTGCTGTCGATGAAATCCAGCAGCCCATTACAACGTATAAACTCGCGAATTTGACAAATCTTATCCAAATTGCAGTCCAGAAAATCCGCAAGAACATGGTCGCAGGAGTTGGCAAATGAAAAAGCTCCTCGCCATATTGATATTCCTTGCAGCATGGGCAAACGCGTCTGACGTTTACTTCGATTCACATTTTACGCTTTGGAAAGACGCAACTATTTTGATTTGGGCTTTGAACGGAGACTCGCCCATCAACGCTTCTGAATTCTGCCTCTCGCTCCGCCGCAACAACACTGGCATTGGCGACCCCAAGTGCCGTGAACTGGGCGAATGGGAACGTGACACCATAGCGACACGGTATGGTTCGTGGCTTTCGAACAATCTCGAAAAAGGATTGCCGTCAAGCTACTTGCGAGCAAGACACCCCGGCATGGCCGCCAAAATTCAAGCACTCGAAGACGACATTGTTCTGTTTCTCGCGCCCCAAGGAAAGAATCTCCAAGTTGCCATTTTTGACGAAACTGAACAAGAACCCAAAGCAGCCGGCATCGTCAGGGCGAACAGCGACAAGGTTGCACTCAGCGACGACATCGCATCAACCTTTTTCGACAAACGCACCAAGCGCCGCCTCACCAAAGAAGAACGTCTCAAGCAGAGAACGGAACCCGACGACTTGTATAAAGAAGTTCCCAATTTAAAAATTTGGGCAGGGATGGGCATTGGATATTCCCAAGCGCATTTTCCGTTCACTCCGGACAACTGGACCAAAAACCACACCAGAAGCCGCGTGCGCAACTACCGCATTACTAAGGATTCCGTAAGCCTCTGGAACTTTATAGACGATGCGGATCCTTACCTTTCTATTTATGCAGGCCTCACATGGCATGGATTTATCGGCGTGGAATTCATGTACCGCTATTCCAACCGCGACATGAAAACGGACAACTCCGATACTATCTATCGCGAACTCGACCATTGGGATTTCGGACAGCACGACATCGGGCTCAATGTACTTTTCTCCATGACTTACCCCGTCATGCCGTGGCTAGACATCACACCACTTGCATTTATCGGATTCCAATACACATTCTATAACGAAAACATCGGACTCAAAAGCGACGTAGATAAGCCTTCAAGAGCTTACCAGCACCGCATAAAGTTCGAAGATGTCTATAAAGGAGCTCTGCTAGGAATCGGCGGACAGTTTGTCTTCAAAAAACATTACGGCGTAGATTTGCGTGCAGGGATTTCGAGCCGTGGCAGAGAACTTTACGAAGCCCCCTCGCCAGACGCTGGTGCCGCCCCCACAACTATCGGAAGAACGACCATAGATTGTTTCGTGAGCTTAGGCTTTGAATACCATTGGACACTTTAATCGGTATTAGGTATTCCCTTTTTTCTTTCTTCGCCAAATTTGCCGCAGGACTCGCACGCCATAGGTGACGACATTCAGGCGTGATTTTTCGCCCGCATACCGAGTGGGAATAGGCAATTCCGCAATGGCATAGTTCTGCGAATCAGCCAAAGAAATCAGCTCCAGGTCAATATCAAACGAAGAACTGAGACGACTCAAATTCACCGTTTCCAAAAAACGTGAAGAATAAACGATAAAGCCGCAGTGACGATCCGTAAGCTTTACACGAAACGCTTTGTTTTCAATTTTAGTCAAAGCTCGCCCGCCTAAGCGCTTGTAAAGAGGCATGCCTCCACGTTTTGCATTCCCTGCAACAGCGAGACGCGAACCTTGCAGCACGTCCAGGTTACGGTTTTCCATTTCTTCAAAAAACTCACCCAATTTTTCGGCAGGGTATTGCCCATCGCCGTGCAGACAAGCGATAAACGCAGCTCCAGACGCAAGGCCTTTTTCAATCCCTTTTTTGACAACGGCCCCGTAACCTTTGTTTTTTTCAAACTTCAAATATTCGAAACGATCTTTTAGGCAGTCTTCATTTTCCGATGTATTTAAATAATCGGATTCGACAAACTTTTGATAAGCGACTGATGTTCCGTCACAAGAACCATCATCAATGACTAGTACATGAGCACGCGACAAAACGGATTCGTCGATTTTAGAAAGGACTTCGCAAAGAGTCTTTTCTACGTTATACGCAGGAACAAAGATGTAGAAGTCGTTGGTCATAAGTGGCTAGTAAGCAGTGGTTAGTGGTTAGGAAATCCGTAATGCATAACAAACCAAGTGAGCGATTCTCGCAGAACCACGTCAATCGGGGTTTGGGCTTTGAAACCGAGCAAGCGTTCCGCTTTTTCGACTGAAGGCAAACGGCGCAAGGAATCATCATACCCCTTGCCGTAGTATTCCACGCCAGAGATTTTTTCCGGTTCCGGTATAGATTCGAGAGGAATACCCTTGATTTCAGCAAAGATTTCCCGCATTTTGCAAGCAAGCTCGGCTATCGTAATTTCGTTATCCGGATTCCCGACGTTGAACGCTTGAGAGAATGGCGATTTTTCTGCGACGCACTCTGTTACACAAGCTGCATGCGCGGCAGTCCCCAAAACAGACGCACGCCCCATTTGTCCCGCTTCAAAAAGTGCGAATAAGAAATCAATCGCATCAAAGACACTTGTAAAACTGCGTTTTGCAACACCGCCATTCACAAGCTTGAGAGGCTCGCCACGAACAAGTGCTGACGAAAAATTCGCGAGCACACGCGGAATGCCAGAGCCATCGACACCCGGCATAAAGTCCATGTACGGCCCGACAAAGTTGAATGGTCGCACCACGGTCCACTTCAAATTCTTGAGTCCCGCGATGTAGCGTTCCGTGAGAAGTTTCGCGGTCGCATAACTCCAACGGCTCGCCGTCACAGGCCCAAACGTCAGTTCTGTTTCGTCTTCGACGAGCAGGCCAGAATCGGCTGACGTACGGCCATAAACTTCGGACGTTGAAAAATGAATCAGCCACGAACCCGACTTGGCACAAGCATCAACAAGCGCAGCCGGATGGTCGTAATTGCTGCGGATGACTTCGGGAGCTTCGGCCATGTAGCGGCTCGGCGTGCAAATCGCAGCCAAGTTCACCACAACAGGATATTTTGCAATACGTTCAACGACACTCTTATCGGCGAGGTCCGCGACCATGAACTCGCAGCGTTCATCGTTCAGCCGATGTTGAATCCTGTAAAAATCCAAGTCAACGCCAAAAACGTGCCACTTTGTACGCGCCAAAACAGCATCGAGAAGATGACAACCAACAAAACCACCGCAGCCGACAATGGCTACGGTGACACTAGAATCGTTGAACAGAATGTTCATTATTCCTTGACAACGAAGAGAGCGGAGTTATTGCCCTTACTCGACTTGTTATAAGGCTGGACACGGATAATACCCGTCAACGTCGGTTCAACACCCATATCAGCAGAGAGCTTGACCTTCACTTCGTAGCAAGTCTTGCCATCGGCCTGACCTTGCGGACCCGCAGATTCTTCAAGCAAATCGACACCCGGATCACTGGTGCTTGTCTTAAAAATAAACCGATAGCCGTCGTCTTCAACAGCAGAACCGAACACAACCGTAATTTCATCACCCATTTTGAACGAGCTGCCGACTTCCGGGTAAACCACCTTCACACCAGTCGCTTCGTTCACAGAGCAATCATAGCTGTTTTTGGACGGACCAGCCGGGGAATCATCATCGTCATCTCCACCACAAGCAAAGAAAGCAAGGGAACTAGCCAAAATCAAAGCATGGGAAAACTTCATAAAATCCTCTTATTTAATTTTGAGTTTAACGGTTTATAATATACAAATTTAAGAGTTAAAAAGAAATAAGGAATATCACAGTACATCAAATAGAAGCATCCAAAGAGCTTTGTTCAGTTTGCAAACTGTTTTTTTACATTCGACAGATTTAAAACCGCAAGAAGTTCAATGATGTTCCATGCCAGGCGACCCCGTGGCGGAATGTGGGGTGTGGGGTCGCCCGCTAAAGCGGGCTTTGGGGTATGGGCACGGGGCTTACGCCCCTCTGAGGTATGAGGAATTTGTAATTGGGAGCCGTGTAAACTGGCCCCGGAACGGGGTCCGGAGTGACAATGTGAGGGGTACCGTATCTGCGATTTTCACCTAACACCTACCCCCTACAACCTGTAACCTACTACCTACCCCATACCTCATCCCCCAAAGCACCCGTAAGGGTGTGGGCCCATACCCACCTATCGCCTATTCTTTCAAAAGTTCCGGGTGCTTTTCGGCAATGCGGCGGGCTAGATAGACGAACGGCGTGTCCATAAGGGTCGTGATGACAAAGATGCCGTAGCCAAACACGAGAATTTCGCCAATGGTATTCCACGGGAAAACGCCCGCAAACGCAAGCAAATTAAATGCAAGTACATTTATGAGTTGGCTTACAAGAGTTGAACCATTGTTGCGGACCCACAGGTATCCTTTTTTATCCTTAAATTTTTTGGCGGTCCACTTCCACCAGGCGTGATAAGCCCAGACGTCAAACATTTCACAAATCGCGTATGCAAACAAACTCGCAAGCATTACACGCGGCGTATTAGAAAACACGGTGCGGATCGGTTCAGCCATGGTGTCGCCCTCGGCGGGGATGTACAGAAACCAGCTTTGCGAAATGAGAATGAAAGTGACATTTGCAAGGATGCCGATTTTCACGCAGCGGCTTGCCTCTTTTTTGCCAAAGACCTCGCTCATGATGTCCGTCGCGAGGAAAGACGAAGCGAAAATGACGTTACCGAGCGTGGTGTCGAGCCCGAAGGCATGCACGAGAATAAGCACTTCAATGTTGGCTGCAATTGTGCAAATGACGGTCCAGGCGAAAATGCCCTGCTTGCCGAAGAAGCGGAAGAAAGCGACGAGTCCACCGAAGAACACGAAGATGGAAGCAATGAGGATGAGTTCGTTTTGCATTGTAGGGTTTAGGTTGTAGGTATTAGGGGTTAAGAGAAAGTAGACAGTTAGAAGTAGGCAGTAGACAGTGGTTAGTAAACAGGCTCGCAATGGAGTCATCCTGAATCCCTTTAGGGATGAAGGATCCAGTCAATTTCCGCCTGCGCTTTAAAAGACTTTACTGGATCCTTCGTCGTTGCACTCCTCAGGATGACGGATGCGGCTTGGATCCTATCGGGTTCTACGAACCCTCCAGAATGACGTAGAACTCTATTTTCTACGATCAATTGCAGCAAACAGTCTGTTCTTGGCGATAGCTTCGAATTCGGTGCCCGGCTTGCCGTAGTTTGCAAACGGATAAAGCGAAATGCCACCGCGCGGCATAAAGATGCCCTCGACTTCGATGTACTTCGGATCCAAGAGCTTCACCAAGTCCTTCATGATGATGTTCACGCAGTCTTCGTGAAAGTCCCCGTGATTGCGGAACGAGAACATGTAAAGCTTGAGCGACTTGGATTCCACCAAATACTGGTCCGGAATGTAATTGATCTTGATTTCGGCAAAGTCCGGCTGGCCCGTTTTCGGGCAGAGGCTCGTGAATTCCGGGCAGTTGAAGGTGACCATGTAGTCGTTACCCGGATGCTTGTTCGGGAACTTTTCAAGCACTTCGGGGCTGTACGTCGTCTTGTACTGGGTCTTGTTGTTGCCCAAGAGCGTAACGCCTTCGAGTTCAGCTTCTGAACGCATAATTGTCTCCTAGTTTTGGTTTATAGGCTCACAGAATTTTTCAAAAAAGCTACGACCTAAGGTCAGGATGGTTTCGAACTGACCGTTTTACGAGCGCAAAGATAGAATTTTTCCACGCCGTTTCAAAATTATTTGATTCATACCTTCAATTTAAATGTATAATAGGTAAAAAGACGGAGATTTTTATGGCACTCATGATTATTCAGCTTTTAATTGTACTCCTAGCACTGTACGTGGGTTCGCGTTACGGGAGTCTTGCTCTCGGCGCCATCTCGGGAATCGGCCTAGCCATTTTGGTACTCGGCTTTGGCTTGAAACCCGGAACACCCCCTACAGATGTCATTTACATCATCATCGCAGCAGTAACATGCGCGGGCATCATGCAGGCATCGGGCGGTATGGATTGGCTCATTCAGATTGCGGAAAAGCTGTTGCGCAAGCACCCGAACCACATCACGATTCTTGCCCCGCTTTGCACATTCTTCTTGACGGTGCTCGTAGGCACAGGCCACGTGGTCTATACGTTGATGCCCATCATCTGCGACATTTCGCTCAAGAAAGGGATACGCCCCGAGCGTCCTTGCGCTGTAGCCTCAGTCGCTTCACAGGTTGGCATTACGTGTTCACCGATTGCCGCAGCAGTCGCTTCATTTGTCATCATTTCGAACAAGAACGGATTTGCCATCAACAATCTGCAAGTTATCGCCATTACGATTCCTGCATGTTTGTGCGGACTTATGGCCGCAGCAGCTGTTTCTTACAAACGCGGCCTCGACCTTGACAAAGACCCCGCTTTCCAGGCTCGTCTCAAAGACCCGCAAATGAAAGAGTATATGTACGGAAGCAAAGCTTCCGTTTTGGACAAGGAAGTTTCCAAGGATGCAAAACGCGCCGTCTATATTTTCCTTGGCGCTCTCGCCGTCATCGTTTTATTTTCCATATTCCAGATGACCGGTCACGACATCCGTCCGCAGTTCCCCACAGGTAAAGTCATCAACGGTATCGCGGAGATAAAACCGCTCGCCATGAACATCATCATCCAAATCGTGATGATTTCTGCGGCAGCGTTTATGATTATCTGTTGCAAGGCCAGCCCGAAAAAAGCTGTAGCAGGTGCAGTATGGCAAAGCGGCATGGTCGCCGTCGTCGCCATTTACGGAATTGCCTGGCTCGCCGATACGTATTTTGCAAACTACATGGACGTGATGCAAGGAGGCCTCAAAGATATCGTACAACATTATCCGTGGGCCATCGCGATTGCGTTCTTCGCCGTAAGCGTACTCATCAACTCGCAAGGAGCCGTCGTGGCCGCGATGCTCCCGTTAGCCTATAGCCTAGGCATCGAAGGCCCTGTGCTTCTAGGAGTTCTCCCGAGCGTTTACGGATACTTCTTTATCCCGAATTACCCCTCGGATATCGCGACCGTGAACTTCGACCGTTCGGGCACCACCGTCATCGGCAAGTACTTGCTGAACCACAGCTTTATGCGCCCCGGTTTGGTGAGCGTCATTGTTTCGACGATTGTAGGCTCGCTAATCGTTAAAATATTCTATTAAAAAATCGAACTAATAAGCGAGCGCGTTCAACCAGTAGCAAACGGCTACGACAACCGAAAGCAAAGCCAAAACGATTTGCCCTTTCTTGCCTTTCGACAGAAATCCCGGAAGGCAATTCAAGGTTAAATAAACCGCAACGACAATACCAACGATTTTAGTTACGTTGTGAGAAAACCATGGACCCATTTTATGGCCAAGTTGCAAAAGAAGAATGGCAAAGAAAACCTGCAACAGCAGATGAACCACAAAGATAGCGCGACCTTTTGCAGTGGCAAGCTTGAACAACCCTCCCGAAGTGAGAGACTTTACGGGATGTTTAAGAATCATAACAACGTTCATCACAACGACGAGGATTAGCAAAACGGCACCGATTATTGCAGTCATTATTTTCTCCTGATAGTTTTGAGGTTCCATTTGCCATTTTTGCCAAATGGATTGCTTCAAATATAAATCCAAAAAAGTAAAATCACACAAGTCTGTTAAATTAACCAATCAAAATTTCGCAACTAGGCAACCATAGATGTTTTGTCAATGATATTAATCGCACCCATGAGCAATATCCGCATATTATCGAATAGATTTATTATTACGTGCTGTAACCTAAAAAAATCTGGGGTCGCAATGAGTGTGTTTTCAAAAATATTTATGGCTTTGACATTTGTCCTTGCGTCATCAACTTTTTCGTTTGCGGCCTTGGCCGATAGCGCGTCCAAGTTTTTAGGCAACACCACTACCTTTGGCGAAATCCCCGAAGATTACGGCACCTACTGGAACCAGATTACTGCCGAGAACGGGTGCGTTTGGGGCTATGTCGAAAAAACACGTGGTGAATACGATTGGACCGGTTGCGACCTCGCCTATAATTGGGCAAAAAAGAATCATGCGC
>JAEEGG010012472.1_pt1 | contig 18321 bp, 9 predicted proteins | sample 9134161 | NCBI WGS metagenome assembly JAEEGG01 (sample SAMN16246543, study PRJNA631951) | gut metagenome | biome: gut microbiome; feature: rumen; material: CR-attached | host: Bos | place: Iran: Karaj | collected 2018-10 | reverse complement strand
GACCCATGCTGACCTACGGACACGGCACTAAAGACCATCAGGATGTGCCGACGGCTGTCACGAGGGGTGACGACGGACGCCTCTCTCAGGCCGACGATGCCAACCGCGTCTATCGTGCTCCGGCCTACTTCCGCTCTAAGTATATGGGTGTGGCACACTTCAACCCCAATGCATATCTGGCACAGAAGTCCGCCGACGGCACACGCGAGGCTTATCCCGGCATGACTGCCATTGACTTCAAGGGCCACTACTATGGCGACAACGCACCCTTCGGGGCCTATGACAAGGGTACGAAGACTGTCACCGTTGGCGAGAACACCGTCAACGCCTTCTATCCACCTTTGCTCGACGATACCGGCCTGCTCAGCATCAAGAACTGCGACGAGACACAGAATCTCCTGGCTTATGCGCCAGCCGCAGATGTCAATGCAAAGACATTCGGTGTGCTGAACGACTACTTCGAAGAACCAGTGTACGACACCTATTACAGCGATCCTACCGGCTACCGTCTCGTGGGCGAAGCATCCACATCGTCCATCCATGGACATCTGGTGCAGAGCGACCTGACGGCCATCGGCGACCACTTGCTTGTTGATAAGCAGGACTTCAACTGCCCCATCGCCTACGACTTCACCCGCGGCAAGCGCATGTGGTATCAGCGCAAGCCCGAGAACTTTGTTGACAGAAGCAAGGGCTGGGAAGGCATAAGCCTGCCGTTCACCGCCGAACTTGTCACCACGCACCAGAAGGGCGAGATAACGCACTTCTATAGCGGCAGCGAGAGCAGTGCAAACGGCACAGGCGCGAAGATAGGCCACGAATACTGGCTTCGCGAGTTCAACGGCATCAACGTAGAGACCAGGGCAACGGGGCTTGAACCTCCAAACGATAAGGAGGATGTGGCTGTCGCCAACTTCAACTATCCAAATGCCACGGGTGCTGACAAGACTTACAGCAACACCTTCCTTTGGGATTACTACTACAGCGAGTCGCTGCGCCAGGACAAGAACCGCGACATCTACCAAGAGTATTATCGCAAATCGCACAGGCACAAGAACTATCCGTTCTTGGCCACGGCAACGCCTTACCTCATCGGCTTCCCGAGCGACACCTACTACGAGTTCGACCTCAGGGGTACGTTTGTGCCGGAGAACACCTACTCGTCTATCGCGGATCTCGACAAACAGACCATCTCCTTCGTCTCCAATCCAGATATTAGAGTCAACATCAGTGACGACGAGACGACTGGCGTGATGCAGACCTACGGCGGCAATGACTATTACTTCAAGCCCAGCTACATGAACATGAGTCTGGCGGCAGGCACCCACAACTTCGTATCCGATGCCGACGGTGACAGCTACGACAAGGTTCCCGCCACGGGCGACGCCACACCTGTCAGCGCCTTCCGTCCATACTTCACTGCTACTGCCGCAGGCGGTGGCGGAGCCAAGGAGTTCAAGGGACTTACGCGCTCCATCGTCTTCAGCCGCGAGCTGTCTCAAATGTACGAAGAGGAAGAGGAGGACGACATCAGCAACCGAGGCGAGTTGCTCATCAGCGGCAAGGAGGGCAAGATCTTCGTCACCTCCACCCTGTCTGAGCCGAAGGATGTCACAATCGTCAATGCTGGCGGCAGCCTCATCGACCGCTACACCATCCAGCCTGGCGAGACCAGGGAGACAAGGATCAATGCATCCGGTGTATATCTCGTGAACAAGAAGAAAATTGCAATGAAGATAAAATGATAGAAGTTTCGGAAATAATGATTCCCACAGCTACCAGCCTGCCCCTAATCCAAGAGGTTAAGGTATTCGGCAAAATATGTTAAGGTATTTGACCAAATATGTTAAGGTATTTGAAGAAATATGTTAAGGTATTTTCAGAGATGGCTCAGGCGACCACACAAATCACGGCTTCCGCAACTATAGAAAGACAGATTCGACATGACATACAATATGACATACGATATGAACGATAAGATAGTGACTTTGTCCGCAGGGCACAGACTGCGTGCGCTCCGCTATGTTGTTTTCTTGATGATGGTAATGCTCATGGGTACCACGGAAGCATGGGGACAGCCAGTAGAGATAACGACCGACGAAGACATTGCCAACGACACGAAGAAACTGTATCTGATTCAGACGAATGGGTTCCAGAGTTTCTATATAGTGCCCCAGGCTAATAACACCATAACGACCAATAATATACTTGGTGATTATATGCTGTGGTATTTCCTGGATGCAGGAACAGTGAGTGGTACTCAATATTACTATATCGTCAATAATAGTACGGGGAAATACATTTGTCATGGCGGTGGTACTTCTAGCTCCGATGCTAGTAGAGGTGTTACGTTGGTTGAGAAAACTTCAGACAATGAGGAGAGGTGTAAATTTTACATCGAACTAGACGAATCTAATGGCACAACGGGCTTTTATAATATTGATGCTAAAGATAAACCGAGTTATTATGGTTTGAACAAGCGAAATGGTAGTCAGACCAATCAATACCCCATTAGATTGACAAATGCCGAATACATTCATGATTTCAACTCCAAGTGGAAGTTTATACGTTTTAACGGAACCTTTACCTGGCCAGCCCCTCCTTTTACACCATCAACTGATTCGGACAAGCATTATTACGAAATTCAAAATTACCAAAAGCAAACATATTATGCCTCAACTGATGCTACGCCAGACAAGGTAACCTTTACCAATCAGACAATCGATCGTAGGGCGTGGTATTTCAAAGAGGCCTCATCCGATACTTGGTTTAAATACTATTACATTGTTAATCCTGCTACAGGGGGCAAATACATGTATTATACGGGTACTGCTACCAATGGTAGTAACCAAACAAATGCAGTCAGTGTAAAAACATATACAGATAATTCAGAAAACGAAGACCGTTATCAGTTTGTTGTGGTTCAGGCAGCAAGAGGTGACATGGATAAAGGTGTTGATGTCCGTAAAACGTGTTATGCTATCATACCCAAACTACTCGTAGGAAATTTATGGTCAAGTAATAGCCTCGGCCTTGCTGAAGGTAACATTAACGATGGTGCCAAAATGGGTATCATCAATAGCAGAGGTGCAAACAATAGTGCCCAGTGGGATTTTAAGTCCACAGCATTTCCCACAGTGTGTGGCAATCCTGTTATTACCTTTGACAGAACCACGGGAAAAGCAACTATAACGACAACAACCTCATGGCCATCCATCTATTATACCACAGATGGAACGCCACCTTCATCCACTAATGGTACATTGTATGAAGAACCATTTAGTTTGACTGAGCAGACCACCATCAAAGCCATTGTCACCAAAGACGGATACACAGATTCAGAGGTGACAACAACAACTATCTACAAAGTTGCTGCTCCCACTATTCAGCAGGAAACGGGTACCCATAATATTTCCATAACAACAACAACACCAGGTGCAACCATTTATTATACTACCGACAACTCTATTCCTACCACCTCGTCAACACAATATACTGGTCCATCAGAGGAATTGGGAGGTAAACCAATTAAAGCGATAGCAGTTAAGGATGGAATGATCAATTCTGACATTGGTGAGGGTACGGTAAGCATAAAGTGTGCCACACCGGTTATTAGTTTTAACAACGCCACCTCAAAGGTCTCTATTACTTGTGAAACCGTAGGTAGCACTATACACTATACAACTGATGGAAGCACTCCCACTGAGTCGAGTCCAGAATATGAAACCTCATTCTCTGTTACCAGCCCCACTACGGTGAAAGCAATTGCCACCCATGAGACTGAAGTCCCTTCCGATGTGGCAGAATTAGTCATTTCCAAAGTGGTTACACCAACAATTCAGGATAATGGTAGCAATGCTATATCCATAACGACGACCACCCCCGATGCCACCATCTATTTCACTACCGATGGTAGCACTCCAACGACTTCGAGTACAGTATATAGTAGCCCGTTAACGGATAATGTCAGCAATAAAACCATTAAGGCTATCGCAGTCAAGGAGAACATGATCAACTCTGCTGTGGGTGATGGTACGGTGATGCTTCAATGCGCCACGCCTGTTATTACAAGAAATGGCTTGACATTTACCCTTTCATGCAGTATGCCAACAGATGCCAACCTCTATTATACCTTGGAGGGCGGTTCTGAAGTGGCATATCCAGGAACGCCGGTTCCCTTCACCTCAGACCAACTACCGATAACTGTAACAGCCGTAGCCAGACACAGTGATTATACAGATTCCGAGACGGCATCTATGACTCTTTTAAACGGTGCAGGAACTCCAGAAGACCCATACTTAATTTATGGTACCACAGACTTGACCAACTTTGTAACGAATGTCAACAATGGAACCGCTGCCTCTTCTGCATGCTACAAGTTATGTTTTGATGTCTCTGCCAGCGACATGGCTAATATTGCTGCTATCACTACAGAGTTTACTGGTACTTTTGACGGTGGATATCATATTATTAGCGGCCTCTCTCACCCCCTCTTCAATACTATCAATGGTGGAACAGTAAAGAATGTTGTAATAGCTAATTCAACTGTTAGTGGCAATGGTGCGATTTGTAACGAGGCAGACGGAGCAACCAAGATCTATAACTGTGGTGTGTTGTCAGGTTCTATTATTGGATCTGGTAATGTTGGTGGTTTGGTGGGGCATATCGCTAGTGGTTCAAGCGTCCGTGTTGTCAACTGCTACAACTTTGCCACTGTCAGTGGTGGTACTACAATGGCAGGTATCGTTGGAAATAACGAAGGGACTGTAGGTGACGTACGTATTGCTCTCTGTATGATGTATGGTAATATGTCAGGTGGCACATCGCCCATCTATGCCGGCAACCATATCAGTAATGCTTCAAACTTTACCGAGTACAATTATTGGCGTAGCAAGGCTAATTTGGGTTATACGACCTACAATGACCAGTTAGCTATAGACAAAGATGAATATCTAACTCGCTTCCCTTTCTACCGTCATATATTAAACACCCATCGCGAACTGGCTGCTTACTTCCTGTTTGCAGAAAATACGACAGAAGGTAGCGTTGGTGACATATCACAGGATAACATTAACGAGATAGGTCATTGGGTACTTGATAAAGATAAGGCCGATTATCCTATTATAGAAAAATGGGAGACGAATACAAGAAAAGTCCTTGATGCCCCTGTAGGATCAACGGTTAGCGTTCGTAAAGGAGATGGAAGTCCAATCACTTCACTTAAGGTAAAAGTAATTATTGGCTCTAATACCTATACTAAAATTCCAGGTACAGAGACGGATTTGACACTACCTATTACTGACATGGATGAGGAAAACTACGACTACACGTGGGGTAAGGTAGTGCTGCCCTTTGCCAACGAGTTTGAGGTGAATACAAATTACTCTAAAATTTGTACAGGCTGGATGATTACCGGTATTACTGGTGGAACAGAAGGTAATTCATTTGATAAATATGATGTTTCTGACCGCGACTGTACATCAAAAGACCTATATTCAACAACAGGTTTCATCTTTGCGCAGGGCGGCTACTATATTGTACCCTACAATGTGACGGCCATCGAGATTACGGCCAACTTTGCCACTGCTTATTATCTAAGAGATGCAGCCTACGACATAGGTTATTCCGGGGATAATAGTAGTGGAAATAGTGGTTATATAAATCGAAAAAAACTTGGTGGCGACACTCCTACTACCTATCATGACAAAACAGTTTACAACACCCTGGCAAGTGCATTGTCTGCAATGTCAGCCTCTGGCTCCACCCATGAGCAGGCTGTCGTATTGATCGGCAACTATCATCAGGACAGTGAAGGTTTGTCAGGCAATGCATCCAAAGGCTATACTATCATGAGCATTGATGCCGACAACAACCAGGAGCCTGATTATGCTATCTATTCAAACTTCACTACGGATAGACCTGCTATTCCCCCCACCCGCTTCGACTTTGTGGCAATGATACCTGTTGGCATGTCTGCGCACATCCAAGGTTCCCAATTATATCCGAATATTCCCATATTCAAACCTCGCGGATGGTTTGAGGTGACTGAGACCAGCCTATTGCGTGCAGACCAGTTTGAGCTTGAATCGAACAATTTCAACACCAGTGAAAGCGACACACGCAACTACCGCTGCATCATCAATGGTGGATATTTCACGCAGATGGTTCGCGGTAGATTTAACCCCTGCACAAAGGTGTCTTATTTCCAGATAGGCGGAAATGCCTATATCAAGGAGTTCTATCCTGGCAATCATAGCAAAAATAATCATGCAAATAAACTTGTTCCTATCAATGTGACGGGAGGTGAAGTAGAACAATGCTTTATGACTGGCTACGGTCTGGGAACGGCCTATGGCCCTGATATCTATTTCTGGTGCGCAGGTGGAAAGATTGGCAAGTTCCTTGGGGCTTATATGGAGAAACCCAGACAAACCACGAGTGCTGACGGCAACGTGAATCTGACAGCCAAGATAGACCATGCCGTCATCGGACGTTTCTTCGGAGGTGGAACATCGCCGAATGCTCGCGTCACAGGCAACATCAACGTGACCATCAATAACAGCCGTGTAGACTTCTATTGCGGTGGACCGGAATTCGGAGATATGTCCGACGGCAAGACTGTTAGGACTGAAGCCACCAACACCTATTTCAAGGAGTATTACGGAGCAGGCTTTGGCGGTACTGGCATCACCTACACTAATGATAAGGATGATGGCGATCCAATAACAAATGGTCGTTCCTATAGGACAAACAATTTTAATGATTGTTACGTTGCCAGTAGCGCAACAGATAAAGGTCGCTTGCGTTTTAAAACAAATTATGGATTAGGTAGCTGTTACAAGTTTGAATTCGTAATACACTCACGAGGTCATCAAGTCGTATCCCGTTTCTTTACGGGCTATGCCAAGTTCTCTTTGGCCACTACGGGCAACGTCACCAACGTCCTGAATGGCTGTGAGATAGAAAAGGACTTCTATGGAGCTGGTTGTCAGGGTAAAGTTAATGGCTCGGTAACATCCGAATTGACAGGATGTACTATTCACGGCAGTGCTTTTGGCGGCGGCTTCAAGGCTGAGTCAAACCAGGTGGACGTTTATCCTGCAACACAGCCAACACTATCCAAATATAATAGTGAGACATGTCTCTTTTCCGACTTTGGAACCGTTGCGCCAGAAACTTATGAGTGGGTGCAGGGAACATCGTCAAAAAAGAACGTTGCGGATGAAGACCATAATAAGCTATATACAGGCACCGATGTTACAATGACCGACTTGGGTAATGTGACGGGAGCTATTTCACTGACCATTGATGGAGGTTCTGTCACTAATAATGTTTTTGGTGGTGGTAATGAGAGTAAGTCTTTGAATAATACCACTGTCAACATTCTTGGGAATGCCCAAATTGGTACAGCTAATAGTTCTGGCGATGTATACGGTGGCGGCAATGTTGCTAATGTAGGCGGTAATACAAAAGTAATTCTTTTGGGTGGTACCGTAAATGGTGATGTCTATGGTGGCGGTAAAGGACGTTTGGAAGTAGGAACATCGGGCGAAGAAGGTTATGTTAGCCCAATTGCTGCTACTGTGAATGCTACTACAGTGTATCTGAACGGAATGGAAAAGGAAGACTATGATGCAACTGAATATGGTGGTTTGGGATTAACTCAAGCTACTACTAACGATCCTTGGATTGTTGGCGATAATAAGAAGGGTAGTATAGTTAAGGGCAGCATCTTTGGATGTAACAATCTGAATGGTACACCACTCGGAGGTGTTAAAGTGCATGTGTATGGCACTCAGCACGCAGATAAGGACGAAATTAGAGAGAAATTTGGAATAAAGGAAATAGATGAAGTCGACGAAGAGTTGAACTTGGATACAAATCGTAAAAAGCTGCAGTATTGGATTGATCAGGCAGAAAGAAACGGAGTAGATGAAGAGACGATAAATACAGCCAAAGGTTATCTTACTGACGATTTGACAACTGCAAATCTCAATGCTCAAATCAGCAATCTAAGAACAGCCACAGTAAATTCATTATCCAGTCATCATTACGATGTTCATGCCGTCTATGGTGGTGGTAATTTGGCTGCATATGTTCCGACAGATCTTACAAATGGTAAGACACAGGTAATTATCGATGGTTGCGGACGCACCAGCATCCAACAAGTGTATGGTGGTGGTAATGCAGCTTCGACACCAGCCACAGAGGTAACAGTTAATGGCACCTATGAGGTAGAAGAACTCTTCGGTGGAGGTAATGGTAAGGATGCTCTTCCTGATGGTTCCGATAATCCTGGTGCTAATGTGGGATTTAAGGATTATTCATCAGTAGAAGATACCTATAATACTAAGGAAAAACGACAGGAAGATGCATTTATTAATGAATATGTTTATGGCTCGGGAAAGGCTTCAGTGAATATCTTCGGTGGAAAGATACACCGAGTATTTGGAGGATCGAACACCAAGGGTAATGTTCGTCAAACAGCCGTTACTATGCTGGATGAGCGGAGTACTTGTGACTTCCAAGTTGATGAGGCATACGGTGGTGGTAAGAGTGCTCCGATGGATGCCGAGGCTAAACTTTTGATGGCATGTATCCCTGGCTTGAAGCAGGCATACGGTGGTGCTGAGGCTGCTGACATTCAGGGAAATGTGGAGCTGAATATCACCAACGGAACCTTCGATCGTGTGTTTGGAGGCAATAATGAGAGTGGCACTATACGCGGCTCCATTACAGTGAACATTGAGGAAGTAGGGTGCAAGCCCATCATCATTGGTGAACTGTATGGTGGCGGAAACCTTGCCGGATACTCTGTCTATGGTTATAAAGAAATAAACGAAGGAACTGAGACTGAACCAAAGATGGTATGGAAGCCTCGTGAGTCAGCTACTGATAGCCCTGCCGGAATTACATTGGCTACAGAAAACACCCCCTATGCAGACCCGCAAGTGAATGTGAAGTCTTTTACCAGTATTGGTAATATCTATGGTGGTGGATATGGAACAACAGCCTTGATGGTGGGTAATCCGACAGTCGAGATAAATGAAGTCGAAGGAGAATTTCAAGGTAAAGATGATTCTGTTGTTCCTGATGGCTCTACTACTCCGAGCGGATATCCCATACCGGCACATGCCAAAAACACTCTGGGTACTATTAACAACGTTTTTGGCGGTGGCAATGCTGCTGCAGTAAATGGTAATACCACTGTTAAGATAGGTACACGTGACAAATGGACGGTGACAGCGCCTGTTAAAGTTGACGGGGTAACTCAATATGAAACAGACGGCGTTACTCCTAAAACGGAGGTTGTGGAAAAGGATGTCGTTGGTGCGAATATTGTGGGTAATGTCTACGGCGGAGGTAACGAAGCTGAGGTGACGGGAAGTACGAACGTGACGATAGGCAAGGAGACAACGACGACAACAACATCGTCGCCTGCACCGCCAGCGCCATCGGCAACACCTGATCCGACTCCAACAACGATTCCTCAATAAAACGGGGAATTGTTTGGATGTTACGGAAATAATACGTATCTTTGCAGATGACTAACAAATAGGACATGGAAATGACGCAGGGAGAAAGAACAAGATCATTCGCAGTGGGTGTTCAGAATTTCAATTGGATTCGTGAACGACAGGCTCCATATATCGACAAAACCCAGTATGTCTGGCAGATGGTCAGTTCCAATGCCGTCAACTTCTTCCTGAGTCGCCCTCGCCGTTTCGGCAAGTCGCTGTTGGTCGATACGCTACGCTGCTACTTCGAAGGGCGTAAGGAACTCTTTGAGGGTTTGTACATTTATGACAAGGAGACGGAATGGAAACAATATCCTGTCATACGTATTGATTTGTCGCGCGGCAAATACTATGAAAAGGAACGCTTGCATCCCATTATCGATAGCCTCCTCAATGACCATGAGGAGCGTTGGGCGGTAAAGTATATTAAAGACGAATACAACTACGATGCCCGTCTGACAAGCATCATAAAGGCGGCATATCATCAAACGGGCGAACGGGTGGTCATTCTTGTTGATGAGTACGATGCACCAATGCTTGACAGTATCAACAAGCCTGAGTTACAGGACTATATTCGTGAACGCATACGGTCTTTGTTTTCACCCCTTAAGGAACAGGCAGAATTCTTGCGATTCGTGTTTCTCACAGGTATCTCGAAGTTCTCGCAGCTGTCGGTGTTCAGCGAGTTGAACAACTTGCAGCAGATGACCTTCGATCCTAATTACGAAGCCATCTGTGGCATTTCTGAGGAGGAACTGCTCACTCAATGGAAGGAAGATATCGAACAACTGACCGAGAAAATGAATAACCTCTATAGCCGTTGGGGAATGCACTACACTTACGACGAAGTTGTTGCAAAGTTGAAAGAGATGTATGATGGGTACCACTTTTCCAGGGCGATGACCGATATTTACTGCCCGTGGAGTTTAATAAATGCTTTCACTATGGGTGATATTATTAACTATTGGTTTTCGACGGGGACGCCAACCATGCTTATCAACCTGATGAAACAGCATCGCATCAGCATGCAACAAATAGATGGTATCAGTGTCAGCATGGATCGCTTCGATGCCCCGACCGAACGCATCAGCGACCCGGTTCCTGTACTGTACCAAAGTGGATATATTACACTGAAAGATTATAACCCATTCACGCGGAAGTTCATTTTGGGTTTCCCCAACGGAGAAGTACGTGAGGGGTTTGCCAAGTCACTCTACAAATATTACATGGAAGATTATGTTGGTAGTGAGGACACTTTAGATAAAGCGTTTCATGACTTGCTATCAAAGGATATAACTATCGAACAGTTTGTCGAGACGGTGCGCTGTTGGTATGCCGGTATACCTTATAGCATCACCGACAAGAATCAAAATGAACAACTCTATCAGTCGCTAATCTATGCTGTTTTAGTGGGATTCGGTGCCGATGTGAGTGCCGAGGAACAGACCAGTGACGGGCGTATGGATATCGTATTGAAATTGCCTGACACCATCTATATCATTGAGTTAAAGTATGGTAAGAGTGGAGAAGAGGCCGTTGAGCAGATATTGACTAAAGATTATGCTGTACGCTATGCTCATGATAACCGTCCCGTTGTGGCCGTTGGTATGAATATAAGTGATGACCGCCGTACCATAGACAGTTACAAAATTGTTGAAATTGCTAAAAGGAGCAAGTAGTCAACTAATGAGATAGAAGAAATTGCTTTTGGGTAAATATGAGGTTTTAATGCACGTCTTTGGGGTTTTTGGCTAAGAATATACACTGTTTTACATTTTTTAAGAAAGGATGCTTTGCAGAGTGGTAAATATTTGCTAAATTTGTAGGCAAATAAAGCCAATCTCATGTCCATGATGCTAAAGAAAACGACACTACTACTCTTTTTTTCCTTTTTCATAGGGACTTTTTCCTATGCGCAGCATATCGCTGTCAGCAATAATCTGTTGTTCGATGTGGCCGGGGCGCTTTCGGCAGGTGTGGAGATTCCGCTGTCGAATAGTACGTCGGTGGAAGCATACGGTAGCATACGCCCCTGGAAGCGCAGCGACGACAACGTTCACAAGCATTGGCTGGTGCAGGCGCAGTATCGTATCTGGCCCTGTCAGGTGATGAACGGATTCTTCTTCGGACCATACGCACACTTCGGGGAGTATAACCTGGGCAACCAGACGGTGCTCTTCGGACTGCTGAAGGGCTTGAAGCCGTACCGCTATGAAGGATGGCTGGCTGGTGCTGGTATCGGCATCGGTTATGAATATGCGCTGGCCAAGCATTGGAACATCGGTGCGGAAATCGGGGCGGGCTATACCTATATTAAATATAAGAAGTACAATTGTGAGGTGTGCGGCATTCAGAAAGATGACGACGTGTACCACTATGTGGGCATCTCGCGGTTGGGACTGAGTCTTATCTACGTCTTTTAACCCTAACAAGCTACTACAACATGAAGATGATATTCAAACAGTTCGATTTCATACGCACCAGCATACTGTTGCTGATGGCTGCGCTACTGCCCGCTGTCGCCTACTCGAAGGACAAGAAGCCGAAAGACAATCCGAAGGCTTATGAATATGTGATGAAGGTGAACCGCTCGACACTGGCTTTGGTGGACAGCAATGTGGTGGTGTCGCTGCAGATGACTGCCATACAGGACGTGCCTGCCATGCAGTCGGTGGTGCTGATTCCTGAACTGGAGGATACGCTGACGCAGCGCAGTGTGGTGCTGCCCATGATATTCCTGAACAGCAGCAACCAGCAGATTTATTTCGAACGCCATCTGAAGGACGAGTATCCCGATGCCCTGGCCCTTCATAAGAAGCGTGGCGAGAATCTGGACATCGACTACCTGCGGACAGTGAAATATGAGCCGTGGATGGAGAATGCGGTGCTGAAATTGCTGAAGCAGAGCTGTGCTTGCAACAATCAGAAGAACAGGGGTGAACTGGTGTTGGGATCGTTCAACAAGAAGAAGCCCGAAATACAGCTGTTCCCCATCTATCTGGTGCCGCCGGCAGACAACAGTCAGAAGGTGCGTGAGGAGAAAGGCTCGGCCTTCCTGTGCTTCGAGGTGAACAAATGGGACATCAAGCCCGACTACCTGACGAACCCTGTGGAGTTGCAGAAGATTTTCAACTCGGTGAATATGGTGAAGAGCGACTCGGACGTTACCATCCGCAAGATGACGTTCGAGGGCTATGCCTCGCCGGAAGGTCCCAACGACCGTAACCTGGTGCTCAGCCAGAACCGTACGGAAGCCCTGAAGAATTACGTGAGTAAGACTCACTTTACCAAAGGCATCAAGGTGGAGTCGAGCGGAAAGGGCGAGAACTGGGAGGGATTCATCAAATATCTGAGGAACCATCCCCACACCCCGCAGCGTGACCGATTGCTGGCCATTGCCCTGAGCAATAAAACGCCCGACGAGAAGGAGCAGCAGATGCGTAAGGAGACTCCCGAGGGGTTCCTCTATGCGGTGAGAAATGCCTTCCCGTCGCTGCGCTGCACGAACTATACCGTCGTATATACCGTCCGTCCGTTTACTCTCGAGGAGTCGGAGCGTGTCTTCGAGACGCGTCCCGTTAATTTGAACCTGAACGAGATTTACCGACTGGCCGACAAGTATGCCAGCAACGAGGAGAAGTACTACTCCATCATGCGCAAGGCATCGCTGATTTTCCCCAACGACTCGTACATCAACCTCACGATGGCATTTCTGGCTATCAAGCGAGGGGCAGCTGACGAAGCAGCAGAATACCTGAGCAAGGTGAAGAACTGTCCGGAGAAGACGTTGAACGAGGGCATCGTGGCCTATATGAAGGGTGACATGGGCCGGGCCGTGAAACTGGTGCAGCAGGCCTCGCAGCAAGGTCTGTCGCAAGCTGCCCAACAATTAAAGGAATTCGAAAAAATAAAATAACTCAAAATACTTAGTGAACTATGGCACATTCAAACAAATTGTTTTATGCGTTCCTGTTAGCCGTTGCCGTCCTGTGCGGTTGTAGCCAACGAGAAGAAGTGGAGGACGCGGGTCCTACTGACCTGAATAAGTCGGAAACGGCTGTTGTGCGGTTTATGTTACAGACCAATGGCTCAGTGTCGTCGACAACACGTTCGCCAGAGGATAGCTACAGCTATGCTCAGGGCACGGCAGAAGAGTATAAGGTGAATAATGCACGTGTGTATCTTTTCGATACGGCTACCAAGCTTTTTGTGAAGAGTGTCCTGCTCAGCGGACTGACACGATCGGGTACAGATGTAAGCGGTAACATCGTCTATGAGACGGAGAAGGTGTCTGTACCACAGGGAACCTACGACATCTTTGTCGTGGCGAATTCCGATAGGCAGATTAACAAAAACAATGAAGCAGAATTTCTGGCAGATGTCGATAATACCTCTTATGTTCGAGGGGCTATTGAGGATATTTCCGCAGGAGTGATGATGACAAACCGCGCATCCGATAATGCAGGAACCGTCATCGCAGGCACGAAGGAAAAAGACGAGACAGTAGTCAGCATCTTGCTGGAACGTGTACTGGCAAGACTCGACATTGCCAAAGGAGCAGAAACTTTTCCGCTGACCGATACGAATAGCCAACAGTATGCTTCTGTCACGCTGGACGGACACTATGTCGTCAACCTGCCTAAATGGTTCTACTCTTTCCGCCATGCTGCTGTGCTGGACAATATGACGGAACCTGAATGGAACATCTACCAGCACTTCGGCAACGTGAGCGACGTAAACGGCTACGTCATAGACCCGTATTTCTTTAAGAAGACCATCAATGCCGCAGGCTTCGCGAATCAAGATAAGTACTACGAACACTACTTCGGCGACTATAGCAATCCGAAAGCGGTGACGTGGACATCGTTCAAGCCCGTCGGAGAAACACCTCAGTATAATACGATGTACTGTCTGGAGAACTGCATGCTGGCACCGGCCCAGAAGAATGGCTATTCGACAGGTGTCATCTTCAGGGCAAAGTTCGAGCCGTACAACAATGTGTATCGCAAGGCTGCCAATGGTTCGCTGGAACTGATTACCGACAAGAGCAAGTATCCCGAGGTGTTGTATTACTTCAACTATAATTTCTACGATTCTCCTGAAGCTTTGGCTGTGGCCATCGGTGTGACATCGATGACGGGGAGTAATCTGGATATGTATAATGCACGGAAGTATGAGAAAAGCGATGACGGATACCGTTGTTACTATGTCTATTGGATTCGTCACTACGACAACTATAAAGCGACGAACATGGGGGTGATGGAATTCGCCATTGTCCGCAACAACCTCTACCGCATGCTTATAACCAATGTTTCTGGGCTCGGACCTGGAGAACCCGATCTGCCCGTCGATCCGGACATTCCTGATGAGGGAGAAACATTCCTGAAAGTGATGCTAAACGTGAAACCATGGATTGTAAGAGACCTCACCAACATCGTGCTCTGAAACTGTTCCTGACGGTCGTGGGCTTTCTGATGCTGACGTCCTGCACGTGGGTGAAGGACGAGAGCGACGACTGTCCCTACGGCTTCTGGCTCCAGTTGCGCTATTCCTACAATATGCTGGATGTGGATGCGGCACCGAAGTACGTGACGGATGCCCATGTCTATGTCTATGATATGGATGGCAACTTTGTGAAGCGCATCTTTGTCACACAGGATGTCTTGAAGACACACAATTATCGTGTCGAGGTCGACGACCTGCCCGAGGGCGACTATCAGTTTGTGGTATGGAGCGGAATGGGCAACAGCCAGTATGCGGTATCGGGCGATACACAGACCATCGACGACTTCCGGCTGGCATTGGCTGGGGCATCAAGGGGCTCGGCCACAGAACTGCCAGCATTGTATCACGGCTATCTGTCGAAAGTACACTACGACGACTCGTATGCGGTGCATGAGGTGGAACTGATGAAGAATACCAACCAGCTGGCTTGTCTCGTCGTTTCTGTGGATAACGCTGTGGAGGCTGATCCGGCTGACTATGCGATGGAGGTCGTAGCAGCCAACGGCACGATGGATGCCTATAACCAACTGGTGTCGGACGAAGCGATTATCTATAAGCCATTTGTCAAGGAACCCGTAACCATCGACGATTCTGACTATGGCACGCTCAGCGGTATCAAGTTCAATATTACGACACTCAGACTGATGACAGACAGCGACAGTCGTATTATTCTCCATCAGAAAAGTACTGGTCAGGTCGTCTTTAACATCTCGTTCCCAGAGTATATCGGGATGATCGGTGCCCTCTATACAAATATGGGACGACAGATCTCCGTACAGGAGTATCTGGACCGTCAGGATTTCTATACCATTGTGTTCTTCCTGTCGGCCGATATGGAACAACTGATACAGCTGCAGGTTAACAGCTGGCGGCTGAGAGCGAATCATCACTTAAAACTATAGGGTGTTGAAACGGTTGCTGAAGACATATTACGTATTGTTGCTGATGCTTGGCATGGCCTTGCTCACTGCCTGTGAAAACGACGGGGAGCAGTACGAGGTGTCGCCTGTGGCCCATGAGCAGCTAGGCGATTCAGTCAACCTCTCGTTGAGGCTGACGGTTTCCACCAGGGCAAACTCCACGGATGAGTATTATTTCCACAACGAATATGTCATTAGTCAACTCTATATCTATTTCTTTGACGCCGAGACCAAGGAGTTTTATACCAGGGCCTCTATTGATGGACTGACCAAGGAAGAGTCCCACTACGACACGCAATATGATGTCACCTATCTCTTCGAGACCATCAAAATGCGTGCCGGAGTCTATGACATCTTTACGATAGCCAACTACGAATACGCTCCAGAGGCGGTGAAAGACGAAGAGGAACTCCTGAACATGGTCGACAGCCTGACTTATCAGGAGGGCATTGAGGCGAACATGCCCGACAGGGGACCCGTGATGACCAACCGGGCTACGTCGCATTTGGCTGTCGACTTGGTGCCATACATCAATAAGTACTATGTACTGCAGGTGGAACTGGAACGTGTCATGGCAAAGTTGCAAATCGGTGTGTCTCAGAATACCTTCCCGCTGACGCATGAACAGCGGAAGTATGCCGACATCAACATCACGAACTACAAACTGGTGAATATGAACCGGCGCTATTACTTGTTCCAGCATCGGGACAACCTGCCGACACTCACCACACAGCCTGTCTTCACGCTGCCCTACCATTACGACGATTATATCGAAGGCGGTGAAGAGTATGTAGTGGACCCGTACTTCTATGAGAAGACACCCAACGTTACCGATGCTAAACGATGTGCAAAGTATTATAGGTCGTGGTTCGGCGACTTTACTACGGAAGATTTTGCCTCTATGCCATCCGCCAACAACCATGGCTTTGCCTACATCTTAGAGAATACGGTGTTTAAGAACGCTCAGAAAAACGGCTATTCGCCAGGTATCGTATTCAAAGGGGCTGTCAGTCCGGTATTTGTCTACTTATACGATTTCAGTCAGCACATGCTGAAGGAGGAACGGCGCCCGGAGTATTGGCCAAAGACCATCTATTTGTATAATTATAATTTCTATGGCTCAATCCTGGCTGTCAATGTGGCCAGTGGACTCGGCCTCGACGAGCTGCAGAACTACACCGATGCCCAGCTGAAGCCTTATGGTATCAAGAAGTGCAACTTTAACATGGGTGTATACGAGACTTATTACACCTATTGGATACGGCACCGTAACAATATCGCTGACCCCATGGGACCTATGGAGTATGGCGTCGTTAGGAATAACTTCTACAAAATGATTATTACAGGAATCAGTGGACTCGGCAATAGTGTCATCACACCAGAAATCCTACGCGACAACTATCCGAATTCATACACTGACGTGGTCGTTAATTAAGACCTACTCAAACCTACTTACCCTTCTTAAAAACCAGAAGTTTCAGCAACAAACCGAAGACGGCTCCTAGGGTGACACCGACGGAGTTGGCGGCGAAGTCGAGCCAGTCGCCATTGCGATGACCACCGGTGCAGTAGGCTTGTAGCAGTTCCAACAGACCGCTCATCAGAATGGGCATCAGGAAGGCCCAGAAGAACAGCTTCTCGTAGTCGAGACGGGTGTGGCTGCGCAAGTATTCTATCCAGATGACGCTGCACGTACCGCCATACATCACCAGGTGGGTCCACTTGTCGATAAACGCCACATCGTCGAACGGCGTCTCAGGGAAGATAGGGGTGAGCGACAGGATCCAGATGAGGACGATACAGCACAGCGAAAGTGGGTACTTTTTAAATGTGGAATGAGAAATGAGGAATGAGGAATGAGTTTTTTGCGTCATATTATCTGATTTTGGGTGCAAAAGTACAAAATAAAATTCATTTCTTCATTTTTTCATTTACATTTCTTTCATTTCTTTCATTTCTTTCATTCCTTTCATTTCTTTTTATTACTTTTGCAAGCGATTATGAGCAAAAATGAGATGTCAAAACTGAAAAGGGCCAAATTTGGAAGCCAGTTGGGTGTCATCCTGGCGACAGCGGGTTCGGCAGTGGGCCTAGGGAACGTATGGCGCTTCCCGTATATGACGGGACAGAATGGCGGCGCCGTGTTCATCATCATCTATGTGGTATGTGTGCTGCTGTTGGGCATTCCTTGTATGATCAGCGAATTCATCGTGGGTCGTCACGGACAGGCCAATACGGCACGGGCCTATAAGAAGATAGCGGGGGGCACGCCATGGGCCATCATCGGCTATATGGGCGTACTGACGGGATTCCTCATCACGGGCTACTATGCCGTGGTGGCAGGATGGTGCGGACAGTATATCTGGGCTTCGCTTATC
>JAEEGG010012470.1_pt1 | contig 18323 bp, 13 predicted proteins | sample 9134161 | NCBI WGS metagenome assembly JAEEGG01 (sample SAMN16246543, study PRJNA631951) | gut metagenome | biome: gut microbiome; feature: rumen; material: CR-attached | host: Bos | place: Iran: Karaj | collected 2018-10 | reverse complement strand
TTTCATTCTGCAATTCCGCCATTTTCTTGTCAAAATCAACGGAATCATCACGATTTTTAAATTCAATATACTTGCTAGGAACAAGCGACCAATTTTTACTTTCTATTTCTTCAATAGTTGCCGTTGCGCAATACTCAGGAATATCAGCAATTCTCTTTTGTTGCCAAGTATGATAAGTCGAACTGATTTTTTCAATGTCAGATTTTGAAAATTGAATGTACTTTTTCTCAAATGGTTCGCCAAGTTGTCTTAAATCCATAAACAGGACTTCACCTGTTCGATTTCTATTCTTACGAATTTCATTTCCAACTTTATGTTCACATTTTTTCTTGTTATTGTTCAAAATCCATAATGTCACACTAATGCCCGTAGAATAAAACATATTCTGAGGCAGAATGAGGATTGCCTCGACCTTGTCGTTCTGCAATAGTTCCTTGCGGATTTGCTGTTCGTCGCCTTCGCCGCTGAGCGCGCCGTTACTGAGCAAAAAGCCTGCCACGCCGTTTTCGGAGAGTTTCGAGAGGATGTTCAGAATCCAGCCGTAGTTGGCGTTGCTCGTGGGCGGCACGGTGTAGCCTTTCCAACGCGGGTCGTCGAGGAGTTCGTTTTCGGCACGCCACGATTTTTGGTTGAACGGCGGGTTCGCCATGATAAAGTCGGCTTTCAAATCCTTGTGCTGGTCTTCGGCAAAGGTGTCGGCGGGTTTGTCGCCCAGGTTGCCGGAGATGCCGCGGATGGCAAGGTTCATCTTCGCTAGTTTGTACGTTGTGCCGGTGTATTCCTGGCCATATACGGAGACTTCGCGCTTGTTGCCGTGATGAGCCTCGATAAACTTCATGCTCTGCACGAACATACCGCCCGAACCGCAGCAAGGGTCGTAAATCTTGCCGCGGTAGGGTTCAATCATTTCGGCGATGAGCCCGACGATTGTCTTGGGCGTATAGAATTCACCCTTGCCCTTGCCTTCGGCGATGGCGAACTTTCCGAGGAAATATTCATAGACGCGACCAACGACATCCTGTTCCTTGTCCTTGATAGTGTCGATGCCATCGATATCGCTGATGAGCGCCGCGAGTTTTGCGGTGTCGAGCTGCAGGCGCGAGAAATAGTTGTCGGGGAGCGCCCCGCGCAACGCCTTGTTCTTCTTTTCGATGTTCGCAAGTGCGGTATCAATCAGGAGCGCAATGTCGCTTTGGCGGGCATGCTCGATGATAAAGCTCCAGCGGGAAGTTTCTTCCAGGTAAAAGACGTTGTCCTTGTTGTAGAACTCGGGCATTTCCACGTATTTCTGGCGGCCGGCGGCGATGAGCTTTTCGCGCTGTTCCTCGAACTTGTCGCTTGCAAACTTGAGGAAGATTAGCGAAAGCACCACATGCTTGTATTCGGCGGGTTCCACGCTGCCGCGCAACTTGTTCGCAGACTCCCAGAGGGACGCCTCAACGGACTTTTCGGGGACGGGTTTCTTTTTTGCGGGCGCAGACAGCGCGGAAGACGATTTTGTTCTAAGCATGCCGGAAATATATAATAATGAAATGTCAGTAAAGTGACAAAATGAAAAAAAGCACAAAATATCGTTAAGTTTATAGCAATTTTATTTTAAAACGTCATTATTTGACATAATCTAAATATATATTTATACCTATAAAACGTCTCTTGCCAGACGACCAACGAGAAACCGACTTTACATATTTTTGGAAAACAGAGGTACAAACATGACTGCACAAGTTTCCGAAGAACTTATTCTTGAAGCTAAAACGACAAGAATGAACTTCTGCCCGCCCATCCCTAACAGCCCGGATATCATAACAAAAATTTCCAAAGAAGAATTCCACAAGGCAGTCAAGGCAGGCGAAATCGACGGCATCATCAGCTCCACGGCCTGTTGGAGAGGCTACATCGGCACATGGGAAATCAAAGACGGCAAGTTTTTCCTAAACAAGCTGGTCGGCCATATCAAACTAGCCAAAAACGAACCTGTTCACGCCACATGGTTTACCGGAGTCCTGAGGATACCGCAGGGTGAATTGATTCACTACGTCCACATGGGTTTCGGTTCGCTTTATGAGAAAGAACTCCACATAAAAATCGAAGCGGGGGTGGTTACCGATCAGCGGGTCATTAACAATACCGAGAAAATCAAGCAGCTGAAGCACATGACTCCAGAAGAAAAATTCGCAGAAGCTATGCGCAATTTGCCCGGATGGGAGAACCATTTCGACGGAGACGACTGGTAAAGGTGTATAATCACCGTTTTTAGCGAAATTTCATCAATTTTCTCAATTTACAGCCAATTTCGTTGAAATATCTATAATTTTGGTCAGATTTTATGTTGAAATATCTATAATTTTAGAGTATATTTATATTGAAAAATCTATAATTTTTTGATAAGAACGGCGAGGAAGCATGTTCAAGCGCAAGGCGTATGACAAGTTAATGGAGTGGAAACAGACTTACTCCGGGCGGTATGCCTGCCTTCTGGAGGGTGCGCGGCGCGTGGGCAAATCCACCATCGCCGAGGAATTTGCCAAGAACGAATATGAATCTTACATCCGGATTGATTTCGCCAATGTCACGGACGAGATGCTGGATGTCTTTCGCGATATTTCCAAACCGGACCTTTTCTTTTTGCGACTCCAGGCAGAAACAGGCGTGAACCTCAAGGAACGCAAGTCCGCGATTATCTTCGACGAAATCCAGTTGCAGCCCAAAGTGCGCCAGGCAATCAAATACCTTGTTCAAGACGGACGCTACGACTACATCGAAACGGGGTCGCTCATATCCATCAAAAAGAACATCCAGGGAATCGTCATCCCCTCCGAGGAGCACAAGATTAACGTCTATCCCATGGATTACGAGGAATTCATGTGGGCTATTGGCAAAGATCCTGCGGTGATACGCGAAATCTACAAAGCCAAGACACCCATCGGAAACGCCACCAACAGAAGCCTAATGCGCGATTTTCGGCTTTACATGGCTGTCGGCGGCATGCCGCAAGCGGTTGATGCATACATCCGCAAGGAAAACTTCGAGGTCATCGATGGCATCAAGCGAAAAATCAACGACCTGTATTTTGACGACTTGAAAAAACTGGACCCGACAGGACGTTTGTCCAACATTTATAAAGCTATCCCGAGCCAACTCGCGCTGAAGAAAAAGAACTTTGTCATCACTGCGGCAACAGGCAAGCAGAAAACGGCAAAAGACGAGGAACGCTTTTTTGAACTGATGGATTCCAAGACGGCACTCGCCTGCTATCACGTGAGCAACCCGGCCTCGGCTCTCGCGCAGACAAAGGATTTGAACAAGTTCAAACTCTACACCGCCGATACGGGGCTTTTTATTTCGCTGATGTTAGACAACTCGAAACAGACCAACGAGATTTACAAGAAACTTCTGAGCGACAAGCTGGATGCCGATTTAGGTTACCTTTATGAAAATGTCGCGGCCCAGATTATAGCTTCAAGCGACAGGGAACTGTATTACCACACCTGGCAAAAAGAAAACAGCACGCATTACTACGAAATTGACTTTCTGCTATCGCATGGTAATAAGGTTGTCCCTGTTGAAATCAAGTCTTCAGCAGCGCGGAACCACGAATCCATCGACCAGTTCGCAGAAAAGTATTCCAAAAAAATTTACCGCAGAATCCTCTTTTCGCAAAAAGATGTGGACCACGTAGGAACACTGCAACTCAAGCCACTGTACACGCTACCGTTTGCGATTGAAGAAATATAGGTACTTCCGCAATTTTATCCAATTTTTCCATACCCTCCTTCGTATAGATTTCGAACATAACAGCGACACAGTTAGCAACAGTCGCGAACGAAACACTATCATAGGAGTTAATCATGGATAAAGTCATTCTCGGTAACGACATTTTTGAAAAATTCAACGAAGGCGAGCTCAGGCTCCCGGGCAAAGCGATTCCGTTCAAGGATATCGCGTGGTCCAAGCACCCAACGTTCGAGGGTGTAGAACTCAAGCATATCATTACCGCGAAAGAGACCGGCGGTACGTTCAGCTACCATTTGGTGAGAATTGCGCCGAACAAGAGTATCAAAACGCACATTCACGAAACCCAGCTCGAAACGCACGAGGTCATCGCAGGGAGCGGCATTTGCATCAATGATGGCGCCAAGCTAGAATACGCTCCAGGCGTCATCTCGATTATGCCAGCGAAGGTCCCGCACCAGGTAGATGCTGGCGACCAAGGGCTTTATCTATTCGCGAAGTTTATGCCAGCGCTTTGTTAATTACATACTAAAAAGAGATTTACCACATTTAGTATGTAATTCTCAGAACCCTTAATTTCACCTTACATACTAAAGACTCTTTTTAGGGGTCTTAGTATGTAAAATTCAATCCAAATCGACCTTTTTTTCAACTTTTTTGAGGGAAAAAACACTTCAAAGCATTTTTTTATGCATTTTTCAACGTTTCCACGTCATTTTTTACATACTAAAAGCGCAAAAATCAATTTCAGTATGTATTAGAACAAAGTATTCAATTTCAATTGGAACCCGTCGTCGTTTTCACGGCGCGTTTATATTCCTTCGGGCTCAAGCCGACAACTTTCTTGAAACAGCGGTCCATGTGGCTTTGGTCGTAAAATCCGGCATCAAAGGTCACCTCGGCCGCGGGCCTTTCTTCGAGCAGCTTTTGCGCCTTGCGGACTTTGCACTGCATCTGGAACTGGTGCGGCGTAAGTCCGAAGGCCTTCTTGAATTCGCGTATCATGTGGAACGGGCTGATGCACGCATCGTGCGCCATTTGTTCTATCAGGTAAATGTTCTCGGGATTTTCGAGGATGCTTTTTTGCAGTTCATCTAGCCGCGCGACAGCACCTTCATAATCCTGCGCGCACTCCCCGGCTGCATTTTTACTTGCTCTTTCCTTCGAAACCTCGTGAGCATCCAAAGCAATGCACAGCACCGCCATCGAATAGCATTCATCGCCAACAGTTCTGATTTCGTGCAACGTATTCGGCGGAATTTGGAATTTGTCCCCCACACCATAGATTTCAGCAATGCCGTTCAGCACAATGCAAACGTGCCCCTTTTCAATATAGCCGACGGTCATGTGTCTAACATGCGTATGCGGCAGATACGACTTACGCCAATCCTTGTAACGCACGCACTCGATTCTATCATTCTTTTTGCTGTACGAAATTTCGCTCATTTCACCACCTAGCAAACCTCCCACAAATTAAAAAATTCTCCGGCAACCTCCAAAGCCAGAGAATGAAAATTTATTTATGGTGTCGGCGCAGTTTTCATGGCGCAGTTTTCATGGCATGGTTTTCGCAACGCTATTTTTATGCTACTGTTTACACAGTGATGTTTTCATGACACATTTCTACTCATGCCAGCTCATTTTCACGGTGCGCCCATATCATTTGAGTAATTTATCAAAAGTATTTTTACCTCCTTACTTCACATATTTCTTGATGAGCCTTATTATCAAATCTGTAAGATATTCCACCTTGTGGTCGCCGACAGATGCCTTAATATGCGAGTTCCCGATGCCGCTATCGTCGGTGAGGAACACGTAAGTGCCGCCCGTTGCAACATCAAAGAATCTCAGCATAAATTCGGTATCCTTGTCGATGCCGCTTGCAGCCACCGGAATCAGCTTGATGCCTTTCTTGGCGTAACGCTTGATGGATTTTTGCAGACTCTCGATAACATGACCTTCGTGATGCGCAGGCGCGTCGAGGATGAGGAACGCAATGCGGGCACGGGCCGACGCATTCCAAGAGAGATCTTGCAGAGAGGCTTCAAGCGCGGAATGCACAGCTTCGGCGTAGTCGCCACCGCCATCGGCATCCTGTTTAGAAACGAAATCCTGCGTCTCGGATGCATCATTCGTGAAATCGTTTGCACGAGTGAGATAAACATCACCTTCGTCGCGGTAGAACAAAGCCGCCGTGCGCAACGCCACCTTGCTTTCCGAGCTTGCATGGTCAATGATGTAGCTGAGATCCGATTTGAGGAATTTAATTTCGTCATCCATTGAACCTGTCGCATCTACGATGAATGCAACGTCAGCTCTCGCTTTGGGATGTCTGATGCTGTCATCGACAACAACGTTGACATTCAGTTTCTGATCCTGCTTGGTCGTAAGCTTGAGCGACTTATTGACCCAATCGCCATCGACCTTCAGCGAAAAATCCTTCGCCTTGATTTTCCTGTCGCTATCCCCAAATAAATTAATCCAACAATAAGCATACCCGGCATTATCCGTCTTGGTCGTAAACTCGCGTGAATTGCTGTTAAAGAGTTCTACAGAAACGTTGGCGATACCGACATTATTATTATCGACCACTTTTACCACCACGAGATTTTCAGGGTAAAATTCCCAGTAATCCGTCTTTCCACTGTAATTTTCATCGTCAAGAATGTCAGTCCAAAAGCCCCAATTGTTTAAGTCGTTCCACTCGCCCGCCGTGAGCAATCCCGACTTTCGGCTATCATTTTTGCCACCACGTCGTTTACTTTTTCTATAGGAAGGCTCGTCATCATCGTCGTCGTCATCGCTACTGATATAGCGTTCCGAGACTCGGACCCTTTCTACACTCGAAGACTTTCTTTTTCTCGCAGACGGCTCGTCCCTAGCTACCGCCATATCAATAGAACGTGACGCAGTTTTAGCAAAAGATTTTGGAGCTGCTTTCGCTTTAGTTGCTAGACCTTTTGAAGATCCACCAAGCAGTCCGGCTAAACCATCGCCGATGCCGCCTGAACCTGAAACGCTATAAAAACCAGAAGGTTCACTCTTAGTGCTAGCAGCCAACAGTTTCATAGTTCCTCCCGAAGTCAGTGAACTCGGTTCCCCACGTCTTCCGCCAAGAACAGTTTTCCCAGATGTAGAAAGCCCACTCACGCTTTTCATTACTTTATCAATATCTTTTGCGTATGTTTTCGAAACTAATTCATAGGACGGAGATGCAGCAAGCATCGAATACGACATCGAGGGGTCCGCATCCGGACTTTTATCAGGACCTGCCGCAACTTCGGTACGACTTTCATCAGAATCTTCGACACGGGTCGCATCTTCATTTATTGTTTCGTGCTCGCTCTCGTTACTGCAATACACGAATATAAAGAAGACTGCAAGAGCAAGCACTGCAATGATTACGAACAATTTATATTTCATATTTTTCATGATTCACTCCTTTTTTTTCTTCAAACTAGCACATTCATTTTTGCAAGACCAACAATTTTTGAAAGAAGGTGGATAAATGATTTTTACAATTTTTATTGTAATTTTTTTGTCATTTACTTACACAATTTCTTGACACTACACAAAGAAGAGCAAATTAGTTATCTTTGGTTCGTCCTTAACATTTCGCGGAGTTTACATGCCAGAAAAGATTTCGTCAAAAAGATTTTCAAAATGGGTGGCCTGCTGGGGCAACGCCACCTCCATCACAGACCGCAAAGAAGCCACATACGCCAAAGACTTGACGCTCCGCTATCCGATTCGCGCATGCTTTTCAGGGAACAAGCTGCGGTTCCATTTTTCAAACCTCACCGGCACGGAACCCGTAACCATTAGCGAAGCGTATATCGCGAAGTCCGCACAGTTCACAAACAACATAAAACTCTCAGCTAGCGAAACAAGTACCGCGCAGCCCTCGTCGCATTCCGCCGATTCCCTCGAGCGGTTATCCGATGCGTCTAGCAGCTCTGTGTACACCCCGACACCCATCACCTTTGCTGGCAACACTTCTGGCACCATCCCCGCTGGCGAAGAAATCCTGAGCGACGAAATCGCATTCGACGTGACCGCAGGCGAAACGTTCGACGTAAGCATGCACTTCGCAGACTTCACACAAATGAACGCCGGTACGGCTATCACAGGCCCGCTTTCCGGCGGCAAGTACAGCTACGGCAACTTCGCGAAAAGCGCCACGCTTCCAGACGACCTCACGCGCAAAACGAACTGGATTTACTTCCTCAACACTATCGACATTTTCACCGAAGAAAAGAATTTCGCGCTTGTCTGCTTCGGCGATTCCATCACGGCACAGGATTGGCCCGATTACCTCTCGCTCCGCTGCACCCGCGAAGGTTACAACAACGTATCTATTATCCGCCGTGCAGTCAGCGGCACACGCATTCTCCGCGAATACAGTTGCATCACCTACGCCGCCTACGGACTCAAAGGCGCCACGCGCTTCCCTATCGAAATGAACGTCGCAGGTGCACGTAGCGTCATCGTACAACACGGCATCAACGACATCATCCACCCCGTCGGTGTCGAAGTCAACAAGTTCCGCCCCTGGAGCGACATGCCCACCGCAGACGACCTCATCAACGGTGTACGTTCGCTCTACATCACTCACGCACGCAAGCTCGGCCTCAAGATTTACAGCGGCACGCTGCTGCCGATTTACAGTTGGCGCACCTACAACGAAAACCGCGATTTCATCCGCATGGCGTTCAACGAATGGCTCAGAACCTCCCCCGAATTTGACGGATGCGTCGATTTCGACAAAGCCGTGCGCGGCCACGACGACCCTAAGCGATTCGCCAACAACTTCGACTCGGGCGACCACCTGCACCCCAGCGCCAAAGCGTACGAGGCAATGGCCGAATGCGTCCCCGAAGAATTGCTAAAATAAAATTTGCCACTTAGGACGTTAATTATTTATTTTTTCAGTATGAGTTTGAAAGAATCCGTCAAGCAACTTCAAAAAAAGGAACATATCTCGCAAGATGAACTTTTTAGTCGTCTTGGTTGTTCCCGCAGTAGCGTCATGGACACACAAACCATCGAAGCAAAGACCGCTTTTGAACTCGCTTTCGGAAACATCAATGATTGTGAATCGGGCAATAACACAAAACGCTCTAAGGAACTTGAAAAGCTTTTGCCGTGGGTACGCAAGTTCCCCATCCGCGCTTTGCAAAAGATGGGCCACATTCCGTCAAACATCAAGGACGCAGACCTCGTTCGTGCCGTATTCCGCTTCATGAACATCGGCGGCATCGCAGGTTTTGAAAAATACTACAGCACCGCGTTGCAATCTGCAAACCCGCAAACTTATGCGGCCTGGATCCGCTTGGGCGAGCTCCAAGTCGAGCGAAAAGCAACCGATTTTACCCCCGACCAAGAAGCAATCCTCGCCAACCTGAAATTTCTACGAAAAAATACATTCCTCCACTGGCAAAGCATCCGAAAAACCGCTAGCACCGCATTAAAAGCCTGCGGAATCGAATACATCGAAGTGGAGCCGTTCCTCACGGCACCTACACCGGTTTGCGCTTTCTACTGGAGAGGTTCACGCCCCGTCATCCAATTCCCGACCACGAAAATGGATGATTCAAAATTCCTGGAAGCGTTGTTCCATGCGGTTGGGCACTTGATCTTGCACCCCAAGCACACATCGTGCCTGCAACTCGGCGCACTCTCGCAACCAGCAAAAGCATCTGAAATGTTCGCAGCACGTCCCGAAGAAATTCTCGAACTTGAAGCCAACCGTTTCGCACAAGACATGCTCCTTTCCGAAGCCGAAGAATGCGAACTGATTTGCTGCGGACGTTTCAACGAGCGTCGTTGCATACAACATTTTTCTGGACTATTCCATGTGCGTCCGGGAATTCTCGTCGAACGATTGCAGCAACAAGGCAAAATCAACCGCCGCTCTCCGCTGAACGACTTCAAAGTGGCTGTGTAAAAACAAACAGAAGCATCGCTGGATGTTTCGCGGTTTCTCGCCACTCAACATGACGTATTGACAAAAAAAATCCGGGCAAGCCGGATTTTTCGCATTCAATGCCGCGACGTATTTCATCGCGCCTATTCTTGAATTAGTAGTTGATTCCGAAGAACAGGTTAAAGCTGCTGAAGCTCTTCTTGAAATCAACGCCAGAAGCGACAATGTCAAAGCCAAAGCCCACTTCCAACTGGACAGAAGAATTGTGGAAAATCGAAGCACCGACTTCGCCGCCGAAGCTCATGCCCAAAGCCCAACGTTCGCCGAATTCCCAATCGTCGAAATGGGAATCCAGCTGCATACCGAGACCGACTCCCGCACCGACAAACGGCGAAACCATTTCGTCAAGGAACGAATAGCGACCGCCCAAAAGCATGTTGCCATGAACTTCCCAATCTTCGCCAAACTTGAAGTTCCAAGTGCTAATTGCCGTAATTGCACCATGAGAAGTCATTTCCCAAATGTGTCCGTAACGGATTAACGGAAACGCGGTAACATTGTCTTCGTGCTTGACAATCTTATCACCTGCAACAACTTCATGCTCCCAGTTGCTCCAGAAGCCAAGGCCAAAAGCGGCTGTTTGGAAATTATAGACGGGGCGCTGGAGGGTTCTTTCCGGTGCTGTGGTATTTTCCTGGGCAAAAGCCGCAAGGACGAGGAAGGAAATGAGTACGAATATCTTTTTCATGGTTTGAAATATACAAAAATTCGTTAATATAAGCACATTTAAGTTTATAGCATTCTATATTTTACATATCCATGAATAAAGCCGCTATTATTGTCGCTGTGAGCATGCTCGTTAGCCGCGTGCTCGGCATCTTCCGTGAAATGCTCCTCGCCCACGCCGCCGGCGTGTCGCTCGAAAAAAACGCTCTCGACCTCGCCTTCATGATTCCAGACATCCTGAATCATGTGGTCAGCACCGGATTCTTGTCTATCATCTTCATCCCGATTTTCACGGGCTACAAAGTCGCAGGCGACGAGCGTAGCGGCTGGAAGTTCTTCAGCAACGTACTCAACACCTTCGGAATTGCGCTGCTGATTCTCGTAGTGCCCGCTTTCATCTGGATGAAGGAACTTATCGCGCTCTTGACTGTCGATGGTGTGACGCCAGAGCTTTTGGAACGCGCCACTTACTACGGTCGAATCATCTTGCCGGGGCAAATCTTCATCTTCGTCGGGAGCATCCTCGTTGCAGTACAACACACGCGTAAGCAGTTCCTGATCCCCTCTCTCACAGGCCTCATCTACAACATCGCAATTGTGGGCGGCGGTGCCGCTGGCCTAGCCCTCACGAATTACACAGGCAACGATTACGGCCTCGCCGGATTTGCCTGGGGCGTTCCAATCGGTGCATTCATCGGATTTTTCGCACTCCAGATTTTTGGAGCCAAGCGCGGCGGTGTTCATTATGAATTTATCGTTGACCCCAAGCACCCCGACATCGCACGTTATTTCAAGATGATGCTCCCGATGTCGCTTGGCGTCGGTTCCATGTTCGGCCTTGAATTTATCATCAGAAGCTTTGGCGCGAACTTCGGCACAAGCGGCATTTCTAGCCTCAACTACGCCTATCGCGTCATGTACACGCTCGTCGCCGTATTTGGATTCTCGGTCAGCGTCACGAGCTACCCCGACATGGCGCGTCTCGTCAAAGAAGGTGACTTCCCGCAACTCAACCGCAAAATCTGGAAAAGCCTTTCGCGCATGTTCTGTATCTTGATTCCGGCTGTCGTCGCCGTCTGGGCACTCAGTTTCCCCGCCGTGCGTATCCTCTTTGAACGCGGCGCGTTCCATCGCGAAACGACCGAAGCGATTTCTGAAATTCTTCGCTGGTACTTGCCCGTAAGCCTCGGACTTTGTTTGCAAGCGGTTCTCGTCCGTAGCTTTTACGCTTGCGAACGCATGTGGGTCCCGACACTTTTGAACACAGGCATCTTTGCGGCGACCATCCCAGCCTACATTTTGCTTGGCGAACCCGAAGTAGGACTTGGCATCAAGAGCGTCCCCATCATCGGTGCGACAGGCGCCATTCTGCAAGTGATTTCGATGATTTTCATGTGGGCTAAAAAGAACGGCACCGACGGCATGAAAGACGCCCTGTTGAACATGTTCCGCGCCCTCGTCGCATTCGGCATCATGATTGCAGCCGCCATCGGGCTTGACCACATTTCGGGTGATTTTGTCCGCAACACAGGCTTTGTAACACTCGTCGTCTATGCCTGCGCCGCAGGAATCGCGCTATTCACGCTCACGCTCATTGTACAGCGTTATCTCGGCAGCAAAGACGCCAAGGACATCTTGAACGAACTCCTCGGAAAAGTGCTCCGCAAGTTGCACCTCGCGCATTAAAAAGCGGACACAACCATGTCCGCTACCCACCTAGGTGGCCATGCGCACTAAGCACTAAAATGCTAAGTGCTGTCCGCCCGATCACGTCGGGAATAACATCGTACTACAACTTTTCCCCATACGTATCGTTTCTTACCGGCAGCTTGACATTTTCCGGCAAGGATTCCACTTTTGGCACATTGTCGTTTTCAAATCCGTTGAACATCCATTTGAAAAAGCCAACCGTTCCACCCAGCACAGCCCCAACGACAAAACCCGCAGCCGCAGCACCCATCCCGAACAACGCCATCCGCCCCACGTCATCCTTGGATTCCTCATCTTCGTCTATCGACGCGGCAACACACATCACGGCAAATCCAGGCCCCGCCAAAGTCGCACCCGTGTTCGCCCCGTAACGGATTACAGGGTTAGGGTTACGGCTTACCGCACAACCGACAAGGCTAAGCATGAGCAAAATACAAATGAAAGGTTTCAACAAATTCATAGCTTTAATATAAACCCACAGAACACAATCACCAATAATTAAAAAAAAATTTTTGACAATATAGCGAAAAACAAGGATGAGAGGTGCTATACAAAAAACCTCGCGGTTTCCCACGAGGCTTTTTAAGCTTTTATGCTGTACGCGAATTACTTCTTGGCAGCCTTGTAGTTGACGCCCGGACGGAGTTCGAGGCCAACCGTCACGAGGAGCGAGACGATCGGTTCGTAGTGGTCCTGGGAGAGGTCATAGACGGCAACGCCGGCCATGCCTTCGTTCTTGACGTTCTGAGCCACAGCCTTCACAGACGGAATGCCCATGAACACGATAGATTCGGTTTCGCTCACAGCCACTTCGGACTTGGTCGCTTCGTCGAATGTCACCGTGTAATCCGGAGTGTCAAAACGGTTCATGAGTTCCGCATACGGCAGGTAGCCTTCGTTGCCACTGCCTATACCGCTGTGGCCCGAGCCGAGGCCCTTGGCACCGGCAAAGGACTTACCGTACAAGAATACCACCGGAGCAAGGAGATCCTTGTTCACACCGGCAGAAACGACTGCGTTAAGCGTTTCCTGCACAGAGTTTGCACTCTGGTTCGGAACGAGACTGCTTTCGCTTTCGTTCATCAAATCGGCCATGAACACATCCACGTAAGCGGTACGGTTCAAAGCTTCTGCCTTGTAGGCATCCATACCAGCAGCCGGGTAAATCACAGCCGTCACCGTAGAGCCCGAGAGGCCATCGACCAAGGCGTTCAGCATCTTGGCGTAATCTTCGGAATCGTCCGTCGTGAGGTTCTGCCAGTCGAGTTCAACGCCGTCGCCGCCGTTCGTCGAAAGCCAGCCCTTGACGTTCGAAACGAACGTGGAGAGCGTTTCGTCAGAAGAAGCGATAGCCTTGAGGTTCGATTCGGCTTCCATGCCGCCCACCGATACGATGAGCTTCACACCGTTGTCCTTAGACATGGTCACGAGATTCTTGAAATTTTCAGCATCGTATTCGTCAGCAAATGCAACGGAACCGTCAGCACTCGGAGCGATAGACATGTAATGAATATCGGTCACGAGGTTATAGCGAATATCCTTTGCATAGAACTGGGAGTACTGACTCCAATACGGATAGAAGCCTATCACCTTGTCGGCAGCTGCCTGGGCAGACATGGCAGCACCCAAAGCAAGAGTAAGTGCAATAACTTTAAAGTTCATTTTGAATACCTCTTATCCTATTGAATCAGACGGTCATTGCCAGCGGCATCACGGCAGTACAAACCTGTATCTGGAACAAAACTTTCTGGAGTTTCGGCAGTAGTTCCCTGCTGATTGGCAATTGGAAGATTATCGCGAACCGGATGATGTTCCAAATCCTGAGATTCAGCCTCAGAACACCAACGATAAGCCCAACCGTGAGAACGGCCAAACACAACGTACTGTTGGGAAATAGCAACAAAATCCACGGGGAAACTGCTCAATGCCGTGTAATCATCAGCAACAGCGACCAAGTTGAATGCAATCAGTTCCTTCATGATATCCGTATTAGCAGCGACATTTACGCAGGACGCTTCTGGTTTAGTCCCCATATGCGGGTCCTTACAAATTGCTGCAAGAAGATTAGGATCCATAGCTTTAAAACTTTCATCATCTTGGGCCTTAAATTCATTATAATTAATTCCCAATTGTTCCAAGGAATCCTTGACAAAAGCATTACGAGCTTTCACATAATCTTTAATCTGGAGCGTGTGCAAATAAGGATGTATATCCCTATACATTTCTGCAGAAAAGTCAGAAGGAAGGTTTTCGGAATACGGGTCACTTACTTCCAACGAGGAGCATGCACCCACAACACCTGCCAAGAGAATCATTGTGTACTGGTAAAGTTTTTTCATTTTCAGCACCTCTTAGAAATTCACCGTTACATCAGCAAGAATCACGTTCTTGTCAATGGAAAGCTTGTTAGCGACGCCTGCGGCAACATATTCAAGTTCGTTCTTGAGCATACCGTACTGAACTGACAAGTAAGACAGCGGAGCAAGCTTGACACGAACGCCAGCCAAAAGCAACTGTTCCGTCGCCTTAGTCACAGAAGCGAGCAAGACCGGTGCTCCGGCATCTTCAGCGAAAAGACCGAAACCGTTATCGAACTTCTTTTCATATTTCTGGAATCCAACGAGCAAAGCAATCGGTCCCCAGACATCGGCTGTAACACCGGCAACGATGCGTGTTGCCGTACGCTTGTAGTTAGCGTCTTCCTTACCCTGCGAGAAAGACCCTTGCACAAGAATCTGGCGGTCAAGCGCTGCTATTGCACCGATATCGGCACCTACGCCTACGGCAAATTCGGTAAACTTGTTCTCACCCATTACCGGAACCGTGAGTTGAGTCGTGGGATCAACACTGTAGCCAACCACCACGTCAGCCTCGCTCAGCATATTCACACGGGCATTGAAGAGAACCTTGTCAGCCCAGTTGACATCGACCTTGGCAACAACACCTTTACGATTCGGAGTTGCAAGGCCAAGCGGCAAAGCAAGCCCCACAGACGGGTCGAGTTCCATCAACGGATCGAGTTCCATGCGCTTTGCGATATTGCCCGTGTAACCGTTACGGTAGAAGTGACCGTTCTTGTAGTTATTGTTCAAACGAGCATAAAGGTTTCCACTTTCGGAATTATCACTAAGAGCGTTAGTGGACCCCACAGTCATCAAGTTTGCAGCTTGCAATGTCGTGGAATTATAGACATTGAAGTAGAGATTTTCGAGACTCGAAGCACCAAAGGTTGCAAGGAGGAGACTATCCGTCGAGTTGCCGTACAAAGCATTCGCATTGAGGATAATCGAACGTCCCTGGTAAACCGGAGAAGACGCCATTTCAGACCAAAAATCTTTATCGGTCTTGAGGTATCCGGCATCGACATTGAAATCGACATCACTGACATTGCCCTTCACGAACAAATTGGCATAAAGGCTTTGGCCATTCACGTCAATGGAGTCCTTATTCAAGCGCGCTGAAACCATGGCTCCATCATTCTTGATATAGACAATCCTTTTGCGTAAGCCTTTCGTATCGGTGATGAAATCTTCAATGATTTTATAAGAAGACTTGAACTCTTTACCCATGTAATCATAGTTAACATCCCATTTGGAGAATGCAACTTCGCCATTCAATCCAAATGTAACCGGAAGATCCGGGAGCACCTTCTTGGAATCAAAAGCGAGATCCAAGGAGATCACTCTGTTATGATCGTAGAAAACCGTATCGTAGGTATCAATGGTCCTGGTACGGCTGTTATACTTGCGGTCAAACAAGTTAACAAAGTTCAAGCCAAGGTGAGCTCCGTAGGCATCGACACCAGCACGGGCGCCAAGCATGTAGCGGTCCGCGAAGTCGAAGTCAAAGAACACCTGGTCAACCTTTTTCGCAGAATTACGGAGACGAGCACCAGTGAGTTGCGCGGTAATATTGTCAACCACACCGCCGCCAAGGCTTCCACTGTGATACACGACGTTAAGACCCTGCAACAAGCGGCGGCTTGTCGTGTCGAGATTGCGCTTTTCGAGAGCTTCGCGACGCTTCTCCGAGAAGATTTCCGGTTCCTGGAGAATCTCGGTCTGCGGAGTGAAAACGGTAAGCGGCGTATAACCGACACGCATGTAACCCAAGTTGAAATCGACATGCTTGTTCAGAATCGTACCGTCGTAGCTGAACCAGTGACCGATAACCGGGTTGTTGTTTTCGTCGTAAGCGCTCTGCCAATCCTTGTGCAAACGCAGCTGGACGTCAATCATGGTTTCGGAACTCGGACGAGCGGTCACGCGGAGGTTCACATCCGTGAAGGCCTGGTTTTCCTGAGTCGGAGATTCCGTTGCATACTGGTCGGAAGAGCTAAAGGAGGCGAGCAAACCAGCCTTTGCCGTACCGTTGATTTTCAAGCCCAATACAGCCGCATTGAGAGAATCCAACTTTTCGAGCAAGGATTTCTGTTGCGTAACAACCTCGCCCTGATTATCGGCGGCAAAAGCAGTCGCTGCCGAGAAAGCCACAGCGGAGGTCAATAAAATTTTGCGCATGTTCATATTGAAATTCATTCTAGTTACCTCCCATTAAAATTCCACATTAATGGAAGCTTCAAAAATAGACTGACTAAATTCATGCTTGTAAGTCCCCGCAACACCATCTTGCTTATTCACACTGTCGAAGTAATCCGGCAAGTTGCGAGCAACATCAGGACGTTCTTTAGGATCTGCAGCAAGAGCTTTTGCAAAATCTTCAGCCGCAGCAGCACTGTTGTAGTCATTAGAAACGTTAATCATGCCGTAGTTGATGGAGAGCCATGCGTTTTCGGCAACTGTGTAGTCAAAGCCTACCATCCAATGAGTCTGCTTGCTCTTCAAGAGAGGAGCGTTACGACCGACATCCGGATTTGAGAAACCAAGACCATAATCGGAATTGATCATCTGGAAACCAGCCGTAAAGCCTACACGCGGCAAGAACTGGGCGGAGAAGCCGGCATTGATAAAGCTGCTCTTGACTTCTGCGTTCAAGCCATTAAGCATGTCGTTCTTGCTGGTGGACTGCTTGAAGGAGCCGGAGAGTTCCATCGGCTTGCCGAGACCTGCAATCTTAGCGATATCAATCTTGGCACCACCACCGATTTCCATGTAAGAAGCCTTGTCCATTTCAGGAACTTCGCTAGTCACCTGATTGAAGGAACTCACGAGAATCTGACCTTCAACCTTCTGCTGCCAATCGCCCTTGATAATGGCGCGGACACCCATACGGTTTGCCGTAGCAAGGCCGTTCGGCAAGGCCATCTGGACTGCCGGATCCATTAACTTGCTAAGGAGATCCAACTGGGCTATGGAATAAACGTTGGAGCCCCAAGAGTTCTTGTTGTACAGAGCAATGTTGTAACTTTTACCCTGACCATCCACGAAGGCGTTGTCGTCAGTAGCCAAAGTGCGAGCTACCGGTGCAAATTTCGGCGAGTAGTTGTAGAGAGCGTCAAACGTCGAGTAAAGCGGAGAATTCACGCCGTACTTGACCGTGTTACCGTCCTTATCCGAGTTCAAAATGCGCTGGGCGAAGAAACTCGGGGACTGAGCCATGTTGTTGAACCACTTTTCATCGTTGCGGATGAAGTCGAGGGCAAGGCTTGCGCTCCAAGAGCTATCGACCTTGTAACCGGCATTCAACGTCGCGAGCAACGCGGAACCGTTCACGCTTTCTTCACCTTCCGGGACAACAGCGCCCGTCGTAGGATCCTGAACCGCCGGAGTCTTTACCTTGTCCATGGACATCGCATATTCAAGGACGAGATCCAAGGTGAGGTTCTTGTTCTGCATGATTCCTGCGAAATCGCCACCGGCACGAGCGCTCAACACGAACGTCTTCTGCAGTGCATTTTCGTAGGGGTTGATATCTTCACGGATGTAGCCCTTATCCGGGTTGAAATCGTTCGGCTTCGCATCACGTGCCATCGGATGACGGTATGCGAAGGACTTCGAATTTTCATTATCGAAAATATACATCGGGGTCACGCCAACATAGACGTTCTTCTGCATCGGCAAAAGTTCGATGTTGCCACCGACAAGCCACTTGTCCGTATTCGCGGCAAGGGATGCACCAGGAATCGTGTCGAACGGGAGAATATTGCCTTCGGCACCGCTCAAGTCAAGTACAGACACGCGGTTCACGCGGGCAAGCATCGCTTCGACGCGGAGTTCGCCCACCATCGGGTCGATTTCCTGACGGAACTGGAGATTCACACCCTGAAGGT
>JAEEGG010012469.1_pt1 | contig 18324 bp, 9 predicted proteins | sample 9134161 | NCBI WGS metagenome assembly JAEEGG01 (sample SAMN16246543, study PRJNA631951) | gut metagenome | biome: gut microbiome; feature: rumen; material: CR-attached | host: Bos | place: Iran: Karaj | collected 2018-10 | reverse complement strand
CCGCTTGCAATACTGGCTGGATCAAATTCATCGTCATTTATCTCCACAAGCATATATTTCGCATCCCCGTTTTCACCGAAGATATTTCTTGCTCCGGTATAATTTGAAGGAGAATTTAAGCTGTAAATATAGTCTTTGGGGAACAGGTCTTCTGCCACCATTCTTTGGCTTCTCCGGGGACTGATTAACTGCCGCATATCTCATTTTGTAGGCAAATGCTTTTTCACTCGGAAGAAGGTTTCTCCGTTGGCGCAGGTTCAGTTCCAACATCAAAAGCATTGCTTCGGAATCATCGAGGTTATCAAGCACGATTCCAAATACACTGTCATAACGCAGGATCTCACAAGCTCTTTTTCTTCGATGTCCGGAAATGAGCTGGTACCTTTCTGCGACAGGACGTACAATAACCGGCTGTAAAACACCATAGGTGGAAATGCTGTCAAGCAGATTCAGAAACTCAGAATCTCTTCTTAACCGAAAGGGAAAAGAGGGGAAATCATCAAGTAAAACAAGGGGAATCTCAATTATTCTCTGCACAAATAGAACCTCCCAAAACACTGGTTTTGATCGATTCGTCAACCGTACCCAAACCGTACCCAAAGGCAAAAATAAAAATCTCCAAAAGACCAAACGATTTTGAGTTTTACCGTTTTTTAATTATTCTTTTTAATAAGACCAATGAAAAAAGGTAATCGTACCCAAATAATCATCCCCAAAACGGGTCTCCAGGGTCAGTTTATGCGGGTATGACAGGTGTACTCCGCAATGCCTTTTTTAGTGCCGGAATCCCTTGCTATATAAAGGGAAACGGCATTTTCGCAAGAAAAAACAGGCACCTTGTTCAGGTACCTGTCTTTGGCTGTTACGTACTTAAAAGATCCGCTTTGATTCTGCTGAAAAATGGATTGCGAAATCAAATGATCGTCATCTTCTGCCGAAAAGGTGGGCGAAGAAATACAGGATGGAGTGGAAAAACCGGATGAGCCTGCCAAAGAAGGACGTGCCGTGATCCGTGTTGTCCCACTTGCAGAGATTGTCTCCCGCTTGCGTGTCGGGCGCTGAGGGGTCGGTGGGCTCTGTGGGATCAGTGGGCTCTGTGGGATCAGTGGGCTCTGTGGGATCAGTGGGATCGGTAGGCTCCGAGGGGTCAGTAGGCGTTGTGGGGTCATCGGGTCCGCCGGTGGCGGGGAGAACTTCCGTTTTGACGTCGGTATAGACCTCTCCGCCGAATTGGGTCGAGGCGGTATAGGTCTTTTCGCCAGTCTCAGTGGCGGTGGGCTGTCTGGTCACCGTGCTTGTCACGGTAACAGCGGGCGTCTGCGCGTCGTCGCCGTTTTTGCAGGTGAAGGTGACGGCAGCAGTAAAGTCCTCCGTCCAGATCCACACGGGATCTCCGTAGACGTGGCCGGCGGTATTCGGAAGCGAGACGGTTTTTTCCTCGCTGTGCCCGTCATAGGAGGCTGTGCAAACGGTATATGCGTCGGTTTCACAGGACGCCTCATGCTCCTCCCGGGACATTTCGGCGGCCGCGAAGGTCACATGCGCAGCGTTGTTGACACAGACGAGCTTTGCCTCGGCGGTCATGCCGTCCTCGCTCCACACGAAGGAATCAAACTGATAATCGTGGTTCAGTTTTGTGTTTTCCACAGCGAGTTCTTCCGTTTCGGCGGTATAGATCCCGCCGTCGAATTCCACGGCGGCCAGATATTTGATGAGCTGATCGTTCTCGCAGTCGGCGGGAGAAACCTGAGAAAACAGAGGGCTGACGTCTGTTGCGGTCTGCTCGTCGCCGCAAGCGCAGGTGAACACGGCTGTGGCGCTGCTGTGATCCGTTGCCCAACGCCATGCGGGAGTTCCGTAGGTATGTTCATGGGGCGGATCCACCCAGACGGGGTAGAGTTTGATATTCTTCGTAAACGCGTAAGCGTCGCCTGCTTCCAGAATGTCGCCGGCGGTTTGGGAATCCACCCGCCAGGAACCGAACGCCTTGCCTTCGGGCGCTTCAAAGGGACATTCCGGCGCGGTGAACGCGGAAGGATCCACAAGCATTGTAGTGTGTTCGTTGTCCGTTTTGCCATACAGGGTGACGTTCGCTTTGATCAGGACACCGAGCTCTATGGGCTCCGCAAAGCTGCCGAGGGGAAGGTAATCTCTGTAGTTTTCCACATAGTAGTAAACGGTGTGCTGACCCGCAGAAGCGGCCTGGATTTTTTTCCCGAAGGGCTGGGAAGGCGGAAGATCGGCGCTGTAGATCGAATGATAGGCGGATTCTTCTTTTGAATCCACGGCGTATTGGATAATGCCGCCCTCCACGCCTTCAAAAGTGGCGATCGTCTGATTGCCGCCGTTGTAAACCAGGTTTTGGCCGGGGAGCACTTTCACTTCAGCCGTTTTTTTAGTGACCGAATAGGCCGTCGTGATCGTCACGCTCTGTTGTGCGCCGGTGATCGTGACCGAAGCGGTATAATCGCCGGCTTCGGAGGGATTCAGTCCCTCATAGGGCGCGCCGTCCCTGGTATAGTGAATGCCGGAGACGTTCAGCTCGCTGAACTGATAGCTCGGCGCGGTCAGCTCGGCTCTGTAATAACTGCCGTTGCTGTAAACTTTGTCCTCAGACGTCAGGGTATACGTCAGCGCGGTATGATCGCCCAGCGGGCAGCCTTCGTTCACGCAATGCGCGTATGCTATATCCGTGCGCCCCGGGGCAAGCTCCACCGCGAAGGAATGGTCGTGAACGGCGAAGATGGCTTCTCCGTCATCGTCTGTGCCGATGAAAAACCGGTCGTCGTTGTCGCGGTCGCTGAAGAAGGATTCCGACGCGGGGGTACCGGCGTTGTCGGCGCCGTACCCGGAGGTAAAGACGATCGCGCCGTTGTAAGGCTCATCTTCGGTGTAAACGCCCACACGTGCGCCGCGCAGCTCACCTGTTACGTTGATTTTGGAGGAACCGGCAAGGAAAACGTTGCCGTATTCGTTATCCGTGATCACCGGACTGCCGGAAATATTGATACTGCTGCGTTCGCTCACGTTCACGCCCCAGATCGCGTTCTGACAGATCTGCGCGTTGCCGGACAGATTGAAAACGCTTTCGGCGTTGAGCGACACGCCGGTTCCGGTGTTGTTCCGGATGACGCCGCCGTTCATATGGAACGTTCCGCCCCAGTTGTTCACAGCGGCTTGCATTTCGGGTGTGTTGATGATGGAGCCGCCGTTCATATGGAAGGTGCCGCCTTCAAGATAAATGGCGCCCTTGCTGCTGGCGAAGGAATCGAAGCAGACATCCCAGGTGCTCAGCGTTCCGCCCTCTGTGACGTTGACGGATATGTCGGACGCGCCGACGAGTCTGCCGCCGCCGTCGCCGTAAAGATTCAGCTTGCCGCCGCTGTTTACGAATATGTTGGTGTCCGGGTTATAACCGCGCTTGCCGAACGTCACGGTATGACCGAATAAACAAAGGTTCAATTCCCCTGTAATGGTCCACGGACCGTTCGCCCATACCACGTCGTTGGCAAGGAAGTAATTTCCGCTTGTGGGCAGATTGTCCGTGTCCGTCCAGCGGGTAAACCGAACGCCGTTGTGCTCGTGCAGCTCGGAGATGGAGGCCGTGACGACAGCCGGATCGTCTTTGCTGTTGACGCTCTCGTAACAGGGGCTTTCGAAATACCACTCGATCGTATAGTCTCCCGATTCTTTCGCCTCAGGCAGACGGTAGCTCCAGTCGCCGCCGTTGACCCGATAACGGATCAGACCGTATCCCGTCGCGTCCGTCGCCTCAACCAAAGGCTGGTCGGCGTTGGTCAGCGGAAGGTTTTCCTTTCCTGTCACCACGATCGCGGGCGCCGCGCCTTTGACGATGCGGATCGTTTGCGTCATGACGACGGTATCGCCTTGTCCCCGGACAGGTTCGACTGTGGCTTTGGCGGTGTATACGCCGACGTTGACAGGGGCGGTGTCCAGCTTCGCGCCGGTTTCGTCGTAATAGGTGACCGGACTGACGCGGATCAGGTCTTCATCGGGGAAGGCGGTGGTCCACATATAGGCCTTCTGTTTGCAGGCAACTGCGGTGACCGCCTTGCCGTCGTACGCTTTCGTATAGGTTGCGCCGGACTGGCCGTCTGTCTGCAGCTCTACGGTTTTCAGCTCCGTTTCGTTGCAAAGGGCGTCGCCGCCCAGGGTGGTATTCACGCAGCGCACGGTCACTTTAGAATGGTCGCCCTCCCCGGGCAGGATCTCCCATCTGTGACGGTGTATCTCCGGCTCGGGCTGTTCGTCGCCGCCTTCCTTCCACACCGCGTAAAACGTTACGTCTTCTGTTACGCAGATCGTTTCGCCGGCCTGCCGGACCGCGTCGGAGACTCCGATTTTCCATCCGTCGAAGGCTTTTCCCGCAGGGGCGGTGAACAGACAGGGCGGCAACGTATAATCCGCGCCGGCCGGGACCGTTTCCTCCGGCATATCACAGCCCGAACCGCCGTTTTTATCAAAGCAGACTTTCGCGGCGGATCCGACCGCGGCTTCGCCGTCATACAGCCCCAGCGCGCGGGTCTTGTCGTCGCTGCAGAAATTGGCGAGCGTTCCTCTTCCGGGCAGTCCGTCCGTCACGGGGATATGGTAATCGGCGTTCGGGCTGCCGTTGGCGGTAACGCCGATCAGGGCGTCCGGGGAAAGGGCGCCGTTGATTTCAATGATCGCTTTTTTGCCGACGATCAGATTGCAGGTATAGGAGTTCCCCTCCGGAACATTGTCTTTGATCACGGGATCGCCGGAAAGCGTAAGCGTACAGCGATCCGAAATATACACAGCTGCAGGCGCCGTGTTGCCGACGATGGCGCCGCCGTCGATGGTAAAGGGCGCGCTGTTGACGTTCAAAACGCCCTTCGAGCTGCCGGTATTGCCGGTGATCACGCCGCCGTGCATGGTAAAGCTGCAGAAGCGCTCAAAGCCGTTCGTCTCTGTGATATTCACCACGCTGCCCGACAGGGCGCTGCCGCCGGTAAGCGTTCCGCCGTAAAGGGTGAAGCGGCTGTTGGTGAGATTCACCAGTCTGCATTTTCCGCAGCCGTCGATCACGCCGGCGTCTTCATGGTCGTGGATAAAGAGATGCCTTGCGTGAACGTCGATCAGGGTCTGGTCCGTAAAGTTGTCGGAGATCCGGACTGAATGCCCGTTCAGGCAGATATGCGTTTCACCGTCGCGTGGGCTGTAAGTGCCGGTGAGTGTGACGTCGTGCGTCAGGTAATGGCAGCCGTATTGCGGAAGTGAGTTCCGCTCGGCCACGCTGTCGCCCCAGGGATAGAACACCACGCCGTCATGCTCGTGCGCCGTATTGGCGGTGATCAGGATATCGCCGCACACGTCCAGCGGAAAGGACGCCTCTCCGGCGGCGCTCAGCGCCAGCGCATGTCTTTCGCCCGTCGGTTCTCCATTCGCGTCGGTTTCGGCCCAAACGATCCCCTTGATTTCGTCCGAAGCGGGAACGCCGACCTCGATCGTATCTCCGTAAACCGCGGTATCGGCAGCGCTTCCGTTGACCCGGACCGTGATCGGATCGTCGAAACGGATCTGATATTCGTTTTTCCGGAACGTGGTATAGACCGCAACGTTGCCGTTCTGCGGCATGGTGAACGTATGCGTCAGGGGCAGTCCCTTTCCGTCGGTTTCATTCCGCACATAAACCGTTTCTCCGTTTGCCCGCATCCATATCTTCGTCAGACGACAGCCCGTGTCGGGCGCGGCCGTTACCGTAACGGCTGTGCCGGGTACGGCGTAAGAGGCGTTTGCCGAAGCGGAGCCGTTGTCCGAATCCACGATCACAATATCGTTCGCCATCTGATAGGTCGCGGTCAGGGTCGTATCGGCGTTTACGGTGATCCGATCGCCGAAGGCGTATGCTGCCCCGCCGGTCGCCCAGCCGGTCTGCATATATCCGTGCTCCTCGCATTCGGTAAACATCGCGTCCGGAAGCATATAGGTCAGGCCTTTACCGATCACGACCGGTTCAGCGGATCCGCTGTAATCGCCGGGATCAAACGCGACGGTCACGCCCTGCCAACCGCAGACGGTACAGACCTTATTATCGCCGAAGGTGTGGGGCGCAAGATCGTTTTCGTTATAGGAAGCGGCGCAGCAGGGGCAAGCGCTGACACAGTGACCTTCCGGCGTTCCGTCATAGGTCGCTCCTTCATGCGCGCAGGGTTCAACTTTTACATAATAAGTATTCCAAGCTGCGCTGACTCTGGCGTCCTTCTGTACAGTGGCCATGGTCTCCTCACTGCTTCCCGAGGAAACCTTCAGGTCGTCGCCGAGATTCAGCGTACCGTTGGTTCTGTTGGTATCATGACCGTGACCGAAGGCGTGCGCCTCGTCGCCGCCGCCGACGGCAAAAACGGTGCTGTTCTCAATGGTGACGTCGGCGCCCGCGCCTTCATCGCCGCCGCCGATGCCCGCGCCGCGGTAATCGGCGGAGTAGACCAGCTGACTGAGCGCGGTGAGGATCGCGCTTGCGATCATGCCGGAAACAGGCGAATCGATCCCATAGCCGCTGCCGGAGCCCTCAAATTGGATTGCCTCGCCGCGTGAATCGACCGGACCGTGTTCAACATACCAGTTATAATCAACGCTGCCGCCGAATGCGTCGACCACGCTGTTTTTGATCGTAACCTTGCCGCCGTCCGCGTCGTTGCCGCCGCCGATGCCCGCGCCTTTCCTGGAGGAGGCGGCGAAAACGTAGCTGTTGCTGATCTCTATGTTGCCGCCGGCGTTTTTGATGTGGCTGTCCTCCCATGTGCCCTGGGTACCGATGCCCGCGCCGTCAACGGAGGTTGCCACAACATAGGCGTCGGATATTTTGATGGTGCCGGTGCCCGCGCCTTTCGTTCTGCCGGAGCCGATGCCTGCGCCGATGCCGGTGGAATAAGCGAATACCGCGCCGCCGGAAATGACGACCTCATCTTCCTTCCAGCAGCTGATAGCGGCGGCGTTTTCGGTTTCGGCCGAATCGGGATCTGTTTTGGCGGTCACGATACCGCCGCTGATATATTTTGAGCCGCACTTGGGAATATCGACCGTGGGCTGCCAGGGCGTCGTTTCCTTGGTACACCTGCCGCCGCCGATCCCATCGGCCCACGCGCCCGCCTGCGCGAACACGTTGCCGCCGGATATATACACGTCGTTTCCGTCGCCGTCGGCGCCGCCGCCGATGCCCGCGCCGCAAATACCGCCGTAGGCCTTGACGTCGCCGCCGGAAATATAGATCGCGTTATCTTGGTCGCCTTCTACGCCGCCGCCGATGCCGGCGCCGTACTCACCCGCGTCTTCGTCATAGCCGCCCGCTTTGGCAACAACCGTGCCGCCGCTGATGCGGATCACGCCGTTCCCGCGGTTCTCTCCGCCGCCGATGCCGGCGCCCCCGTCGCCGCCGATGGCTTCAACCTCGCCGTCGTTGATGGCAATGGATCGCCAATCGCGGCTGTTCTCTCCGCCGCCGATGCCCGCACCGTTGTCGCCGCCCTGCGCAAAGATGACGCCGCCGTTGATCACAATGGACGCGTCCTTGCATTCGCTGGAGCTTCCGCCGCCGATGCCGGCGCCCCCGTCGTTTCCGATCGAATGGACATCGCCGCCGTTGATGGTGATCACGGAGTCGCCGCTTTTTTTGTTCTTTTTGCCGTCGCCGATGCCCGCGCCGCCGCCGTCTCCACTGGCGCTCACGACGCCGCCGTTGATGGTAACGGACTGAAAGCCGCTGTCTTCGTCATAGCCGCCGCCGATGCCCGCGCTGTCTTCGCCGTGGGCCTGCACAACGCCGCTGTTGATCACGATATGCCCGCCGACGGCGCCCTCCTTGCCGCCGATGCCCGCCGCGTCGTCTGTTGCCACGGCGCTGAGCACACCGGTGGAATAATGCCCAACGCCCTGCGGGGCGTTGCTCTGGCCGTAAATGGTCAGCGTGCTGTTCTCGGCAACGTAAATTCCTCCCTTGACGCTCAGGTGGAGGTTGTCGCGGATGATCAGGCTCACGTCTCCCCGCACGGTAATCCCGTGTTCTATCGTGGGGTAAATTCCCATATTCGGCGATACATAGGCGCCGGTTGTGTACCACTTCGTTCCGTATTCGCCGCCCACGAGCTCGTAGGTATCGCTGTTGATCTCGGTCGGGTTGTATACCCGGCTCTCAGAACCGTCCGCTTGCAGAAAAATGACCTGCGTCACCCCTGCAAACGCCTGTATCCCGCTGCTGAAACAGGAAATCAACATGATCAACGTCAATGCAGTGCTGATCGTTTTTTTCAGTTTCAGATTCATAAATAACAGCCTCCCAACCGCTTGATCCGTAAAAAACCAATAATAATCCTTTTTAATTATACCATGTTTTCTCCTTGTTGACAAGCATCAAATGAAGCAAATTCGGTTTTTTGGGAAAAATCAATATGGATCCGGCGTACAATTTTTCGTTTTTTTGCTGGTATTATTGCTGCTTTTGTGCTACAATGTTCAAAACAACAGGAAAAAGGAGAGATCATAATGCGCTATGAACTTGGCAACATGGACAGATATTCCATGGCCGCGAACGGCACGGTGATGGAAAATGCATCTTTTTTCAAGGCGACGTTGGATGATTCCGTGGATGCCGCGCGCTTGCTGAGCGCCGTGAAAACCACGCTGCAGTATCATCCGCTCTTCCGATGCAAGATGATGTATGACAAGCAGTATTATCTTGAGGACAACGACAATCCGGAGATTCCGATTTTTCATACCGACACAGAGCATCGCCCGAAAGAATTCGGAAAGAACACGAACGGCTATCTGTTTCAAATTTGCTATGATGAGAACACCGTTTCGTTTGAATGGTGTCATGCGATCACAGACGGCAGAGGGGCCATACGCTTTTTCTCTAACATTCTTGACTCCTATTTCGGTGTGGAGATGCCCGAGGTTCCGGCAGAGTTTCCCCTTGCGCTCGGCTATGAAAGCGTCTATGACAAAAGCGTGAAACCCATCGGCCAGATCAAACAGCCGAACGGTTTTAAAGCGAAGGACATGAAAGCTGTCAAAAACGGCTATAAATGTACAAGCCATGTTTTGAAGGTGCAAACTGCGGACGTGCTGCGTGTTGCGAAAAAAATCGACGCCTCCCCGACCGCGATCCTTGTGCCTCTGTTTTGCCGGGCGATTCGCGCGCATTTGCCGAAGGACGCCAAAAACCGCAATGTCTCCTGCACTGTCATGGTGGATTGCCGCGGCCCGATGCAGATGGACACGATGCACAACTTTATGAACATGAAGCTGATCACCTATCAGGACAAGTATGATGCTTACGACCTGGCAAAGCTCAGCACGATCTACAGAGGACTTCTCGATTTATATATGCAGCCCGAAAACATTATCTGGTCCTGCACACAGCAGAAGGATTCTACCGACTTCCTGTATAGGATCCGTCCGCTTGCGCTGCAGAAAGCGATTATGAAACAGGTGGCAAAGGTCTTGAAGAAGACCATGAACAACACCGCGTTTACCTATCTCGGCAGAGTTCCCTTTTCCGAGGAGGTCAAAAGCCATCTGCGTGATTTCAACTTCCGTTCCTGGCCGGACATCGGCGACTGCGTGATGGCGGCGGCAGATCTGAACGGAACGCTGATTCTGGATGTTTGCGAGAATTATGCTGACAAGGGCGTCGTTGATTCGTTCGTTCAAATTTGTCGAGCGTTCGATTTGGATATTGAAGAAACTCAGGTAACTGTTTTTGAACAGGCTAATGTGAGATTATAACAACAAAAAAGAAAAGAAAGAGGATAAAAATGAAAACTGAATTTGTGAAAGAAAATGGCAAGCTGACCGTTTCGGTTTTCGGCAAGGTTGACACCACCACTGCTCCGGAGTTGGAAAAAGCAGTGTTTGACCGGCTTGATGGAGTAACAGAGCTGGTTCTTGATCTGAAAGAGATGTCCTACACCTCATCTGCAGGACTTCGTACCTTTTTGAAACTGCATAAGGCCATGAATCAAAATGGAACAATGAAGGTGATCCATGTATGCAGCGAGATCATGGATGTGTTTGAATTGACGGGCTTTTCCGGTTTTTTAACGATCGAATAAAACCGCGCGAAGATATAGTTGCCGCCTGATTTTGAGAAAATGATCAGGAGGCAAAACAGGGGGAGTTTCGTTATGAATGCATATGACTTTGATGAAACGATTTTTTATCCGGACTGTTCGGTGCTTTTTGCGCTCTGGTGCGCAAAACGGCATTGTGTTACATTTTGGGAGGTTTTTTATGTTTGAATTAACAAATCATCGTACGCGTACTGCAACCTTCATTCTCTTTGAAAAGCATAAAACAAATAATCCTTTGAATTTTCTGATAATAAGATAAAAACAATTGTGTGGCGGTTCATTGTGAGCCGCCCTTTTTCCATATATTAAATATAAGATAAGGGGGTCGATCCCTGAGAGGGTGAGGTGCGTGAAGAAAACAGTCCTTCGAAGCTGTTCTTATTTTGACTCTATGAGAACCGTTTTTCTGCGGTTTGTTTTATCTTGACAGAACGATGACGGAGATTTATTTGATGTGCTTGAAAAAACGGTGGGTTGGTGTATAATAAATACACATCATCATTCTTAAAAAAGGTATTTTGACAACCACGGAAAGGAAAAATATAATTTTATTTGCAGAATAACTGGAGGCTGAAACGATGGAACACCCGCAATCATTTTTTACCAAACATCCGAACAATCCGATTTTCGGCGACGAAAAAATCGGCACATTGTTTGACATTTATGTAACGCCGCAGGCTGACGGCTTGCTGCGCATGGATCTTTCGTGGCGGACGAACAACACGACGGCGGTTTCCTTTTCCGAAGACGGCGTTCGTTGGGATACGCTGCACTCGACACTATCCCCGGAACCGAAAAGCGGCTGGGAGGATCTTGTCAACCGTAACTGCGTTTTGAAAATCGGCAACACCTTTAAAATGTGGTATACCGGGCAGGCGAACGGCCGCAGTTATATCGGCTATGCAGAAAGCGACGACGGCCTGAATTTTCACCGGGTGCAAACTGAACCGGTTCTTGTGCCTGAAACACCATGGGAAAATCTTTCGGTAATGAATCCCTGCGTACTGTTCGAAAACGGCAGATACCGCATGTGGTACAGCGCAGGCGAAACCTTTGAGCCGAACGTGCTGTGCTATGCCGAAAGCTGCAACGGCCTTCACTGGGAAAAATCTCCGCTGAACCCGATCCTGACAAATGCGCCGCAAAACATCTATGAACGTGAGCGCATCGGCGGCTGCCAGATTCTGCCTCATAAGGAGCTGGGCTATCTGCTGTTCTATATTGGTTATCGCGATATCCACACGGCGTGTATCTGCTGCGCCTGCTCGCGTGACGGTGTGACCGGCTTTCGCCGCTGCAGACACAATCCGCTCATTTTGCCAACGCCCGGCGCCTGGGATGCTGATTCCTGCTATAAACCCTCCGCCGTTTATGATGAAGCCGAAAACAAATGGCGTATCTGGTATAACGGCCGCAATGGCGGCGTGGAATATATTGGTCTTGCCGAAAAGCAGGGCGATTTCACCGATGATGATTTTGAATAAGGAGGACCGTTATGCTGCCGGATCTGAAAGAACGCTTGCGCGCTTACACAGATGTGTTCAATGCAGAAGACGAAGAGCTTTATCGGGAAGAAATTCCCAATGATCAAGCGTATGCCTATCTTTTGCAGAACGCTCCTCTGCTCGATTGCCCCGACAAAGATTTGGAGCGCACCTATTATTACCGCTGGTGGACGTTTCGCAAACACTGGAAGCAGACGCCGCACGGCCATGTGATCACGGAATTTATGCCGCCCGTGGGCTGGGCAGGTCCCTATAACACAATCAACTGCGCACTGGGCCACCATCTGCGCGAAGCGCGCTGGCTTAAAAACGGCGACGGTCGTCTGTGGGAATATATCCGCTTCTGGCTGGACGGGCACGGTGACGCGTTCGGCTACAGCTGCTGGTTTTCCTCCGCGGTGGAAGACTGCTTCTCACTGCACCCGAACGAAACGCTGATGCGCGAATTTGTGCCGAAACTGGACGTTTGGTTCCGGGAATGGGAAACCAGACAATTGCGCCCCTGCGGTCTGTTCTGGTCGAACGACGGCCACGACGGCATGGAGTATTCCATCAGCGGACCGGGTATACGGCCAACGCTAAACAGCTATCTATGTGCCGATGCTTTCGCGATCGCGCGGATGGCAAAGCTAATTGGCATGAACGATCTTGCAGAAGATTACACGGCCCGCGGCGACGCGCTTAAAAAAGCGATAGACCGCTTGCTCTGGGACGGGGACTTTTACCGCACGATACCCTGCGGCAAGAACGACAAGGCCGATTGGGTGCTGCGTCCGCCCGTGCCCGAGGAGCACAAGGTGCGGGAACTGGTCGGCTATATCCCGTGGTACTTCCGTCTGCCGGGGTTGGATAAAGACTTCGTCTTTTCTCAGCTTTTTGAAACCGACGGCTTTTCGGCACCGTTCGGTCTGACCACGGCGGAACAGCGGCACCCGCGGTTTATGTTTTTCCACAGCCATGAATGCCTGTGGAATGGCTACGTCTGGCCGTATGCGACAGCGCAGACGCTGACCGCCGCTGCCAATGTGATCCGCAACCGCGGCGATGACGCGCCGATTTCTGCCGATGCCTTCTATGCGCTGCTTCGGCAATACGCTCTGTCGCATCGAATAAAAGATGAAGACGGCACGGAGCGCGATTGGATCGACGAAGATATGGATCCCTTCACAGGCCGGTGGTATGCCCGCGACGAGCTCCTGCGCAGACGGTGGCATTTGCTCGGCGGCGTGCCGGAACGCGGCAAAGATTATAACCACTCCACGTTCTGCGATCTGGTGCTGTCGGGGCTGCTGGGTATACATCTTGAAGACGGCGAACTTCTGGCAGATCCGATTCTGCCCGACACATGGGACTATTTCATGGTCACGGGGCTGACCCAAGACAACTGGACCGTGATCTATGACAAAGACGGCAGCCATTATGGCAAAGGTACCGGTCTGCGCTGCTTCAAAGCGGAATAGCTAAAAAAATGTGAATTAAAAAAGCCCAGGCAACTGCCAAGGCTTATCCTGTTTTTTCGCTGCCGTTATTGAAATGAAAATGTAAACTTCCATCGTTCATCACAACAGATAGATGGTTTTTGTATGCTGTCTATCCACTTCGACAATCGCCAAAATAAACATTTGGGCGATTCAGTCCAGTTAGAATTTCGTTTTTTGAAACTGTAACTGTTGTGGCTCCCTTTTCACGTCCTTTCACTTCAATAAAACGCAGACATTCGCTGTTGATTCGTTTTTCTTTCGGGATCTCGGATTCAATATCATATCCGCATTTTGTGGCACTGACGTCAGTAGGGATATAACCTAATCGGCGCTCTATTTCCATTACTGCATTCATCCCGGCAATTTCGATTGCACGGCGATCTCCATGACTGAACAAATCCGGTTCCGGCTCATGCATCAATATTCGTAAAAGCCCTATGGGTATCACAAGGATTAAGCGTAATCAAATAATTATCTGACGACTTTTTTTTGCTTTTTTTGGTTCGAATCTCTTCATGTCCATCCTTTTTCGATTTCTTTACAGCGTAAAGAAACGCAAAAAGTACACCAGTATTTTCGGCTGCTTTCGGCCGCTGAACATAAAAAAACAGGCTCCAAAGCAGCTGATTGACCGCTCCGAAGCCCGATTTTACCATGTTTTGCCTATATTTTCGCCTTATATTTCCAAAATGACATTAAAAACCTCTTTTGCCGTGGCAGACAAAAGAGGTTTTTACTATGTGTAAAAGCGCCAAAATGTTACATATCCCATAGGAAAAGCGCCAAAATGTTACACAATCGAATTGTAGTACCAGAACACAATGTTCCGGGAGTTGCGGCAGTGATATTTAACGCATAAAGATTAGGAATCATATGGCGCCTTTGCGAGTTGAAAAATCAGTAAAAATGGTGTATAATGATAAAAACAAACAAGAAAGGGATTTGCGAACGATGCAAAGATTACGTAGCTTAAGAAAGAACAAATTGGCGACCCTGCGTTCCGTTAAGAAGCTGGACAACAATATCTATCTGCTGGATTACCGGAACGATTACCATCTGCCGGAGCTTTTGAACAAGGGCGTATCTTCGATCGGCGAATTGACGGCGTTTGCGGCAAATGCTCTGACGCTCGGGCTGCGTTTGTTCAAGCCCGGCACGGATCAGGGCGCGGGCTGCACAACGTTCGAAGCGTATACGGCGGAAGGGAACCATCTGCTGGCGAGAAACTTTGATTTCAAAACCGCGCCCTGCTTTGTTGTCTGGACGCATCCCGACCATGGATATGCTTCCGTTTCCGTCGTTGACACCAATTTTATGGCTTACGGCAATGCCCTGCGGCTTCACCGTCTCAACAGATACCGGGCACTTCTGGCGCCCTATTGCTGTGTGGACGGTATGAATGAGAAAGGGCTTGTGATTGCTGTTTCTCAGCTGAGAGCAAAAGCCACCAACCAAAAGAACCCCGGCAAAAAGGACATCACAACGACCGCGATGATCCGGGCCGTGCTTGACACCTGCGCCAATGTGGACGAAGCCGTGGCCCTGTTTCGGGAATACAATATGCATGATTCTCTGTGGACGAATTATCACTATCAGATCATTGACGCAAGCGGCAGAAGTGTCGTCATCGAATATATCGACCATACGATGCATGTTTATGAGCGCGGCAGTTCAGCCTATCCCGTTTCCGGTTCTGTTTTTGAAGACGACGGCCTCAAGCTGCAGTATGCCGCGAACTTCAGCCTGACAAAGGACATCGGCTCTTTCCAGATTGAACAGCACGGAGAGGACCGCATCGAAGCGGTCAAAGCAGTCCTGCGCGCGAAAGGCGGCATCCTCTCGGAACCGGAAGCCATGGACTTGCTTTCTTATGTAAAGCTGAATTACAAGCACGACAAATATCCATGGAGCGTAAACGCGTTATGGAGCGCGGTTTACAACACCGACGCAGGCACATTGAAACTGGTCGGCAATATGGATTACAAGCATATCTATACATTCAGCATCCATGAACCGTGCAAAGTGCTTGCGCATGAATCAATTGATCATTCTGCATATCCCGATACCAAATGGTCTCACTGAACGGCGACCACGGATCAAAACCGAAAGGCGGACTTGTATATGAAAAAGGCAGTGAAATATTCCATCCTCGGCGCTTCCGGCGCGCTTGCCGCAATCAACGCGGTCAGAGCTGCTGCGTTCAAGCCGGAAAAGAAAGACCTGTGTGCGTTGCCCGCTGAAGCCGTTGACGTTGAAAAAGCGTGCGCACATTTAAGCGAAGCAATTTCCATCCCCACCGTCAGCTATCCCGAAAAAGAAAAAGTGGATTTTTCCCAGTTTGACAGATTTCATGCGTTCCTTGATGATGCGTTCCCGCTTGTTCGCGAACGGCTGGAAAAGGAAATCATCGAGGAAGCAAATCTCATTTATTGCTGGAAGGGTAAACGAAGCGACCTGGACCCGATCGCGCTGCTTTCGCATCAGGATGTGGTTCCAATCTCGGAAGGCACAGAAAACGACTGGACACACGCACCCTTCAGCGGGTTCAATGACGGCGAATTCATTTGGGGCCGCGGCGCTGTTGATATGAAAAACCATCTGATTGCTGTGATGGAAGCGGTTGAAGCGCTGCTTGCGGAAGGCTTTGCACCGGAACGGGACGTTTATCTGCTTTTCGGCCAGGACGAAGAAGTCTCCATGAGCGAAACCGGCGGCGCAAAATCGATCATGGAAACGCTGAAAGCAAGGGGGATCCATCTGGATTCCATCATAGATGAAGGCGGCGCCATGCTCCCCGTGAATTTGAAAGGGGTTATCCGTCAGAAATGCTTGTGCGGCGTCGGCGTTGCCGAAAAAGGCTATGCAGATATTGAAATCAGCATCAGCGCAAAGGGCGGTCATTCCTCGCAGCCGCCGAAGCACTCCGCAGTCGTCGCGCTTGCAGACGTCATCAAGGATCTTGACCGCCATCAGTTCAAGGCGGAAATCGGGCCCCACTTGATGGATATGATTCAGAACGTCGGCAGGAACGCCACCTATCCCGTTCGGCTTCTCGCCTGCAACCTTCCGGCACTGAAGCCGCTGATGAAGGCCGCCATGAAGCAGATCCCGCTCGCGGCAAGCATGATGCGAACAACAACAGGCATCACCATGGTGTCGGGCAGCCCGGCGGCAAACGTGCTCCCGCAGAAAGCATCCGTCACCGTCAATTTCCGTATGATGCCGGGTGTGTCAACCGAAGATGTGATCCGTCATATCCGAACGTGTGTGAGAAATAAGGAGATTGAAATCAACTGCCTGAAGAAAAAAGAGGCGTCCGCCGTCTCTCCCACGGATGCAAAGGCCTATCGGATCATTGAAGAGCTCTGTCAGCAGGAAAGCGGCGACAATATCGTTGCGCCGATGCTTGTGATCGCCGGAACCGACGCCTGCACCTATGAGCCCGTTTGTGAAAACATCTACAGGTTCTCTCCGTTCCGGATGGACGCCGGTCTGCTGCTCTGCGCCCATGCCACAAACGAGAGGCTTCCCGTTGCCTCTTTCGGCCCCGCAGTTGCCTTTTTCAAGCGATATATCAGGAAAGCATCCGCAGAATAATGCGTTCTGTTTGCCAAGCCCCACTCCATTTCTTTTCAGTCACATTGTCCGCCATCCCGGGATGGCGGATCTTTCATTTCGGCTGCTTCCCGCAACACGAAGCGTATTCTGGCCAGGATTGAGCGCCGGGAAGCCATTCTGTTCCAAGATCCGTGCAATATCTTTCACGTCAATACTTTGAGAAATCTCAACCATCACATCAACAATATTTTTGGCCCATATATCCGGTTTCGCCGTACTCCCGATATGACTGATCCGGACAACAGGCCGATCGGCCAAAAGTCCGGTCAGCATTTTTTCGATCTCATTGAAGTGGTCTTTCCACCGATCATCGTGTTCCACAAGAAAGATGGGATATATCCTCCTTTGCCTTTTTGATTAGTATATCTCATATAAAACTACCTGACAAATGTGCGAACTCATTTTTTTGAAAAACGAATCAAACAACTAATTCTTCATCGCTTGTATAGTTCCATTTCCCTGCCACAACTGCCACAAACCCGGTCTTCGTGGCACCTGTGGCACCTTTTTGCACATATACCTTCGTTTGTTTTACCCGCCGAAGAAGGAAGTTGCCGCCGATTGGCCTTTGTGGTCTGTCGGCGGCTTTTTTGTTTTTGCGCGTTCATTCCGGTGTGAACCAGCCGGAGGCAATCAGCTGTTTTCGCATTTTCTCCAGGGCCTTGTTGATCGTCCTTCGCACAGTGGCTTCGCTGGCGATCTGATGGTAGGCTGCAATCTCATACAGCGCAAGCGGCCGGCGGCGCTGTACGGTTCCGTTTTCCAGCTCGTGCAGGCCGTGACACGCCGGGCAAAAGCCGAAGGCTTCCCCAAGGATTTCCTGCTCCTTCCATGTGAGAGAGCGGTAGGCATCCCAGAGCGCTTTGGAACGGTTGGATGAGAAGAGCACCTTCTCCGGCCGGTAAGTCAAATCTCGCGTCAGGTCAATTTCCTTTTTGTTGCCGTCGTTGTCCTTGACCGTTTGATTGATGTTGTCGATCTTCGTGTTGCGCAGACCGGCAGCTAGAATCTCGCGCGTGGTTTTGACGCTGCGGTCGATCGCACCGGCGATCTTCTCTATCGTTGCAGCGTCGTTCTTGCAGTCCTCCTGATTGTAAATCGCCATGGCCTTGCGCAGGATGTAATCCCGGCCCTCGCTCGGCACGGTAAATCCACGCCGCATGGTACGGACATAAGCGAGAATCTCTTTTTTCATATAGGGACGCATGAACGCCTCGAATGGTACGCCCCGTGTCGGGTCATACTGCTCCAATGCATGAAGCATGCCGGTCACGGCTGTCATCTTGAAGTCGAGAAAGTGGCCGAACATCGAGTAGTTCTGCACAGCGCCCATCGCGATGTCGTTCAGCTTTTTCTCCCAGGCTGCCAGCATCCAGCGAAAATATTTTTCATCGCCCGTGTCCAGATACAACATGACAAGCGACTGAAACTTCGGCTCGTCCTCATGCGGATAGTCACGGGACTGCAGAATATACAGTTCCTTTTCCCATTCCTTCACTTGTCACCCCTCCCGTTGTTCTTGCATGCGCCGCTCGACCTCCGCGTAAAACGGGTGCTTGCGCTTTTCCTTTTCGTATTGATGATTCGCATATTCCGGGTCTCTGCGCG
>JAEEGG010012467.1_pt1 | contig 18327 bp, 14 predicted proteins | sample 9134161 | NCBI WGS metagenome assembly JAEEGG01 (sample SAMN16246543, study PRJNA631951) | gut metagenome | biome: gut microbiome; feature: rumen; material: CR-attached | host: Bos | place: Iran: Karaj | collected 2018-10 | reverse complement strand
ATAATTAATAAGGAAGGAGAGATGGGTTATGAGGGAGAATAATGTGTTGGCAGATAAAACGATTAATTTTTCCATTAGGATAGTGAAATGCTATAACTATCTGATGAAAGAGAAGAATGAGTTTATTATGTCAAAGCAGATGATGCGTAGTGGCACGAGCATAGGTGCCAATGTGCATGAGGGCATTTTTGCCCAATCGCGTTTAGATTTCATTTCAAAGCTGAACATCGCGTTGAAAGAAGCCAGTGAGACATCCTATTGGTTGGTTCTTTTGCACAAGACCGACTATTTGGAAGAGCCTCTCTATAAATCTCTCAAGGGAGATGTTGACGAGATTGTCAGAATCATCATTTCATCAATAAAAACATCAAGGAACAATGAAAGCAACGAACAGTGAAAAGAGCAGATGGCAGGTAACAGCGTCGGTCTTCTTTATCCTTTTTTCATTATTCATTAGCAGCGCAGCTGCGCAGAAGACGGTTTACATCCCCAACGAGTGGCGGAACCCGTGGCCCAGCGACTCGCTGCTCTACAAGGAGAGCGACCCCGATGGGCGCTACACTTGGTCGAAGACGCGCTCGGTGGAGAGCGACAACGTCATCATCTTTTGGGACAAGTACTACAAGGTGGCCCCCAACCAGCTGCCAAAGAACGACTGGAACTACGTCGACATCCCCGACCTGCTGCAGAAGTGCGAGTCGTTCTTCGACTTGGAAATCAACAAGCTGGGATTTGTCGACCCTGTCACGTCGAACCTCTCGAAGTATAAGGTGATGGTGCTGATGAACTATTCGCAGCCTGGCGACTGGGCCTGCTATGGCGGCGGCTACGACTTCCAGGTGTCGGCGCTGTGGCTCAACTCGGCCACCTGCAAGCCTGTGGGACAGTCGGTGGCGCACGAGGTGGGCCATTCGTTCCACTATATGTGCTTCGCCGAGCACGGTGGCCACCGCGACTCTGACACCGACAACACCGGCTTCCACCTGGCTTGCGGCAGTGGCCAGGCCATCTGGGAGCAGACGGCACAGTGGCAGTCGCTGCAGAGCTATCCCAGCCTGATGTACGACCAGAGCATCGGCATCTTCCGCAACTCACACAACTATGCTTATTCTCACGAGTGGCATCGCTACCAGAGCTATTGGTTCCACTACTATCTGTGCCAATACTACAACGACATCACCACGGTGGCGCAGGTGTGGAACACCCCCATGACGGGGCAGAGCCGAGGTCGCGGCAGCGACTTCAACGAGGCACTGAGGAAGCTGAAGAGCCTGTCGGTTCGCGACCTCTTCAAGCTCTACTTCGACTACGCTTGCCGACTGGTGACGTGGGATCTCGACGTGTGCAAGCCCTACCGCAACAACTACATCGGCGACTTCAACTATCGCTGCGTGCTCACCGACGACGGCGAGTATCAGGTGGCGCTGGCCAGCTGTCCGCAGGGGTCGGGCTTCAATGTCATCCCCCTGCAGGTGCCCGCTGCTGGCACCGACGTCACCACCCATTTCACCGCCCTGCGTGTGGGCGACAAGCTGCTGGATGCCGACCCCGGCGAATATCTCAATGGCGACTCGCGCTTCGTGAAAGCCCCGCAGCGCATCTACAATGCCGTGTCGCGCTCGGCGCGTGGCTTCCGCCTGGGCTATGTGGCTCTGATGAAGGATGGCTCGCGCCAGTATTTCTCCGAGGACAGCGTCTACTGCCAGGGGCAGGCCATCAAGACCGAGGATGTGGCGTTCACCGTGCCCGAGGGTGTCAGTCGTCTGTGGCTCGTGGTGTCGCCGGCGCTGAAGACCTATATCATCCATCGCTGGGACGACTCGCTCGCCGATGACGACATGTGGCCCTACCGCTTCAGTCTGGAGGGCACCGACATCGGCGGCTCTGCCACGGTGTATGCTGGTGCCACCCTCGACGGGCGCGAGGTGAGCAATGTCACACTGACCTACGATGTCACCTTCCCCCTCTCTTCCGATGCATATACAGGCACCAACGTTGGTGTCAGTGGGCGTGCCGCAGCCACGTTGGGCACCGCCTTGCAATTGCAGCCTACTGACATTGCCTCCAAGATGCAGAACTACAGCAGCAGCGGCCCCTCGGCCGGGCGCATCATGTTCTATGCCTGCAATCCCAATGGCACATTGGCGCAGAGGAGCTCCACGGCCAACGGCTATGGCCACTGGTTCAATGCCTCGGGCAACGTGAGCGACTGGGGCTCGGGTTATGTCTTCTCTGAGTTCGACCCCTCTTCGCTTACTTTCAGTTTGGGTCAATATCCCGGCCGATGCGGCAACGGTTCGAAGTACACCATCCGTCAGGCGCTGCGCTATCGCACCGCCGACAACCACTATGCCGTGGCCACCTTCGTGTTCAACATCACCACGGGGCCGGTCGCCTCGGTGACGCTGACGAACATCGACTATCAGGCCGAGACCGCCATTAACGACGTTCAACGTTCAACGTTCAACGTTCAACGTGTTTACGACCTACAGGGGCGTCATCTTGGCCAGCCTCGTCACGGACTGAACATCATGGGAGGTCGCAAGGTGTTGGTGAAGTGATTTTAGGGGAGATGAGGAGATGAGGAGTTCGGTCGATAGTTATGACGCGCGAAGATGGTGCACCGACACATCGAAGTAGGAACGAAAAGACTATCGTCTAAACTCCTCAACTCCCAAACTCCTAAACTCCTCATCTCCTTATCTCCTCAACTCCTCAAAAAAACTGACAAGCCGGGGCGCAACAGGAGGTTGATCCTATTGCGCCCCGGCTTGTTGTGATGCCTGTTGGCAGTCTATTCCGTCGGCAGTGCCTGATAGTTTTTCAGACCCTTTTGCAGGAATTCGATGTACTGTGCGATGTCCTCGTCGTAGGAGCGCAGCCCGTTGAGGGGCTTGCCCGTAGCGGGGTCGAGGAGCACGTAGAAGGGCTGTGTGTTGGCACCAATCTTGGTTCGCTCCAGATAGCTCCACTTGTCGCCCACGGTGCGCAGTTTGCGTGTGGTGCCGTCCACGTCGGTCACCTCGATGGGCTGGGGTAGGGGAGTCTTGTCGTCGACGTAGAGCGAGATGAGCACGTACTTCTGTTGGATGAGGTCGCGCACCGTCGGGTCGGTCCACACGGCGGCTTCCATCTTACGACAGTTCACGCAGCCAAAGCCGGTGAAGTCAACCATCACGGGCTTGCCCTCGGCGCGTGCTGCGGCCATGCCCAGGTCGTAGTCGGTGTACTTGGCCTCCACGGCACCGTCGTAGAGGTTGAAATCCTGCGTGTTCATGGGCGGCGAGAAGGCGCTGATGGCCTTCAGCGGGGCACCCCACAGGCCGGGCACCATATACACGGCGAAGGCCAGCGACACCCATCCGAGGAAGAACTGTGGCACATTGGTCTTGCGCGAGTCGTCGTCGTGGGGGAATTTCAGCCAGCCCAGCAGATAGGCTCCCAGCAGGGCGAAGAGCACAATCCACAGGCAGAGGAACGTCTCGCGGTCGAGCAGATGCCAGCCGTAGGCCAGGTCGGCCACCGAGAGGAATTTCAGGGCGAAGGCCAGTTCGATGAATCCCAGCACCACCTTGACGGTGTTCATCCATCCGCCCGATTTCGGTGCCTGCTTCAGCAGCGAGGGGAACATAGCGAACAGCGTGAACGGGATGGCCAGGGCGATGGCGAAGCCCAGCATGCCGATGGTGGGGGCTACGATGCTGCCCTGGGTGCTAACGGCCACCAGCAGGAAGCCCACGATGGGTCCTGTGCACGAGAAGCTGACCAGCACCAGCGTGAACGCCATGAGGAAGATGGAGAGCAGACCCGTGGTGTTCTCCGACTTCTGGTCGATCTTGTTGGTCCATGACGAGGGTAGCGTCAGCTCGAAGGCTCCGAAGAACGAGGCCGCAAAGACGATGAGCAACAGGGCGAAGAATATGTTGAAGATGGCGTTGGTGCTGAGGGCGTTGAGCGCCGAGGCGCCGAAGAGCAGCGTCACCACCAGTCCCAATAGCACGTAGATGACCACGATGCTCAGTCCGTAGGTGATGGCCTCGCGGATGGCTTTCTTCTTGTCCTTGTTGCGTTTCAGGAAGAAGCTCACGGTCATGGGGATGATAGGCCATACGCAGGGCGTGAGGATGGCGAGGAAGCCGGCCAGCAGTCCTTCGAGGAAGATCATCCACCACGAGAGGTTGATGTCGTTGTTGCCAGCAGTCTCAAAGGCTTGCAGTTCGGTGGTGATGGGTTGCCAAGAAGCCCCGGAAGCCAATGAGACCTCCGAAGCGCCCGAAGTCCCGGAAGCCCCCCCTACTGCCCCCGAGGGGGCTTCTATAGTTGTGCTATCGGGGGCTTGGGCAATTTGGGAGTCTTGGGGTGTAGAGGCTATAGTAGCCCCCTCGGGGGCTGAAGGGGGGGCTTGGGTGGCTTCCGGGGCTTTTGGCGCATCCCCCTTCTTGCTGAACTCCACGGTGGAGGGTGGCATGCACATCTGGTCGTTGCAGGTGCCATACTCCAGGTAGCCGCTGATGTCGTATTTGGGCTTGGTGAAGCGAATTTTTTGCACGAAGGCTCCCTTCAGCTCGAAGAAGCGCAGCGACATCTCGAACATCGGGTCAAATTCCTCCTTCACCTTGCCACGGGGCTTGAGCTGTCCCACCAGTTCGGCGCCTTCCAGACGGTCGGCATGGAAGGTGGCGCGGGTGGGGCCGTCGTCGCCGATGTCGGTGCTGTAGACGTGCCAACCGGGGTCGATGGTGGCTGTGAAGATGATTTCGGCCTCGTTGCCCTCCAGCATCTTCAGTTCGGAGCTGAAGTGCACGGGGTCGGCCATCTGTGCCCAAGCCGTCAGGGCCATGAGCAGCATTGCTAATGAAAGAAACGGTTTCTTCATGTTTCGTTATTTCAATGATTGAGAGCTTGTGTAATTGGCTGCAAAGGTACGAATTTTTGGCGATAATGGAGGCAAAATGGCGGCACTTTTTCTGATTTTTTATCTCGTTAGCTATCAAGCGCATACAACAGGGCAAAATTTGGAGCGCTCCAAATTTTAAAAAGTCAACGCCATTTTGCAAAAAGTCAACGCCATTTTTTTGAAACGCGGCAGGAATTGGGGTGGGGGAGCGACGAGCCGCATGCGGGGAATGCTGCCCCGTCGGAGAAGCGACGGGCACTGCGGCGGAGGGGCGAGAGAAACGACGGGCTAAATGCTGCAGATGGGAGGCGGTTCTTCGCAACTGGGCCGCGCAAATATTATTTTTTGATGAAATATTTGTGAGCCATCAAAATTTTTTGTACTTTTGTAGGCTGAAAACAACTAATCGTAAAGAAATGATATGAATAAGTACTATTGTTGCCACTTGGCATCGCGCTTTGTTGCCGTGCTGGCGCTGGTTATTCTCGGTACAGTATCGTCGTTGGCTACCCCCCTCAGCGAGGGCGAGGCCTTGCAGCGTGCAATAGCATTTATGCAACAGCGAGGGAAGGCTATCGACCTGCCTTCCAGCGTGAGGCGTTCCCCCGCGATGACAGAGAGCGCCACAGGTTCCACACCTGATGCCTACTATGTGTTCAACCTTCAGGACGAGGGCGGTTTCGTCGTTGTCAGTGGCGACGACCGCACGCCAGCCATTCTGGGCTATGCCGACAGTGGCTCGTTCAACGCCGAGGCTCTGCCCGACGGTCTGCGCTACCTGCTCGATGGATATGCCGAGCAGATGGCTTGGCTCGATGCACATCCCGAATATGCGGCACAGGATGTGGTCGCCAACCGGGCAGCCACCACCCGCCACCCAGTGGCTCCGCTGATTGAGACGCGGTGGGACCAAGGGGCACCCTATAATCTCCTTTGCCCCATGCTGACTGCCAATGTGCAAGCCGTGACGGGTTGCGTGGCCACGGCCATGGCTCAGGCGATGTACTTTTATAAACATCCAGACAATCCTACAGACGACATCCCTGGCTACACCACCAAGACAAAGAATATGCCTTCGCTACCCGCTTCCGATGGCATTTTTGATTGGAACAACATGGCCACAACCTATGCAACGAATGCCACGGGTGCATCGGCTGATGCTGTGGCTCTGCTGATGCAGTATTGCGGTTCGTCGCTGCGCATGAATTATAATGGCGACTCGGAAGCTAATCGCAGCTCGTCGGCCTATAATGTCAGTGTCTGCGAGATGCTGAAGCAGTATTTTGGCTATGATGCAGACTATGTGCAGCGTCAGCACTACACCTACCAACAATGGGTGGATTTGATGTATCGTGAGATGGCAGCTGGTCGCCCTGTGGTGTTTGGCGGGCAGAGCGTTGGCGGCGGTCACTCGTTTGTGTGCGACGGATACGAGAGTGGTGACTACTTCCATATCAACTGGGGGTGGGGCGGTGACAGTGACGGCTATTTCCGTCTGTCAGCGCTCAATCCTGCCGAGCAGGGTCTCGGAGGCTCTTCGACGCTCGACGGTTTCAGCTACTCACAAGATGCTGTCATCGGTATCATGCCTCGCCCTAAAGGTTCTGCTACTGTTCCTCCTCAGCGCCTTTCTCTCGATGCTTTGCAGTTCGATGCCAATGGCAGCACCGCCACGCAGACAGTCACCCGCACGGCTGCCACAGACGCTTTTCCCATATCCCTCTATTATATGGTGTTTAGCTATCTCTACGACACCAACAGCTTCGACGTGGCTGTGCAAATGGTAGATGCTGAGGACAATCTTGTGTGTGCTCTTTATGAGACTAGCAATGAAGGTACATCCATAACTTTTAATAAAGGCATTGGTAGCACGTTTTCAAGTAATACCGCTGCAGGCCTTGGCGATGGAACTTATTTTATTAAGGTGATGAGCCGTGCGCATGGTACCGATGACTGGCAGGAGTGCTATGACGGGGCACAACAGCAAATCGAGGCTACTGTCAATGGCAATACCATGACGCTTAGCGCCCCATTTGTCAGTGGAAGCACAGGAAGACCCCAAAGAGCCACTATCACTGTAGCTGAAGAGAATCCTAAGGTTGGTTATGAGTTGGAGGTGATTGCCAGTGTGACGGGTGGAGCCACGGACTTCAACAGCGATATCTACCTTTATGTTGACGGCCAACCCAAGATGGGAAAGATGGTGGACATCCCCGCTGGGCAGACCGTTGATGTGCGCTTCGTTTATACGCCTGATGCAGCTGGTGAGGATATGATTACTATACGCGTAAAAGAGAGACCCTCGGATGCAAGAGTCATAATCGGCACCGAGACCATTACCATTGGCCAGAGCGATGCCACCAATGATATCGAGCTACAGTTCTCTGCCAATATCACTAACCAGAACGCTTATGGCAAACTTTATGGCAATGCCTTCCGCGCCACCGTGACGGTGACGAACCCATCCACCGAGAACAGCTATGCTGGGCGATTGAACTGCTCGGTGCGTGAGTGGACTGAAACTGACAATGGAGACGGCTCCTTTACCTGGACTTGGAATAGCATTGGCGTAACGCAGTACTCGCTTGTGGTGGAGAAGGAGGGCACAACTACAATTGATGTGGCTGGCGACGGGTTGAAACCCAGTAAACGCTATAGTGTGCGTCTCTCCTATTTGAAGGATAACGCTACTGTCGATGCCCTTATGATTGGGGTCGATGAAAACGAGCTTCCTGTGCTCGAAGTGGCCGAAAACGGCTTCTACATTTTGGGCTATGCCAACGGCACTACCACCCTATGCGATGCTCCCAACGCTATCGATGCTGGCGATGCATGCTATGCCGACCTGCGCAGCATTAGCTCATTTAGCGGCATCAGCATCACCCCCAGCACTAACGACAACTGCCTCTATCTGTTGGCCGAAGATGCTGTAGTGCCAAATGACCTTTCGGGCAAGAACGTGGTGAAAGGCACCACCGCCGAAAACATCGCCCTTGTTGATGAGTATCCCTTCTACAGTCCTATTTCTTTTACTGCCAATAGCATCAGCTACACCCGCACGTTCACTCTCGCTGCTGATCGCAACAAGGGTTGGAACACCATCATGCTGCCTTTCGTCCCGGCAAGCATCAAGGTGGGCGAAGACGAAAAGGACTGGTTCCATAGTGCTTCTGACGAGGACAAGCATTTCTGGCTGCGCACCTTCACGGGCGATGCCAGCGGCCATGTATACTTCGGCTATCCCACTGCCATGGAAGCCAACGTGCCCTATCTGATTGCCGTGCCGGGCGACACCTGGGGCGATGAATGGCAGCTCACTGGAAAGCCCATGGTGTTCAGTGCCTCGAATGATGTCGACATCGTCGCTACGAAGGATGTCGGCACACCTGCCAGCGGCGACTACTTTATGTTCTGTGGAAGCACGGCCGGCACTACCACCAAGGATGTCTATACGCTCAATGAGGCTGGCAGCAAGTTCGTGAAGCGGACTGAGAGCACCGCCATCGCCCCCTTCCGTGGATGGTTTGAACCCATCAGCATCAGCTCGCTCAGCCTCGCCTCGCTCTCCATCGGCAGCGCAGCCACCGACATCATGCTGCCGCTGATTGCACCTCTGTCTCAGCAACAGCAGATATACGACCTGCAGGGACGCAGCGTCCGAGGTCAAGCGAAGCCCGGCATCTATGTTATGGGCGGAAAGAAAGTCATCATCAAATAACCCAAAGAGAAAGCCATGCAACAGAGAAACCGTTATCAGAAGCCGCTCATTCGCATCATGTTGTTGCAGCAGCGCCATCATCTGCTTGCCACATCGTCTGACGCGGGCCAGAAACCCTCGGCCACATGGATGGAGGACCCCGACATCGAGTCGCAGGAGTAATGCAGACATAGAATCTTTATTATATATATAAATAATGTATAGAAGCAAGACTTGTGGCGAGCTGCGGCTCGCCGATGCCGGCAGCGAAGTGACGCTGGCCGGTTGGGTACAGCGTACGCGCAAGATGGGCGGCATGACGTTTGTCGACCTGCGCGACCGCTATGGAATCACACAATTGGTGTTCGACGAGAGCGACAACGCCACCCTCACTGCACAAGCCAACCGCCTGGGGCGCGAGTGGTGCGTGCAAGCCACTGGAGAGGTGCGCGAGCGTGAGTCGAAAAACCCCAAGATGCCCACAGGCGACATCGAGATAGTGGTGAAGCAGCTGAATGTGCTCAGCGAGAGCCAGACGCCTCCTTTCACCATTGAAGACAATACCGACGGCGGCGACGACATCCGCATGAAATACCGCTATCTGGACCTGCGCCGCCAGGCCGTGCGCCGCAACCTGGAGCTGCGCCACCGCATGACCATCCTCATCCGCAACTTCCTCGACTCGCGGCAGTTCATCGAGGTGGAGACCCCCATCCTCATCGGTTCCACACCCGAGGGCGCCCGCGACTTCGTAGTGCCCAGCCGCATGAACCCCGGACAGTTCTACGCCCTGCCGCAGAGTCCGCAGACGCTGAAGCAGCTGCTCATGGTGAGCGGCTTCGACCGCTATTTCCAGATTGCCAAGTGCTTCCGCGACGAGGACCTGCGTGCCGACCGCCAGCCAGAGTTCACGCAGATTGACTGCGAGATGTCGTTTGTGGAGCAGGAGGACATCCTCGAGGTGTTCGAGTCGTTGGCCCGCCATTTGTTCCGCGAGGTGCGCGGCATCGAGCTGCCCCCGCTGCAGCGCATGACGTGGCACGAGGCCATGCGGCGCTTCGGCAGCGACAAGCCCGACCTGCGCTTCGGCATGGAGTTCGTGGAGCTGATGCCGCAGCTGAAGGGCACCGGCACGTTCCCCGTGTTCAACGAGGCCAACTACATCGGTGGCATCTGCGTGCCCGGCTGTGCCGACTACACCCGCAAGCAGCTCGACCAGCTCACCGACTTCGTGAAGCGTCCCCAGGTGGGCGCCAAGGGCCTCGTCTATGTGAAGTTCAACCAGGACGGCACCGTGAAGTCGAGCATCGACAAGTTCTATACGCCCGAGGTGTGGCAGCAGGTGAAGGAAGCCATGGGCGCCAAGGACGGCGACCTGGTGCTCATCCTCAGTGGTGACAATGCCAATAAGACGCGCATCCAGCTTTGCACACTGCGCTTGGAGATGGGCGACCGTCTGGGTCTGCGCGACAAGGATAAGTTTGTTTGCCTGTGGATTGTTGACTTCCCGCTCTTTGAGTGGAGCGACGAGGAGCAGCGCCTGATGGCTACCCACCATCCCTTCACCCTGCCCAATGCCGACGATATCCCCCTGCTCGACACTGCGCCCGAGAAGGTGCGTGCCGTGGCCTACGACTTCGTGTGCAACGGCGTCGAGGTGGGCGGCGGTTCGCTGCGTATCCACGACGGCAAGCTGCAGGAGAAGATGTTCGAGATACTGGGCTTCACCCCCGAGCGGGCCATGGCACAGTTTGGATTCCTCATCAATGCCTTCAAGTATGGCGCACCTCCCCACGGTGGCCTGGCTTTTGGCCTCGACCGTTTCGTCAGCCTCATGGCAGGTCTCGACAGCATCCGCGACTGCATCGCATTCCCCAAGAACAACAGCGGCCGTGATGTGATGCTCGATGCTCCTGGTGAACTGGACCCGAAGCAGTTGGACGAGTTGCAGCTGCAGCTGGCTCCGAAGGCCGAGGAAGAGAATTAGTATAGAATAACTACTAACAATATGATAGCTATGAATACCATGAATACCATGAAGACCATGATGACGGCAGTGCTGCTGGGGAGCGCCCTGGCAGCCCACGCCGTCGATGTGGTGACGAAAGGCAACATTGTCACCATCCGTCCCGACAACGGACAGGCCAAGGTCGTCCAGTTGGAGGTCATCAACGACAACATCATCCGTGTGCGGGCCACCAGCGACGCCGAGCTGCCCACCAAGCAGCCCAGCCTGATGATTGTGAAGCAGACGGCTCCCGCCAAGAACACCTACACCGTGAGTGACGAGAACAACACGGTGGTGGTGAAGGCCAAGAACGTGAAATCCGTGGTGAGCAAGGCCACGGGCGAGGTGACCTTCTATGATGCTGAGGGTCGCCAACTGCTGAAGGAGGCCCCGAAGGGCAAGCTCTTCAGCAACTTCACCGTGCCTGAGCGCGAGTATGGGCTGAAGGGTGGGCCAGCCATCACCGAAGAGATGAAGCACGGACTGCAGTGGCAGATGACCTTCGACAGCCCCGACGACGAAGCCTTCTACGGTCTGGGACAGCACCAGAGCGAGGAGTTCAATATGAAGGGCAAGAACGAAGACCTGTTTCAGTATAACACCAAGGTGAGCATCCCCTTTGTGCTCTCGAACAAGAACTACGGTCTGCTGTGGGATGCCTACAGCTACTGCCGCTTCGGCAATCCCCACGACTACCTGCAGCTGAACCGTGCCTTCAAGCTCTACGACAAATACGGGCGTCCGGGGCATCTGACGGGCACCTACACCGACCGAAGAGGCCGCACGCTGGAGCGCGACGAGGACAGCATCTACTATGAGTATGCTTATCCCGCCACCAGCGAGATTGCCAACCGTACCGACAACGGTGGACTGAAAAACTTGCCCAAGGGCTTCAACCTGCAGGGCGCCAACGTGGTGTATGAGGGATTCATAGAGGCTCCAAAGGCTTCGCTCTATCAGTTTATTCTTTATTATGCCGGCTACATCAAGGTGTATATCGGCGGTCAGGAGGTGGTGTCCGAGCGCTGGCGCACGGCCTGGAACCCCAATGCCTATAAGTTCAGCGTGGAGTTGCCGAAAGGGCAACGCCAACAGCTGCGCATCGAGTGGCAGCCCGACGGCGGCGAGAGCTACTGCGGTCTGCGCGTCAGCGAGCCACGCAGCAAGCAGCAGCGCGAGCAGCTCAGCATCTGGTGCGAGATGGCCCGCGACATGGACTACTACTTCATAGCCGGACAGAATCTGGACGAAGTGATCAGCGGCTACCGCACGCTCACTGGCAAGGCCAGCCTCTACCCCAAGTGGGTGCTGGGCTTCTGGCAGAGCCGTGAGCGCTACAAGAGCAGCGGCGAGATAGAGCAGACGCTGGCCGAGTTCCGTCGTCGCCACATCCCCATCGACAACATCGTGCAGGACTGGAACTATTGGAAACTCGACTCGTGGGGCGACCATACCTTCGAGGCTGCGCGCTTCCCCAACCCACAGGCTATGCTCGACAGCGTGCACCAGATGCACGGTCGGTTTATGATTAGCGTTTGGCCCAAGTTCTACGATACCGTGGAGAACTACAAGGAGTTGGACAAGAACGGGTGGATGTATCATCAGGCCATCAAGGACGACATCCACGACTGGCTGGGATTCCGTGGCTCGTTCTACGATGCCTACGATGCCGGAGCCAGGAAGATGTTCTGGCGTCAGATGGATGAGAACCTCTACACTGGGCTAAGTGCCAAGAGTTCTGCCAATGGCAAGACGAACATCAGCAAAGATGCCCAGCCATCGATGGTGGACGCCTGGTGGATGGATGCCTCGGAGCCTAACGTGCGCGACTGCACGCCGATGTGGTATCGCAAGGCACTCTGTGGCCCCACCGCCCTCGGCACCTCTACCGAGTATTTCAACGCCTATAGCACGGTGAACGCCGACGCCATCTACAACGGTCAGCGCAACACGTGGAAGAACAATATCCTGAAAAAGGCGAAGAAGGCCAGCGAGCCCCGTGTGTTCCTGCTCACTCGCAGCGGCTTCGCCGGCGAGCAGCGCTACAGTACTGCCACCTGGAGCGGCGACATCGGCACCCGCTGGGAAGATATGCGCGCGCAGATGACGGCAGGACTGAACTACTCCATATCGGGCATCCCCTTCTGGGGCATGGACCAGGGAGGCTTTTGCGTGGAGAACCGCTATGTGGCCGCCCAGCAGCTCTTCGACCGTACGGGTCAGGAGAACGAGGACCTGAAGGAGTGGCGCGAGCTGCAATGCCGTTGGAACCAGTTTGGCGCTTTCATCCCCCTCTTCCGCGCACATGGTCAGTGGCCGCTGCGCGAGATATGGAACATCGCCCCCGACAACCATCCCGCCTACAAGTCGTTTGTCTATTACGACCAGCTGCGCTATCGCCTCATGCCCTATCTCTACTCGCTGGCTGGCTGGGCCCACTTCCGCGACTACACCTTGATGCGCGCCCTGGTGATGGACTTCAATGGCGACCGCAAGGTGGAGAACATCGGCAACCAGTGGATGCTCGGTCCTGCACTGATGGCCTGCCCCGTGGGTTACTATAAGGCTCGCAACCGTTCGGTCTATTTCCCTCGGCAGTGCGGATGGTATGACCTCTATACAGGAAGCTACACCGAAGGAGGACAGACGCTGGTGGTCGATGCCCCCTACGACCGCATCCCTGTCTTTGTGCGAGAGGGAGCCATTATCCCCTTTGGCCCCGCCATGGAGTGGAGCGACGAGAAACCAGCTGAGCTGATCAACCTCTACGTCTATGCTGGGCAGAACGGACAGTTCCAACTGTATGAAGACGAGGGTACGAACTACAACTACGAGAAGGGGCAGTATGCCACCATCGACATCAGCTACGACAATGCCACGCGCACGGTGACCTTCGACCAGCGAAAGGGTAGCTTCCCCGGCATGCTGAAGGAGCGCCAGTTCAACGTGGTGCTCGTCAGCAAGGAGGCACCCAAGGCCCTCAACTTGGAACAGCCCGAAGGCAAGTTGGTGAAATACAACGGCACGGCCGTGAGCGTGAAGCTCTGACGTGTGCTCGCGCTCAAGGCGGTAGGATAAATGCAATACAAAAGCGATGGACAGCAAGCAGAAAGCATTGGAGTTGGGGCAGAAGCCTGTGGGCAAGCTGCTGTGGCAGTATGCCCTACCCGCCATCGTGGCCACGGCTGCTGCCTCTATCTATAACATCATCGACCGCGCTTTCATTGGCCAGGTGGTGGGAGCCGATGCCATCGCTGGACTGGGCATCACCTTCCCCTTCATGAACCTGAGCGCTGCCTTCGGAGCCGCTGTCGGCGTGGGCGCATCGACGTGCATCAGCGTGAAGTTGGGGCAGCGCGACTATGCCACGGCCAACCATCTGTTGGGCAACACCGTGACACTGAATCTCATCGTGGGCTTGGTGTTCATGGTGGTGTGTCTGCTACTGCTCGACCCCATCCTGCGCTTTTTCGGTGCCAGCGACACCACGCTGCCATACGCACGCGAGTTCATGCAGGTCATCCTGCTGGGCAACATCATCACCCACATGTATTTTGGCATGAACGCCGTGCTGCGTGCCGCTGGCAAGCCCCGGCATGCCATGTATGCCGTGCTATTCACCGTGGGCATGAACATTGTGCTGGTCATTGCCTTCGTGTGGTGGCTGCGTTGGGGTATACGCGGGGCCGCATTGGCCACCGTCACCAGTCAGTCGATGGCGCTGTGCTGGCAGATGTGGATTTTCAGCGACAAGCGTGAGCTGCTCCACCTGCATCGTGGCATATACCGGCTGAGGGCACGGCTGGTGCGCAACATCATCAGCATCGGCATATCACCCTTTCTGATGCAGACCACCTCATGCGTCATTGTCATCGCCATGAACAACCAATTTGTGCGCTATGGCGGCGACATGGCAGTGGGGGCCTACAGCATTGCCAACTCCATGGTGATGGTGTTCTTCATGTTTGTCATGGGTATCACTCAGGGTATGCAGCCCATTGTGGGCTACAACTACGGCGCCGAGAAATACGACCGTATGTTGCGCTGCCTGTGGATGGCCATCACCGCCGCCACGCTGATACTCTTGATGGGCTGGGTTGTGTCGATGCTTTTCCCACGGCAGATTGCTCGCATTTTCACCACCGACCCAGAACTCATCGAACTGGCCGCCCGCGGACTGGTGTTCGACATGCTGGTGTTTCCCGTGGTGGGTTCGCAAGCCGTCATCACCAATTTCTTCCAGTGCATCGGCAAGGTGCGCATCAGCATCTTCCTCTCGCTCTCGCGCCAACTGTTCATGCTCCTGCACATGGCTCTCATCTTCCCCTTGTTCTGGGGGCTTGATGGCGTGTGGGCCTCTATGCCCGCCAGCGACTTCGCCGCCTTCTCCACCACTATTCCTATATTAATATGGTATTTAAGGAAACTACGCAAATGAATAGTCCTGTCATCATCAACATTGGACGCCAGTTGGGCAGCGGCGGGCACGACATCGGGCGCATGCTTGCCACCGACTTCGATGCCAAGTATTACGACCGCGAACTGTTGAACCTGGCCGCCAAGGAGAGTGGGCTGTCGGAGCGCGTCTTCGAGCAGAACGATGAGCATCGCTCGTTCCTTCGCTCGTTTTTGCACATGCCCAATGCTTTCTCCACCGTCACGGATTACTCGCGCCAGGGCTTCGGCCAGGACACTTTCTTCCAGTTTCAGAGCGATGCCATCCGCAAGGCTGCACAGGAGGGGTCGTGTGTGTTTGTGGGCCGTTGCGCCGACTATGTGCTTCGCGACATGCCCAACAAGGTGAATGTCTTTATCACCGCGCCGCTCGATTACCGTATCGAGCAGATTGCGGACAAGCATCAGTGCGACCACGATGCCGCCCGCAAAATCATTGAGCAGGGCGAGAGCCGCCGCGCCTCATATTATAATTATTATACAGGAAAGAAATGGGGAGTTGCCGAGAACTACGACCTTTGTGTTGACTCCAGCGTGCTTGGCCTACAACAGACGGAGCAGTTCATCGCCCAGTTTGTGAGGGCTGCCATCAAGTGAATATGAAGACAATAGGCATCATCAGCGACACACACAGCTACTGGGACCCGAAGTATCTGCACTACTTCGAGCCTTGCGATGAGATATGGCATGCGGGCGACATCGGCTCGGTGGAGGTGGCCGAACGGCTGGCCGAGTTTCGCCCTTTCCGCGCCGTCTGCGGCAACTGCGATGGCGGCGACTTGCGCCTGATGTATCGCGAGCTGAACCGTTTTAAGTGCGAGGATGTCGATGTGCTCATCAAGCACATCGGAGGCTATCCCGGCAACTACGACCATTCCATCCGCTCCACCCTCTTCGCCAACCCGCCACAGCTCTTCATCGCCGGCCACTCGCACATCCTCAAGGTGAAATACGACAAGACGCTGGGGCTGCTCCACCTCAATCCTGGAGCCGCCGGCATGCAGGGATGGCACAAGGAGCGCACGCTGATGCGACTCGTCATCGACGGCTCCACCTTCAAAGACCTCGAAGTAATCACGCTCACCGACCCCCGACGCAATGGATGAACTGAAAAAATGGTTGCCCGAACTGCTCACCTGCACAATAGTTGCAGCTGTTGCCACGTTATTATGTTATATACTGGGCTTGGAAGAGTCCTGGAGCGATGCCTCGCAGACGTTCATCATCGCCTTCGTGGTGATGTTCGTGTTGGGCATCTACAACCGAAGAAAGAACAAAACAAAATAATCATTTATGAAGCGTACAATAGTAATCACCGGCGGAGCCGGATTCATTGGCAGCCATGTGGTGCGCCTGTTTGTGAACAAGTATCCCGACTACCACATCATCAACCTCGACAAGCTGACCTACGCTGGCAACCTGGCCAACCTGAAGGACATCGAGGGCAAGCCCAACTATGAGTTTGTGAAGATGGACATCTGCGACTTCGATGCCTTCTATCAGCTGATGCAGCAGAAGAAGGTCGATGGCATCATCCACCTGGCCGCCGAGAGCCATGTAGACCGCAGCATCAAGGACCCCTTCACCTTTGCCAAGACCAATGTGATGGGCACGCTCTCGCTGCTACAGGCCGCCAAGCTCTACTGGGAGAGTCTGCCCGAGCGCTACGAGGGCAAACGCTTCTATCATATCAGCACCGACGAAGTGTATGGTGCCTTGGAACTCACCCACCCTGAGGGCATCGAGCCGCCCTTCACCACCACGGCCAGCAGTGCCGAGCACCATCTGGCCTACGGCGACCAGTTCTTCTTGGAGACCACCAAGTACAACCCCCATTCGCCCTATTCGGCCGCCAAGGCATCGAGCGACCATTTCGTGCGAGCCTATCACGACACCTACGGCATGCCCGTTATCGTGACCAACTGCTCGAACAATTACGGTCCTTATCAGTTCCCCGAGAAGCTCATCCCCCTCTTCATCAATAACATCCGCCACCGCAAGCCGCTGCCCGTCTATGGCAAGGGCGAGAATGTGCGCGACTGGCTCTATGTGGAAGACCACGCCCGTGCCATCGATGTCATCTTCCATGAAGGGCTGATTGCCGAGACCTACAACATCGGCGGCTTCAACGAGTGGAAGAACATCGACATCATCCGCGTGCTTATCAATACCGTCGACCGTCTCTTGGGACGTAAGGAGGGCGAGGACATGGACCTCATCACCTACGTCACCGACCGCGCCGGCCACGACCTGCGCTACGCCATCGACTCCACTAAGCTGCAACGCGAATTGGGCTGGGAACCTTCGTTGCAGTTCGAGGAGGGCATCGAGAAAACGGTGCGCTGGTATCTCGACAACCAGGAGTGGCTCGACAACGTCACCAGCGGCGACTATCAAAAGTACTACGACCAGATGTATAAGGACCGCTAACGGTCGTGTGTGTGCTGCGGCATTGCCGCAGCACTATCCCCAATATATGGACCACCTGTGCAAACCCCTCCACTCCCATCTGGTGCGCATGGCCTATGAAGGCTGCACGCACCACGAGGAGCATGCTATGGAGCATCTCTTTGCGCTGCTGCCTCACGACGACCAGGCTGACCTTGCTGCCTATTATGGTCTCTTCGGACACCAGCGGTGCTCGCTCGACGACATCGCCGCCCGCCATGCCGAGGCTCCCGACGAAGCATTGGCTCGGCTCAACCGCAGTCTGCGTCGACTGGCCGTGACACCCGAATGGCAGATGATGGCCAGCGGTCAATAAAGGATTCGAAGAAATGGACATCACACTGATTGACCTCCCAAAAATCACCGACCCCCGCGGCAACCTCACTTTTGCCGAGGCTCAGGGGCATGTGCCTTTCGACGTGAAGCGTGTCTATTGGGTCTACGACGTGCCCGCCGGAGAGAGTCGGGGCGGCCATGCCCACAAGCGGCTGCGACAGCTGGTGGTGGCCTTGAGTGGCTCGTTCCACGTCACCCTCGACAATGGCCACGAGCGCACCACAGTGCTGCTGAACCACCCGTGGCAGGCTCTGCTGATTGAAACGGGCACATGGCGTACACTCGATGATTTCTCCAGTGGTGCCGTGTGCATGGTGATGGCTTCCGAGCATTACGAGGAAGATGACTACATCTACGACTACGACGAGTTTCTGAGATACGTGGGATGCTGACAGTAGAACGTTATTCGCCACAGCGGCAACGCGAGTGGAACGATTTTGTGGCCAAGGCAAAGAACGCCACGTTCCTCTTCGACCGTCAGTATAT
>JAEEGG010012466.1_pt1 | contig 18327 bp, 13 predicted proteins | sample 9134161 | NCBI WGS metagenome assembly JAEEGG01 (sample SAMN16246543, study PRJNA631951) | gut metagenome | biome: gut microbiome; feature: rumen; material: CR-attached | host: Bos | place: Iran: Karaj | collected 2018-10 | reverse complement strand
CCCTGACCAAAGGGCCCGTCACCGTCAGCAAGTCTGTGACGATCAAGCTCTCCGGCCAGAAGATCAAAGCCGCCTGCACGCCGTCGGACAGCCAGCCCATCCTCTCTACGATCATCGTGGGGAAAGGCGGGGCGCTCACGCTGACGGGCAGCGGCACGGTCAAGGCGGCCGGCACCGAGGCCACCGACCCCAAGCCCTCCCTTTACGCGATCTACGTGAAAGAGGAAGGCGCCCTCAAGGTGAAGGACAACGTCGCCGTCACCGGCGGCGACAGTGTCAGTGCGCTGATCGCCCTGGAACGCAAGACGTCTCTCTCTCTCACCACAGAGAAGGACCTCAAGGGCGGCTCGGCAGGCGTGAAGGCCATGAACACCGCCTCTGAATACACCGTGTCCATCAACATGGATGGTTCCATCATATCCGCAGTGGGCGTTGTCCTTACGGACACCCCTTCGGTTTCCATCGCGAAAGCCTTCATCAGCGTCCCCGATGAAAAAGCCGATGATGCCGACAGTCAGGCCATCGCCTCTTCGCTGGCGCTGAAGGATCTGGCCGCAGATGGTGCGGCAGTATTCGTCGGCAGCAAAGACACTCTTGCCACCGATGAACAGCTCGCCGCGACGCCCACGAGCGATATGAAGACCCTGATCTTCGACGCGGCGCCCGAACCGGAGCCCGAGCCTGAGCCGGAACCGACGCCCGCACCTACACAACCTTTAAATGTGGCAGAACAACCGCAGAATACTAGTACGGATAACAATACTCCTTCCCAGGACGATCCCAATCAGGGTAACAGCGGAGGCAACAATAACAACTCCGATGGGAATCCGGGATCATACGATTCATCTACCGGTGATGTTACTTTGGGTGACGGCTCTGTAGGTACAACATCGAATATCAGCGCTAGCGGAAGAAGCGTATTGATTCAACAGGGTGTATGGGATGCTGCAACCGGTCAATATGTCGTAACTCTTCCTGCTAAAGTTTATAATGAGGACGGACATGACATGGAATATGACTTAACGTCATATACTTATAACACAGCATATGTTAATGTCGTTGATGCAACGGCACTCGGAAGCGCCATTAACATGACAACAATAGGTTATGCCAGTGAACCATCGGGACATGAAACAGGATATGGCGATATTACATACAAATTGACAAACGGAACAATAGTAAGAGACTCAAGCGCCACTCCTACTACGACGGCAACATTCAATTTGGGAAATCAGCAGGATTTTGTTGATTGCTTAGCAGATTCTAACGGAATATACGCTAATATAGCGTATGATTCTCTTATTGTTACGTGTCACTGGGTTGATACAGCAACTGCCCAGGAATATGTTAAATCCGCAACTGTCGGATTGAACACATATGATGGAATCAGATTCAGTGATGATGGTTCCGGCGGTTATGTAGTTTACGGAGTTCTTTCCGGGGCACAGGGTGCTCAAACCATTGGTACAATCACCGATACCGGATTTACTCCGAACTAAATATTTGTAACTTTACACAGCCCACCGCTCGGTGGGCTGTTTCTTTTGACCCTAGGGGACGGTGGTGTTGGTTCAAAAATCATGCTGTTTCGACCATGGTTTTTAAAAACCGTCTTTAAACAAATAGTTTCAAAACATATTGTAACGAGCGTTATTCTGTGTTAAACTAAATAAGTCGGTTGGGGGTAAATATCCGATCAAAGGTAGTAACATGGAAGATAATAAAAAGAAAAAAGTGATCATTGGTGCAGCAATCGGCGCGGTAGTGCTGGTTGCTGTTATTGTTGTTCTTTTACTGAATAAGGACAGGATCAAAGCTTCAACGATGAGACTTTTGAGAATCGTCGGCGAAGTAACACTTGAAGACGGTAAAAAGAAAAAGACCATAATCGATAATCTGCGATTGACAGACGGTAATGCACTTTCGACAGGAGCCAATTCTCTTGCAAGTGTAGGACTTGATGACACTAAGATCATAAGTCTTGAAGAAAACAGCCGTGCAGAGTTTTATCAGAAGGGAAAGCAGCTTGAACTTATCCTTACCCAGGGCCGCCTTTTCTTTGATGTTCAGGCACCCCTTGCGGACAATGAGAGTCTTGATATCAAATCATCAACGATGGTCGTAGGTATAAGAGGAACATCCGGCTATGTTTGGGAAGATCCCAAGAAGGGTATTCAATATATCTTCATTACCGACGGTCATGTAAAGGTTACGGGATTCAATCCTCAGACCGGCAAAACCGAGGAAGTTACCATCGGACCGGCACAAAGAGCGACTGCTTACATGAATGATGACGGAACGTTCAATACGTTTGTGGTTGAAGACATTACCGAAGATGATCTTCCTGCTGCACTTATCCGTGAACTGTTCAACAATCCCGATACTTTGGAAAGAGTATTAAAGGCAACGGGATTTGATAAAGATAAATTGGCTTTACGCTTAACGGAAGAAGATGAAACTTCATATATTTCATTGGATGATGTAGAAATTCCGGATATAAAGGTTGAGGTTGAACCCGAACCTGAACCGGAGCCCGAACCCGAACCTGAGCCGGAACCCGAACCCGAACCTGAACCTGAGCAGGCCCCCGAACCTGTAAATATCGTAGCATCGGTTGACTCGGCACCCACAGTTCAGACTCCCACCAGCGTTGTTGAATCTGAACCTGAATCGGAATCCGAACCGGAACAGTCCAACGAAGAACCTCCTGCAGAACAGCCTGCCCAGCAAACAGCAGAACAGCCCGCTCAGCAACCTGCTCAGCAGACAAATCCAACAGATCCTAATTCCGGTACAAATACCAGTACGAATAATCCAAATGGTAATTCGTTAAATGTTGCACCGCAAACAATTGATGAAAATAGTGAGCCTTGGACACTTACAGGAATCACAGATGGAACAAATACTTGGGATTTGAATATAAGACTCGGCGCACATAGCATTTATGATTTTGCTGAGTTGTCTATGGGAAATTATAACGGTCAGGAGGATATGGTTAGAGCTACAATTCATTCGAGTGACACGTTACCGCCTTCATCTGGAATGTTTACTATGTGTTATCTTGATATACAACAATCAACGGATGCACAAAATACATATCCATCACTTTCAAAAGGGAATTTGTTATATACTGGTGAAGATACATATACAGCGGACGTTGTATCACTTGATGTTTTAAAAGCAAATCCAATGAACAGCGCAGACTTAAATATCACTATGTTGTATTCAAACGATAGCGAAGTGAGCATGAGTAACGGTGATTCGGCAGTATCATCATTTGACAGCGTAGTTAATTCGGGAGAAACCATTACTATAAACATACAGAATGATACCGCTTTGAATGGTACAATATCAGTTATAATGACTACATTGCCATTAGATCCCTCGGGTTCATCCGATTATACAGGATATAATTTTAGTGTGAAAACATATACATCGAATTATCCGGCAGGTAGTCTTAGCAGTATAAAACTCTGGTTGAACGATGATACAGCCAACACAAAGACTCTGTCTTTGAGTGGCACAGACGGAACTCCTTCTTCTTATGAAACAATTCATTCAGTAGACGTTATAAGTATTGAGAACTTGTTCTCAACACAAACCATATCCAATTATGATGTATTACATTATCAGGTAGTAACGGATTAGTTTTGAAACAGCCCACCATACGGTGGGCTGTTTCTTTGGACCTCAGGGGACGGTGGTGTTGGTTCATTTGGGACCGCGGTATATGCGCAATTTAACGGGCGATTTCTTGTATCGCACCGATAAAAGTGATAGAATAAATTGAATTGTTAGGGGAATTCAATCAAAAAGAGGGATTTTATGGAAGAAGGGAAGAAGAGAAAGGTCATTGTAGGGGCAGCAATCGGCGCGGTGGTGTTGGTTGCTGCTATTGTTGTGTTTCTTTTTGGTTGCAGAAAATAAAATCACTATAAAAATACCGGGAGATTATTGTGGAAGATTACACTATGAAGTTTACGGTACTGGGTGCCAGAGGATCGGCACCGGTCGGAGGTGAAGGGTTTAATAAGTACGGCGGAAATACGTCGTGTTACATGATTGAATGCGGTAACGAGCAGATTTTTTTGGATGCGGGCACGGGTATCATGAAAGCACCCTACAAACAGGATGCGAACATAACCGTATTGCTTACACATCTTCACATCGATCATCTTATCGGTTTTCCGTTCTTCAAACCGCTGTTTTTCAAGGAAAAGCGCGTAAAGATCTATTCCGTTAAACGCGAGAACGGACTTCTTAAAGATCAGTTGAACGGTCTTTTCAAGCCACCTTTCTGGCCGCTTCGAATCGATGAATACAGAGCGAACATCGATTATATCGAGCCTGTATTTCCTTTCAAGATTGGTGATGTGGAAGTCGACGGAATTGAAGGTAACCATCCCGGCGGAAGCACTATCTTTAAACTTACACGAAACGGAAAAGTCATCGTTTGCATGACAGATTACGAGCACACTAAAGAAGGCTTCCCTCAGGAACTTATTGATTTTGTTAAAGGAGCGGACATTCTTCTTTATGACGCTCAGTATAAGAACGATGATTACGAGGCCCACAAAGGCTTCGGTCATTCCACACCCGAGAAAGGTCTTGAATTCAAGCGTCTTACGGGTGTAAAGAACATGTTCTTTGTACATCATGACCCTTATTACGACGATGAGATGCTCGACTCCCTTGAGGCTGCCCTCAACGATCCCAACGTTCATTATGCAAAGTACAAAGACGTGATCCTGCTCTAAAACTATAAAAGGGAAATTTTGGAAATGAAGAAGAAAGAAAACAAATTCTTACAGAAATATGTTCCGATTTTAGCGATAACATTTGTGGTAACGCTTCTTGCGGCTCTCGGCGCCTTCAGACGTATGGACAGATGGGCCCAGGATAAGCTGCTGCAGAGACGTCAGGCGCTCTCAGGCGATATCGTTGTTATCGGTATGGATGAAAAAGCTATCTCGACCTTCGGATCTTATCAGAACTGGGACAGAAATATAATGGCCTCGGCACTTGAACAGCTCGGTGCGGATGAAAACAACATGCCTGCAGTAGTGGCAATCGATACTCTTTACTCCGGTCATTCAAACACCGAAGCAGATGAGAGACTTGTTAAGGCTGCAAGCAAATTCGACCATATCATAGTCGGCGATGTTGCCACATACGGTAATCTTACTTTCACCGATGAAGACGGCAATTTCAGGATGAAGAAAGATACTATCGTCAATTTCGAAGAGCCTTACGAAGAGCTTAAAGCCGTTACGACGCAGGGTCATATCAATGCCATGTACGATACCGACGGTATCATGAGACATGCGCTTTTGTACGAGTACAACGGCGACCAAAAGGTTTATTCCATGGCCTATGAAGTTGCAAAGGCGTATAAAGAAACCATGGGCGAAGAGCTTGTTGCTCCGAAGCCCGATAAAGACGGATTTTTCTATATTCACTATTCGGGCCTTCCCGGAGATTTTTATGAAAGCATTTCCATTGCTGATGTGATCGACGGAACGATTCCTCCGGACCATTATGCCGGAAAGATCGTATTTATCGGTCCTTATGCCGTGGCTTTACAGGATTCATATTATACTGCGATCGAAAGAGCTGAGCAGATGTTCGGTGTCGAGATCCAGGCAAACGTTGTTGAAGCGCTGTTAAACGAATATTACGTAACGGAACTTCCGAATATATGGCAGATACTCATTCTTATCGTTGTATGTCTTATAGTCGGATATTTCCTTGTAGACAATAAGAACCTTATCGGAGCTTCCCTTATCGCGATAGTTACTATTGCAGCAGTGTTCGGAGTCGCAATAGCGGCTTACAATGTGGGAGTTCTCATCCACGTTGTTTGGATACCCATAGGAGTTGCGGCATTGTATGTAACGTCCATCGTTCTTCGTTATGTTGCCGCTGCTTTGGAAAGAGCAAGAGTTACGCATACATTCCAGCGTTACGTTGCTCCCGAGATCGTAGGAGAGCTTCTTAAAGAAGGCAGTGATGCGCTTGAACTTGGCGGAAAGATGTACGATATCGCCGTATTGTTCGTCGATGTCCGTGGATTTACGACAATGAGTGAATCCTTGGATCCTCCGACAGTTGTTGAGATCATCAACAGTTATTTGACACTTACGACCGAATGTATCATGAGATACAACGGTACTCTTGATAAGTTTGTGGGCGACTGTACCATGGCATTCTGGAATGCTCCCATCGCTCAGGAAGACCCGGTATATCTGGCTTGTAAGGCAGCCATGGATATGGTTGAGGGCTCCAAGAAACTGGGAGAAGAACTTCAGGCAAGATTCGGACGTTCCGTATCCTTTGGTATCGGTGTAAACTACGGCCCCGCAGTCGTTGGTAACATCGGCGCTCCGCAGCGTATGGATTATACTGCGATAGGCGACACCGTAAATACATCCGCACGATTGGAAGCAAACGCTCCCGGCGGTACGATATATATTTCCAGATCCGTTGCCGACGCTCTCGGTGACAGGGCAAAAACCACATCACTTGGCGGAACCATCAAACTTAAGGGTAAGGCAGAGGGATTTGAGATACTTACTCTTGATGCGCTCGATTGATACAAATTTTCAACAGGGGACGGTTAATGCATGGCCGTAAAAAGAAAACTTGTCAGCACAAGAGCGCTTGAGTCGGGTATGAGGATCGATCAGTCGATCGTTGATGCCACGGGACGTGTCCTTATCAACAAAGGCGCATATCTTGATGATTTTCAAATTGAATATTTAAAGAGCAAAAAGCTTGGCAGCATCTACGTAAGCGAAGGCGAACCCGACGAAGACGAGCTTGATTTTCAGTTACCGGCTTATACGAGAGAACTTATCGAAAAAAGCCGTGTGGAAGATAAAACCAAGGTTAAGTTAAATACCGAAGTCGTAAAAAGAGTCGGTGAAGGTATACAGTATCTTTTCAGCAATACCGGTGATTCCAACTTTACCGAGCAGGCGAGAAACGTGGCGGGAGAGCTTGTAAAGGCGATATCTTCAAGTCACGCCGTTGCTGTCGATATCAATCTTATAAAGTGCAGCGATGAGTATACGTTTAAGCACAGCGTTGATGTGGCAACCATGGCTATGATCATCGGGAAGACCTACGGACTTAGCGATGTGGAGTTAAGAGAACTTGCTACGGCCGGGTTACTTCACGATCTCGGCAAATCTAAGATCCCCAACGATCTTTTGAATAAACCGGGTAAGCTTTCCGATGAGGAATTTACTTTCATGAAGCAGCATTCCTTATTCGGCTATAAGATACTTAAAGAAAAGAATCAGTTCGAAGAACCGATAATGATGGGAGTATTGCAGCATCACGAGAAGATGAATGGTAAAGGTTATCCTCTCGGCACAGACGGTGACGGAATACACAAATACGCAAAGATAATCGGTGTAGCGGACATTTATGATGCGCTTGTTACCGAGCGTCCTTACAAGAATGCTTTTCCGAAGTGTGAAGCTCTTGAAATGCTGATGTCGATGACTTCAGAACTTGATTTTAAGGCGCTTCAGAGCTTCCTTAGGAGTATCATCTTATATTCCGTTGACAGTCTCGTAATACTTTCAAACGGCGAGATAGCAAAGGTTGTGGAGAATACTGAAAACGCCATGAGACCCAAGGTTGTAGGGCTTAAAACGGGACAGATATACGATCTTTGCAACGACATTAAATGCGCGAGTCTTGTTATCGTATCTGAATATAAGAAAAACAGATAGATCATTTCAAAAGACTGATAAAATAAGAGTTTGTAATAGTTTTTTAATTTTTTTGGTGTACCATTTTATTGTTTTATATATTTTACATACGGGGGACAAAAAAATGAAAGTTAGAAAGCTAGGTATCTCTGTCAAGATCTTGGTCTATGTTCTTGTTTTGCTGATAGTTTCCGACCTTGCGATCGGTTTCTTTATCTACACAAGGGCAGATAAGAACCTTGTTGACCAGATCAAGGAAAACTCAGTCAATCTTGTGGGCTGCGTTGCGGGAGCAGTTGACGGCAACGATCTTAACGCAGTCGTATCCGAAGAAGATGTGGGAAGCGATGCTTACAACCAGGTAATTGATGCGCTTGCCATCTTCAGAGACAATTCCAATGCAGAATATGTTTATACCGTAAGGTATCGCGACGACAAAACATGTGAATTCGTTGTCGATTCCGATCCCGAAGCACCCGGTATGCCCGGTGAGGATTTTGAGGGTGATGAAGCGGAGATCGCTTTGGCTTATTCGGGCAAAACCGTTGTTACCAATGAGCCCTACACCGATGAGTGGGGTGAGCATCTTTCTGCATACAGCCCCATCTATGCAGACGGCAAAGTTGTAGGTCTCGGGGTTGTTGACGTATCCATGGATTGGATCAACGAGCAGTCAAGAAATCTTCTTTTAATGATCGTTTCCATATGCGCTCTTGTTCTTGTTATCGGTGCGGGCGTGATGTTCTTCCTCGGAATCGTTTTAAGAAAAGGATTTTCGACTTTGAATTCAAAGATCTCTGAACTGTCAAACGGTGACGGTGATCTTACGAGATCTATAGATCTTAACGGCGGCGATGAGTTCGAAACCATCGGTGTTAATGTTAACAAGTTCATGGATTATATAAGGAATATTCTTATTACCATCGACAAAGACACCAAAGAAATGAACATCGCCATTGAAAACATGACCAATAACGTGGATACGACACTGGGAAATGCGGACGATGTAAGCCGTACGATGGAGCAGATGAGCGCTACAATGCAGGAGATATCCGCATCCATCCACAACATAGACGATCTTATCGGTTCCAGCACCGATGCCTTTAACGACATCATCGAAAAGATCAAGGAAGGTAATATATTTGCGGCCAAGATCCACGAAGAAGCTATCAATACCGGTAATGAAGCCATCAAGACAGAGGATGAAGTTTCCGAGCAGGTTGAAGAGATGGCAGCCGTTGTTAAAGAAAAGATCGAAGATTCCAAGGCAGTTGAAAAGATCAACGTTCTTACCGAGGACATCATAAACATTACCGAGCAGACAAACCTTCTTGCACTCAACGCTTCAATCGAAGCCGCAAGAGCAGGTGAGGCCGGACGCGGATTCGCAGTTGTTGCTTCCGAGATCGGAAAGCTTGCACAGGATTCGGCCAATGCCGCAGCAGAGATTCAGCAGGTATCCGCAAATGTTATCGCGGCCGTTGACGGACTTGCAAAAGAAGCTCACCTTATGGTCCAGTTCATGAATGAGACTGCGGTGGGCGGATACAAGAAACTTGTTGATACAGCTGATGACTTCAAGAACGCTTCGGAAAAGATGGACGACATGATGAGTGACTTCGAAGAACTCAGTATCGCCATCGGCAACAATATGAAGAACGTAAGCACACTTACGAAAGATCTTAATACGGCGGTTGACGACGCAGCCAAGGGCGTTATTTCGGCAGCAGAGAAGACGGTAGACATTTCTTCGAACATGAAGTCAATCAGCGACGAGGCTCATGACGGTAAGACACTTTCGGATGATATATACGAAAATGTTAACAGTTTCAAACTTAATTAAATCTTAAATTGCAACAGTCAGCATAAATACTGTAATCTAACATATGTTGGATTACAGTATTTTTTTCGCACCTTATAAGTACTTTTTTTACTTTAGGACATAAATTTGAAGTAATACGACGTTAATGAGCAAATGATACATTGATACCCGAGGTATTTTCAAATGGCTGTAAAATTGTACGACACTGATGCATATTTAAAAGAATTTGAAGCAACTGTCACCGGTTGCTTTATTACTGCGGACGGAACTTTCGAACTTACCCTTGATAAGACTGCGTTCTTCCCCAATGAAGGCGGACAATCTTGCGATAAGGGAACCATTAACGGTATGGAAGTTCTTAACGTGGAGTATAAAGAAAACGAGATCTTTCATGTCGTAAAATTCTTTATACCCGAAGGAACCACCGTGGAAGGTAAGATAGATTTCGCGCACAGATTTTCCAACATGCAGATGCATACGGGTGAGCATATTTTCTCGGGTCTTGTGCACAGAGAGTTTGGCTTTAATAACGTGGGTTTCCATTTAAGCGACAATTCTGCGACCATGGATTACGATGGCAAACTTTCCGAAGATGATGTCAAAGGTTTGGAGATACTTACCAACAGGATGATATGGGCGGCCAAGAACGTTCGTGTTTTCTTCCCTTCGGAGGAGGAACTTTCCGGTCTTGATTACAGATCAAAGAGCGGCATAAAAGGCGATGTACGTCTTGTAGAGATAGAAGATGTGGATCTTTGCGCATGTTGCGCTCCTCACGTAAAGAATACTTCCGAGGTAGGCTTATTTAAGATAACCTCCGTTGAGACTTATAAAGGCGGAACGAGATTAAATTACCTTGCCGGAGAGCGTGCTTACAACGACTATTTGAGATTGTCCGAACTTGAGTCGGAACTTTCGAGAAGCTTAAATGCAAAGAAAGGAAACATTTCCGAGTCGGTAGGCAAGTTAAAACACTCCATTTCAGAACTTGAGTATTCAAATATCGCGCTTAAGAGAATGAAAGTCAGTGCAGTTTGTGACAGTGCCACAACTCCGTTTATTTTCCTTGAAAGCGATTATGTCGATATAATGAGGTTCGCACTGGGTGAACTGAAAAGCAAGTTCAACGGTCTTTGCGCCGTATTCGCGGGAAACGACGAAAGCGGATACAGATATCTTATAGAGTATGACGGAAAAGATCTTGTGGATCTTGCCGAGAAACTTAAAGCTACCTTTGAGATAAAAGGCGGCGGAAGGTCGGGAAGCCTTCAGGGTAATCTTATCGGCAGCAAAGATTCCATCAATGCTTTTCTTGAAACACAAATAGGCGCATGATATAATATTCCCGATAAATTTATATTGGGGTATGTAAGATATGATAAAGATATTTGCAGACAGTACAAGCGATTTTTCCAAAGAGCTTGCAGAGCGTTACGATATTACGATAATCCCTTTGTTTATCAATATGGACGGAAAGTATTATCGTGACGGAATTGATGTTAAAAGGACCGACATTTTTGCGTGGTCGGACAAGACGGGAGAAACGCCCAAAACTGCGGCTCCGTCAATAGAAGATGTGGTTACTGCATTTAAGCCCTATGCCGAGGCCGGTGACGACATTTTCTACTTTTCCATTTCGGAAGATATGTCGACTTCCGCAAATGTTGCGAGATTGGCAGCCAACGAACTTGATTACGAAGAAAAAGTTTACGTTGTGGATTCCATGAGCTTATCCACCGGAATCGCACTTCTTGCCATCAAAGCAGCCGAAATGGTTAAAGACGGATATCCTGCTTCGGTAATTTATAACAGAGTTCTGGACCTTCGCAGTAAAGTAAGAGCAAGCTTTGTTGTGGATACACTTACTTATCTCGGAAGAGGCGGAAGATGTTCTGCGGCAACGGCCCTCATCGGTAATGCGTTAAAGCTTAAACCCAGGATTGAAGTCATCGAAGGTAAGATGGACGCAACGAGCAAATACCGTGGCAGCAGCGAGCGTGTTATAGGTCACTATGTTGACGATATCAAGGAGAAACTTAAAAAAGCCGATCATTCACGTGTATTCATTACACATACCGTTGTAGAGGGTGATGTGGTTGAAAAGGTTAAGTCCTTCCTTGAAGGATTGGAACTCTTTGATGAGATTCTTATAACGGACGCGGGCGGAGTTATCTCAAGCCATTGCGGACCGGGAACGCTTGGCGTACTTTATATTGAAGAATAAGAGGCAGTTGATGCCGCTAAAGGTCGGTGAATAACCGACCTTTTTTTGAACAGATCATCGGAGGAACTTATGCAGACCGAGAGTAAAGAAGACCTTACAGTAGGCGGTTATGTTTTTGCGACACATACGGATGCTGAGATAGCGCGTAACGAGATCAAACGCATTGCATATATCGAGCAAAAGATGGACATGACCAACATGAACGTCATAACGGGCATATACAAGAAGGCTCTTGAGAGCAGGACATTCCAGACTCCCATAGGCCTTGAGTTTATGCATTCTCTGTACGATTCCATCGTTAAATCGGGAATGAAGCGTGAAGACATTCAGCCGATTCCTTTGTATACGACGTTTAAGAGAATGGACTTTTCTTCCTCCCGTATCAGACAAGAGACCATCGATAAGGAGAGCGAGGAGTACAAACTTAGGGTCAAATATCGTAACAGCGTGCTTATAAGCGGTATTCTCGGCGCCCTTGTAATCATAATGCTTCTTGTAATGTTCAGAGGTACCACTCCGAACGCCATAAACTATAAGGCTGCCGTTACCAACGAGTACGCGGCATGGGCCCAGGAACTGAGTGAGAAGGAAGATGCTTTAAGGGAAAAAGAACACGATCTCGAAGAGCGTGAAGCTAAACTTTTGGGGTATTAATATCTGTTCACAAAATAAACACATATATGTTTTATTCTTTTAAATGAAGTTAAATACTCACAGCAAAGGAATGACATGGACAATATAAAGATCTTGGTAGTTGACGATGAAGAAAGGATGAGAAGGCTTGTAAAAGACTTTCTCGCAAAGAAAGGTTACGAAGTGATGGAAGCCTCAAACGGCAGAGAAGCCCTGGACCTTTTCTATAAAGACAATACCATAGATCTTTTAATTTTGGACGTAATGATGCCTGTCATGGACGGCTGGGCCACCCTTCGTGAGATACGAGAGACTTCCAAGATACCGATCATCATGCTTACCGCAAAAGCCGAAGAACACGACGAACTTCTGGGATTTGAGCTTGGAGTTGACGAGTACGTTACAAAGCCATTCAGCCCCAAAGTACTGGTTGCGCGGGTTGAAGCGTTGCTTAGACGCTTCGGAAGTGTGGGCGGTGAAAACGAAAAACTTTCATACGGCGGCATTGTGCTTGATAAAAACGCCCACAGTGTTTTCGTTGATTCTTCGGAGATCGAACTAAGTTACAAAGAGTTTGAACTTCTTGCCTATTTTATGGAGAACAAAGGACTCGCTCTTTCGAGAGACAAGATACTTGACAGTGTTTGGAATTACGATTATTTCGGAGATGCCAGAACGGTGGATACCCATGTAAAGAAGCTGAGGGCCAAACTCGGCGACAAGGGCGATCTCATCAAGACGATCTGGGGAATGGGCTATAAATTTGAGTAAGAATAAAAGATCAGACCCAACTAAATACAGACATTCCATAAGGAGACAGTTTACGGCGGCTTTTGTTACGGTCGTTGTACTAACTGTCACTTTGTGTATTGTGGCCAATTCCATTTTGCTTGAAAAAATCTACATGCGAAACAAAGAAAAGGCCTTAAGGAATGCTTACAGCGAGATTTATACCGCCGCTTACGCGGGAGACCTGAAGGAAGAAAACTTTACCGCTTCACTTCAAAGGTTTGCCATAAAGAACAACGTAAGCATAATGATAATCACTTCGCTGTACGAGCCTGTTACCGTATACGCCAACGAATCGGTGGAAGACCTTTTAATGGATATAAGGGGCAGTATAAGAGGCACCGATCCCTTTAAAGAGATCATAGAGCAATCCGACGATTACATCATTGCATTAAAGGATGTATCCCAGACAAAGACCGAATATATCGAAATGATCGGTAATCTCGAGGGAGTTTGCATGTTCCTTATGAGAACACCGGTTGAAAGTATCAAAGAGAGTACCGCCCTTGCAAACAGGGTACTTATATATGTTGGACTCATAAGTTTGCTTCTAAGCTTTGTGTTCATTTTTTTCTTTTCAAGAAGGATCACGAAACCGGTGCTGGAGCTTGCGGATCTTTCCAAGAGAATGACGGGACTTGACTTTGATGCCAGGTATGAAGGAAACACCGATTCGGAGATAGGACTTTTAGGTAACAACATGAACGTCCTGTCCGATACGATAAAAGACAATATCTCACGACTTAAATCTGCAAACATCGAGCTTAAGAACGATAACGAAAAGCGTGAACAGATCGATGAGATGCGAAAAGAGTTCATATCAAACGTATCCCACGAGTTTAAGACGCCCATCGCGCTCATCATGGGATATGCCGAAGGACTTAAAGAAGGCATAGACGACAAAAACGACAGAGATTATTACTGTGATGTTATCGCCGATGAAGCGGAGAATCTCAATCGAATGGTAAAGAAACTGTTAGATCTTAACAGAATCGAATTTGGAAGGGAGACCGTTTCCATGGACCGATTCGATGTGGTTTCTTTCTTACAAAATGCAGTATCGCCCTACAATGTGATCGCAGAGAAAAACGACATAAAACTGGGAGTGGCGACAGGGGCTCCGTTATACGTCTGGGCTGACGAGGTTCTTACCAAGGAAGCGCTGGACAATTACCTTACGAATGCCCTGGATCACGCCGAGAGCGAGGGGCAAAAAAGAATTGACGTTTACCTTGAAATGCAAGAAAATAAGGTAAAGGTTTGCGTTTATAATACAGGAAAACATATTCCCGAAGACTCACTTGAGAGGATCTGGGATAAGTTTTATAAAGTCGATAAAGCACGTACCCGTAAATACGGCGGGTCCGGCGTAGGACTATCGATAGTAAAAGCAGTTACTGACGCAATGGGACAGGAATGCGGTGTTTCAAATGTGGAAAACGGAGTGGTTTTCTGGTTTACCCTTGAGACGGCAAAGCCTGTATCGGAGGAGTAAGAATGGACGGAAACAATTTGGAGAACAATGTAAACGTTGAAGAAACGGTGCAGGAGACTGTGCCCGTAACATCGGAACCTGTCAACGAAGTTCCCGTTACGCCGGCAGAGCCCGTATATACGGCACCCGTTGAGCTTGTGCCCCCGGTACCTTCAAACGTTGTAAATGAAGACTATATAAAGAATTATGATAAGAGCTTAAAGAAGCGTACCCAGCTTGAAGTTAAGGTCGGAGCAGGCATCTTAAGCGTTGTCGGTGCGCTCTTTGTCATGGCGGCACTGTATTTTGGCTCGATGTATCTTGATAAGTATTGGATGGTCATCGCGATGTTCGCAACAGGCGGTCTTATCGTTTTGGTGTCCGAACTTCTTATTGAAAGAAGACTCAAGTTCTTCGGCAAGATCATAACCGGACTTGGATTCGGTGTTTTGTATTATGCCGGAATATTCGCATATATCTCAATCAAACTATACGACTTTTATATTACACTTGCGGTGCTGGGCGGTATCGCTTTGCTTAACTTCCTTATCGCAAGGCTTAGAAAATCGCCGTTTCTTGAGATCGTATGTTCACTCGGAAGCGTAGTTCCGCTCGTTGTTTACGATGGTAACATCACAAATTACACGTTCGCATATCTTATGGGATTTGTGCTCGCTGTGAACTTTGTGCTTTATATCATGCCTTACAGAAAGGGATTTTCGATATCGAAGATCATCCGTCTGTTCGTTTTGTTCGCGGCACTTGTATATGCAAATTACATGTACTACTGGCTCGTTGATTATATGTGGTTTGGTGGAGCTGTCGTACTTACAGTATTTGTAATGTTCACATGCTACCTCTTCAACACCAAAGATCTCTGTGTTGAGACGTTCACACTCATACTCATCGGACTTTCATCCACGATGATATGTGATATGATCGACTGGTACGTGCTTGCGGGCTTCGCGGCGGTTTGCGTGTTCATGTTCTTTTGTCTTATTGCAAAGAAGCAAAGATGGTCGCCTGTTTCGGTGCTGCTTCTTTTTGCCTTACTGTTTGTATATGTAACAAGCGGAGCGTCGCCGGAAGTAAGCGTTTATCTTAACGCCGACTTTGCCACACTTATCGTGCTTTCGGTTCTGGTGATTTCAAAGCTTTGTGCATTTTCAAAAGATTTCACCGCGACAGATGCGATCGTAACGTTCTTTGCATTGCTTGCGGGTGTGTTCTTCAAAGACAATTACCTGTCGTTCGTGATCATGTTCGTCGGCTTCCTCGGCGTTCTCATGTGCTCGAAACTTAAACTCTATCATGAGTTTTTGTATACGATAATGATGTCACTGTTCCTTTGGTATCACGGATTCGGTTACCTCACCGTGCCGATCGTAATGGCAACATGGTTTGTGCTCGTGGTGCTCTTTAACCTTATCCCCGCGATGAGAGTAAAGGGAATCCTTGTTTACAACATCTGCTTCCTTATAGCGACCACGTGCATGGTCTTATGGGTACCGATGCTCAAATACGGCGGACTCGAAGAGATAATCGTCGTTTCATCGGTGGCATTTATAAGCATTCTTACATGCCTTTGCGTATTCAGAAAGAAGTTCAAGCTCGATACGAAGGCTCGCTACATTATCATGGCGGCCGTGCTCACATACCTTGGCTTCTTTATGAAGATAGATCCTTTGTGGATCAGCATCTCACTCATGACAGTCGCATTTGTGACCATCGCCATCGGATGTATCGCAAACAGATTTGAGGCAAGAATATACGGACTTGTTCTTTCACTTGCTGTCTGCGTGAAGGTTGCATGGATCGATTACGCCGACGAGAGCAACTTCAAGAGAATGATCGTTTTCCTTGTTGTGGGCCTTATCGCCATCGCGATCTCATTTGTATATCTCATTCTTGAGAGAAGAGAACAGAAGCAGCTTAAGGCATTAAAGGAGAAAGAACGCATTGCCGCTATGGGAGTTGCAATGCCTCAGGCAGCCGCTGCAGGCGCCGGAGCTGTTCCGGTAAATCCTTATGTTACTGTTGCACAGAATGCGGGATCGGAAGCTGTTGCTGCCGCAGAGCCTGTTGTTGAGGCGGCTGCCGAACCTGTAGTTGAGACTGCTGCCGAAGCTGTTACAGAAACCGTAGGTGAAGAAGTTACCGCAGATTCTTCGGAATCTAATGAATCGTTACCCGAAATGGTGTATAATGAAGAATCGGTGGGTGAATCATCAAGTGAGAACGAACAACCTGCCGCTACAGAAACGGAAGAAAACAGATCCGAAGATTGGAACCAATAATATGCGAAAAAACGCAATATTGCTTTTAAGTTTAATATTGTCAGCGACGCTTCTTTTTGCAGGATGCGCTCAGTATCCCGATCTTACCGAAGAAGAAAACGAGATGGTAAGCGAATATGCCGTATCGCTTCTTCTTAAGTATGACAAGGACAATCATTCCCGACTTGTAGATACGAGCGAGTTTCTAAATAAGTACAATACGGCACTTCAGGAGCGTGAGTCGGCAAGACTTGCCTACGAAACCGCAAAACAGCTTGAGGAAGAAACAAGAAGAAAAGAAGCACAGGAACAGGAAGCAGCAAACGGTGGTTATACTTCACAATCCGTTTCGCCTTCTAATGACGGAACCGGCGGAGCAACCGTGATCGATTCGTCCGAATCTGTTATGTCGGTTGAACAGTTTCTTGATGCAGAGGATTTTTCCATTAAATATGCGGGATTAACCCTTACAGACAGTTATCCTGAAAACAGTACCGACTATTTCTTTGCAATGAACGCTCTTGAGAATAAGAAATTATTGGTTGTTTTCTTTGATGTCACCAATAACGGCGCAGCTCAGCAGTTTAATGTTTATGCCCGAAACGTGACATTTAAACTGAACATTAATAATCAGGGCTATAAATCCGTTTACAAGAATTTGCTTGAAGACAGTTTGGACGAGTATTTGGGAGATTTTAATTCCGGCGAGACAAAACGACTTGTTCTCATATATGAGGTTCCGGCAGATACTGTTGTGTCATCACTTTCCATGATGGTTTCATCCAACACAAAAGGTTCGGTTACAAGCAACCTTGAATAATTACTTAGATTATTCATTGTAAATGTATAAATACAAATGTAAAAATCATGATTACCGTGCGTGTTTCAGGACACGCACGGTTTTTAAATGAGAATTCACGGGCAGTCGTATATACGACTGAAAGCAAAAAGAAAAAGTTGTAAACACAATTCAGACAATTTGCTTTCGTTTGTGAAATTATTTAATCATTTTAAACACATGAAATATGCACAAAACCGCATAAAATCAACATTTCCTGTTAACGAAAAATTTTTTCAAAAAAATACAAAATTTGTGTTGACAACCCAAAATCGGGGTGCTATATTAAGTCTTGCTCCAAGAAATGGGGCGTGAACATTGATAACTAAACAGCATATGCAACCCTGAAAATCTTTGATACATTTTCGAACGAAGTTCGAAAAGAGCTGAGCTGCTTGCAGTCAGCTCGTGCAAACATTTTATGTTTGCACTAAAATTTTTTCAGAACTAAACCTTAAAGCAGTAATAAAGGATAGATTAGCCAATGTTAATCTTGTCCAAGGATAAATTCTTTTTTCGAGAGTTCGATCCTGGCTCAGGATGAACGCTG
>JAEEGG010012462.1_pt1 | contig 18331 bp, 21 predicted proteins | sample 9134161 | NCBI WGS metagenome assembly JAEEGG01 (sample SAMN16246543, study PRJNA631951) | gut metagenome | biome: gut microbiome; feature: rumen; material: CR-attached | host: Bos | place: Iran: Karaj | collected 2018-10 | reverse complement strand
TGGAAACGATAGTTCAGGAGGAACTTTCTGATCTGGCACTAAAGGGCTTGGAAGAGAAAGAACTGATACCACGTAAGTGGCAAACTATTGTGGATTTCCTTGATAAGATTCAGATTGTTTACGCATAATTTATGTACGAGCGCTTGGATTCAAAACGTTGTCGCGAAAGGACAATGCAGCTGTTGGAAGAGCAGTTATTCTGCGATATGTATGCGACGTTAAAAGAGATAACGACGGAATACAATGAGCCTAGTCCTGCTGAACTGTGGGATGAGGCAGCAACAAGATGGAAACCATTGTTGGCATCTAAGCGTCCTCAGACGTTTGTGGAGATATTGAAAGAGGAACTGACTGAGAAATACGGCGAGTGTTCATCATTTTTGATACTAATGATTCTGATGTATATGATGGTGGCTATGTTCCGTCCCACGAAAGAGAGTCCTTATCATGCGTATTGTACTGCATTGGCAGAAGCAACTCAGGGCCATCCCTTGCTGAAAAGACTATGGGAGGGTGTACGCCAGACGGAGGATGAAGAAGAAAAGGCTGGAAAGAAAATAGGCATCGTTACCTCTTTGCTAACAGAGATGAAAGCGTCAGGACAGGCCATCGACCTTGATACCATCGAGCATTGTATCCTGCGTTTCCCATCGTTCGATTTGCAGCAAAGAGCTTTAGAACAAGCCGACAATCTGTTGCGAGGTACTGCTTGGAGTCAACGCAGTGCTCAGGTTCAGGAAAAGATGTTTTCTATGGTGAAGGAACAGCAAGACAGACAGGAACAGAAGCAGGATAAACTTGCTGATGCTGTAGAGAAGGCGGCTAACAAGAAAACGAATGAGTTTACCGTCTATTCTCAGTCGGGCAGTACGACTAACTTGGGTTGTGACCAAAAGAACTCAGACTTTAAAACCTATCTCCCTGGTGCTGATGCATCTGAAGAGCAGTCGATGCTGGAAAGCAATAAAAAGGCAGATGAGGACGTTAAGATAATTAAGTAGAAGATGGAAGAAAAGAATAAAGATATAGAGCAAGAAGAGATCATGCGTCAGGCTTTCCCTAACGAAAAGGACTTCTCGTACTCCAACGTAAAAGACATGAAGCGATGGTATCTGTTTTATTATGAGCGGATTATAAAAGGCCAGCAAGTTGTTGGCCTTTTGGAGCTGGGTGTGGCAACCTATCAGTTGCAGGAAGTGGTGGAGCGCACGATTGCTGAGATTGAGAGCAGAAAGAACCATGAGGAGGCGCAAGATGGAAAATAACAAACAAGAGAATCCGCAGAAGCCAGTCGTGGTATATGGCGTTGTGAATATAGGCTGTGATCAAACGGGTGCCACATTCCAAACACTTGTTGAGGCTCCTAAAGGGAAGAAGACGGAGGAGGCAGAAGTTGAGGTGGTGTTTGTGCCTCGTCAGCTGCGATTTTTCGACATGGTGACGTTTGGCTCTGAGGAGAAACAGCCTAAGTTGATAGCGATGGTGAGGGAGGTGGCCACGCAGATAGACACGACTAGCGGGCGTGGATGGTTCGTCATCTATGCTGGTTATCGCTATTTCAAGCAGCAGCTGGCAGTGATGGGTGGCTATACTGATTTTTTTGCTGACATTGAGGCCCTAGCGCCTGACCTACTAACGATGGTTGACAAGGAGAAGGAGGGCGAGGCCAGATACCACAACTATACTGTACTGATGGGCAGGGAAGCCAAGCTGTGGTATATGAATAAGGGCAAGTTGCCGCCGCAGAATGAGATCACCGTCTGGAAAGAGCGCTTTAAGGGTGACAAGAACAGATATGCGACGAATGCCCAGATCATCATCGATGTCTATAAGCGGTTGAAGACAATATAGCTGTCAAACAAAAGATAGTTTTAAGCGAACAGATTCACATTCTGCTCGCTTTTTTGTGCCCAAAATTAAGCAATGTGTATAGTGCGTATAGTGAAAAAGGGCTGTACGTATAGTGGCGTATAGTGGCCCTTGATAACTCGAAAAAAAACATATTTTGCATTGATTTTTTGCTGAACTTTGCATCGTCGAAAGGACAAAACAACAAAAAATTAAGAATATGAAAACAAGAATTTTATACGTTGGAACGCTCATAGATTTGGCCATGTTATTTGAGCCGGATGAGGAGCAAGAGAGTGAAGAGGTTTTTCAGAGTATGTTGAACAATAATAATAAATAAGGTATGGCACAGAGAAAAGAAAAGAGTGTGGAAAAGGAGCAGCCCAAGAGGCTCGCTATTCTACTGAGAACAATGGTGAACGGCTACTCAGTAGAGTTGGAACGCGAGGGCTACATGTACTACGATGTGCAGAGTCTGCTGGAAGGTCTCTTCGTTCACATAGGCATGAATCGCTTGGAGGCTATGACCAAGGATGAAATCAAGACGATGGTCGAGGCAACTAAGGATGGAAGTCTGGTGAAACGTCTGCAGGCTGAGGTGAACGAGCTGAAGGAGACCATTGATGACCAGAAGAAACTGATTCGTGAACAGAAGAAGGAAATTAAGAGTCTGAAGAAGGAACTAAATATTGAGGAGTAATATTATGGCAAAAGAAATTAGGATTACGAGCGTTAGGAACGCTCATGGTGTGAAAGTGAAGCGCTGTTGCGCAAGTTGTCAACACAAGTGCATCGAGACGGACGGTACAAGGGTCTGCGCAATGATGATGATCAAGGTGGAACAACGGTTTAAGTGCAAGCAGTGGTTAATGAGCGACGGCTTGAAGAATGCCGGTAAAGGGGGAGGCGTGGTGCGCCTGAAAGGTACCACAGAAATCATTATTCAGTAACCGAGTCGAGGGTGTGAGCGGAGGAAACGTTATCCGGATGTAACCAAGAGCTCAAACTAAAAACTTCGCTTCCCTGACGCTCACAAATCGAATCGATTATGAAACAAGTTGAGTTTAAGAACGAGAACATTGTAATGAACGCCCTGAAGAAGGGATTGAAGGTAGAGGGTCGTCTCTGGCTGGAAGAGACTGTGGACGGCAAGTTTGTAATCAGGTTTCAGCAGTACAACCGCAAACCACAGCAGAGGCAGCGTAACTGGCTGATTCGCCGTCTGGAGCACGGTTGGGTGAAGGAGAGCGTGGAGCGTATCAAGGTGTATGAGAGCATTCCCAAGGAGATTGGTACACCTCGCATTCTGGCGGTTATCGACCGCGAGACGAAGGAGGCGAAGAATGCGGTGATGGAGCATGAGTTGGATATGTTGGAGTTTTGTTAACCTTTAAAGATCTATAGACATGGAAGCATTAGTGACTATTGTAGCGGTGGGCGCATACGCTGAGCGCCAGTATCAGAAGCAGGACGGCAGCTCTGAATACTTCAAGAGCCGTGGCGTGACGATGAAGCGTGGTGGTGACATCATCTATGGTGAGATGACTGGCGAACTGGCCTCGAAGAATCGTGAAACGCAGTACTATCAGAACCAGCCTTACGTGGTGAAGGGCTTCTGGAAGCATCGCCCTTGGCAGGACAAGAACGGCGAGGAACGCCATGAGAACGCCTTCTATATTACTGACCTTCAAACGCTGTAAGCTATGGGATTCAGTTATCAGAAGAATTTCTTTAATCCTACGTTGCCCGTTGACGAAGCGCAATTCTTTGCGCTCGTCAGGGCCACGCAGTGGAACGAGACGATTGACAAGTTTCGTGAAACGGGCGATCAGAAGTTGAAACGTGGACTGCCTGCGTTTATCTTCCAGGCCATGTTTGACGAGACGCAATCGAAGAAAGGCAAAGTTGGCCGCTGGCGCAAACAAGCGGCTACAAGGCTGACGGGTCTCGTTGTGATGGATATTGACCACGTGGAAGACCCTAAGGCGCTGTTCGAAGGATGGGGTCTTTCTAATTCTAAGGAACCAAGGAATCAAGGAAAAATTCCTAAATTCCCAGATTCCTTAGACAAAAAATCATCATTAGAGAGGATATTGCTGGTATACATTACTCCCTCTGGAAAAGGTTTGAAGGTGGTCTTCAAAGCAGATTCCAATGTAGGCAATCTAATCGACAATCAGCACGCTATGGCCGAGGTGTTGGGCGTGGAGGTTGACGAAAGCTGCAAGGACGCAAGCCGCATGAGCTTCATCTGCAAGGAATCGGATATTATGTACATTGACAAGGAACTATTTACTTATGAGAACAAGGAATTTGCTGAGAAATACGATGCTGAGTATAGGGCTGGTCATTCTGGTGCTGCTGCGCCTGTTGCTGTGGCCAACACGAGTAATAAACAAAAGTCTGTCGAAGATGGGCAGGTGGCTGCTGAGTCAGTACCGCTAAAGTGGCGTGGCTATGATGTACAGTCTATTATTGATGCTCGCTATGGCGAAAAACTGCCCTGCGCAGCCGACTCGAACCGCCATAACGAGAGCCTCAAACTGGCAACCGACCTGCTGCTTATGCTCGACGGTGACAAAGCCGCTGTCCAGCGCATCGTTGAGTCGCAGCCGTGGGTTAAGGAGATCATCGACGAGAGGGATGAAAACGTGGGGCAGACGGTTTCCTCAGCCGCTGAGTGCGTGGCGCAGAAGGAAAAGAAGTATGCCAGCAGTCTGCCTTCAAAGGCGATGCAAGAAGCAATCCAAAAGGCCACGGGTAAGACGTTTCTGGAAATCACGAAAGCGCAAACGCAGACGGCGGTGACGCTGAAAGATGACGATATGGCGCAGTGGCTGTGGGATTGGGGCGCACAGATTGAGGCGCTGAGTGAGGAGTTCCCATTGTTGAAGGACATCTGCAAGGGTTTGAAGAAGAATCAGTATCCAGCAGCTATGTTTGTGGGTGGCGGTCTGCTGATGACCTTGATGACAAGGTGTACTTACAGGTTCTACCATCGACCAGAGGAACTGCGTCGTTTGAACAATTCGACGCTGATTATTGGCGACCCTGCCAGCGGTAAGTCTTTCGCTACGCGATTGTTCAAACTGCTGGCTGCTCCTATCGTCGCTGCCGACAAGGTGGGCAAGGATGCCATCAATGCCTATCGCGAACTGATGAAGACGAAGGGCGCGAACAAGGAGAAGCCCAAGAAGCCCAAAGTGGTTGTCCGCGTGCATCCTGCTCGAACCTCGAATGCTCAGTTCATTCAGGACATGGTGAATGCCGTTGAGGTGGTGGATGGCGAAGAAATGCAGTTGCACATGCTGACGTTCGACACAGAGTTGGACAACACTGTCACCGTCCAGAAAGGCGGCTCGTGGATTGACAAGTTCTCGATGGAGCTGAAAGCGTTCCATAATGAAGAGGACGGTCAGGCGTACTCGAACGTGGACTCTATCCTTCAGGACTTCATTGTCACCTGGAACTTCATTTATACGGGCACGCCCATCGCCCTGAAAAAGAAGGTAAATGAGCAGAATTTTGGAAGTGGTCTTGCTACCCGTTTGACCTGCATTCCTTTGCCTGCTACCAACTTTGAGATGATGGATCGTGAGAGTCATGTCGATTTCGAGAGCGATGCCCGTTTGAAGGCGTGGGCTGAAAAACTGGATAGGATGAAGGGTGAGTTGACGGTTCAGAAGATAGTCGATGAACTCTACGACTGGACGGCTCGCCGCATGATGGATGCTGCTGAGAATGACTCGAAAGCTGACGAAATGTTGTTGAAACGCTGTGCTTATCATGGGTTGAATTTCTCAGCACCGTTTATCGTGATGCGCCACTGGGACAAGATGAAGCAGGACGGCGACTACTGGTGCGGCGAGTTTGAGACGGACGAGGTGGATTGGCAATTGGCAGAACTGATCACTAACATTCAGTTTGCCTGTCAGCGCCACTACTTTGGCGCAATGGCCGAGGCCTACTTTGACAATAAGTTGAAGGATGCCAGCGTGAATGTGCAGCGCAAGCAGAAGACCTTCGAAGCCTTTGCACGACTGCCAGAGACGTTCACTATCGACGATGTGATGCGCTGCTTTGGGCTGAAGAACAACACGTCGGCTCGCGCCCGGGTGTTCCGCCTGATGAAAGACCGCCTGGCTGAAAAGGTGGAAGAGTTCGTGGAGAACGGCACCACCAAAGCCAGGTATAAGAAGACTGGCACTGTGATGCTCTGACGACGCTGTGACGCAGTTACGCAGTTACACAGTTGCATTTCGATAATTGAGAATTGACAATTGAGATTTGAGATTATGACAGAAGTAAGTATTAACAAGCAGGCACGACTCTCCCAGCACTTTACGCTGGGGGAGCTCTGCAAGACCAGTGCGAAAACACAGGATGGCAACATCCCTTCGCACGTACATATTGAGAATTTGAAGCGCCTCTGCGGCTGGCTGGAGATGCTTCGCAGTGAGTGGAACCGTCGCTATGGCGAGGGCGATGACCCCATCATCATCAACAGTGGCTATCGAAGTGAGGCAGTTAACAAGGCCATAGGCGGTGCCAAAGGCTCAAACCACATGACAGGCTGCGCCGCAGACATCCGCGTCGCAGGCATGGAACAACTGGTGCGCTACGCCACCATCCTGCTGGACATCAGCGATGAGTCCTGTGAGGACTTCGATGAACTCCTATTAGAGCGTTCGCCTCGTGGCACCTACTGGCTACACTTCGCTGTCAGGCCATCAGGCAATCGCAGGAAAGTAAGGCTGATTCAGACGTAAGAATCACTCTCAACATCATTTGCCGCCGATGTACCCCAAAAGGTATGTCGGCGGCGGTTTTATGTCATGGGGCCTGTTTTTACTATTTTGCGACTATCCGTCTACTTCTCTAAGTAGAATCACCAGCAACCTTAAATTAATTAGGTGATTTGTTTCTGCAAAGTTACTACTTTTTTTCTGACTACCAAACTTTGAACGCTTTAAATGCGCATATGTACACAAAAAGGTACATAATTATTTGGATGTTTGAAATAAATTTCGTATCTTTGCAGCCAAAGAACAAAAGTTATTGAATTATGACAGCACTTACATTTAGCGATTTCAGAAAGAACATGGCCAGTTCGTTTGACCTAGTAGACGCTGGCGAACATGTATTCATCAACAGGGGTAGCAAGAAAATGTATGCTATCGTGGCTGTGGATGATGACGACCTGACTATTACTCCCGCTATGGCTGCAAAGATTGAGAAAGCCAGAAAGGAGTATAAGGAAGGAAAGGGTGTATCTCTGAAGACTCACGAAGATATTGATAAGTATTTCGAATCACTGTAAGAATTATTTACGATATTTATGACGAAACGTTGGTCGTGTTAGTCATCGAAACAGAAGGACATTACAACGACAAGTAAAGTAGCATTTTATAAGCAGCTCTTTCTAAAATGTAGAGCTGCTTAATTTATAGAAACGATTCCACTATTTCAGCTTTTTCAGTAGTTTCTCTACAGACTCTATGATGTCTTGATGCTGTAATTTAGCGTAATGCTGTGTAATCTTGATATCCTTATGTCCCAGCATCTTCTGCGTCTTCTCCATCGATATATCATAATGTATCATTAGAGTTGCAAAAGTATGTCTGGCAATATGACAAGTGATATTCTTACTAATCTTCAAGTCAGCCTGAATGACATGAAGGTAGTCGTTAAGTTTCTGATTGCTAATTTTAGGTAGTTTATAATCATATTTCTTCAAAATCTTCATTGCTGGAGGAAGGATTGGGGTGAAATAATTTGAGCCAGTCTTCAATCGAGAATAGTCTATAAAGAAGATTTTCTTGTATTCAAAAGCCATTTTCTTGAAGTTAAATTGTTCCATGTCACAATAAGAGAGACCTGTGTATGCCATAAAGATGAACAAATCGCGGACTCGTTCTAGGCGTCCAATGTATTTTGTATCTCGAATCTTGATTAGTTCGTCTTCAGAAAGAGGAATACGATCTTTGACTGTACCACGTTTGATTTTTACAAAGTTGTAAGGATTTGAAGGAATCATCTCTTGCTGATACAAGATACGAACGTACTTGGCAATCTTCTTGTGATAGTCGTGAATTGTTTCATCTGACTTATTGTTCTGTTTGTGAAGCCAAGCATCATATGCTCTGATCTTTTTGGGCGTAAGATCTGCAAAGGTGTTGAGAATGCCAGAAGCTTCAACTGAGTTGAAAGCGATATTGATATCCTTTATTGAGTTTTTTGCGAGATTCTCGTATTCGAGATAGTCGCGACAAAAATCCAAAAAGTACTGACGCTGATCGAAACCATTAAAAAAGAATCGTGGGTCGTCTGACATTTCTGGATGAGTACCAATGTAGATGTGACGATTAAAATTCTTGATGGTCATATCCTCGCCAAGAATATTCATTGACTTAATTACTTGTTCGCATTGGTGTACTTTTTTGATAATTGTTTGTTGCTGTGCAACAATCTCCCAAGTTTCTGGGCTTGCAGTGCCGACAGTGATAAACTTGATTTCACCATTTCCGAGATAAATACGAATCTCAATTGTACCTACGCCCGTTTGGGCAGACCGCTTTTTGCGGTCAAAAATGAGTTTTACGTTTCTCATCTTGTTAATTTTTTAGTTTGACATTTAAATTAATTTAACGCACGATTTTGGCGTTTTCATGACAAAACTAAGAAATAACAATTGAAATCCATCCGATTTTATCTGTTTCGTGCCGCATATTATTTATGTGGTATCAAAAAATGTAAAGAAAAAATTATATGAGTATCAAAAATGGTATCAAAAAGTGCCTTTTCCCCCATTTTTTGCAATTTGAGGTTCTAACTAAGAAACAATAAATACAGGCTTAATATTAGTTGCCTTTATTGCCTAAGAATTAGTAAGTTAGTTAGTAATTTTGAATAATAAAAAACACCCAGATAAACTTTCTAAATTTATCTGGGTGTCGAACCCTAGTACACCCGCAGGGACATGAGCCTATACTGATTATCACCGATTTAGGTGACATTTTTGATACATTTTGGAGCATGTATCAAGGTTTTTTCGGCTCCCTGATTCGGGGTTCTTTTATCGTTAGAAGTGATCTGATTGTCTCACAAGTGAGATGACCCTCATTCATTCTTAACCGTAATTGGCATCTCTTTGCCAATGTCCCTTCCTAAATAACTTCTTAACTAGTTAGATAGTTAGTTAGACGGTGCAAAATTACGCATTTTTTTTGATACATGCAAACTTTGAACCCTTTTTTTTCACTATGTATCAAAAAAATTTTTTAGAGGCCGATTGTCGCATAACAAAATTATTACAGCAATATTTACTAGGGTTCAGACATCTTTTGGGTGTCCGAACCCATATACCCTATGACGTGGTAACACCACTATTCCCATCTTAAAATTTGTTTATAAATGCTTAAAAACGGTAGTTAAATAGTTAAAGGGTTAATTAGTTAGATACTTTTTTTCCTAACTTTCAAAATCAGTGAAAGTTTTGATTATATTTTTGCAGCATGGTTCGCACCGAGCCTGTCATGTGGCCACGTGACTATTATGAATTTTAAAAGAACTATGCGTATGAAGAATCGTTCATTTTGTGGTAAGTATAGGGTTGGGATAAGTGCTACTCCCCTATGTCATTTAGCTCAGTATTCACTTACATCTAATAATTAATAATATGATATTGGTATCGAGCAACCCCATTGAGACTGTAAAGTCTATGAGACCTGGCGATAAGGCTATCGTCGAATTTAAGGACTTCGTAAAGTTCAGGTCGTTTACTGTGCAACTGTCGGACTATAATTCCATCTACGGACATGCCCGAGGAATCTTTGTTCACGCAGCATCTAAGAAGAGACGGCTGCAGTATTATCTCGTGGCAACTACTGCTGCAGAAAGAGAGGCAGAGCTGGTTGATTTCGACAAGAAAGGTGAATGGAAAAAACAAATACCTGATGAATGGTGGAAGACATAGGGAAAATCATCATATCCAATGGTGAGGATGTATTGACGCCTGAGAAAGCCGGCGCAGTCTTCGGCATCTCCAAATGGGCCATATACAAGAGAGTGAAGGAAGGGAGTATTCCAAGCCATCGCATAGGAAAGAAGTTGTTCTTCTTCAAGAGCGAGCTTATTGCTTTAGTATTGAATAGTGAACCCTAAATACTGGAAAAGTCCCTGCTTCTGTTCTCTGTGAAGAAAGCGGGTGCAGGGCATTTTTACTCTCAGCTATGCCAGACAAGTGCCGAACATGTGAGAACAGCAGAGCGTGTATCAATGGACGCTTCTGCCTGAAGTATAACAAGTATGTTGAATATTCAAAAACCCCTATTTGTAATGAAGATAAAGATACAGAAAACGGATGAGTCCATCAACTATCAGGAGATGTGGCCCGATAAAGAGACCAGCGAAGTGCTGAAACAAGATTTGGCAAAGGTCAACCCAGACTTCTTTGACCTTGCCGAGAAATTTTTCGATTGTTTCCCTGCAGTCAGGGAGATAGTGTTTAATACAGAACTAACCGACAATGAATAAATTTGATCCGATGAGACCGCTGGTGAGTTATGCGGACATCATAGAAGAAGTATTTGGCATCGAGGGTGTCATGGCCCTGGCATGGTATTCACTTTTACCTTTTCGCTTCAGGTGCGACCGTATGGGTCTTAAGGTGCCAATGTTGATAATCGAAGGCCTTGCTGCAACAGGAAAGACGGAACTGGCACAGTCCATAGTTGCGATTGACGTGCCTGAAGGTATAAGGCCAGGTGCCTGCATCAGGAACTTCCCCAGCACTCCCCCTGAGATTATAGAACAGCTGATGAAAAGCAAGGCAGACCTTGTCGTTCTGGAGGAACTGAAAGGTGGCATTCCCAACAAGAGCATAATGTCTATCCTGTTGCGCGACTCTAAATCTCCGATGCTGATGATGACTTCTAAGGAATACAACGAGAATAGCATCATAGGTGATGAATGTATCTTTATAAGAACGGTAGCGAAGGATTATACAATACAGGAGCGCAGCCTATTGGATAACCTTCGCAGGGAGATGAAAATGGCATGGAACATCAAGCCATATCTATACCGTCAAAATGACTTTTCTACAGATGACTGGATAAGGTCATGGAGGCGTTGGATGATTGATAAGTTAAGGAATGATGGCTACATTATCAATTCTGTACGTAGCTTAACGCTAATCGATTATTATGCGCTGATTCTCGGTAGATGGCAAGGAATGGTTTACTCTGACAAGGAGAGGCAGCATCGTCTTGCCTACTATTCGTACAAGTGCCTTACTTACAGGATTCCAAAGGAAGGTGAAGCACAAAAAACATTCTTGGAACGTAAGTCTGCTGCAGACGGTTCCATAATAGTTACCTGGCACCTGCCTGATGGGCAGAAACAGCGTATCGTGTTTAATGACGTAATCCTGTTCAGGAGCTTTGTTCACATGATACGCGAGATGAATGAGAACAACACAAGAAAGGAATATGTATTCGTGTAGGATAAGCAATCTGGCAGTCTTTTCAGGATTAACCATCGACACGTACATTTGTGGCGTAAATACGCAAAGCTATGATTAAAGAAGAATGCATTGACAAAATCAACAGTCAGTCGATTGTAGACGTAGTATCTGATTATGTAGACCTGAAGAAGTCTGGTGTCAACTACAAAGGCCTCTGCCCATTCCATTCAGACAAGAGCCCTTCTTTCTATGTGAGTCCGACCAAGAACATCTGCAAGTGTTTCTCTTGCGGTGAAGGTGGTGGCCCCATCCAGTTCGTGATGAAGCATGAATGCGTCAGCTTCCATGAGGCTGCTGTCATGCTTGGAAAGAAGTTCAATATCGAGATTGAAGAGGACAAAAGGGAACTGACGCCAAAGGAGGTCGAGGAACAGCGGAACAAGGAGTCGATGCAGGTCATCTACAACCACGTGCAGAAGTTCTTCAGAGAATGGTTTCACAAGGACACGCCCGAGGCAAAGGCTGCACGTGATTACGCCATAAACCGATGGGGCCAGGAAAAGGTTGAGGAATGGGAAATTGGTTACGCTCCGTCAGGCAGCAAGTTATTCTTCGACTATATCAAGAAGAAAGGTCTGAGCTGGGAACTGTGTAAGGCTGCAGGACTGATTGCTGAAGACGAGGAACGACACCAGGAATATGCTTTCTTCCGCGACCGTGTGATGATTCCCGTACGCGACCGCTGGGGAAACATCATCAACTACACGGCGAGGACTTTATCAGAGGATAAAGACAAGGCAAAGTACCTGAACGGTAAGGACAGTCTGCTGTTCCATAAGTCAAACGTGCTTTTCGGCTTGAACACGGCCATGACAACAGGTGCCAGGGAAGAGCGGTTCTATATCGTTGAAGGTGGTCCGGACGTGATAAAAATGCAGTCTATCGGCGTGCTGAATACGGTAGCGCCTCTGGGAACTGCATTGACCAAGGATCATCTGAAACTACTGAAAAGGTTCAACCCGAAGCTGTGTTTTATTCCTGATGCCGACAAAGCAGGTATTGAAGCGGTGCTGAAGAACGGACGGACGGCCATGGAAGAAGGATTCCGCGTGACTGTCAAGGAGATTCCGCCGGAGATAAAGAAGGACGATAATGGCGTCATCATTAACAAGAAGAAACAGGATGCAGACAGCTTTTTCAAGAAGGAGGAAGATGTCCGCAACCTGGAGGAGCAGGACTTCGTTCTTTGGTATGCTGGCATCCGCATTGAACAGGTCAAGGCTTCGGATGCTGAGACGTCTATGGGCGAAGCGGTAAAGGACATCTGTGACGTCCTGATTCTGGAGAGGAACGACTATACCCAGAAGGTCTTGTTCGACGCGCTGGTTCGGCAGCACAGCGGCCACAAGGGCATGTGGAAGAATGCGGTCAACGAGGCAAAGGCGAGACGGCTTGAAGAAAGGGCAAAAGAGACTGAGAAGAAGTCCGGCATTGACCTCCTGAAGTACGGATTCTATGAGCAGCATAACTGTTACTGGAGCCGAGACGATGAAGGCAGTGAAAAGCAATGGTCGAACTTCAAACTGAAACCGCTATACCACATTCTCGATGTGGTGGACTCGCGGCGACTGTACGAGATTACCAACGTCGATGAAAGAACCAGGATCCTTGAACTGACTCCTGAAGAGTTGGTATCTCTCCCTAAATTTCAGGTAAAGGTAGAGAGCATCGGCAACTTCCTCTGGAAGTGCGGAATGCCAGAATTAATGAAACTGAAGACTTTCTTATACGATATGGAAGAGACGGCTTTGAGAGTAAGACAGTACGGTTGGCAACGGGCAGGCTTCTGGGCCTTTGGCAACGGCTGTATATACGAAAACGAGTGGTACCCAGCCGACAACATGGGTATCGTGCATTTACACGATGTAGAGAAGAAGATGGATAACTACTATCTTCAGGGCGCATCACAGATTTACTCAGAAGATACGAGTTATTTCACTTTTGAACGACAGTTCATATTTCCCTCGTCACACTCCAGTATGCCTTTCCCTGAGGTGGCCACGCTCATGGCAGAGGTGTTCGGGGACAACGCGAAGGTTGGCATCTGCTATCTGCTGGCTTCGCTTCATAGGGACCTTATCACGTCATATACGGTGAACTTCCCTATCCTGAACTTGTTCGGTCCCAAGGGAAGCGGTAAGACGGAGTTAGGCATTACGCTCATGCGGTTCCTGACTATCGGCGATAAACCGCTGAACTTGCGTAATACAACCGGCCCTGGACTGTCGCAGGTGCTGTCATTGGCCGCTAACTCCCTGGTACTGCTCGACGAGTATAAGAACTCGCTGGATATGCGTATCGTGGAGATTATAAAGGGTGCATACGACGGCGTAGGACGCTCGCGTATGGATATGGACCGAGGGAAGCAGATTGAGCGTACACCAGTGGATTGTGGCGTCATTGTGTGCGGCCAGGAAATGCCGACACTGGATATCGCCATGTTCACCAGAATGATTTACCTTCCCACGTCCATCACAGTGCACGACCGAGAGGCTAAGGATAAGTTCAACCATCTTTCGGACATCCGTAAGCTGGGTTTCCAGCACCTGACAATGCAGATTCTGTCACACCGTGCGAACTTCGTGAGCTCGTTCTATGACGTGTATAACGACGTGTCTGATGAGGTGTGCGACGAGATTGAGAATGAAGAGGTGGAGGATCGTTTGTGGCGCAACTGGGCGGTGCTCCTGACGTCCTATAAGATTCTTCGTGCTCCTCTTGAACTTCCCTTCGAATACGAGGAAATCAAGCGACTGTGCATCGAGGGCATTAAGCGCCAGAACAGAGAGGTAACGTCGAATAACGAGCTTGGCAACCTGTGGGGTACCATGAATACGCTCTTCGACCAGGGTAAGATCTTTGCCGATTGCGACTTCAAGATAAAGTATGTGCGTAAGATAAAGACGAGCATAGGACTGCGTGAGTTCAAGGAACTGCATCCTGTACTCCTGCTCCGTATGACTAACTTCGAGTCGCAATACAAGCAGCTGGCGCAGCGCGAGGGTGAGAAGAAGATTATCATGGATAAGGACTCTATCCGCTACTACCTGACTACTTGCAACGCCTATATGGGCGAGAAGAAGTCAGAGCGGTACACAGTCATGCGCGACGGTGTTCCTGTCACAACACCAGTGCCTGCCATGGACTCGATGGGCCGACCCATGCTCGATGGATTGAACAACCAGGTGATGAAACATGTGCCTGTCTATAAGGACGGACGTTTCCTCTGCTTTGACTATAAGATGCTACACGACCGCTTCGGTCTTCGTCTGGAGACATTCACGGCTAATGGCGACGAGAATGATGAAGACGCCGAACCGGAGTATACAGAAGGAGATTTATTTTGACCTCATTCATAATTTAATCGTAGTAATTATTTTCTGCTGAGACCCAGCCGCTGTGAAGCGTTTGGGCCTCTTTATAAATAGAGAACATGAAGTCCTTTTCCTGCATTATCAATGTATGGCTTTGTTTCAGGATACTCATTTTCTAAGGCAGCTAGCTGTTGCGCAAGTGGTATGTTGCTTACGTCTGCATCAATATTTCTCAGGGTGTGCGAGTTCAGATTCATGTAGCATAACATGAGAAACAGAAACAAAGGCCGCTTGGGACCGTCCATGATTTCTCGAAAACCAAGGAAAGTCTTAAAAACGTAGTTCCCTTTGTCGGAACAATAACCCACAAAAAGCGACGCCCTAGTTATAGCAAGCCCTGCAACATCGCTTTTGTCTTCACAGTATTCTATAAAATCTGTCAAGTCAGGACGGTTAAGGCGCTGGTAGAATCCCTGTTCACTTGGATGGAAGGCTATCATATCAACCATCACGTCAGGGTTTTTGTCTGGTTCCTTTCCATCGTATGGACAGTGGCGTTCACGCATACGACGGAGGGCATGGGAGTATAACTTAACGTAATATGGAGGTCCAAACCGCAAGCCTCGGAGATAATAGACGTCCTTCTTGCCGTTTTCCAATTCTACAATGCAGTGCTGACGATGCGCCCAGGAGAATTTCTTCTGGGGATTGCAGGAAATGGTAAGATGCCACTTGTTACCATTCTTACTCCTGAAGTACTCGCTAAGAATCTTGCCTTCTTTGACACCGGTCTTCTTCATCTTATCCAGCTCCTTTAGGGCAATCTTCTTAGCCTTGCGCTCAACGCTCTGGTAGTCATCAAGCAGTTCGCGCAGAATGTCATCTTCTGTAGAGGACGAAATAATCATATAGCCGTTGTTTAATGGTGCAAATTTAGTGTTTATTTCTGAAACAACGACTCTTATTTCACAATTCTTATGAATTATGATGGCTCTTATACGCGCACGCATGAGCGAATATGCGCCCGACTATGCCCAAGGGTGCCCAAAATTTTGCAATAGGCTGTAAATCAGACGTTTGCATTTTGCCCGAATTGCACTCCTATTGCCCGAAGCGAGCCCGATTTTGCCCGAACTTTGCCCGTAATAATATAGTTTGCCCGAAATATAATATAAATGCCCGTATTATAAGAAATTCGGGCAAAATGAGACTCGAATACAAGTTGCTGAAAAACAGTCACTTATATTCTTGCTTCGATTTCGGGCAACTGTGGGCGCTTTTTGAAGCCTCGTACACATACGGGGCCGGCTCCCTTCTAGGCGCTCTCTGCTGTGAGCATCTGACATTGTTTGATAGCTGCAGTGGTAATCATGGTCAGTGGTTGCAACATCGTTCAAAGAGCCAGTTGCCTGTCATCTGTAGCACGGTTATTCATAGGTTGCTCAGGCGACTTCTCGGAAAGCACTTGCCTTGTTATGTAGCTCTGGCTATGGTCACTGAAGACACAAAAACATGGGTACGTTTGGCCTCGCTGTCATCATCAATCGGCATCAAAGGTTTTGCTTATCTGCATCGGATAGTCAGTACCAGTACAGGGGAATCAAATCCTGTATGGTATATCCTCACATCAGCATATTGTGGCAGCAGTATTCATTCGTACTGTCGCACTTCTCTCCCCCACAGATTATTCTATCATCATTGTAGCAGCTGTCATTGTTGATGGCTGGTTCATATCCTGGTCATCCGTAGTGTTGGTACCAGACATCTCGTTTTCCTTCGATGGCTTTCCTATTCTCCATTCCTCATGTCGAGCCATTCCAATGTGTCTGCATAACGAATTTACCCGTTTAACGTGCCGCCCTCTTGTTCGTGTTCAAGGCTTTTCCCGCTGCAAATTTAATGCTCGCCGTGCACTGCAAGTACTGGTCACAAGTTCCCGATGGCCGTAGAAATTTTACGGCAACCTTCCTGATTTCGTTGAAATAAGGTATTCCATAAAATTTCCTTGCCATTCCTTGCATTAAGAGCACTTCCCTCGCCAAATTCTCAAGGCATCGTAAAAAGCCCTATACACAGAGGGCCGTCACTAGAAGTTAAACAATTAAATTCATAAAGTTATGCAGAACAATAAGTCATTGGAATTTCAGGCCCTCGCCAAAAAGGAGGAGAATCACTTGGGTAAGCTCATCTTTCAGAAGATGTCAGTTGAGGATTATATGAATGATGAACAGGATAATCACCCCGCCGTGTACGTAGGTACATACGCTAAGTACAATGATGGTGATTTGTTCGGTATGTGGGTTGATTTGGTAAAGTGCGGTGATTACGATACATTCATGGAGGTTTGCCACAATCTACATGCTGATGAAGAGGATCCTGAATTAATGTATCAGGATTATGAATGTTTCCCCAGTGCTTGGTACTCAGAAAGCGGTATCGATGAAGATACATTTGATAAAATCATTGAGTTTGCCGATTTGGATGATGATGACAGGGATGCCTTCGAAGCTTTCTCAGATGCTTTCGGCAATGATTGCATTGCCAGCTTCCGTGAGCGCTACATGGGCCAGTGGGATTCCGAAAAGGATTTCGCTGAGCACATCGTGGATGAGTGCTACAATCTGGATGACATGATGGGCAGTCTGGCTTCATACTTTGATTACGAGGCCTTCGCCCGTGATCTATTCATCGATGATTACTATTTCACTGATGGCTATGTGTTCAGAAGATGATGCTCCTACACAGCACAGAGCGGCTTCCGAAAGGGAGCCGTTTTCTGTCTTAGGTCATCAGCGAAGTATGTGCTACTTTTGCTGATGGAATTCAGGGAAACCAAGGTTCCAAAAAGCGAACAGTCAGTTATGAAATAAGAAATTCTATTTAAGTTGTAATATAATTCATTGATATTTATTACCTTTGCACTAATTTTATAAAGTAAAACTAAAATGAGTGAAATTTGCGTCTACCTAAAAATGCCTTCCTACCTCCGCCAGTGGTTCATTCATCGCCACGGCGGTAGCAACCCAGTGAACCTTATTCGTGGCTCCATCGAGAGCAAGTTACTGCAGCGTGCTACTACGCCACAACCTCCAGGTGTGTTGCCGGCACGACAGCAGGAAGATGAGGTGGCTATATGCCTACCTTCCTCAAAGAACCACGACCCTCGAACCTATAACTATCTCTCGCCAACGGCTAGAAACGCATTCTTGGCCCGCATTAAGGACGACTTCGACCTGGATGTCTGGGATTACCTGCATGACTTCGGTAAGATTGGCACTCAGCAGAAAGACCTCATCTACCTCTTCATGGAACAACGGGGTATCAAGGAGGATGGTTCATGTTGGGATTCCATCGCCAAGATCTACCAGAGACAACGCAACGTATATCTGCAAAAAATTCGTAGAAAAAGTTGCACGACTTCAGCGCGTTTTTCGCCAAAAAGTTGAAATGTGTGTTTTGTTTGATTTGTTTGTTTTGAACGACGAAATATGAACCAGTGCTTATCACTCCCAGGAATACAGAAAGTATGGTATATCCTCCGCAACTATCTCCCAGACGATGTGGTTTACCGCTCAGTGGCCGGAATACCGGTCTCACTACAGCAGCAACCCATCAGCATCCCCATGAAGGGTGAAGCAGTCTGTGA
>JAEEGG010012459.1_pt1 | contig 18332 bp, 13 predicted proteins | sample 9134161 | NCBI WGS metagenome assembly JAEEGG01 (sample SAMN16246543, study PRJNA631951) | gut metagenome | biome: gut microbiome; feature: rumen; material: CR-attached | host: Bos | place: Iran: Karaj | collected 2018-10 | reverse complement strand
CGGCGGCAGCAGCTGGAGCTACGCCATGCGCCTGTGCATAGAGCGCCCGGCCGTGCCGCTGCACCACCCCGTGCGCCACTGGCTGCAGCAGCTGCCTGCCTGGGACGGCCGCGACCGCCTAGGCGCCCTAGCCGCACGCGTGCCCACTGACTATGCCGACTGGCCACGCTACTTCCACCGCTGGCTGCTAGCACTCACCGCACAGGCGCTGGGCATGGGCCACGGCTACGGCAACTCGGTGGTGCCCATGCTCATAGGGGCGCAGGGCACGCATAAGACTACCTTCTGCCGCATGCTGCTGCCCAAGGAGCTGCGCCACTACTTCATGGACGACATCAAGATGGACTCGGCCGAGCAGGTGGAGCGCGTGCTCTGCCGCATGCTCCTGGTGAACATCGACGAGTATAACGCGAAGACGCCGCGCGAGCAGGCGAAGATCAAGCGCCTGCTCACCGAGCACGACGTGCAGATGCGGCGCCCGCGCAGTGCCGCCTATACGCTGACGCCGCGCCTCTGCTCGTTCATTGCCACCACCAACGACCCCACGCCGCTGCCCAGCGGCGACGGCACGCGGCGCTACCTCTGCGTAAGCGTGAGCGGACAGATAGACACCACCGACGGCCTTGACCACTGCCAGCTGTACGCGCAGCTGCTGCACGAGTTGCGCAAGGACGGCGCCCTCTGGTGGTTCACTGCCGCCGACGAGGCCGCCATACAGCAGCACAACCAGCAGTATGTGCAGCTGTCGGCCGCGGAGCAGGTGCTGCCGCAGCTGCTCATGCCGTCGACGGAGCGCCGCCGCGAACACCTGATGACGGTGGGCGACGTGCAGCGCCTCATGGCCACGCGCCTGCGCCCTGCCGACATTCCGCCACTGCGCGCCATAGCCACGGCCATGAAGGCGCTGGGGTGGCCGCAGGGGGCCATACACGGCACACGCGGCTACTACCTCGTGCCAAGGCAACAAGAGACCTGAAGTGATGGCTGTAGGCACTCACCTCACATGTGGGCAAATGCGAGGAGGAAGCAATTGGGGAGCGAAGCCGGCGGCAGAAATACTACTGACTGAGCTTCTTCATCCCCCACTGTGCCCGGTGGTTTGCCCGCCGTTGGGGTGTCATTGACCACTACTATGCCCATGGGGCTGAATGGCTACGATGTTTGTTTGCTTGCGTTAAAAAAAACGAATTTTAGCGTAGTATCATTTTTTTTGTTTAATTTTGCGGCATATTATAAAGATTTACTCTAACTGTACCCTAAGAAATTCGTTCTTTCCATCTATGGATGGTGATATGCATAACAACAATTAATTAATAAAAGATAGACTATTATGAGACTAAATGGTAGAAGAATGAGTCAGAACGTGGAAGATCGCCGCGGTCTGAGTGCTGGCAAGGCCGCAGCAGGCGGTGGCATTCTGGCAGTGATTATCGGTATTGTGATGTCGCTTCTGGGCGGTGGCGGCAGCGGTGGCGGTGGTGGCCTGGACTTGGGTCAGGTGATTGGTGCCATCACTGGCGGCGGTGGCGGCCTGGGCGACATACTTGGCGGTGGGCGCCAGGCCGAGGCTTCGTACGAGGGTGAGACAGACCCCACGAAGTTCTCGCCCGAGGAGCAGCGCTTAGACACTGTGTGCCGGCAGATTCTGGCCTCGACCGAGGATGTGTGGACAAAGGTGTTCAAGGACTATAACCTGGGCAAGTACACTAATCCCACGCTGGTGCTCTTCACCAACAGTGTGCAGTCGGCATGCGGTTCGGCATCGTCGTCGGTGGGGCCGTTCTACTGTTCTGGCGACCAGAAACTATACATCGACCTGTCGTTCTTCACTGAGATGAAGCGGCAACTGGGTGTGAAGGGCAACGACTTTGCCTATGCCTATGTGATAGCCCATGAGATAGGCCATCACGTGGAGTACCTCACGGGCACGCTACAGGATGCGCATCAGCAGATGAGCAGACTGAACAAGACAAAAGCCAACCAGGTGAGTGTGCGTCTGGAGCTGCTGGCCGACTACTATGCCGGCGTGTGGGCTCACTATGAGGATAAGATGAACCACTCATTGGAATATGGCGACCTGGAGAAAGGCTTGGAGCTGGCCAATGCCATTGGCGACGACTGGCTGCAGAAGCAGGCACAGGGACGGGTTGTGGAGGAATCGTTTACGCATGGCTCCAGCGTACAGCGCAAGCGCTGGCTGAAGAAGGGCTTTGACACGGGCGACATGCGCACCTCGACGTTCTCGGTGCAGAACTACAACGACTTATAGACTGTTTACGGCTTGCACTACATATTGGGCCTCCTCGTTGGTCATTACAGGACTGATGGGGAGGCTCAGTTCTTGTTGGTGTATGCGCTCAGTGACGCTCAGTGACGGCTGGCTCCACTCTTTGTAGCACTCCTGGCGGTGAGGTGGTATGGGATAGTGAATGAGCGTCTCCACGCCCTGCTCACGCAGGTGTTGCTGCAGGCGGTCGCGCTCTGTACAGAGTACGGGGAAGATGTGGTAGACATTCTGTGCATCTGCCATGTGTCGGGGCAAAGTTATGAGCGGATGGCGGATGCCATTATAATAACACTGTGCTATGAGCTGGCGGCGGCGGTTGTCATCGTCGAGATGGCGCAGCTTAACGCTGAGCATGGCGGCCTGTAGCTCGTCGAGGCGGCTGTTGCGCCCTTTGTATTTAAACACGTACTTTCGTTGAGACCCATAGTTGGCCAGCGCCCTGACGCAGTTGGCCAGTGCTTCGTCGTTGGTAGTCACGGCTCCGCCATCGCCCAGTGCGCCTAAGTTCTTGCCGGGGTAGAACGAATGGCCGGCGGCATGGCCGATGCTTCCTGTTCGTTGAACGCTGTCGCTACTGTAAAGGCATCCGTGGGCCTGTGCGTTGTCTTCGACCAGCGTGAGGCCATGCTGCCGGCATATCTCGCCTATACGCTTGGTGTAGGCACAGCGGCCATAGAGGTGCACTATCATGATGGAGCGTGTGCGCGGCGTGACGGCCTTCTCTATCAGTCGGTCGTCTATCTGCAGCGTCTCCACGTCGGGTTCCACCAGCACGGGCTTCAGTCCGTTCTCTGTGATGGCGAGTATGGAAGCGATGTAGGTGTTGGCCGGCACGATGACTTCATCGCCGGGCTGCATCACCCCCATCTCTATGTATGCGCGGTAGATGAGCGTCAGCGCGTCGAGTCCGTTGGCCACACCTACGCAGTGGCGAGTGCCAATGTACTGCGCATACGCTGCTTCGAATTGTCTGACACTGTTGCCCAGCAGATACCATCCGGAGTCAATGACTCGATGGCAGGCCTCCTGCAGCTCGTCGGCATAGCGTGCGTTGATGGCTTGTAGGTTGAGGAAGGGGATCATTAGTGTGCGTATGGTTGGAATTCTAACAGTAAGGAAAAAGAGTTACATTAGTAGTTTAGAATAAGAATTGTTGAAAAAGTTTGGGATATATGCTTTGAAATTGTTGTCCCATAGTATGCGGGCATTCGCCCCTTTCTCAAGCATGTCATTTTTTGTTAGTCGTCGTTCCAATTGTCTAAGTTCCTCTATTGACTCGTCAATCACATAGCCAGTGTTATTCTTATTAACCTTGTTTTCAAGTATAGTGCCCTTAGTTGTGATAAGAGGTTTGCCAAGCAGCATGGCCTCATAGTACTTGTTTGGTGCAGCAAAAATATGATTGGAATTGATTTTGCAGTACATGGCATAGATTGCATCGGCTTGGCTTGACATTCTTAGGCCCTCTACCATGTCCATACGTCCGAAATACCTAATGTTGGGCAAGTCTTTTACCTTCTTAAGTTCTTGTATAATTTGCTGGCTGCCATCCCCCCCAATGAGCAGATTGATGTGTTCCGATTTTGCACTCTCAATTAGTTCCACAAGAAACCTATCGTTGGTAAAACCACCAAAATAGGCGATTACAGGCCAATCATTGTTAAATGTATATCTGTTGGTGTTGTCTATTAACAGACTTTCGTCGATTTCGGGAATGTTTGGCATGACTATTGGCTCTTTTTTGAGTTGGAATGATATCTGTGCTTTTCTTTCCGGTTCACAAATGATTAGTTCATTGCTCAAGCCATAGGTGAACTTTTCCATTCTTTCGAATAAAAGTCGCAAGACTTTGTGGTTGGCAAACTGGGAACTATACCAATCGCATGCATCAAATATAAGATTAAGTCTAGGATTGCAGCGTTTTTTAAAACAAGCAGCAGGAAAAGCGGAGTTGAGGTCACACGCATGAACTGTTGTCACGTCGGGATGCTCCTTTAGGTACTTATAGATGAATTTCATCCAATGCGTGTGGTTACCAATAGCCTTCATCCCGCCAACAGCTACACCTGCTGGATAATTGTAAAACTCATAATGTTCACGTGTGAGTCCAGCATTTGCCCTGTCCCATCCTACTATGGTATAGTCGAGACCTGCTCTCTCGTAATAGTTCTTATATTTGTTGACACGTGAGTCAAAGATATTGTTTGACCTGAACAGAATAATTTTCATAGGTTTGTCAAATATGGTAAACGCCTTCAAAGTGACAAATGTTATGGCAGTCTAAAATGGCTTTTCCTTCTAGTTTGTCCATATTGTCAATGATTTCCTGGTGTTTTACCATAATAACTATCAAGTCAATGTCTTTTAGGAATAAACCTAAGTCATGATATTGATATTTAACGATATCCTTCTTGACAAACGGGTCATAACATTTCAATGGATTTGCTAAATGACGTTCTTGAGCTTCCAAAAGCTGAAGTGTTGGGCTTTCCCTGCAGTCATCGACATTCTCTTTATACGTCAAGCCATAAAGCCCCACTTTTCGAGAGTCAGTAATGCCTTTCTCTTTCATGATTTCATGAATACGATTCAACACAAAAGTTGGCTGACTGTCATTAGTTTTCATCGACTCATCAATTACTTTGGCTAATGATGGATAGTCGCCAACCAAGAACCACGGATCCACAGAAATACAGTGCCCACCTACACCTGGCCCAGGTTGAAGAATGTTCACACGAGGATGCATATTACAGATACGTATGATTTCATATACATCCATGTTGTCATGTCGGCAGATCCTTGCCAACTCGTTGGCAAAAGCAATGTTCACCGCTCTAAATGTATTCTCGACAACTTTTGTCATTTCAGCTGTCCGAATGTCAGTTACTACAATATCGCCTTGACAGAAACTGGAATAGCATTGTTTCACTTTCTCGCCTATAGCAATATTGTCAGCTCCTATAGTACGGTTGTTGTGTAGTAGCTCATGGACCATGTTCCCTGGTATAATTCGTTCAGGAGCATGAACCAAGTGTACGTCTTCGCCAATGATCATTCCTTTTTCTTCAATGGCAGGTCGCACATATCGATCCATAGTACCTGGACTGATAGTGGATTCTACTACAATAATTGCGCCTTTCACACAATATTTCAAAACCTCATTGACGGCTGCCACTACATAGCGTGCATCTACTTTTTTGGAAAACTTATCATAAGGTGTAGGCACAGAAATGATGTACATATCTGTAGCTTGATAATCTGTAGTGAATAATACACCAGCTTTCACAGCTTCGTCAAACAAAGCATCTAACCCATCTTCCTTGAATGTTGTTTTTCCTGCATTCAGGGTGTCTATGAGTGTCTTGTTGTAATCTGTTCCAACTACTTCAACGCCATGAGAGGCCAGCATTAGGGCTGTCGGCAGTCCTATATAGCCTAATCCAATTACATTTACCATTGTTTGTTTATTTGTCAGTTATTATCTTTATAAAGTCAGCAATTCTTTCGCATGCATGTCCGTCGCCATAAGGGTTGATAGCTTTGCTCATTTTGTCGTAGGCTGAGCGGTCATTTAGAAGCGTTTTCACTTCTGTGATTATTTTCTTATAATCAGTACCGACGAGGTGGACAGTGCCACTCTTCAGCGCCTCTGGACGTTCAGTTGTATCACGCATAACCAGAACAGGCTTACCTAATCCTGGCGCTTCTTCCTGTATACCACCCGAATCGGTCAATACAATATATGATTTTTCCATTAAGAAGACAAAACTGAGGTATTCAAGCGGCTCAATGAAGAACATATTTCTATAGTTGCTGTCTGAAACGGGAGTATTGAAAAAGGTCTCACCAAATACTATGTGAATAGGTTTGCGGACATTGGGGTTGAGGTGCATGGGGTATACAAAGTCGACATCGGGAAATGACTTCGCGAGTTCTTTGATAGCTGTACAAATATTTATGAAACCTTCACCGAAGTTTTCACGACGGTGCCCTGTAATAAGCACAAGCCGTCGTCCTTCACTAAGACGATTGACATCGTATCCTGCATTCAATAAAATACTTTTCTGAGCATCGGAAAGTTTCTTGTCCTTCTTGAAACTGTCAATTACCATGTAAAGTGCATCGATGACAGTATTACCTGTAATGATGGTAGTCCCAAAGCAGTTCTCTTTCTTGAGATTCTTTTCTGCCAGGGATGTAGGAGCAAAATTATATGTGGATATGCGACCTGTCAGTTGGCGGTTCATCTCTTCAGGCCATGGACTGTATATGTTATGTGTGCGCAATCCCGCCTCTACATGCCCTACTGGTATTTGTTGGTAGAAGGCTGCCAATGCTGCAGCAGTTGAGGTGGTGGTATCTCCATGAACGAGTACAATATCAGGCTTGACCTGTTTTAAAATGTTGCGAAGTCCAAGGATTACTTTCGACGTGATATCATATAAATCCTGACCTTTCTGCATAATGTTAAGGTCAAAGTCGGCTTTTACCTTGAAAATGCGCAGAACCTGGTCTAGCATTTCTCTATGCTGACCAGTCACACAGACTATAGTGTTGAATATGTTGCTCATTTTTTGGAATTGTTTCACCAAAGGACACATTTTAATGGCTTCGGGGCGAGTTCCAAAGACTAACATGACAGTTTTCATAGGTTGTTCTATTCGTTAATACTATCAAGAGCCTCACGTAAGGCATTGATATATCCATGACCAAATTCCAAGTCTGGCTCCATATAGTTTCCTTCGCCCCATTCATTCCACGACTTAAGCATTATGATTCTTTCTTGTTCGGGCTTGGCCTTCACCATCTCTAACGCTTTTTCGACTAATTTTTTAAAATACTCTGGCGATGTGTGAGTCATCACCAACCCCTTGGAACCAGAGCGTGGCGTATGATCCCAATTGGGAACAATGACAGGAATGACATTCTTTAGTCGACAATCCTCGTTGATCATATGTTTGATGGCATTTTTGTATTTGTATATCATAGGAATATGGAAATAATTCCTGCAAACAGTAAGAAAAGCCTTTTTCAATCTGTTGGACTTGTGATAGATGTTTAGGTGGTCAACGTTATGAGTAGCATCAAATCCTTTGGCAAGTAGTTCCTGACGATGTTCGCTGTTAAAATCAGAGGCAACGAAGTAGAAATCGCCCAGTCCGTTTTCTTTAGCCATTTTTCTCCACACTTCTATAAAGGTTGACACATCATTGAAATGGAGTGCATCATACACTACATAGAATAGTTTACCATTGACCCGGACATAGCGTTTGTCTTTGAATGCTGGCAAAAGGGATTCAAAGTGAGATTTGTAGTCTTCTTCCCCCAGATACTGTTGTTCAATAAGCAATTCGTCTTTGCCCGGACTTTTTGGATCCCATCTTTTCTTGTACCAGGAGTGATTGGCCCATGCAATACAGAACGGAAAGGCTGGTTTTCCCTGCTTGATTACTTCTTCCATTGGTGTTTGCATTAGCCTCTTTCCGTTGCCAAACCAGTATTCATAGTAACAGAATGCCTCTATGCCTGCTTCCGTAGCTAATCGTGCTTGTTCTTCACGCACCTCAGACATTCGCAAGTCATAGAAACCCAAATCAGCAGGAATATGTGGCTGATCGTGGCCGGGAAATAGTTTTCGGGCACGTGCTACGTTTGTCCATTCGGTGAATCCTTTTCCCCACCATGTGTCATTTTCTGGAAATGGATGATATTGTGGTAGATAGTACGCTATTACTCTTGCTTTCATTTAGATTGTGAATTCGTTTGCAAAGGTAGCTATAAAGTTTGAAACAACAAAATAAAAGAATGGGTTTTTCACCCTTGCTTAATAACTGTAGCTGGTATTCCTACTGCCACACTGTATGGTGGTATATTTCTGGTTACTACACTATTTGCACCTATAACCACACCATCGCCTATAGTTACACCAGGCAGAACACATACATTGTTGCCCAGCCACACGTTATTGCCGATGAAAACAGAACCTTTTGACACGATTTGACGTTGACGAGGGGGTAAAGTCAAACTGTTTTTGTCTGTAGCGCCATGAGAGTTGTCGGTAATAATGACGTTAGTTCCAGTGAGCAGGTTGTCTCCGATGGTAATACGGTTGGTAGCTGTAATGTGGCAGCCGTGGCGCAGTAAGCAGCCATTGCCGATAGTAATGGAGGGCGGGGTGTCGCCAGTTTTACGGGCGGTGAGTTGAAGAGCGGATTCAAGGATGGTATTATCTCCTATGCTGATATACTCTGTTCCCAACAAGTTCAGAGGTTTCCAAATAAAATGTGCATCACCTAAATGTGCAAAACGATGCCGTATGTAGCCTGTGTAAAAACTATCGCGGAAAGCGCGAAGTGCCTTGAGTATCATGGGAGGGCATATCCACGAGATGACAGTACCAAGGAATTGTATGCTATGTTTTATTATCTTCTTCATTATTTATAGAGGTGGAATTATTAACAAGTGGAAAGCGTTTAAGTAATGCACTGTGATAGCGTAAGTAGGCATAGAGCAGGAATATGGTTACAACACGTAAGTTAGCTGTATACGAGAAAGAGAAAAGGGTCATTCCTCCTTGTATGGTGACGCACACAGTGAAGTAGATAAGTAGCAGGTTGTGTAGCGGTATCGTGTCGCTTCGGGCTCTAATAGCGAGTAGTACCCAACCGTTAAAGACAAGAAAAATGATAAAGGCAGCTACAGGACCGAAATCGAGTGCGAAATCGCCGACAAAGGTGGTGAAGATGTCATCGTTAATCTCCATATTGTGGTTTTTTTCGCGTTGTTCAATATAGTTCTTGGGCGTGGAATGGTCAATAAGACGCTTTGCTAAATTAATGGTGCGATCACCATGACGTATATGCTTAGTGTCAAGGCAGTAATTGTTGAAGTAGAGATTGCCCTGACCCACATACCAATTAATGAAGCCCATGACGCCACCTCCCATATTACCAAAGCGGCTCACTGTAATGGCTGCCACTGGCAGGGCTATTGCCACCATACAGGTGAGGCCAGTTACCTGTACTATGCGATTAAGCTTCTTTGAAAGATAGCGACGAAAAAGCATGTAGGCACCAATAACCGTAAGAACCATCATAATGACCCCACCTCGCGAGCCGTGTATGATAGGATAGAGGATTCCAACGCCAACTGCAATCATAAGTCCAAAGATAATGAATTTGGATTTTTCTTTTTGCGAGATAAAGAAGAAAAAGAGGAAAACAGTTATTTCTGTCAAAGCATTGTATACGATAGCTGGTAGATTAGTGATAGCCGAACCAGCATCGCTGCTTTCCTCTGCCTGTTCTTTATAGTTGTCCATACCAGCATCTATATCAGTGAAGAGACTAACCAAACCTGACTTGAAGTTGAATATGATTTCTGGTATAATGAGAATGGCACTGAAGATGGAGGCGAGAGCAATCATCTTCAGCACTCTTGTGTTGGGAGGGTCTATGGCAACCGTAGGGTGATGATGGTGGTATATAACTGGAGCAAGTGCTATAATGAGCATGACGTAGAGGTAAATGTAAGGCAATACACGCAATGGCTCAAACGCCACGGCAAAGAGCGGATCATTGAGTGTAAGCAGACTGAACACTGCATACAAAATGTACGACCCCATAATAGCAGTACCAGCATCAGCGTTCTTATGCTTTCTTTGATACCATGCCAAAGTGAGGACCCATGCTAACAGATAGAACATGGTCAACAGATTGTCAGACGTTAATTGTCTCATAAGCTGCGTGCTCTTCTTGATTTAAGCATTTGGCGAATAAGCAAGCGCTCCTGTCGGTTGAGTCCTACAATGCTGACAACAACCACGAGGATGATTGGAGATAACGCCCCCACTACTAGCAAGCGGGTGATGGCAGGAGATATGAGAGAACTGAGTAGCCATGATGCCATGGCGCACAAAGCCACAATGCATGCTGCTGGAATCATGATGCGAAACAGATAATGTCTGAAAGAAAATGGTGGATAATAGCAATTAACACACCAAACACGTATACCATGAGCAATGATGCATAATGAAACTGTGGAAACAAACACAAAATAAGAAGGACAACCAACACTAAACAGCACCCATGTGAGAGGCACACTGAATAGACAAACGCTTTCCACGGGAAGGTGATATTCACGTAATCGCCCAAGGGCCTGCATGATGATGGTGAGGGGATAGTGAAGTGCTGCGCAAACAATGTAGATTATAATAAGGCGGGCAAAGAGGATGGTGGTGGCAGATACATCGGTAAGCCAAAGATGGAGAATAGTATCCATCTCAAGGAATAGGGGAATGGACACAGCGGCGAGAATATAGATTACAAATTTATTGCATGCATGAAACAATTGGTTCAGGTATGTGGCGTCATGTTCGGTATAAGCCTTAATCATTGGAGGACGGAAGGATAGTACCATGCTGTTTGTCAGTGCGTTGAATGCAGCATTAATCTGTTGGGCTATTGCATAGGAAGCCACGACAATGGGGCCGAAGAAGATGTTGAGTAGTATGCAACTTCCTTGTATAAGTCCAACATTGGAAACTGCGCCAAAGAGTGTCCATCCAGAGAAGGAAACTAGTTGACGATACATGCTGCGGTCTGTGACTCGATGGTAGCGGCATCCAATATATTTGCGACGTGCTATAAGAACATAGAGCAGGAACACTAAAACAGCAACGACAAGCAGACCTGAAGAATAGAATATAAGGCTGTCAACAGTACATACTGTGAGCAGACCAGCCACAAGCAGGCGTAGTAGACATTCAGACAATGATATTAAAGCGTATGTGCCCATTGCTTCATTGGCAAAGATGGCTGCTGTATAGGGTATTTGTAGAAAAGACAGAATGAGAACAGCTAATGACACTTGGTAAATATAATTGGCAGCTACCATGCGTCCTTCGGGAATGACTAATTGTGTGTTAACAAACCAAATACCAACGGTCTCAAATAAGACAATAACCACAAGCGAAATACCTATTACAATGTTGATGCTTAACGAGAAAATCTTATTGAATTCTACAATGTCCTTATGTCCTAGTGCCACAGAATAGAATCTTTGTAAAGCCAGGGACAAGGTTCCACTGATGCAGGCGCTGATTGTGATAACACTTGCTATGGTATTGAATATGCCATAGTCCATTCTGCCTAAACCATTCAACACTAAACGGACAGCATATAAGTTAATAATGGTAATGATGAACATGCGAGCAAAAAGTGCCAGCGTGTTCTTCGCGATGGTACGGTTCTTGTTGTTCTGTAGTACAGCATTCATGCTATGTGGGTTAACCGTCATTCTTCAGCATTAAACATCCCATGGAACCATCATTTGGCTGGTTCAGCACAATCATCAGGTATCAGGATGTCTTTTAAGATATAACATGACGTTGCTGCTGATGCAAGAAAAAGCATGAAGGCTATAAAAAACATTCGTTTGGGCGTTGAAGGCTTTATGGGAATAGCAGCCCCTTTTAGCAGTGTAAAGGCTGGTGTTCGCTCCTGCACCTTGGCACGTGCGTTTTGCAGCTGAGTGTTGAGTACGGTATAAGAGTTATAGCGTAGTTGCATTTCATTTTCCAAATCGGTAGCTTTTGTACGATAGCTAGGCATCACCACATTGGTGTGATGATCGGCATAGTAATTGTAAGCTTGTACAGCCATTTTATAATCAGACATGGCACTGTCTGCCAAGGCAGAATAGTATTCCACATCGCGTCGAGCCTTATTTGTGCGGTATTCAGTAATGAAGTCTTGCAACCTGTTGATAAGCGCGTCAGCCACTATCTTACAAACCTTTGGATCTTGGTCTTCCACAGAAATGCTTATCACGCCTGTTTTCTTGTCCACATCAATACCTATGGAGCGGCGTATTATGTTCACAATAGCATCTTCCTTGCGACTCAGAGCATAAGGGTCTAAAGAACCATTACCATCAGAGCTGGATTTCTTTCCACCTATCAAATCGCCAAGCCACTTAAATATGGGACCCCACCATGCCTGTTGTTGGTGATTCAACAAATAATCGTGATAGTCTGTGCTCACTGTTCCATCAATTGTCTCCACATGGATGGAGTAGAGACTTACTATAAAGGCGTTGTCTTCCAAGAGGTTAGGATAGAGCATAGGGCCGATGGCATCAGAACCTCCTTCACCGAGGTCTATTCCAAAGGTAGAGGCTATGGATCCAAAAGCGCCTCCAGCCAACTCGTTTTCATTTTCGGGTGCCAGCATGGCATCTGTGAAATAGGTGCGTGGAATACTGAAGATGTAGACGGCTGAAATAATGAATGTTAATGGCAGCACTTTGTAGAACAGTTTGCGCCGTTTCTTTATTCTGCGCCAAACCTCTCTGTAGTTCACTTGTACAGGTACTTGTGAGGGTGTGTCCATGATTATACTATTGTTTGTTACTCTTGAATTATGTCTTTGTCATATTCCCAACAACATGATGGGGCGTATCTACTTGAACAGGTTCACCAACGTGGCTATCATGGTGGCAATAGATGCTGTTGACGAGCCGATGGCCAGCACCTCAGCGGTACTCATACGACGGCCGCGCTGCTTGGTGGGCACCACAATCTCGCAGCCGGGCTTAGGCTTGTGCTTGCGGTCGGCCTTGGCCACGGTGCCGTTCATATATATAATGTATGTCTGGCGTTTCTTGGCATCTTCGCCGAAACCACCGGCCTGGTTAATGTAGTACTTCAAGCTCTTCCCTTCGACGAAGCCCGTAGTGTTGGGGTACATCACCTCACCGTTAATTTTCACCGTTCCACTATATTCGGGCACGATGATGCGGTCGCCCTCGCGCAGCACTATGTCGGCATCGCTGCCAGGATGTGCTAACGCCTTGTCCAGCTCTATACCCACAGGGTAGGTGGCGCTGAGGTCGAGTTTGCTGATATCGATAGAGTCCTTGCCGCTACTGCGCTTGGCTGCAGCGCGCAGTGCCTCCTGCCGTGCCATTTCCTCGGCGGTGCGCTGGCGTATGAGTCGTGCACCAGGGGCGTATGCTGTCTTCGACAGTCCGCCGGCGGCTTTGATGAGCTCGCTCAGTCGCTGGCTCTTCTTGGTGAGGGTGTAGGTGCCCTCAAACAGCACCTCGCCCTCGATGGTGATATTCTGCTGTGGAGTGTAGCCGGGACTCTTGCGCACATATACCTCGTCGAAGGGTTCCAGATGGAAGTTTCCATCGCCGTCACCATCGATGACGAAACCGTCTTTCAATGCAAAGCTATAGTAGTAGGCCAGTGTGTCTTGCGACTCAGTGGCATAGGGGTTGACAATACGGCGGGTCACGTCGACCTTTACCATTGAGGCAGCATCAGTGGGGCCTCCAGCCTGAAGTATGAAGTCTTCTATTGTCTCATTGTCGGCATAGCGGTATACGCCAGGATACTGCACCTCACCGTGTATGGTGAGCGTAGGCAGGTCGATGGCCTCCTTGCGGCTAGGAATCCAAAGCACGTCCTCATTGCGCAGGGGAACGTCGGGCAGGGTGCCGGCCATGATGCCGGCAATGTCTACCGAGAGCACTTCCAGTGTGCGGTCGGGCTTCATGCGGTGCATCACACCGCGAGTGGTGAAGGCATCCTCCGTCAGACTGTCGGCAGCCAGTATAAGACTACGCACAGTAGTGATGCCGCTGCCTATCTCATATTTGCCAGGGTGGAACACGGCACCCTTCACCTCAGCCATGCGCTGATAGCGTGCTACAATAGAATCAACGAAAAGTGAGTCGCCGTCGGCCATGTGGAAGGTCGAGAAGTCAAACTCGTTCACAGTATGCACCGAGTAGAGGGCACCATTCTTACGTGTCACCCTTACTGATTTCCTGAAGGCATCGCCCTGAAATCCGCCAGAGTACTTCAACAGGGCTGCCAGGCTTTCGCCAGTCTTCATCTCGTAGAACATGGGGCGTTTCACCCTACCAGTGGCATTAACCAGACAGTCGTATGCTCCAACGATGATGACGTCGTTGTCGGTTAGCTTCACGTTGCCCGTAGCCTTACCGTTGAGTATGAAATCATACACATCAACGGTAGATATGAGGCGGTTGTTGCGAAACACCTGAATGTTGCGCAGTGTACCAATGTCGTTCACGCCTCCTGCCATGTAGAGCGCGTTGAACACAGTGCTGAAAGCCGATAGCGTGTAGGTGCCAGGCTGGTTCACCTCGCCCATTACGTTTACTAGGATGGTGCGTGTCTGTCCTACTGAAAGACGTATCTGACTACCGGAAAAGTAGCCGCCTATCTGCGAGCGCAAACGAGCATTGGCCTGGTCCACAGTAAGGCCGCTCAGCTGCACGGGGCCTACGCCCTCTATGGTGACAAAACCGTCGGGCGATATGGTGGCATTGATACTCTCTTGTGAGGCTCCGTAGATGTCGATGGCCACTGCATCGCCAGGCCCCAAGCGGTAGTCGGCGGGAGTGGCTATATTCATGTTCGGCTCGAACGACAATGCCTCGTTGTTGAAGATATCGTGGCCGAAGATACGGTTCTTATCCTTTTGCTGCTGTTCAAGCAGCTGTTCCAGCAACGCTATGGAGTCTACAGGCATAAGACCTCCCAACTCCGCCTGCATCTGTACGTATTCGGGGTTTGTCTCGTCGTACAGCACCTGACCCTGTTGTGCACCTTGCCTTAGTATGTAGCTGCCACTCTGTCCGTTGGTCACCCTGCCATTGGTGCGCCGTTGCTGCCCGTTATTCGTGCGCATACGGCTCTCAGCACCGCTCACGGCCTCGTCGGCAACGCTGCCCATGCCCGACTGATTGATTTGGCGCTCATACTTGCGCTTTACACGCTGTATCTGCTGTATGTCCACGCCACGCTGCATAAGCTTGGTCACGATTTCACTTTGTGTAGAGCCTTTCTCCTTCTCTTCCAAAATGAATGAAATGAGTTGCTGGTCGGTCATGGTCGACTGTGCCACAGCCCATGTCGTTGGGAGCAGCATGAACAAAAGTGGCAGTAAAAATTTTCTCATATAGAATCTGTTTTCAGTACTGTCTTTATTATATTATAAACTCTTGTTTACGCATATTATTGCGAAAAACGCTGCAAAGGTACAAAAAAAAAGGGAAAAACCTTGCATGCAATGCAAAAAGTTGTTTTTTGACAGTTCCTTTTAAACCTTCCAAAAACCATTCATTTCAAACCAACAGCTGCCTAATCTCAGATTAGGCAGCGCATGAATAGTGATTTGGAGTCTTTTACATTTAGTCTTGGATTGTTTCACCTGTCGAGGGTAGACTCTACATAGCCTTTAGCTGCATTGCTGAGCAGTTCCTCCATCCTATTCAGTCCTTTGCCTTCGGGACTTACATGACGACCTGATGACGATATGGACTCATTGTTTTCAAATTCAGCGTCAAAACTCCAGCGATAGCCGTCGAGCATGCGCTGCCCAATCTCAGGCGACAGTCCGTAGGAAGAAGCATATTCATACATGCGTTCCTCTTCAATGATACGCCTTGCGGCATCGAAAAGCGAGTCGGGCACACCGTCGATATTCACCTCACCTACATGATGGAAGCTGAACGTGCTCTTGCTCCCATCGGCGCTGCGACGCAAGTCGAAGTCTCTAAAGGGGGCCATTCTCATACCTTGAAATGAATACTCCACACGTAGCAGGCGTCCTTGTGGCATGGTGCGCTGCTCGGTAGGCGTAGGGGTGTCGCCGACTTCGTCGACTATCACCTTCTCGTCTTGTGGCATAACGGGCAGCACGGTAGGCATCGGGGTGTCGCCGCCCTCATCGGCCATCGCCTTCTTGCTTTTGCATCCTGTAAATAAAGATAGTAATCCCATGGTCATCATCAATAAGAATAGTTTCGTTTTCATACGCAATTAAGTAGATGAATACTATGTTTCTGTAACATTCTTTTTCTTCTGTGTAGTGCCAATATACGCGCGCACGCGCACTGACCGATATGTGCTTGCACCACTTGCACCACTTCTGACTTTTGCACCACGTTTATCCCTCTTTCATTATAAGGGAGCCGTTTTCGAAAAAATGGTTGCCGTTTTTTATTACAGGAGGCCGCCAAATTTTAGTCCCAAGCCTTGGGATTTTTTTCATTGTTCACCATTCAACAGAGCGATGGCCACAGTGTGGTGCAAGTGGTGCAAGCACCTTTCTCTCACGCGCGCGATAATATATATGAGGCTACAAGCCACTCGACTGGTGCAACCGTTCCAAGTTGCCGTCCCACAACTCATGCAGGTCGTCAATGTCTTCCGGCCATGTGTAGTCTACCACACAGAGGCAAACCTCCTCGGTAAGCTCGCTGCGACCTATGCGCATTTCCCAAAAGGCATCAGGGTCTTGTTCGTCGGTCCATTTCAAACGAATATGGCTGTTTTTCTCCCGCTCTAATATGCGGGCATACATGGTGTGGTGCTCAGCCCAAAGGTCGCCCCAGGTCAGTTCCAGCACTCCGTCCTTTTCATTAACACGGTCTGCAATCCATCGTTCCAGCCCATGATCAGTGCTCATCAGGCTCCAAAGAATGTCGGGCTTGCGGGCGTTTAGCGGATATTCCAGCTCCAATCGCTGCTTTTTCATGTCGTTCATGCTTTCGGGGTCTTGGTATTAGTAAATGGTGTTCGATTCGCTTGCAAAGATACGAATAAAAAAACAATCAATGGCAAGAAAACATAGGTTTTTTCCATCTAAAAGCCAAATAATGTTAAAGGAGAATATTTTTTTGTAGTATGCGGAATGATTTTCAATTTATATTTGTACCTTTGCACCCGCTTAAGAGCAAATGATGGCGGGATAGCTCAGCTGGTTAGAGCGCATGATTCATAATCATGAGGTCGCCGGTTCAATCCCGGCTCCCGCTACCAAGAAAAAGTATTAAGAATTTGGCAGTTACGAAGGTTTGTAACTGCCTTTTTCTTTTCAATAACCAGTTAGGGGAAAGCGTCTGCATCGATTACCCATCTTTTACTGTTTTTGTACCATTTCTACTCGCAAATCCCAGCAATATATTTGTCGAGGTCGGTGCTGCTACCGTCTCGTCCCGTCAGTTTTCTGTAGAGGCGGCGGCGAAGGTTGCTTACATTGCTCTTGGTACAGACGAGGAGGACTGACATCTGTAGGGGACTGCAATGGATGACGATGAGGCCGATGACGTGGCGCTCCTGTTCGGATAGCGTTTGGTCGGGCTGGTGCTCAGCATACTGCTGCTGGAGGGTAGCGAAGAGCTGGGGATGCTGACGGTCAATTTCATTGCGGAGGGTTTGCCACTCCTTGGCTGTCGGATGAGCGTCCTGAGATGAAAGGTCGTGGAAGCGGCGGGCGATGTCTGTGTTGAGTATTCCCCGCTTCATCTGACTGCGTAGCGAGTGGAGCATATTGGCGTATTCGCGGTTCTGCTCCAGCGTCTCGCGGTGTTCGCGTCGCAGTTTGTAAAGGTAGTAAGCCGTAAAACAGATGACCGCTAATAGCAGCAATAGCCCGCAAGCGAGCAAGGTTCGTTCATGTTCCAGCTCCAGCTCGTGATTGATGAGCACATTGCGCTGGCGGTACTCGTCCTCATTCTCCAGGAAGCGGTCTTTCTTCACGTCCATATAGCCCTCAACGTATTTGGAGTTGAACTTGTTGCGCAGATCGTAGCTTGGGTCGCGGTCTTGAAACTTGTTGTAGAGGTTCATCAGTCTTTCGTAGCCTTGAAGATGGACGTAGTTCCACGGATGGTCGAGCTTCATGTAGTAATAGTGAGCGGAGTCGAAATCGCCCAATCGCAGGTGGTAGTCGCCCCGCAACTCCCAGTACTGTATGGCGGCATACGATCCCACATGCTCCAAATCCTCGCGGGTGTACTGCTCATAGCGTTGCATCCACATCGACATCGAGTCGGGTAAATAGGCATCCTTGCGGTCGTCGTTCAAGAGGTAGGACATATAGGGAACGAAGGCATCGACGGCCCAGTCTTTCCGTCCCCGCTGCCACAGTTCGCTGAAAGCCTGGTAGGCGGTGTGCATGAAGTGCTCATCTCTGTTCACTGTCAATGCAACGTTTGCCTCCCG
>JAEEGG010012458.1_pt1 | contig 18333 bp, 7 predicted proteins | sample 9134161 | NCBI WGS metagenome assembly JAEEGG01 (sample SAMN16246543, study PRJNA631951) | gut metagenome | biome: gut microbiome; feature: rumen; material: CR-attached | host: Bos | place: Iran: Karaj | collected 2018-10 | reverse complement strand
CGAAGAAGGACTTCCTCGACGCCTCCATTGCCAGCGTTCTCGAGACCTTGGCAGAGGCCCTGCTGCTGGTCATCCTCGTGGTGTTCGTCTTCCTGCAGAGCTGGCGCGCCACCATCATCCCCGCCATTGCCATCATCGTGTCGCTCATTGCCACGCTGGCCGTCATCTACGCCATCGGCTTCTCGCTCAACATGCTCACGCTCTTCGCCCTCGTGCTGGTCATCGGCACCGTGGTCGACGATGCCATCGTGGTGGTCGAGGCGGTAGAAGCAAAGACCCACCCCCAGCCCCTCCCTACAGGGAGGGGAGTAGATACCTCTTTCGATAAAATGACTGACAGTAAAAGTAACTACTCCCCTCCCTCACAGGGAGGGGTCGGGGGAGGGTCTGCGGGGCTGGTTGCCGTCGCCATGCACAGCATCACCTCCGCACTTATCACCACCACGCTCGTCTTTATGGCCGTCTTCGTGCCGGTCTGCTTCATCGGCGGCGTCACGGGAACATTCTATACGCAGTTCGGACTGACGATGGCCATTGCCGTGGGCATCTCGCTCTTCAACGCGCTGACGCTGTCGCCGGCGCTGTGTGCGCTGATTATGAAGCCAGGGAATGGGGATAATGGGCTTGATGGGCAGAATGGGCATTCCGGTTTCGCTGCTAAATTCAACGCCGGCTTCACCGCCCTCGTCACCCGCTACAAGCACTCGGTGACGTCAACGCTCCGCCACCCCAGGCTGGCTATTGTTTTCGTTGTGGTGGCCATCGGCCTTCTGGGCTGGATGATGCGCACAACGAAGACCGGTCTTGTGCCCAACGAGGACATGGGCACCGTCTTCATCAATGTCCAGGCTTCGCCCGGAAGCAGTCTGCAGCAGACCTACCATATATTAAAAGAGGTTGAGGAGCGCATCAAGGACCTGCCGCAGCTGCGCATCTACTCGCTCATCGCCGGCAACAGCAATAACTTCGAGCAGTCGTCGTCGAACGGTAACTTCACCCTGAAGCTGAAGAAATGGGGCGACCGTAAGGGTAAGGGCGACGACGTGCAGAGCGTTGTCGACGAAATCTACCGCCGCACCGCTGACATTGCCAACGCGAAGATTCAGGTGAACACGCAGAACATGCTGCCGGGCTTCGGCCGACTGAACGGCTTCGAACTGCACGTGCAGGACAAGCACGGCGGCACCATCGACGAGCTCTTGGCGCAGACCAACAAGCTCATTGCCGCGCTGAACGAGCGACCGGAGATCAGCCGCGCCTTCACCAACTTCTCACTGAAATACCCGCAGTACCGCGTCGAGGTCGATGCCGCCCTCTGCAAGCGGCGCGGCGTGTCGCCCAGCGACGTGCTCGCGGCCCTCAGCGGCTACATCGGCGGCTCCTACGCCTCCAACTTCGTGCGCTTCACCAAGCTCTACCGCGTCATGGTGCAGGCCTCGCCCGAGTACCGTCTCGACACGGAGTCGCTCAATAACATCTTCGTCCGCGCCAGCAACGGCGAGATGTCGCCCATCGGCCAGTACCTGACGCTGACGCGCATCTACGGCTCCGAGACGCTCTCGCGCTTCAACCTCTTCCCCTCCATCCAGGTGGGCGGAACGGCCGAGACGGGCTACAGCAGCGGACAGGCACTCGACGCCATCCGCGAGACGGCTGCCGAGGTGCTGCCCGAAGGCTACGGCTACGAGTTCGGCGGCATGGCCCGCGAGGAGGCCTCGGCGCAGAACACCACCGCCCTGGTGTTCGTCATTTGCATCGTCTTTATCTACCTCATCCTTTGCGCCCTCTACGAGAGCCTGTTCATCCCGCTGGCCGTCATCCTGAGCGTGCCCTTCGGTCTGGCCGGCTCGTTCCTCTTCGCCCAGTTGTGGGGACTTGAGAACAACATCTACATGCAGACGGGTCTCATCATGCTCATCGGACTGCTGTCGAAGACGGCCATCCTGCTCACGGAGTACGCCTCCGAGCGCCGCCGTCAGGGCATGAGCATCGTCGCGGCAGCCCTCGATGCCGCTGCCGTCCGACTGCGCCCCATCCTGATGACCTCGCTGACGATGGTCTTCGGTCTGCTGCCCTTAGCCCTGGCCACTGGCGTGGGTGCCAACGGCAACCGCTCGCTCGGCGTGGGCGTCATCGGCGGTATGCTCATCGGCACCGTTGCCCTGCTGTTCATCGTCCCTGCGCTCTTCGTCATCTTCCAGACCATTGAGGAGCGTGTGTTCCACAGGCGTCAGTGAAATTGACATAAATCAATATCGCGGTCATAAATTGCAGTGCTTAAATCAGAAATCGAGGGCTGATTTCTTTTTTTAGCCGTACCTTTGCAGCCGTAAATTTAATGCTTAAGAAACAGATGAAAAGTATACTGGAAGGACGTCCCGCCCTGAAGGCGGAGATTGAGAAAGTGGCCGAAGTTGCAGGCTACCTGTGGCAGAACGGCTGGGCCGAGCGCAACGGCGGCAATATCACGGTGAACGTTACTGAATATGCAGACGACGAAATCCGCCAGCTGCCCGCCATCAGCGACGTCAAGCAGATTGGCGTGACGCTGCCGGCACTGAAGGGCTGCTATTTCTATTGTAAAGGTACGGGCAAGCGCATGCGCGACCTGGCCCGCTGGCCGATGCAGAACGGCTCTATCATCCGCATTCTCGACGACTGCGCATCGTATGTCATCATTGCCGACGAGCCGGTGATGCCCACATCCGAGCTGCCCAGCCACCTGACCGTCCACGCCCGCCAGATTGAGACGGGCAGCGGATACAAGGCCACCGTCCACACCCACCCCATCGAACTGGTGGCCATGAGCCACAACCGCGAGTTCCTCGGCAAGGACGTGCTGACGCGCATCCTCTGGTCGATGATTCCCGAGACGAAGGCCTTCTGCCCGCTGGGTCTCGGCATCGTGCCCTACACGCTGCCCGGCAGCAACGAGCTGGCCGACGCCACCCTGAAGGAGCTCGAAGACTACGACGTGGTGATGTGGGAGAAGCATGGCGTCTTTGCCAAGGGTAAGGACGTGATGGATGCCTTCGACCAGATTGACGTGCTGTCGAAGTCGGCCAAGATATACATCAACTCCCGCTGCATGGGCTTCGAACCCGAAGGCATGAGCGACAAGCAGATGAAGGAAATGACCGTGGCGTTCAACCTGCCGCGTTAAGACGAACACATTAAAAACAACTACTGACTAATATTAGAAACAAATCAAGAGTCCCCCATGCTGTGAAGCACTGGGGGCTTTTTTGTTTCACTAATTGTCATTCGCACTTTTTATCCTACACTTCCTACACTCCCTACACCTAACCGCATATTCATACATTTGGCGAATGTTTATGCAATCGCTGTAAGGCGTCGCCAAAAGGCGGCACCTTTTGCCCAAAACCCGGCGCTTTTCAGTCAAAACCCGGCGCCTTTTGGACAAAAAGTGCCGCCCTTTTCCGATTGCATATTTATCCAGATATCAAGTGTCGGTTCAGGTGTCGGTTAATTTGGCAACCTGCACCTGAACATGCACTGATTCACAGCAAGTTAAGCACAAGGTGTGGGAAGTGTCGGTTGTTTTTTCTTTTGCCTATCAACTTATCGGGCAGGACGCAGGAAGTGAAGACCTGCTATGACCAGAAGTTCTATGATATAGGCTATCAGATAACTGTACCAGAGATAAGCGGGGGCATAGCGGGCCATCACCCACAAAACGGGGATGACGGTCAGCGAGAGTGCGAACGAGATGAACAGCGCCATGCTGTGGTGCTTGTAGAGCTTATAGACAATCATCATCACGTAGATGTAGCAGAACGGAATGAAGCTGAGGGCGAAGACGCGCAGGGCGTGAACGGTCTCGGCAGTGTACTCCGGGTTGTCGGCCCCGAAGAGGGCTGCGATGGACTGCGGGACAATCCAAACAATCAGACACGTGACGGCCATCGCTACGGTAATGAAGCGGAAGGCCTTCCTGATGACCATCCTGACGCCCTCGGTATCGCCTTTGCCCACTTGAATGGCTCCCAAAGACTGCAGCGTCTGACAGGTGCCGCTGAGGAAGAGGTTATACACCTGCAGCAGATTCATACAAACGGCGAAAGCAAAGATGCCCACACGACCCAGCGTGTTGGTAACGATGGTATTGGCTGAGAGCAGCAGCAGCGTGAGCGAGATGGAGGCAATAGCCAGCGGAGCGCCTTGTGAGACGATGCGCCGCCAGGAAGCGGTCAGGTCGACAAAAGAGAGGTCGAGCCTGAGGCGCGAAGGCTTCCGCCAGTGGGTCAAAAGGATGGCAATACCGATGAGATGGCCGACGATGGTGGCCGACGACGATCCGGCGATACCCCACCCACACCACTGGATGAACACAATATCGAGGAAGAGGTTGGCGGCGTTGTCGACGATGACGGCCAGGGACACCAGCTTCGGCTGGCCGTCAACGCCGACCATCGTCGAGAGTCCCCACATCAGGATAAACGCCGGATTGCCAAGCAGCAGAATCTGCATATAGTCCTCGGCCAGAGGCAGAATCTGTTCGTTACGGCAGAGCAGCCGTGCCGTCTCGTCGGGGAACACCAGACCACCGACTATAGCCAGCAGCACGCCCAGGCCGGCGCTCAGCGTCAAGGCACGGGTGAACAACTGGCGCGCCTCGGTAAGGTTACCCTTGCCCAAGGCATAGCCCACCAACATGCCCGCACCGGCATTGACAAGCAGGTGGAGCGTGTAGATAAACTGGTTGATGGGCTTCGAGAGGTTGATGGCACTCACGCCGTCGGCATTGATAAGGTTACCGACAATGATGCCATCAACCACATTGCCCAAACAGCCTGACAGGGCCACAAGGATATAGGCCCAGAGGTAGTTGTAGAACTGTTTGTTGATATTTTCCATATCCGTTTACTCGAAGAAACCGAAGCCGCCGATGGCGGTGAGCATGCGCTCGACGTAGTCCCAGGAGGTGGGGCTCCAGGCAAAGCCGAGGCGGTAGAGCACCTGCGTGGTATAGTCGTTGTCACGCTGCACGTCGGCAGTCTTCTGGCCGTGGGCCATGTCCTTATAGGCCAGCAGGGCCGCCATCTGCTTGGCTTTCTGCGGGTCCTGGCCGGCCTCGTCCATCGCCTGCTGGAACTCCTCCTGCTCCACGAAGCGGATGCCACCCGTAACGCTGGCCAAGCCTGAGAGCACATCGCCGAGGAACTGTCCGTGGATGTTGTAAGGATGGAACACGACACACTCCTTCGGGGTAGTGGTCAGCAGCACGATGGCGTGGGCCACCTCGTTGATGGGCGAGAACTCCACACGCTTGTTGCGCATGGCATACGGACAGCAGCCAAGCATATTATAGATGCGGATGCGCCCCATGAACGAATTAGTCGAGAAGTTAGCCTGGAACTCGCCGTCGGTGGAGCGTGCGGCGAGATTACCCACACGCATAATCTTCGCATTGAGACCGTGGAGGGCGACAGCATCGAGAATGAGGCGCTCGGCCATATACTTCGAGTAGACGTACTGGTTGCCCAAGTACTGCCCGATGTAGAGGCGCTGCTCGGAATAGACGTCGTCCTTGATTTCGCCCGCCCAGATACCACGGGTACTAGCAGTGGAGATGTGGATGAGCTGGGCACCTGTCTTGATACAGAAATCAACACAGCGCTGGGCACCGCCGATATTCACGTCCTCAATCTCCGTTCCCTCTGAGAAGTGCTTGACGACGGCGGCACAGTTAAAGACGGTGTCCACCTTCAGACTCTCGTCGATATCCTGCGTGACGTCGCCAAGGACGATGTGCAGGCGCTGGCCGAACAGTTCCTTGAATGATTTCGAGAAGTAATAGAACAGCAGGGTGCGCAGACGGCTCTCGGCTGCCTCCTTCGTCTTGCCACGTACCATACAGTAGATGTTCTGGGCATCGCTGTCAATGAGCTCGCGCAGGATGTGGATTCCCAAGTAGCCCGTAGCGCCGGTTATCAACACGTTGCCAATCTTCTGACGCTCACCTGCACGGAAGAAGCCCAGGGTGTTGCGCTGCAGGAGGTTGTTGATGGCGGCGTAGTCGAAGGAAGCGACGGGGTCGGGAGCACCCGACGATGAACCGTCGGGAACAGTGGCACCGGTGACAAGGGCAGCGAGCTTGCGGGGCGTCGGGTTGGCGAAGACCTCACCATAGGAGACGTGGAGGCCGGCCTTGTCGGCCTCGATGATGACGCGGGTAACGACAAGCGACGTACCGCCCAGCTCGAAGAAATTGTCGGTTGCTCCTACCCTATCCAATTGAAGGATGCCGGCAAAGATATCGCAGAAGGCACGCTCGGTGTCGTTGGCAGGCGCCTCGTAGTCGCCACTGATGGCAAGCTGCGGCTCGGGCAGTGCCTTGAGGTCGGTCTTGCCGTTGGGTGTCATCGGCATCTTCTCCAGTTGCAGGTAGGCCGTCGGCACCATATACTGCGTGAGGCTCTTGCTGATTTCCGCCTTCATCTCGGCGATGTCGATGGAACGGTCGGCGGTGAAATAGGCGCAGAGGTGCTCCTTTCCAGAAAGCTGACGAATCATAATGACCACATTTTTAACACCCTCCACACGGGCAATGACATTCTCCACCTCGCCGAGTTCGATACGCAGGCCGCGCAGTTTGATCTGGTGGTCCTTGCGGCCCAGGATGAAGACGTCGCCGTCGGGTGCCCACTTGGCATAGTCGCCCGACTTGTAGATGCGGGTGCCATGATAGTCAATGAAGCGCTCACGGGTCATATCGTCCAGATTGTTATAGCCGCGACCGACGCCGCGACCGCCAATAAACAGCTCACCCACGACACCGACAGGCAGTTCGTTGCCGTCGCTATCAACGACGAACTCCTTGACATTGAGTTGCGGACGACCGACGGTGACACGCTCAGCGTGGGTCAGCTCCTGGATGTTCGACGACACGGTGGTTTCCGTTGGTCCGTAGGTATTCAGGATGCGCGAAGGCGTGAGCTGCTGCATCTGGTGAAGCAGACTCTCAGGCAGTTTCTCACCGCCGAAACGGATGATAGGCACGGTGCGGATGGCCTCGACAAATTCGTCGCTGTAAATCCACGTCTGCCACTGCGAAGGCGTTGCCGACACGTAGCCGATGTGGTGTTCACGGATGAGTGCGGCCATATCGAGCGGATTCTTGGTCTGTTCCTCGTTGGCCAGTACCAGGGTAAGTCCGTTGAACAGCGAGATGGCAATCTCGTGGAGCGAGGCGTCAAACGAGATGGTGGTGACAGCAAGGATGCTCTCGGCGGCATTGGCAACGGCGTAAGCCTCCACATTGGCGGGCAGCGCCGTGGCGTAGTTGCACATACCCTCGTGGCGCAGCATCACGCCCTTGGGACGGCCTGTGGAACCACTGGTATAAATAAGGTACGAGAGGTCGTCGGGCGTAATGGAGGGTGCAACATAGTCGCAGCTTACGGAACTATCAAGCAGTTCTTCAGCCACTTCAGGCGTTATAATCAGTTTGGCACCACTGTCCTCCAGAATCAGTTTCACGCGGTCCTCCGGATATTCCGGGTCGCAAGGGATATAGGCAGCACCGGCCTTCTGAATACCGAACATCGAGAGGATGAGCCTGCTGGTGCGAGGCAACAGCATAGCCACACGGTCGCCCTCATGAACGCCACGCTGACGGAGGGCGTTGGCAATGCGGTTGGTGGCCTGGTCAAACTCTCGATAGGTGAACTGGGCGTCGCAGGCGATGAGTGCCATACGTTCGGGCTGCACCTGGGCGTGATGCACGATGCTCTCGAAGAACAACTTGAACGGAGCGTCGCCAGTGCCCGTTTGACGGATACGAGCCAGCTGCTCTTCCTGAGCGGCACTGACAATGGACAGCTGACGCAGTTTGCCATCAGGCTGTGCCATCATGTGCTCTACGGTGGCGGCAATGCTTTCGGCAAGTCCCTGTGCCGTGGCAGCGGCATAGACGGCATCGTCGTATTGCACCAAAATACCACGCGGCTCAATCTTGATGTTGATCTTGAACTTCGGAACATTCAGCTCCAAGAGCTCCTGCTGGATGGGCTGACCGCCAACGGTGTACTGCGACAGCACACCCACCTGATAGGCGTAAGAGATGGCAGGATGGAAACCATAGTCGGCGGCGATGCGGGCAAAGGGATAGTCCTCGTGGCGCAGCGTCTCGTCGAAGGTCTCACTCACCTGTTTCAAGTACTCGCTCACCGTCACGTCGTCAATCTTCAGACCGAGAGCGAGGGTGTTGACGAACATACCCACCGTGTCGGCAATCTTCAGGTTGGAGCGCCCGCTGCTGATGGTGCTAAGATAGACCTCGCGGTTGTTGGTGTAGCGGCTGACAACGTATGACGTGGCAGCGAGGAACAGATGGGCGGGGGTGATGTCGTGCTTGCGGCAGAAAGCGGTGAGGGCAGCGACAATGTCGCTGCAAAGCGGACAGACGGCCTCGCCGATGAAGCCCTGGGCGTCGGTCTTGGGGAGGTCGGCGGGAATCTCGCTGGCGCCTTCACACGTTTGTAACTTCTCGGCAAAGAACTGCTGGGAGGCGCGGAACTGGTCGCTGTCCTCGGCTTTCTGCTGGTCGGCGACGAAGTCGAGGTAGGTGTAGGACTCGTTCTCGACGGCAGAACCGTCGAGCGCACTGTTGAGCTGGCGGATGAAGAGGTCGGCGGAACCGCCGTCGAACACCAAGTGGTGAACGTCCATCAGGAGATGGACACCACTGTTGGTCTTGACGACCTCGAAGCGGTAAAGGGGCGGCTTCTGCAGGTTGAAGGGACGCACAAACTCATTCTTGTAGGCAGCCAATGCCTCATCGGTCATCTCGGTGATGGGCACCTCGACGGGCACGCTGTCAGCCAAGGTCTGCACGATGGTGTCGCCCTCGGCAGCAAAGTGGATGCTCAGTTCCGGATGAGCCTCCACGACCTGCTTCACGACATCGGCCAAACGCTGAGCCTCTATCCCTGCCGGGAAAGTGAGCAGATAGGGGATGTTGTAGATAGTCGACGTGGGATTCTTCAGACATTCGAAGTAGACGCCGGTCTGGGCGTAGGACAAGGGACGAGCCCCCCCTACGGCCCCCGAGGGGGCTTCATTACCCTTTTGGAGTTTTGCTTCTCCCTGGGGGGATAAGAGGGAGGCTAAGATTTCGTTCTCGATGCTTTGCAGCGTTCCGCTCTTGACCAGCGACTTCGAGTCGAGGGCCACGCCGTAGCGCTTGTTCACCAAGACGGCGAGGCGGATGGCGGAGATGGAGGTCAGCCCGGCATAGCCGAGGACGGTGGTGATGCCGAAGTCGGTGTTGTTGACGATGCCGGCTATCATCTCATGCAGTTCCTGCTCCAGCACGTTTAGCGGGGCTTGTTCCGTATGCTGCGACACTGTCGCAGCACAGCGAACAGGCTTGGGGAGGGCACGCTTGTTCACCTTCTGGTTCTGGTTCAGGGGGATGGTGTCGATCTGCATCGTCACGGCGGGCACCATATAGGGCGGCTTCTGGTCGAGGATGAAGCTGTTCAGGGCCTCGATGTCCACCTGCTGGTCGCTGACGACGTAGGCAGCCACGAACTTTCCGTTTCCACTTTCCTCGTCGAAGGCCTGCACGGTGGCATCCTTGATGCCGGGGAACTCGCGGATGACGGCCTCGACTTCTTTCAGTTCGATGCGGAAGCCGCGGATTTTCACCTGACCGTCACGACGGCCCACAAACTGAATGTCGCCGGAGGGCAGATAGCGGACGATGTCACCCGTGCGGTAGCAGCGGGCGTATTTGGACTCTCCCCTTTGCCTCTCCCTGTTAGGGAGGGGAGCAGACAGGTCTTCCGCTGATTTCCCGTCTTGAGAGTAAACACTCCCCTCCCTCACAGGGAGGGGTAAGGGGGTGGGTCTGAAGGGATTCTCAATAAACACCTCAGCCGTCTTCTCAGGGCGGTTCAGGTAGCCACGGCTCACCTGCGGGCCGCTCACCCACAGCTCGCCGGCGGCACCAACGGGCAGACGGTGGCCCTGCGGGTCGACGACGTAGAGCCGGACATTGTCGAGCGCCTTGCCGATGGGGATTTCCTTCATCTTCTTCGCCACGTGGTAGCGGGTGATGAGGACGGTCGTCTCCGTCGGTCCATAGACATTATAGAACTGATAGCCCTCTGGCGGCGTGATGGCAGCCAGCTTCTCTCCGCCCGTCGAGAGATATTTCAGCGAGTGGTTCTCGATGTTGGAGGCAAACTGAAAGCCCACCTGCGTCGTCATAAACGAATGGGTGATATTGTTCTGCTCGAAGTAGTCGTTCAGGGCCATCAGATCGAGGCGCAGCTCCTCGGGGACGATGTGTACACAGGCACCGCAAGTGAGGGCGGGGTACATATCCATCATACAGGCATCGAAGCCGTAGCTGGCGTAGGCGGCCACCTTGCTTTCCGGTTTCAGGTCATAGAAGCGCTGGTACCAATGGCAGAAGCAGACGAGGTTGCCGTGAGTGAGCTGGCAGCCCTTGGGTACGCCCGTAGAGCCGGAGGTATAGAGGAGGATGAATAAAGCCTCACCCCCTAACCCCTCTCCCGTAGAGAGGGGAGTAGATACCTTTGGCAGTTTATCGAAATCGTGGAGTTCGAATACGGGGATGTTGCTTTCTTTGAGTACGTCAAGACCGTCAAGCCATCCACTCCCCTCTCCAGTCGGAGAGGGGTCGGGGGTGAGGCTTATCAGCAGCTTCGCGCTGGCATCCTGCATCATAAAGTTCAGACGCTCCTTCGGGTAAGTCGGGTCGAGGGGCTGGTAGGCGCAGCCGGCCTTCAGCACGCCGAGCGAGGCGATGGGCATCCACTCGCAACGGGGAATGAGCACAGAGACGACATCCTCGGCTTTGAGACCCTTCGAGGCGATATAGGCGGCAATGCGGTCGCTCATCTCATCGACCTCCGCATACGTAAACCTCTTTTCTTTATAAACCACGGCCACATTGTCGGGCGTGGCTTTTGCCTGGCGGCGGAACAGCGAGACGATGGTCTGAGTGTCGTCATAGTCGACGTCGGTCTGGTTAAAGCTGTCAAGTAGTTCTACCTGTGACGGCGTGGCAATGCTGATATCGCGCAGGAGCTCCTGCGTCAGCAGTCCTTCCACCACGGCCTCATAGCTCTCCAAGAACTGGGCTATCAGCGCTTCCGAATACTCATTGCTGCGGTACTCGGCCTTCACCTGATAATGGCCGTCGCGGATGAACGTCTTCAGATAGAGCGGTGCATCGAGGGTACTGTTGCCGATGCGCTCCACCTGCATAGGCTTGTCGCCCATCGTGTCGTCAGAGAACAGACCGGCGTGCCATGCGAACATTGAGTTGCTCTGCGGTTTCAGGTCTTCAATCAGGTCGCTGAAAGAGTAGACATCGTGCTGGCGACAGCCGCCCATCTGCTCCTGACCAGCACGCAGGAAGTCGAGCACGGTCGTGTCGTTGGTAAACTTGGCATAGACGGGCAGTGTCTTGACGAACATTCCCACGGTGCGGCTCAGGCGCTTGTCCTGACGGCCATTATACACCGTCGTGAACAGCGACTCCTGCTCGTTGTTGAACTTCGCCAGCAGCAGTGCGTAGGCCTGGGTGAACAGCGTACTCTTGAAGATGCCGTTCGACTTGCAGAAGGCATCGACAGAGTCAATGCTTACACTTAAGGTGCGTAGCAGGGAGGACTCAGTGGGCACAGCCTCCTCGCAGTCGGGAATCAGCGGGGTGTACACATCGCCGCAGTCGAACGTCTTGGCATACCACTCCTTGGCTTCGGCGTAGGCTGGCGTCTGGCGCTCTGCCTCTTCGTTGGCGGCCACCTCGGCCAGCGTCAGCACCTCTGGTTCGAGGGTCACGCCGTGATAGGCTTTGTCGATGTCGTTCAGCATCAGCTGCATCGACGTTCCGTCGACGATGATATGGTGATAGTCGATGAACAGATAGTATTGCTTAGCATCGCGCAACAGGCGGATGCGGAACAGACGGTCGTTGTAGATATCGAAGGGCGCGACGAGCGTGGGCTTCACGGCCTCGATGTCGTCGATGGGCTCGACAGCGATGGTAAAACTGTCGCCTGCGGCAACTGTCTGGAAAGGCTCGCCATTGTCGTCAAGGGCGATGCGGGTGAACAGCGTAGGATGGGCGGCGACAGCCGACTCGATGGCACGGCAGAGGCGGTCGCCGTCGAGGCTACCGTCCAGAGTATATAGATAAGGTAGGTTGTAACAGACCTCTCCCTGATGGTTGACACATTCCACATAGAGGCCATACTGGGTTTTCGACAGAGGTGTTTTAGTTGTCATATCTCTTAGTTTTAGGTTATTCTTTGCTTACCATTTAGTAGAAAAGATTCGGGGCGACACGTTCAGTGATATCCATCCCCAGCGCAGGCTGCCGTCGTTGGAGGCGCGCTTCAGGCGCTCCATCGTCTCGGTGCCGGTCATATAGGAGTAGGCCATTGAGATGGTGGCGTCCTTCATCAGCTGATAGGAGGCCCGCAGTTCTATCTCGTGGCCGAGCGTCTTGTCAATATTCCTCAGTTTGGTGGCAGTAGCCAGATAGTGATAGTCAAAACCAAGCCTCAAGCCCTTCACGGGCTTGACATAGCCACCGACGAAGGCATTCTGCAGACCGGGCGTAAAGCCGTTGACGTATGTACTGACATAGAAGAAGTCCATAGCGCCATAGAACTGATGGTGGGAACCATAGACGGGGTTGAAGCCCCTGATGGCATCATGGAACGTCAGGCCTATTTGGGAGCCGGTCGGTATGGCGAAGTACTCGTCGCCGCTCAGGTAGTCATAGCCGATCTCGAAACCATAGTTCGTACTTGGGTTCAGCGTGGCCTTCGCACTGGCCATCCAGGCATCAATCTTGAGGCCCTGCTCGCTATGGCCGCCCTGTTCATAGTAGGACGCTTCAGCCGAAAGCAGCCCGGAGTCGTACTTCACGTAGCCGCCGTAGATATGCTGCCACTCGATACGCTCGTCCTCCGCGTCCTTCTGGCCCGCCTGCATACCGACATTCATAAACAACAGCGATGCGCCCAACGGTATGCCGGCGAAGTCGTAGTGGTACCACCCCGTCTGCATCGTCTTGTAAGGCTGTCCGCCACCGGTGTAATAGACGCTGCCGCTGTTCATGTTCTCCGAGGTCTGGTTGTAGGCCAGGATGGCGTGCGCCTTATGGCCGTGGCCTTCGTAGCCGAGCCTCAGCGCTTCGTGCGACATGCCGGCCATCGACCAGTCGTTAGGTCCGATGATACGTTCGTCGTCATAAGACAGGGCCTGGCGACCGGCTTGCACGAAGAGTCCGTTGTCGGCATTCAGCCTAGCCCAGGCTTCGAAGACGTTGACGCCGCTGCCTTTCTGTCCCCAGACCCCCGAGTGCTGTAGGCTCATCTTGGTTTCCAGTCTGGGGCGCTGATAGTCAACCGTCAGTCTGGTACGCCCCAGCACGAAGTGCGCCAAGTCGCCCTTTGCTTCTTCTCCCCCCTTGCTTTCTGGCAGTCCGCCATTGCGAACCTCACCACGGGCCATAAAACTGATGTCCGCAGTCAACTGGTTCTGCTTCTCTTGGGCAGCGACACCAACAGACAGCATCATCAGTCCCGCCAGACATGGGACTTTGACTGAAAAAGGCCGGCTCATCATAGGAGACTACTCAAAGTCAAAAAGGTCGATGAATCCCGTCAGCTTGAACACGTTCTTGATATCGTCGTTCACGTTGCGCAGCGTCACCTTACTGCCGCCAGCCTTGGCACCTTTCAGGATGCCGAGCAGGATGCGCAGGCCACTGGAGGCGATATACTCCAGTCCCTCGCACTCAATGACAACGTCGCGCCCGTCGCTCTTATACAGCGGCTGCAGCGCCTTTTCCGCCTCTAAGGCAGCGGCGGTGTCCATTTCTCCTTCCAACGTGGCAATCAGCTTGCCGTCAAGTTCTTCAATTGTAGTCTTCATAATGGTATAGTTAATTGTTTTGGATTGTCTTTTTCAGCGTGAGGATGTTCCTGCCGTCCACACGCTCATAGTTGATGCTGTCCATCAGCCGCCTCACCAGAAGGATGCCAAGTCCGCCGATGGGACGGTCTTCAGCCGACAGCGTAGTGTCGGCCTTCGCCGCTTCCGTGGGGTCGAAAGCGACGCCCGTGTCGCTGATAATGAATTTCACCTGCTGCCCGTCTGACTTGACCTCAATGGTAACGTCGCCCTCCGTTCCAACGGGATAGGCATACTCCATCACGTTGACGACAGCCTCCTCGACAGCCAGGCGGATTTCGCCGGCCTGTTTGGCGTTCAGCGGCAGCCTGCCCGTCACGTCCTTGACGAACGTGCTCAGCTGCGCCACCTGCCGCGAATCGTTTCTCAGTGTCAGCGATTCGTCCAGGACAACCTTCTCAACCTTCGGCGTATAGTGTATGGCGAGCATTGTCAGGTCGTCGCTCTGTTCGTATTCCTCCACAAATCCGGCCACCGCATCGGTCACCTTCTGCAGAAGCGCCTGCGGCATTTCCTCACCTTCCTGAAGAACGGTGTGCAACCGGTCTAAGCCAAACTGCTTGTGCTGGCTGTTCATGGCCTCGGTCAGACCGTCGGTATATAAGAATAAGGTGGAGCCTGGAGGAACAAGCCACTCGTTAGCTGTATACTTGACATCATCGAACACGCCAAGCGGGAGGTTGGGTTTACGGTCTTCGGGCATCAAATTGTGGCCGACTATCAAGATGGGCTTGTCGTGGCCGGCATTGCAGTAGCGGAGCCGCCCGGTGGGCAGGTCGAGCACGCCGATGAAGAAGGTGACGAACATGCTGGACTCATTGCCATGACAACACGCCTCATTGATATTCTGCATGATGCGCGCAGGGTTGTTCTCATGAGCAGAGGCCGAGCGGAACAGCGAATGGGTGACGGCCATCAGCATGGCCGAGGGCACGCCCTTGCCGCTGACGTCGCCGATGCAGAAGAACAGCTTCTCGTCGCGGATGAAGAAATCGAAGAGGTCGCCGCCCACCTCACGTGCCGGTACCAGCGAGCCATAGATGTCGACATCGTCGCGTGTGACGCTGTTCTCCCGAGGCAGCATCTGTGTCTGTATCTCACTTGCTATGCGCAGTTCACTGCCTATCCGCTCCTGCTCCAGCGTCTGCTTCATCAGCTTCTTCTCGTTGCGGGCAAAACTGTAAATCATGTACAGCAGAATGCCAAAGGCCAACAAAGAGAGCAGCAGCAGACGGAGGCGCAACTCCTTAAGCGGCCCGTAAACCTCGTCGTCATAGCACACAACGGCCAGCAGCCAGTGGGGCTTGCCTTTCAGATTGGCGTAGAAGATTGTACCGTCGCGCTTGTTGGTGTCGAAGTATATCTTCGTAGTCCGTCCGTTGCTGCTTTTCTCGCGAGCCACCGTACTGTCGTTGATAAGGCTGATGATGGCATCCGACTCCTCCATGCTGATACGGCTCTCGGAAGGACGGATAATCGGCCGGCCGTCTTCAGTAAGCAGTATGACGAACGACGACGGATAGATGTGGCGGCGGTCGATGGTGTCTCTCAGCCAGTTCAATGCCACGTCGACACACACCACACCGGCCAGTTCCCGACGCTTGTCATAAATAGGCTTGGTGTAGGAAATGACCGATGTCTGCGCTCCCGCAGTGTCCTCGTAAGGATCTATCCACAAAGCATCGTTGGCAGCGATGGCCTGTTGGTAGAAAACGCTTGTCGTGTAGTCGTGGTCGGGGCCGCCTATCTGGCGCTTCACGATGCTGTCGCCACTCTTCTGGGCATACGGTTCGTACAGCCGGCCCTTGGCTGGGTAGTAATCAGGCACGAACGCTACTGCTCCGCCCTGCAAGAAGCGGCTGAGATGAATCATGCGCCCGATGGACTGCGCCACAGAGTCGGGATGCGTCAGGTTTTCGCAGATGTCCCAGACATGGTTCTTCAGGTCGTCCTCGGCTGAGTTGAGCCTGCTCTTAATCAGAATGGCTTTCAGCGTCAGTTCGCTCTCAGCGCGCTTCTCCAGCTGCTCTTCCATCAGGATGTGCGTAGAGTAATATTGTGCTGCGGAAAGAATCTCCAACAGCACCGCTGCCAGCACGATGATTAGCAGTCCAGTACGTTTCCTCAGCCAATTCCTCATAAGGCCCAGTCAGCGTGGTCTACTTCCTTGAAATGATGCCAAGCTTCGTGGCGCGCAGGAACTCGATGATATGACGGATCTCCGGGCCGTCGGGCACCTGCTCCACGATCTGGTTGACGGCGTCGAAGAGCGACGTGCCGCCGTTGAACACCAGCCGGTAGGCGTTGGCAATGTGCTTCAGCGTCTTCTCGTCGACCCCGTGCTGGCGGCCTACGGCGAAGTTCACGCCGCCGTAGGTGTTTCTCTTCGTAGCCACGATGTAGGGCGGAATGTCGCGCGAGAAGGTGGTGCCGGCCTGCACCATCGAGCCTTTGCCGACGCGCGTCTTGGCATTCTCGATGACCGAGCTCGAGAAGATGACGCTGTCCTCAATCTCGCAGTCGCCGGCAATCTTCGTGCCGTAGCCGAAGACGCATTGGTTGCCGACCTTCGTGTCGTGCGAGATGTGGGCACCCTCCATCAGCACGTTCCCGTTGCCGATGACGGTCTGGCCGCCGGTGTGGGTGGCACGGTTGATGACGACGTTCTCGCGGAAGATGTTGCCGTCGCCGATGATGCACTCCGACCGTTCGCCGCGGAAATCGAAGTCCTGCGGCAGGGCGCCGATGACGCTTCCCTGGTGCACCTTGTTGAGCTTGCCCATGCGCGTACCGCTACAAATACTGACGAAGGGGAAGATGATGCAGCCATCGCCTATCACCACGTCGTCCTCGATATACGCGAACGGGAATATCTTACAGTTGTCGCCGATTTTCGCCTTTGGCGATATCTCGGCTTTGGGGGATATTTCGCTTGCCATAGTTTAAGCCCCTCTCTTATCCCCCCGAGGGGGGAGGCCGCAACAGGGGCGAGGGCCTATGTGACTAATAAGCCTCCCCATCGGGGGGAGGTTGGAGGGGGCTTCATTTCGCTCCTCCGCCAAGTGCCTGATACAGGTTAACGACGGCTTGCATCTTGTTGAACTGGTCGGTCACTTCCGAGATCTCGGCGTTGAGCAGGTTGCTCTGGGCAGAGATGACCTCGAGGTAGGTGGTGTTCGAGCTCGACTCCATCAGCTTCTTGGTGTCCTCGACGTTCTTCTTCAGCACTTCGACGCGCTTCGAGTCGAGGTCGCCCTTCTCGGCCGAGGCGTTGTAGCTGACGAGGGCGTTGCTCACCTCGTTGCCGGCCTTCAGCACGGTGTTCTGCCACGTGTTGTACTTCTGCTCGTACTGCATCTTGGCCACCTTCAGGCCGGCCACGATCTGGCCGTGCTGGAAGATGGGCTGCACCAGCGAGCCGACAGCCGACAGCAGCAGCTTGCCGGGATTCACCATACCGTTGTTGTTGGTGAAGGCACCCGTGCCCGTGATGGTGATGCTGGGATAGAAGCGCGAGCGGGCCTGCTGCACGTCGTAGAAGCACTGTGCCAGCGACATCTCGGCGGCGTGGACGTCGGCGCGGTTGTTCAGCAGGCCGATGCTGACGCCCGTAGCAAACGTCGAGGGCAGCGACTGGTCGGCCAGCTTGCCGCGCTTGATGGCCTGGGCGGGCTGTCCGATGAGCAGCGACAGCGAGTTCTCCATCTCGCGCGTCTGGCGCATCAGGTCAACCTTCTGTGCCTGCACGGAGTAGTAGGCAGCCTCGGCCGACTGCACGGCGGTGGAGCGGTAGCCCACGCGGTTCTCGTGCATGAACTGCATCTTCTCCCACGTCTCCTTGGTCAGCTGCTCCATGTCGCTGACAATCTCCACCTGACGGTCGAGCATCAGCAACGTGTAGTACAGGTTGGCAATGCCCGAGACGATGTTGCACTTCACTACCGTCTGATAGTCCTGGGTGGCGATGAGCTGCATCTGTGCCGACCGCTTGGCGTTCAGCAGGTTGCCGAAGAGGTCGACGTTCCACGAGGCGCTGAGGGGCACCTGGTACGACTTTGTCGTCACCGAGGGGTCGGTCTTCAGCGTGGCGATGGTTCCCTGGGGTGACAGTGCCACCGAGGGCAGGAAGGCCAGTCGGGCCACCTTCAGTCCCTCGTTCACCATCTGCACGTTCAGGGCGGCGTTCAGCAGGTCGGGATTCTTCTCCAGTCCCTGCTCAATGAGCAGCTGCAGCTGCGGGTCGGTGAACAGCTGGCGCCAGGGCAGGTTGCCGAACGACGTCGTATCGGCCGACTGCAGCGTACCGTTCTGGGCCACGGGGTCGCGGACGATGCCGTCGGCGAC
>JAEEGG010012455.1_pt1 | contig 18335 bp, 9 predicted proteins | sample 9134161 | NCBI WGS metagenome assembly JAEEGG01 (sample SAMN16246543, study PRJNA631951) | gut metagenome | biome: gut microbiome; feature: rumen; material: CR-attached | host: Bos | place: Iran: Karaj | collected 2018-10 | reverse complement strand
TGGCGTCCTATTCCTGAGGATTTACCGCTGTTCTCGTCGGCATACACGGAATGTGTGGGTGCCCTACCCGACGGCAATGCCGCCATCGACACGCTTTATTCATCCACCCTGCAACTGCGCATCGTGGAACCCCGATTGCGGAAGGGGGAATGGTTAGCTGTGTGTGGCAGCACTCCCCAGTTGGGCGAATGGCAACGGGCTAAACGAATGGCACTCATCAACCTGCAGGAGTGGGCCTTGAACATTGATGCCGACATGCTGTTTGACGAGGCTGAATATAAATATGTGGTGGTGGATGCCCAGAACAACATTCTGCGTTGGGAGGACGGTGAGAACCGCCGATTGAGTTGTCCGAAACTGCCTCCGAAACAGATGTGGATCAGGACGGATGAGCAGATGCTGCTCAGTGGTGACAGTTGGAAGGTGGCCGGTGTGGTGATTCCTGTGTTCTCGCTCCGTTCGAGCCGCAGTTATGGTGTGGGCGACTTCGGTGACCTGAAGGCATTCATCGGATGGGCAGTGAAAACGAAGATGCATGCTATCCAGATTCTGCCCATCAACGACACAACCACGATGGGAGGATGGCAAGACTCCTATCCCTACAATGCCATTTCGGTGTTTGCCCTTCACCCTCTCTATTGCGACCTCAACGCGTTGCCACGACTCAATGACCGGCTGGCGATGGAGAAGTTCATGATGAAGCAGCAGAAAGTGAATGCACTGAAGGAGATGGATTATGAGAAGGTGATGGCGCTGAAGATGGATTATCTGCACCGTGTCTATGCCCAGGAAGGGAAGCAGACGATGGAGAGCGGCGAGTTCAACACGTTCTTCGAGCATAACAAGGACTGGCTGATTCCGTATGCGGCCTTCTCATATCTGAGGGATTTGTACCAAACTCCTGAGTTCTATAACTGGCCGAAGTACAGCACTTTCAACCGGAAAGAGATAGAGGCACTCGTGGCCCAGGAGAGTGATGCGTGGGAGAGCGTGGCTTTCTTCTATTATGTGCAGTATCAACTGCACCTGCAACTGACGGAGGTGAGGAATGAGGCCAGACGGAATGGTGTCATCGTGAAGGGTGACATCCCCATCGGCATTTCACGCACCAGTGTGGAGGCATGGTCGGAGCCTCATCTGTTCAATCTGGACGGACAGGCAGGCGCTCCACCTGACGACTTCTCGAAGAACGGTCAGAACTGGGGTTTCCCCACTTACAACTGGGAAGCGATGGCTGAAGATGGTTACCAGTGGTGGGTGAGACGTTTCCAGAAGATGGCCGAGTATTTCGATGCTTACCGCATTGACCATGTGCTGGGTTTCTTCCGCATCTGGGACATTCCTTTGTATTCTGTACACGGACTGTTAGGTCAATTCTCTCCCTCTCTGCCCATGACCGTGGACGAGATTGAGAGTTACGGTATGCGGTTCAATGCTGAACTGATGACACGTCCCTATATTGCTGACTGGACGTTGGAGCGCATTTTCGGTTATCGTGCCGACCTCGTCAAGAGCATCTATCTGAAACCGCGTTCGGATGGTCGGTATGACCTGAAAGACGAGTATGCCAGCCAGCGCAAGATTGAGGCGGCCTTTGCAGGAAAAACTGACGAAGACAGTCTCTCGCTGAGGGATGGACTGTATGATTTGGCCTCCTGTGTGCTCTTCGTTCCCGACCGCAAGCGTCCGGACCTTTTCCATCCACGCATTGCGGCGCAGAAGGACTTCATCTATGAGTCGTTGCTGCAGCATGAGCAGAAGGCGTTCGACCGTCTGTATGAGGACTATTATTACAAGAGGCACAATAAATTCTGGTATGACGAGGCGATGCGGAAACTGCCCACACTGACCCAATCGACCCGTATGTTGGTGTGTGCGGAAGACCTTGGTATGGTGCCAGAGAGTGTGGGATGGGTGATGAACGACCTGAGGATTCTCTCGCTGGAGATTCAATCCATGCCCAAGTCGCCGTGGTTGGCATTCGGGCGTCTGTGGGAAAACCCATACCGTTCGGTGGCCACGATTTCCACCCACGATATGCCACCCCTCCGTCAATGGTGGGATGAAGACCTTGAGCGTGCACAACTCTATTATAACACCGCTCTCTACAAGGACGGCACGGCTCCCCACCCCGCACCAGGCTGGCTCTGTGAGGAGATTGTGTCGGCACACCTGTTCTGTCCATCGGCCTTAACGCTGTTATCACTCCAGGACTGGCTGTCGATGGATGAGAACTTACGGTTGCCTGATCCGAATGCTGAACGCATCAATATTCCGATGCATCCCCGCCACTACTGGCGATGGCGCATGCACCTGACCATTGAGCAACTGATGAGTGCTGATGCGTTCAATGGGAAAGTGAGAGGAATGGTGGAAAATTCGGGAAGAGCCCCCTCAATCCCCCTGTTTAGGGGGAAGAAGAAGTGAAAATCGAAAGGTGAAAATCGAAAGGTGAAAGAGAAGAAGAAATATAGTCAATGGAAGTTTGTCGCCACTTTTTTGGTGGTGATGGGGTTGTTTGCGGGGATACGTCATCTGTTTGGCATTGAGGTGCCTTTGCATGTGGAGAAGAGAGAGGTGGTGGGATTGATGGAGCCTGTAGCCGATGAGGAGAGAGCGGAGGTGGTTGTGGAAGAGGAGAACCTGTATGCGACAGAGGATGAGACGTTGTATGAGGAGGTGCCTGACTCGTTGCCGTATGACAGTTCGCATCACGATACGGTGGTGAACTCACCGGAGGACAATCTGCTGATAGAGAATCCGGTATGGGGCACTGTTCCTGTGAATGCTCCTGTGAATCCTCCTGCGAAGGGTGCACATCGCATCAAAGGTGTATGGAGTTATGTGGATTGTTTCCCCGATGTGCAGGATGTACAGATTGTGGCGGCACAGAAGTATGGCATCACTCCCGTGAGTAACAGGGATGAAGCCGATGTGTTGGTGAGGCAGCATAAATTGGTCAACATCTGTCATTCGCCGTTCTATGTTGTTGACGAACTCACCCACTCCATTCCTTATCTGGTGCCCCGTGCACAGCATCTGCTCAACACCATCTGCCTCAATTTCATCGATTCTTGTCAAGTGAAGGGTCTGCCCATCCATCTGCCTATCGTGACCTCCGTCTTACGCACCACAGATGATGTGTCGAACCTGCAACGTGGCAACGCCAATGCCACCACCAATTCCTGCCACTGTTACGGCACGACGGTGGATATTGCCTACAACAAGTTCATGCCCCTCACCGGCACTTATGAGTCCCGAGCCACATTGCTGCGTTGGAATGAGCCCATGAAGCAAGTGCTTTCAGAGGTCTTGAACGATTTGCGGATGCAAGGAAGATGTTATGTGAAATATGAGCGGAAACAGGGGTGTTTCCATTTGACTTGTAGGTAAGACCCTTTTCTGTTGAGGATTGAGATTGGATAGGTTAGAGTGGGTCTTGGGGGAGGAGTCGTCGGGCTATCATTTCCACTACATCGACGTTGACCGCATTACCCAGTGCTTTAAATTTCTGTACCCGTGAAAGATTTCCGTAGTTCAGTTCTTGCATGGACTGGATGCGAGCGGCTTCGCTGTGGGAGATGTATCGTCCCCAGCGGAAGTCCTCTGGCACGTAAGGATGTCCTTTCTTATCGAGCGCCCCTTGGTGAGGATATGGCACAAAGGGCAAGATGGGTGTTGCCGTGGTGCAGAGGGTGATGGTGGGGATGTAGTTCATCGAGCGTATGCGAATGCCTGACGGACGGAGTTGAATCACATGATGATAGAAGTTCCAATCCTGATTCGTGCTCCACTCCAGCATCCGCTGAGTACGCGGGAACTTCCTGATCTTTTGCAGCCAAGGGTCAATCCAATCCTTGTGACGCTGATACATCTCACGATTCTGCCGTATCAGCACCTTCTTGAATTCGGGATAGGTATCTTCATATTTGGTCTTCCGCATATAGAACGGAAGGTCTGCAACCAGTTCCTCCCTCGTGTCGCCCTTCAGCACCTTTCCGTAGGCACCTCGACGTCCACGAAGACGCTCCAACGGCTGAAACGCTGGCGGTGTGTCTTCAAATTCGTAGTCGGCTCCAAACTCCATGGTGAAGATGCAATGAGAAGGCATGTAGCCATCCCGTTCCGTCACACGATAGACAAACTCCTGCCATGCATCGAAAACAGGATGAAGGGCACGTCGCACAGGCACCACACGGTCATTGTCGGTCATGTCAACAATTGTGCGTACATCGCTCACGATGGATTCATCAGGTGTCCAGAACCCGAAGTGCTCCATTCCGCTGACACCCTGTTCATTGCGCAAGCGCCCCACGATGTAGAAACGTGGACGATGCTGAGGGATGCCAAACTCGTGCGGTGAATAAACACGTCCCTGGATGTCGTAGCCCAGTGCATCCAGTTTCTGCTGAATGATTTTCCACGTGCGTCCTCCATCATGCCCGGGCAAAGCAGAGACATTCTCCAGAAAGATGTAGGGAGGATGGTGGTAGTGGAGGATGCGGCAGATCTCGTCGAAGAGGTTGCCACGTCCCAGATAATCGTCAAACCCCTGTTTCTTGCCCGAGAAAGAGAAAGGCTGGCAAGGGAATCCTCCACACAGAATGTCGTGGGAAGGAATGTCCTCTTCACGTATCTTGGTGATGTCGCCATGAATGGGTACATCGGGGAAATTGATTTTGTATAGTTTCTGCAAATTCGGACGAATCTCTGAAGCAAAGACACATTCATGCCCCAAACGGGACAGCGCGAGGTGAAAACCTCCAAGACCAGCAAACAAATCTATAAATCTCATATATCACACAGAAAAGACATGTATGTATTTCACACAGAACCTTTAGCTCGACGAAGTCAAATCACAGAAAAGCGTTTATTACTATAAGAACTGAGCCACAAACCGAGGAAGGTGAGAAGCCCATTGAACATGAGCATTTCATACCCCACCTGATAACCCGTCAGTTGCAGCACAAGGCAGTCGATGACATAGCAGATGACGGGTGATGCGACAGCGATGTAAGGCACCCATGACTCACGCAGGGGACGATGAATGAAGATGCCATAGGCGAAGAGTCCCAGGAGCGGACCATAGGTGTAGGACACCAAGGTGTAGATCAAATCCATCACACTGCCTGAGCCAATCGCGTTAAAGGCCAAGGTGACAATGACAAAAGCAAGCAACATGGCCAGGTGAACCCTCTTGCGTGTCTGCTCGTCCTGTTCCTTGCCCAAGATGTCCACACAGAAACTCGTAGTCAGTGCCGTCATCGCCGAATCGGCAGAAGAAAAGGCGCTGGCAATCACGCCAATGGTGAACAAGACCAGACAAGCAGTACCCATGGTTCCGTCGAGCACGATGGCCGCCAACAAGTCATCGCTTTTAGCGGGCAGCGGAAGTCCTTGCTGCTGATAGAGCATCATGAGCAGAATGCCCAAGGAAAGGAACAGAAAATTGACCGGAAGAAAGAGGACGCCATAAGAACACATATCCTTCTGTGCGGAACGGAGATCCTTGCACGTCAGGTTTTTCTGCATCATGTCCTGGTCAAGCCCCGTCATCACAATGACAATGAAGACACCAGACAAGAACTGTTTCCAGAAGTTCTGCTTCGACGCCCAATCATCAAATTCAAAAATCCGAGAATGGGAATCCTGCCATACAGCCGTCATCGCCTCCCCCACTCCCATGTGCAGCATGGAGATGACCTTGCACAAGATGAGCACCAGCGCCAACAAGAGGCAAAGTGTCTGAAGCACATCTGTCCAGACAAGGGTACGGATGCCCCCACGCCGGGTGTAGAGCCAAATCAGCAGCAATGCCACAATCACCACCAGCGCATAGGGCACCTCCAGGGTGGGAAGCAGACAGGCCTGCAAAATGCGGCACACCACATAGAACTTGGCTGCCGCACCCAACAACTTGCTGAGGATGAAAAAAGATGCGCCCGTCTTATAACTCGTCCGTCCCATACGGCTGTCCAACAGGCTGTAGATGGAAGTGAGCCGTTGCTTATAATACAGCGGAAGCAAGACAAAGGCCACAATCACATAGCCCACGATGAAGCCAAGGCACATCTGCAAGTAGGTCATGTCGATACTCATCACCCATCCCGGCACTCCGATAAAGGTCAGCCCCGAGATGCTGGCACCAATCATGCCAAAGGCAACCAGCGGCCAAGGTGACTGACGGTTGCCCGAAAAAAAAGCGGCATTGCCACCTCTCTTTCCCACCACATGGGAGAGAAGCAGCAAAGCGCCTAAATATAATATGACGGTGATGAGCACGAGCATCAGGCTTGTGACGGTTCAGTGCCAGCAGGAGTTTCTGAGGATGAATCTGTCGTCTCTGAAGCATCACTCTCCTCGCCAGGAGCAGGCTCCTTCTGTTTCAGGAAGGCCTCAGAAATGACAGAGAATCTTGAACCATAATCAACCTTACTCTCCACCTCAATATCGAATCCCATACCGTCGGCCAACTTCTTCGCCACATGCAAGCCAAGACCCAAGCCCGGCACGAAGCCATCGTCCTTCCAGAAGAGTCCAAAGGCCAAGTGCTGTTTCTCCTGAGGAAGACCGCAGCCTGTATCGCCGATGAAGAACTCAGCCCTATCGGTGTTGAGATGATATGTAACACCAATGACGATAGAGCCTTGCTTGGTGAACTTCACCGAATTGCTGACCATCTGGTTCAGGATATACTTCAAGCGTGTGCGGTCATTGACAATCATGATGTCCGGTCTTTCGGCAATCACCTGCATTTCGATGCCGTCCGGCAACATATCCATCCAGTCGTTGGCCACCTCGCGAATCAAAGCCGACGCCTCGAACTCCTCCTTCACATATTGGATACGTCCACTTTCGATGCGAGAGAACATCAGGATATCCTCGATCATGGCCGCAAGACTGGTGTTGTTGGCCTTGATAATCTTGGCATACTCCTCCATTTCCTCTGGTGTGAAGGAATCGGCCGGCATGCTGCATATCACATCGCTGAAGCCCACCACCGCATTCAGCGGGGTACGAATCTCGTGGCTGATAGTCATCAGGAAGTCCTCCTTCTGGCGCGCCTCCTCCGCAAAGTTCATCGCCTTGCGCAAATCCTCCTCATACTTCTTCGTCTCATCGATGTTAATCATGATACCCTCCACATTCTTCTGCCCCTTATGTCTGTCAAATATCACGACAAAACGCAACTGCCACCAGCGGTAGTTTCCGTCCTTTTCCACATCGGCATTGATTTCATAACTATGAGCACCCTCAATGTCCAATGCCTGTGTAATGAGCGGCACCTCGTTCGCCTGATCAGGATGCATGCACATCAAGATGTCCCTCACATCCTGCTCCGTATGCACATTATGGCTATCGGCACCATGCAAGGCCATCGTTCGGATTTCCGCGCGACGCTTCACACCAGCCATCAGATTCTTGGCTGTTCGGGTTCTCCACTCCATGACCACCATGAGAATTGCAAAGAGTGCGACCAAGAAGACCAGCATGATGCCAATCCATGTAGCATAGGTCATCAAAGGCATCTTCACCTCCGCCGGAGCACCTACAATGATGAAACGATCCTTGTAATCCTCATACTCCATGCCCAGCAGTTTCATCGCATCATAATCCATGTAGTAGTGCTTCTCATGCATAAGTCCTACAAAAACAGACAAATCCGCGCCATTCAATATTTCGGAGGATACACGTGCCAAATCTGAGCCGACGACCGAATAACTCGCGAAGTAGCCACAAAGGTACTTCCCGTCACCTGCGGCAAAACCAGCCTTCACTGCCGTGAATTGCGGACGTCCCGTTTTGTCGACAATCGAAGAACTGTAGATGTCTTTCTTAACTGCCACAGAAGGATACAGCCATGAGTGGGTATAGATTCTCCACAAATTGCGGTCACCCTCTTCACGGTCATATAACTGATTCGTGTTTCTCTCAGGCGATTCGGTTGAATACACCAGCACCATCACGCTGTCTTTCCAATCGGTCGAAAAACGTTCATCCGTAATGCTGTCGATATGGAAATCTGAATTGTCGATGTAGGGAGGACGTGCAATCGCTGTGCGCAACTCCTTCCTGATGAGAGAGTCTTGCGCGAAATAGTCCAATTCAATCTCTACACAGTTCTTGCCCATCATCTCGACCGCCAGGTTAATGTTCGCACAATAATCGATGGGGTCGCTAATCACCACAATGTTATTATATTTTCGAATCTTGTCCCATTCCGGGTGGTGCATACCGGCACACACCACCGGCACATCGTCCAGTTCCGGAATGTGTCCTTTCTCCCTCCATGCAATGAAGTCCGATGCCGCGCGGTCACCTTCCGTCATGATGATATCGGGTCTCCATCCTTTATCCTTGAGCGAGTCCCGAGTTGCCCAATGCTTGGGTGCTGTGTCTTCGGCAGGATTATCCAAGTCCAAATACACGTGACGTATGTCGGCATTGATATTGTGTTCGCGGAATGTCTCCTGAATACAGTCGTTGAATTCCCTGTAGGAAGAGTAGTTCCTCCCGTAACTGTGGAACAACAGCACCTTGGCACGACGGATATCCTGGGCTTCATTTCGCATACAGGATGAAGGCAGCATCAAACCTGCGCAGATTGACAAGAAGAGCACCAGACACTGCACGTAGCGTGAAAGGCGGAAGAAGAACTTGCTGCCCTTGCCCAATTCGCTCTCCACACCGATGGTTCCGTCTTGCTTCTCCATGATGGTTTTGCTGATGTTCAAGCCCAATCCTGTTCCCTTGTCGGTCTCGTTCACCTTCTGATAACGCTCGAACAACATAGCCTGTTTCTCCGATGCCACACCAATACCCGTATCTTTCACATAGACCTCCACCTTGTCGGGGTCATCAGGCATATATCTCCATCCCAGCGTCACGCTACCTTCGGTCGTGAACTTGAAGGCATTGCTCAAGAAGTTGTTCACCACCTGCTTGGTACGTGTCATATCGATATTGATGGTCACATCGGGTTCTGCCATTTCCAGTTTGAAATCCAAGTGGGTCGGCGCGATGATGTGGTTCGTGTTGTAGCAGTCATTTATCAGTTTGTACATCGACACAGGTTTCTGGATAATCTCGATGTCACCCGTTTCAATCTGTGCCTTCTGCATCACACTGTCAATCATGTTCAGAATCATGTCCGTGTTCTGGTGGATAATCTCACCATACTGCTCACGCTCACCCTCCTCAAACACCATGCCCGGTGTTGTCAGCAGTGCCGAGAAACCAGTCACAGCATTCAGCGGCGTGCGCAAATCGTGGCTGATGTTGGCCAAGAAGTTCTCCTTCAAAGCCACCTGGCTCGCCAGCAATTGTGCCTTTTCCAGTTGCTCCTCCGTCGCCTTCTTCTGGTCGATGTTCAGCAACAATCCATACAACTTGCCCGTTTTGGCCGACTCATCGGTAGCGGTGTAGGTAATCTCTCCCCAGTACCAATGTTTCCCAAAATCGGGAGTCATATGCAGGCGGATGGTTTTCTTACCACGCTGTTGACGGAAATTCTTGAGGAACTCGTAGGAGGGGCGGCTGTCTTCATGCACCACCGAATCCATCTGTTCTTCAGTCAACTTATTGGTAGGAAGGGCGAAATAGTCCGCGAACTGCTGGCTGAAGGTGAACACGCCGTCGCTGTACTCCCACAATGTGTCCTTCGGATTGGAGAACATCAGGTCATGCACCTTCTCCTCATATTGCAACTCTTCCATCAAGAGAGCCTGTCCTCTTTCTTTCCAGCGGAGCATCAAATATACCAGCAGATAAATCAATCCCGACACGAGCAGAGTCAGCGCAATCACCCAGATGGCGAAAGTGCCAGGATTTGCCAGATAATAAGGAACATTGACAATCTTGAACTTGGAAGTGTAAGCGCTGTAGGGAACGTGCGGGAACACCTTCCGCATCGCAGCCCAATCCATATAATAGTCGCAGGCATGAATACCGATGGGCAATGACTTGGGTGTGTCGCCTCCCAGAATGCGGGCAGCATATCTCACCTGGTCTTCCACCTGCGTTTCTGTACCCGTGAAGTAACCAGCCAGGAACATCGGCTTGTCGGGATTGCCGAACTGCTCGCGGATGCACGTGAGCTGTGGTTTTCCTGTGTGATTGATTAAACTGTTGCTGAAAATGTCATATTTCACCTGCATGTGCCACATGGTCGCTGCATCCTGATAGAACTGTCCCGTCAGGTGCTTTCCCTCCGCATCCGATTCGGCAGGGCTATGATTCATATAAGGCTGAGCACATGACACGAAGTTCACCACCACCAATCCCGGGAAATGCTGCTGGAGATTCTTCTCATCCAAATCGCGAAGATAGAACTTACTGTTGTTCACGAAGCGGGTCGAATCCGCCAGTTCATCATCAAACTGTGCACGCAGACGGTTATCCACATCACTATAATCCAGTTCTATCACCACATTCTGGCTGCCACCCAGACGCATCAGTTCCTCGAGGTTACGCCCCAAATCGATACGTGCCTCAAAGCCCGTCATCAGCGGGAATCGATATAGCGAATCGCGTAGCAGGGTGTTCACACCCGCAAAGACAATCGGTGTGTTCAGGAAAATGGAGTCAGGATTTTCACGGGTGAGCAACCATTCCAGAATGGGGTCGTCGTTCAACAGAATGATTTCAGGCTTGAAACGTTTGATTTCCTCGATTGTCCACTGGGCATCGTAGGTTTCAAACACATCCACCGGACGCCGCACCATACGTGCATAAATATGATGGATATCCACATTCAGATTTCTCTCCTTGAATGCCTTCTCCATCGTCTTGGAGAACAGTTCCTTTTCCTCCCCTATACTATCCCATGAATGCACAACAACAATACGATGTCGTGGACCCATGTCACGCAAGGTGGGAACCTTGCTGCACGAAACAATCAACACAGTGGCCAACACAGCCACTACAAGCATGATTTTATAAGGTAAGGTCTTTTTCATAAGGTCTTCGTAAAAGATTATCTTTGCAAAGGTGAAAAAAATTTTCAAACAATCAAAATAAAAAGGGAAAAACGTACAAAAAAAAGCACATTTTTTTATCAAGCCCAAACTTTTCGCCGCATCAGCGTCAGAACAATGCCTCGAACTGCCAAATATGTCACGAATGCCAGCCATAGGCCGTGATTGCCCCACAACGGCACAAGGGTGAAATACAGGAGGAAGAAAACAAGCATGGCGGTGGCCGTCGAAAGCAGCATTCCTTTGGTAGCCGTCGCACCGATGTACACCCCGTCCCAAATGAAGGCCGCGAGCCCGCACAGAGGGAACAACAGCGTCCACGGCTGATACTCCACAGCGACCTCCATCACGGCGGCATCGTCGGTGAGCAAGGCCAGAAAACGATTGCCCAAAGCAAGGTAGGCAAGCGTGAAGAGGGCTGCCACCGCCCATCCCCAGCGGAAGATGTGGCGGATGGTGTCGTCGTAGATGCTCCGCATACGGCCGCCAATAGCCTTCCCCACCATTGCCTCGCCCGCAAAGGCGAAGCCATCCATGATGTAACTGTAGAGGGTGAAGAGTTGCATGAGCATCGTGTTGACCGCCAGTTCCGTATCTCCCTGTCTGGCTCCAGCCGCAATGAAAAAGAAGTGCACCAGAATGAGGCAGCAAGTACGCAGAAAGATATCTTTGTTCAGGGAAAAGAACTTCATCAGAGCAGATGTCTCCAACACGGCTTCCTTACGATAGTATTTCTTGATTTTCAGGTAGTAAGGGATGCAGAACAAACCTGCAGATACAAGTCCGATGTATTGTGCCAGCACGGTGCCTAACGCCACGCCCTCCATCTTCATGCCAAGCCCATACACCAGCGCGAAACTCAGCACAATGTTCGCCACATTCTGAATCACCGCCACCGCCATCGGCGCCTTCGAGTTCTGCATGCCCACAAACCAACCCGTCAAGACAAAAAGCATCAAGGCGGCAGGAGCACCCCATATACATATATTAAAATAGGTGCACGTCAAAGACACCACTTCGGCTGACGGACGAATAATCGACAATGCACCTTCCCTGAGAGGCACTTGCAGACACAGCATCACGGCCGAAATCAAGATGGCCACCAACAAGGCCCGTTGCATCACCGCCACCACTTCCGTCAGATTCCTCGCCCCCAATGCCTGTGAGGTCATACCACTCGTGCCCATGCGCAGAAAAGCAAACATCCAGTAGATAATGTTGAACAGCATACCACCCACAGCAATCGCACCGATATAGGCCGCAGAGCCCAGATGCCCCGTGATGGCAACATCCACTAACCCCAACAGCGGCACCGTGATGTTTGACACGATGCTCGGCAATGCAATTCGCAATATCTTTCTGTCTCTCAGACCAATGACCATTCCTTTATCAATAAAGGCTACAAGTATGCAGCATCCTCAATCTTTTAACTGTTCAAATACTCGGCCAGCATTTCCGCACACCGTTCCCCATCCACTCCCGCACTCACGATGCCTCCCGCATAGCCTGCTCCTTCTCCGCATGGGAACAATCCCTGCACACGCACATGCTGCAACGTTTCTCTGTCGCGCAAGATGCGAACAGGAGCCGACGTGCGCGTCTCGACGCCTATCATCACCGCCTCGTTGGTCAGGAAACCGTGACACATCTTGCCGAAGTTCTTGAAACCCTGTTGCAAGCGTTTCGACACAAAACCAGGCATCCAGAAGTGCATGGGTGTGCTAATCAATCCCGGGGTGTAGGAAGACTTCGGCAAGTCGAAACTACCCTTGTTGTTCACGAAGTGAGCCATACATTGTGCAGGTGCTGTCTGCGAGCGGTTGCCCTGCATCCAAGCCGTATATTCGAGCCGTTCCTGAAACTCCATCATCGCCAATGCCCCACCCTTTGTTTCCACATCAGGCACAGGAGGCAACTCCATCAAAGAGCGTTCCTGCAGGTCGTCCACATGCAGTTCCACCACCATACCCGAATTGCTCCAGGGGCTGTTTCTCAGAGAGTTGCTCATGCCATTCACGACCAACTGATTCGGTCCGCTGGCAGCAGGAACGACCGTACCACCCGGACACATGCAGAAGGAATAGACGCCGCGTCCATCCACCTGAGTCACAAACGAATACTCGGCAGCAGGGAGATATTTCCCACGCCCCTCCTTGTTGTGATATTGTATCTTGTCGATGAGTTCTGAAGGATGCTCCAGACGCACGCCCACCGCGATGTCCTTCGCCTCAATCTCGATGCCTTGAGTGTGCAGATAGCGATAGACATCGCGGGCACTATGTCCTGTAGCCAAGATGACTGGTCCCATGAATGCCTGTTCGCCGCAGCGGATGCCCACCACCCTGTTCTTCTCCACCACGATGGCATCCATCTTCGTTTCGAAGTGCACCTCGCCTCCACAGCGGATGATGGTGTTGCGCATCGCCTCGATGATGCCGGGCAACTTGTCTGTGCCGAGATGAGGATGCGCGTCGGCCAAGATGCTTGTGCTCGCCCCGTGCTGACAGAACACGTTCAGGATTTTCTCCACATTGCCCCGTTTCTTGCTGCGGGTGTAGAGTTTTCCATCCGAGAAAGCCCCTGCGCCTCCCTCTCCAAACGAATAGTTCGATTCGGGGTCAACCTGCTGAGTGCGTGAGATTTGCGCTATATCCTTCCGGCGTTCGTGCACACTTTTTCCTCGCTCCACCACGATGGGGCGCACACCCAGTTCGATGAGCCGCAACGCTGCAAACAAACCACCAGGGCCAGCACCCACCACAACGGCTTGCGGCTTGCCCTCCACGTTCGGATAATCCGTCCTCACGAACCCGTCATCTTGCGGAAGTTCGTTCAGATACACGCGCACCTTCAGATTCACATAAATCGTCCGTTGACGTGCGTCGATGCTCCTTTTCAGCACCCTCACCGCTGTCATCTCGAGGGGCGAGAGTCCCTTCTCTTCCTGCAAAAAGCGCTTGATGCCCTGCTCGCTTGCCGCCACCTCGGGCAGCACCCTTATCTGGTATTCTGTTATCATCGTCCGTATTTTTTTGCAAATGTAGCACTATTTTTTCACCTGCACAAAAATTCGTGTCCTTTTACCCCATGTTGTACACGAAAGACTATCAGCCAAGATTCTGCAGGCATCGCCAACATGGTTGAAAAGGGTGTCAAACGGTAGTGTCAGTGTCGTAATTACGGCAACGACGCTAACGTAATTACGGCAACGACGCTAACGTAATTACGGTAACGGAAGGGGCGTTTGAGGCGGTAATGAAGTTTTTTTGAGCCTTTCCTTCATTTTTTCCGTTTCATCGTTGGTCAAGCCAGTTTTTTTTTCGACCTTTGTCAATTGAAAGAAAGTATATCATACAACAACAACTAAATTCTAATCACTAAAAAACATGAACAAGACAAAATTGATGCTGACAGGCCTCTGCCTGATGCTGATGCCTTTGACGGGGCATGCACAATCCTTTGACTTATCTCCATCGACAACGGGGAAGAAGGACATCTTTCACAAGGTGAAGGATTTTGCTGAAAAAAGTGTGGTGAACGGTGTGGACACCAACTACATCAAGACACCCGAACGACCTTGGCAGGTCAGCATAACCAGCCGTGTGGCACAGACGGACTTGAAGATGCACTCCACCGTCGACGGTGCTGAATTATTCGACGGTGAGGGCATGATGCCCTTTATCAAGGGTGAGGGCAACATGGCTACCGACCCTCGCATCATCACCAAGCCATCGACCTCGTTAGGTGTGAAAGTGGGATACAGGGGCTTGAGCGCCAGTTACTCTTTCCCGATAGGAGGAGACAAGGGGCAGAACCTCTCGTTCAAAAGCGCGGGCAGTTGGTATGCCGTGAACCTGCGCTGGCATAAGTTCAAGAAAAAGAATGTGGAAACACACTATTCAGGAGCGGTAAGAGGCAGAGGTATTCTTGACCTTGACCCGCAGACCGAGACGATGGTTTTCGAAGATTGGTCAGAACCCTACGGATGGGAAGACACTGAAAAGGAAGATTTAGCTTCGTCAATGTCTATCCAGACCTTGATCTTCGACGGTTTCTATATCTTCAACCACAAGAAATTCTCCTATGGTGCCGCCTACAACCAGAAGACCATTCAAGTTCGTTCGGCAGGCTCCCCCATCGTTGGCTTGATGGGCTACTATGCTGATTTCAACTACAATGACAGACGTAACGCTGACCTTATCTATCTGATGGACGGCATTGGACGTTTGCGCCAATATCAACTGAGTCTGGGTGCCGGCTATTCCTACAACTTCGTACCCGCTAAGGGCTGGCTCATCAACGCAATGGCGATGCCGATGGTGACGGTGGTGAACCGCACCCGCATCAACACCTACGAGAGCAATTTCAAGGAACTTGCAAAAGAAAACATGTTATACTATGTTCTCTTGGAGGGAATGAAAGAAGAATTAGGAATCGACATTCCTGCCGATGAAATTCTTGACTTCACAGACGATCTCGAGACACGGAGCACAGGTGTACACTCGCGCAATAACCGCCTTGCCCTCAACTTCACCACACGCCTTTCCGTCACCTACAACTGGAATCGCTATTTCATCAATGCCAACGGACAATTCAACAATTTCAACTACAAGCACAGAGCCATGCATGGCCACCTGAACGACTGGTACATCAATGCATCAGTGGGCGTGAGACTTTGATGCGTTTGACGTCAGAAGACAGGAGAATAGAAGATAACACATGAATAATTACATTGTTTCGGCCAGAAAGTACCGCCCCATGACCTTCGATACAGTGGTGGGGCAAGGTGCGCTGACCACAACGCTGAAGAATGCCATACAGAGCGGACGACTGGCACATGCCTACCTGTTCTGCGGTCCGCGTGGCGTGGGAAAGACAACATGCGCCCGCATCTTTGCCAAGACCATCAACTGCTTGACTCCCCGTCAGGACGGAGAGGCTTGCGGCGAATGTGAATCGTGCAAGGCATTCAACGAGGGACGCTCGTACAACATCCACGAACTGGATGCTGCCTCCAACAACTCGGTGGAGGACATCCGCCTGCTGATTGAGCAGGTGAGGATACCCCCTCAGATTGGCAAATACAAAGTATTCATCATCGACGAGGTGCATATGCTCTCACAGGCAGCCTTCAACGCCTTCCTGAAGACGTTGGAGGAGCCACCTCATCATGCCATCTTCATCCTGGCCACAACGGAAAAGCATAAGATACTGCCCACCATCATGAGCCGTTGTCAGATTTACGACTTCAAGCGCATGGGGGTGGACGACATCGTGGGACACCTGAAGAATGTCGCGGAGAAAGAAGGCATGACGGCCGAGGATGCTGCACTCAACGTGATTGCCCAAAAAGCAGACGGCGGCATGCGAGATGCACTCAGCATCTTCGACCAAGTGGCCTCCTTCTGCGGCGGAAACATCACTTACCAGCAGACCATCGCCAACCTGAATGTGCTCGACTACGACTACTACTTCAGGCTGACCGACTACTTCCTCGAAGGAAAAATCACGGAGTGCATGCTGACCCTGAACGAGATTCTCTCGAAAGGGTTCGAAGGGCAATACTTCATCACCGGACTTTCGAGCCACTTCCGCAACCTGCTGGTGGCACAAGACAAACAGACCGTAGGGCTCATCGAGGCCAGCGAAGAGGTGAGGAAACACTACCACGAACAGGCGCAGAAATGTAAGCCCAAGTTCCTCTTCCAAGCCATGAAACTGGCCAACAACTGCGACCTCAACTATAAGCAGAGCCAGAACAAACGGCTGTTCATCGAACTCACCCTCATCGAGATGGCACAACTCTCCTCCGATGACGGGGAGGCTTCGGGGCTTGGCCCTACGAAGATGCTCAAACCCATATTCAACCGTCTGAAAGCCTTAGCCCCACAACAACCCAAAGTGGAGGCTGTTCAGACCGTTGCGGCTCCTCCCCCTCCTTCAGGGAAGGTGGAACCTCAACATCATGTCAACCCTGCTCCTTTGCGAACAGGGACACTTTCTCCTGCTGGCGTTGGAGGAGTTCGAGGCTTCTCCCTCCGAAAAACCGCACAAGAAGTGCAAGCGAGAAAACAGCAGCAAGAGAATGATGCGGTCATCCAGAAGGACACGTTCATCGGAGAGAACAAGCCGGTGGACAACATGAACCTGATTGTGGCATGGAGGGAATTTGCCCAGCAACTGCCACAAGAAGATACGGCCATGTCACGCCGAATGGACAACATGGAACCCGCCCTGCAGGAAGATGGAAGCACCTTCCTCGTGATTGCCGACAACCCTTCCATTCAGGCGGAACTGGTGAAGATGCAGCCACGCATCGAGAAGTATCTGCAACAACGTCTGCAGAACTCCTCTCTCAAGATGACAACCCGTCTGCGTGAAATAACAGACAAACGCCGCATCTACAGCCGCAAAGAGATTTACGGCATGATGCTCCAGCAGAGTGAAGGACTGCGGAAACTGACAGAGTTATTTGAATTAGAACTTGCATAATGGGAAAAGGAAAACTCGCGAAATTCGCCGAAATGGCAGAGAATCCATTGGTTGTGGAGTGCCCCTTCTGGCTACTGCAGAAGGAAGGTTTTCCCATGAAGGGTAGATGGCATGAAGAGTTCTTCAAGAACGACAATCCCATTGTGCTCGAACTAGGATGTGGACGTGGAGAATACACCATCGGGCTGGCACGTCGTTTTCCCGATAAAAACTTCATCGGTGTCGACATCAAAGGTGCCCGCATGTGGCACGGAGCCAAGACTGCCCTCGAGGAAGGCTTGAAGAACGTGGCTTTTCTGCGCACCAACATCGAAATCATCGACGCATTCTTCGCCCCCAACGAGGTGGCGGAACTGTGGCTCACCTTCTCCGACCCTCAGATGAAGAAAGCCACCAAGCGGCTCACCTCCACCTACTTTATGGAACGCTACCGTAAGTTTCTTGTAGTTGGCGGCATCATCAACGTGAAGACAGACTCCAATTTCCTCGCCACCTACACAAAATACATGGTGGAGAAGAACGAACTCCCAATGAAGCAATGCACTTTTGACCTCTATGCAGAGAAGGCTGTAGATACATCATTGACGGATATTCGCACTTACTACGAAGGCATGTGGCTCGAACGCGGCATTCCCATCAAATATCTGCAATTTGAACTGCCCCGCCACAGCACTCTCGAAGAACCCGACATCGAGATACCCGTCGATGGCTATCGCTCCTACAACCATCAGGTTGTCAGCACCAAGAAGACGGGCAAATAAAAAAGGTAAATTGTAAGAACTTGACTTTCGAAAGTGAACGACGAAGTTAAAGAGGACAATAGTGACAAATTTCACTATTTCACACCGCTAATAGACAAACAAGCCG
>JAEEGG010012454.1_pt1 | contig 18335 bp, 17 predicted proteins | sample 9134161 | NCBI WGS metagenome assembly JAEEGG01 (sample SAMN16246543, study PRJNA631951) | gut metagenome | biome: gut microbiome; feature: rumen; material: CR-attached | host: Bos | place: Iran: Karaj | collected 2018-10 | reverse complement strand
AATTGCGATGGGCTACTCGCTCAAGGAAGGTGCTCCGGCCATCGCAGGCAACGTTCGTGTTATAGACGGAAAGGCAACCAGCAAGAGTCAGCTCGTTATCAGCTGGGATTCTGTTGCGGCGACAAGTGCAACGGCGACAATTACATATTCTTTATATAAAACAAGTTCGGAAGACTCGGTTTATTCACTTGTAAAAAACAAACTTACTGCCACCACTTACACCGACTCGAGCAGCTTAAAGACCGGTGTAATTTATTATTACTATGTTCAGGCGGTAAGTTATGATAGTGCGACACTTGAAACTACAAAGGGCGCATTCAGTGAATCTACAGATGATTCTTACGGATATCTTCTGAGCCCGCCAGACTCAGTAGAAGTTCTGGACGGAGATACGGATTCAACTGTAAACCTGACATGGACTCCTGCCGTAGGCTCGGACGAAGTTGATTTTACTTACACAGTTTACAGCTGTGACACCCAGAACGGCGACTACACGGTTTTGCAGAGCGATTTGAGCCCGGCTGCTGACTCCGGCGGACTTTTGACTGCGGCCGTAGAAAAGAAAAACTTTTACAAAATTACAACAAACAATCCCCTCGGAACGGACACAGAAAGCGTGATGAGTGCGGGTGCGGCACCACAGCCGGCTGCTCCTCAAAACGTTGCCGCAAGTAAAACAGCCCTTCTTTCGCGCGAGTTTACTGCCAATAAGAACAATGTTTACCCGGTTTTAATCAGCTGGGAAAAACCTGCCGGCGATGATCCTGCAGGCTATTATGTATACCGTTCAACCAAAACTGACAGCGGATTCAGAAAGTTGAATGAAGAGCCGCTTGTTGAATTTGAATACATTGACGTAAACGAAACTGCAAAGGCCGGAACAGTTTACTATTACAGGGTTGTTTCAATTAACTCGCTCGGACAGGGCAAAAAAGGCAACGATCCTCAGACGGACACGGCACGCACTTGTATGGGATACGGGGCTCTTACCCGCGAGCAGTGGTTCCGCGAGTACAACAAGACCTGTAAGGGTTCACAGAAAAAGCTCACCCTGATGCACAAAACTCCGGACACTTCAAAACTCGGAAGCGAAACTATTAACGGCGACATCAGCGGAACCCTTTCTTACAAAGCGTCCCTGGTAAACGGCGGTCTCGGCGGTGCAGAAATTACGATGCACTACGAAAATTACGCCGACTACTACATTGGCGGTGACAGCAGCATGGGCGTTTACTTCCTTCTTACCGGAAACACGGATACAACTTCAAACATGAGCGCAAACGGTAAAATGCACGAAAGTGTAGTCTGCACCGGAATGTATCCGGGAACTGCAGGTTACAACAAGCTCGAAATCAAGGGCGGTGCAGCAGGAGGCGGTTATTACGAAGTTACAACGCGCGACTTAAACGGAAACACAGTCTTGGAAAACGGCGATATCAGCTGGCTTATAGGAGAAGAATAATGAAAGCAAAATCGATTTTACTAACAGTATTTTTTGGGGCAGTTTTGATGCTCTTTTCATGTTATACACCGTCACCGCTTTACGGAACCTGGGCCGATAATGACGGAAACAAAATTACTTTTATCAGCGACGGAACCTTTGTCGCAAAAATTACGGACAGCGTCGGAAACATCGTAAACTACGAAGGTGATTATACGGTGGTTGATAACGTAGTCGTATTTTCAACCTCTGACGGAACCGTTAACTCTGAATGGGATATCCGCGGTGCAATGCTTTATATCACCTGGACAAGCGGCGGAGTTACCAAAAATCTGACTCTTTATCATACGGGTAAATAAAAGGTGTAAAATGAAAAAGTTAATCACAATTTTTGCTGCACTTTTTTTACTGGTTGAATTTGCATCTGCCGACGAAGCAGTTAAATCCAGGTTTGCAGACACATACTTTTTGTTTGACGGCGGTGTTTCATTCATCCAGGTAAATAGAATTCAAAAACAGACGGAACGCTCAAACTTTTTGTGGCGTGACTGTATGATCGGGGCCTATTTTAAAACCCAGACCAGAAATTTGCCGTATGTGGACTTTTTGCTCAGGCTCCAGGGCTTTTATCCGTTCTACCACCAGTTCAACGGAATGGAGATGATAAGCAAGCAGACAATTTTGTATGCCTTTGACGGATTTCTGGGGCCAACATACCGCAAGGAAATGTACAAATACTTTAACATGAGCCTTACTCCAGGAATTCATTATATGTACCAGCTGAGTGATGAATATCATTACAACTATGTCGGCGGCGGTGTAATCCTTGGAATGGAGTTTCCGGTGCACAAAAGTTTTACAATCCTGCTCGACGGAACTTTTACCTGGGACAGCGCAAACTTTGGAACCAACAAAAATGTTCAGCCGTATGACTACAGCTGGCAGTGGCACTCTTCGCTCGGAGTCCGCTACCACCCAAAACATCCCAATTTTGCATCAAATTAACACACCAACTGTGTAAAAATGACCCAAAATTAACTCAAAACCTTACCGGTATGGACAATAATACTCTCTGACGCTTTTATGAAACGCCGGGGAGTATTTTTTTTGTCCTAAAACGCGGATAAACGGGAATTACAGCATATTTGCGGCGCAAAAACGGACGCTTCCGGCAACGGAAAAAAAGTTGGCACGGTTTTTGCATTATTATTAGTGAAAATTAAGTTCACAGGAGGTATGATATGAACGAACTTTCACTTTTTAACGATTTATTCAATGATTTTGGCTATGATGGATGCTTGATGCCATCAATTAAATTGACAAAGGCGTTCCACACCCCAAAAGTAGATGTCAAAGAAGAAAAAGACAACTACAAACTGGAAATGGATCTTCCTGGAATGAGCGACAAAGATGTCGATATTGAACTCGACAGAAACGTTTTGACAATCAGTTCCAAGAAAGAAGATAAAAAAGACGAAAAGAAAGAAGAAAAGGACGGCGCAAAGTGGCTCATCCACGAACGCTCAACAATGCAGTTTACCCGCAGTTTTACACTGCCGGAAGATGTCGACAGCGAAAACCTGAGCGCCCATGTAAAAGACGGAATTCTTTCCGTTACAATGCCGCGTAAAGCCCTTGCTTCTCCAAAACGCATTGCAATCACAGCTGCCTGATCGCAGGCTGACCTCAGTACAAACCGTGCCGCGCCAGAAAGCCGGCACGGCTTTTTTTTGCACTTGCAAATCTGATAAAGTCCGTTAAACTTTATGTATGGACCAGTTGGCCGAGAATAAAAGAAAAAAAAGCTTTCTCATCTTTCAAATCGTAGTGTGCGTTCTTGTGTGTATTGTGAGCGCCGCATTCTTTTGTTACAAACTTGCAGAAATGATTGCGTCCGAAACTCCTTTTACAGGAATTCAACAGGAAGGAATTGCCAGACAAATTGAAGGCGACAATCCCGTCCTGAACATTCTTCAAAATATTTACCTGGGCCGGATTCCTGCCGCAATGCTTGATATCGATGCGGTGGATTTTAATTCAACAGTACCGCCGGCCGTAAAACAGTACATGGTGGACTTTAAAAACTTCTATCGTTATTCAATCGAAAAAGAAAAGGGCTTTACGACATCAATCGACACAATGACCTTTATTTTTAACAGCCCCGTGATAAAGGAATATTTTAAAAAGGACAAAAAGGACGAGTCGACCGCACGCGCTGCAATCGTTCCGTATTATTTTATCAGGAATAATAATTCAAAAGAAAAGCAGAAAAGCCAGAAATCAGTCTACAAGGCATATATCGACAATTTTGTAAGCGGCAGAGTTTCGCTCGACAGACACAGCGCCAACGTAATATGCCTGTACGTGTACGCCTGGTATGAAAGCGCCTCAAAACCGCTGGACTACGCACTTTTAAAGGAACAAATCGACCGTTACCTGGATGCGTACAAAAACGATTTTAGCGTAAACGGAGCAATGAGCGGACAGGGAGCGTACCTCAAAACCGCCCGCGAAGTGCTCAGAATCAAGCCAAAAAGCAAGGGCTGGCTCCCGCAGAACAGGATTCAGCCTTTTACACGCGACAATCTTTTGTAAGGGAGGGCAGAAATGGATTCAATCGAAAAACTAAAAAACACCCGCGACGCCGCCTTAACCCTCGCAATTTCTTTTGTGGTATTTACACTTTCGTCGCTGTATGCGCACAACGGCTACATCAAGCTGAACGTAACTCTCTTTCCTCAAATTGTTGTTTTTGTAATTCTTGGTTTTCTGCATGCTTACAACGTGTGGACATTTGAAATCAGCTCAGGCCGCCCGGGCGGAGTCGGAATGCTCACCGGGTATTTCTTTATGTATTCGGCATGGTACAACGTGATACTTTTGAGCGAGAGCGGAATCGGCTATGTCGAATGGTTTATCGTTCTTCTCGTGCTCGGTTCAAGTTTTTTTAACCAGCTTTTTTCCCGCCCGCTGAACATACCTTACTTTAACACACAGCGTCCGCTCGTACTCATCTTTTTTGGAACAATGCTCTTTTTAATCAAAATCTTTTTGTATCATCTGTTTTCCGACAACATTTATGATTCAGCATTTCTGGTAAACGACACCGCGCGGTTTATCGTATTTGTTTTTTCAATTCTGGGAGCACTAATTCTTTTGATTCAGTTAGTCCGCTTTGCCCGCCACAGGATGAATATGGATATTCCGCCTAAAAATTCAACTTTGTCGTTTGCAAGAAGGGCTGCCCTTACAGTTCTTGCCGCAATAAAGGCTTTTATCCGCCTCGTTGTAACCCTCGTAAGCGGACCGTATGTGATACTGATTCTTGCCATTGCAGGTCTTTTAGTATTTGGAATCAGCTTTTTTGTTGCCAATAAAATCTATCATGATGTCCTTCTTCTTGTTGAACCTGTCCTTGAACGCCTTTTGTCTACCGGAAAAAACTCAGTTTATCCGTCCATTTTTTATTATACCTGCCAGCTTGTGTGCATAAGTATCATCCTTTTGTACAGCGCCGTCCGCGAAACTCAGGTACAGAAAACTGCCCTTTTATCGTAATTATAACTTTTTAAATAGAACATTGTTTTTCATATTATATATGTTAGAATTTCAAAATACACCAAATTTTTCCAGAGGTACACAATATGGAATTAAAACAGCGTGGTTCATTATTTGCAAAAATTTTAGGCGGTTATATTATTGCGGTTCTTGCTATTGTGATTCTGACTTTTATTATTATCCGTTCATCCCAAGGTTTTTCAGATAAGGCGGAATTTGTGGACAGTACGATTCTCCCAAATACGCTCAAGGCAAAGGATCTGCAGCTGCATGTAATTCAGGTACAGCAGTGGCTTACAGATATTTCTGCAACCCGCGGGGCTCCGGGCTATGACGACGGCTTTGACGAAGCAAAAACACATGCCGAAGCATTTACCGCAATTGTAAATGAATTCAACGATTTCTATAAAACTCATAATGATGCTAAAAAAGTTGCCTCCCTTGAATCCATGCAGAAAGCCTTTGACGGTTACTATGCCATGGGTCAGGAAATGGCTCATGCTTACATTAAATACGGACCTGCAGAAGGCAATAAAATCATGGAAGATTTTGACCCGTATGCAGAAGAAATTGATGAACTTGTAACGGCTTTTGTTGATGATTTGAGCTTAATGCTGGTAAACAATATTAATTCAATTGCTTCCGATTCAAAAGCCCTTGTATCCCGCACGGGAATCATCAGTATTATTGATACCATCATTTTATTTGTTCTTGGAATCATCATTTCCATGGGAATCGTTAAGCCGATTAAACGCGTTGTTGCTATTCTCAAGGATATCAGCGAAGGAGAGGGAGACCTTACCAGAAGTATTGAAGTAAATTCAGCGGACGAAATCGGTCTTATGGCACGTTACTTTAACGAAACATTCTCAAAAATCAGAAATCTCGTAAGTATCGTACAGACACAGTCGCAGAATCTCGGAGCCTGCGGAAGTAACCTTGCCTCAAACATGACAGAAACCGCGGCCGCTATCAATCAGATTTCTGCCAACATCAAGAGCATTCAGAACCAGACAGTTAACCAGAGCGCAAGTGTTTCAGAAACAAGCGCCACTATGGAACAGATTTCTGCCGGAATCGATAAACTTAATTCGCTCATCAAGGAACAGTCTACAAACATCAATGAATCTTCAACAGAAATCGGCAAACTGATCCGTCATATTGAAGAATCAACAGAGACTTTGACAAAAAACAACGAAAACATCGAGCACCTTACAGAAACTTCTGAGCTCGGTAAAGTTGCCCTGCAGCAGATTACAGGTGCGATTGAAGAAGTTCAGGTTGAATCCCAGGGCCTGCGCGAAATCAGTGCCGTTATTCAAAGCATTGCCGAAGAAACAAACCTTCTTGCGATGAACGCGGCAATCGAAGCGGCACATGCCGGTGAAAGCGGTAAGGGTTTTGCCGTTGTAGCTGCCGAAGTTCGTAAACTTGCAGAGTCTTCAACCAAGCAGACAAAGACAATTGAAGCGGCTCTTCAAAAAATTACAGTTTCGATTGAAGAAGTAACAAAGCATGCTCAGGACGTTGTCGAAAAATTCCGTCTCATCGAAAAAGAAGTAAGTACTGTTTCTAAACAGGAATCTACAATCCTTAAGACGATGGAAGAGCAGACAGCCAACAGCCGTAAAGTAATGGACTCGATGAATATAATCAACGACATTACTAAAAAAGTTCAGCAGAGCTCTGTAGAAATGCTTGAAGGCAGCCGTCAGATTTCAAAAGAAGCCCAGAACATGAATATAATCACCCAGGAAATCAACGGCGGTATGACCGAAATGGCAACCGGTGCCGATCAGATTACTGAGGCAGTTGCTACAGTAAACGGCCTGACCGAAGACACTAAAAACAGCATTGCGTCTCTCACAACTGAAGTTCACAAGTTTAAGGTGTAAAAACTGTTTACCTGTGCGTAATTCCGGAGCCGCGCAGTTCACTCACGCCGCCTGCTTTTTTGACGGCTTCAATCTTCTGAGGAAACTCGTTGATAACTGCGTCGACGTGGGTGATGATTCCGAGCATTTTGCCTGAATTCTGGAGGCGCTTGAGGGCGTTGACTGCTTCTGTGAGCGGATCGCCGCTGAGAGTTCCAAAGCCTTCGTCCAGAAAGAGCGAATCTACACTTATATTCTGGCTTGCAAGTTCAGCGATTCCGAGGGCAAGCGACAGACTGATTATAAATTTTTCGCCGCCGCTCATATTGGAAACAGGCCTGTCTTCTTTTGAATCCGGATAGTTTATGTCGTGAACCATAAAACTTACAGAAGCATCTTTTTGGACGAGAGTATACTTTCCGCTGATTCCAAACAGATACTTATTTGCCTTGATAATCAGATTCTTAAATGCCAGCCCCTGAACAAATACATCAAACTCAGAACCGTCTTTAACACCGATTATTTCTTTTAATTCATTCCACAAGGTAAAACTTTCTGCGGCAGCCTCATATTCTTTGATAACTTTCTGGTTTTCTTTTGCCTGCTCCTCGTTGGTCTTGAGCGTCTGTTGAATTGCGCCTATTTCTCCGGCCGCGTCCGTCAATTGTTCTGCAACCTGGTCCCTTTCGGTTTTAAGCTGTTCCAGAGATTTTTGTGTGAGCGCCTTTTTTTGATGCTCTTCATATTCGGTGGCGGCAGTTTGTAAGTTTGCCTTTGTTTCTGAATCAAGCCGCGCAAGTTCATCGTTCTGCAGGCGGAGCTGTTCAAGTTCACTTTCTTCAACAAAGCATTTATTGAATTCTTCGGCGTCCTTAAAGCCATTTTTAGTGAGAGCCTCGTCAAAGGCATTTTTTGCCTGCAAAAGTTTTGGCTCATCTTTAGAAATCTGGTCGTTTAAAAGTTTAATGCGCTCCTGAGCATTGTTTTTTTCTGTTGAATTTTCATTATAAACGCGTTCGGCATTCTCTTTTGCCTCTTTTAACTGTCCGTGTTTTTTGTCGTACTGCTCCCGTTCTTCCTGAACTGTTTTGCCGCCAAAAATTCCGGTGCGTTCCTTCTGAAGTGACAAAAGTTCTTCTGAAAGTTTTTGAACTTCTACTGTCTCTGCCTCAAGAGATTTCTGGAGAACATCTGTATTGAGCGCATCCAGCTGCACCTGAGTTTCGGAAATTAATTTTTCTGTCTCGTCGAGTTTTGCTTCTTCGGCTTTGTAGAGTTCGGACTTTTTTTCAAGTTCAAGAATGGCACTTTCTGCGTCCATGGTCTCTGAAAGACTAAAATTCCAGACGGCAAGGGTTTTATTGATTTCATTCTTTATCGACTTAATCTGTTCAGTAAGGTCTGCGTGCTGATTTTTACTGTTGTTCAAATCGGCCTGCTTTACGGTAAGTTCGTTATAAAGCGCATTTTTCTGGTTTTGAACTTCAGAGATTTTTTTGTTGAGGCTTGTGATTCGTTCCGTCAAATCAGCATTTGAAGATGAATCTGTTCTGGAACTCGTTGTGCCCTCATCACAGAACGGGTGTTCAACAGAGCCGCAGACAGGACATGGCTTTCCTTTTTCCAGTGTCGCCTGAATCAGATTTGCCACCGAAATATATTCGGTCGAAACAAGAGTTTTGAGTTCATTGTTAAGCCTGGTGTCCGCCGATTCAAGATTTGAAAGTTCGCTTTTTGCTTCTGCAATTTTAGATTCGAGCTGGTCAATCTGCTCAGTGAGTTTCTGGAGTTTAGTTTCGTTGTCGCTTAACTGTTTTGAATTCTGCCTTAAAATTGCAATTTTTTCCGGAAGTTTTGAATCAGAGCTGTTTTCTTCTATATATTTAGTTGAACTGGCAAACTGTTCTTTTAGAGAAATTTCTCTTGAGGCCAGCTGAGCGCGTTTTGCCTGTGCATTTTGAACTGCTTCCTGGGCATCCGCCTTCCGTTTATTTGCCTTATCGAGATTTTGTGAGACTGGAACGATTTTTGCGTCGAGTTTTGTAACTTCTTCCCAAATTTTTTGCTGCTCGGAAAGCGATTTTTCAAATTCATCAAGAGATTTTTTTGCTTCTTTTGCGGAATTCTGGGATTCAATAAAAACCTTTTCAATTTCTGTAAGGGAGTCAGTTGAAATTTTTAATTGAATTTTACGCGTGTTCTGGGCGTCGTCCAAAGTCTTAAACTCAGTCCAGGCGGCCCTACAGTTTTTTGCCTTGTCTGCATTTTTTAAGATAAGTTCGGACTGTGCAAAGGCGGCCATTTTCTGCTCAAAATCCAGGCGGTTGTGCTTTGCATTTTCTTCCTTTTCCTTTAAGGCAGAAAGCTGTTCAAGCCATGTAAGCTGAGTCTGGACTTGGGCGGCAGAATTATTCAACTCTTGAACCCGGGCCGAAAGTTCAGCTGTTTTATTGTTGAGTTCTTCTATCTGTTCTTTAGAAAGTGCCTTGAGGTTGTCTTTTTTTTCTTTTAAATCATCGAGGCGCCTTTTTTCTTCACTCCATCGCTCACAGATTGCAGCTCCAATCTGCTTGTATTTTCTTGTGCCGTTGAGTTTTGCAAGAATTTCTGCGCGTTCACGCTCTGAGTCTCCTTTTGTCGATCCCTCCCTGATAAAACTGTCAAATTCACCCTGGGCAAGCATAATCGAGCGGCAGAACTGATCGTAATCGAGTTGAATTATTTCTGTTGTGGCCGCTTTAAGGGATGCAATTGCAAGTCCTGACTGAACCTGGCCGGTCTGGAGATTTGTAATCTGGCATGAAGCGCTAGAAAGTTTTCCGTCAGATTTATCGCGTGCTCTGTGCTGGCTGAATTCAGAAACATAGGTTCCGCGCCTGCACTCGTAAGTTACGCGTGCAAGACAGTGTGCGGTGTGGCGCGTCATAATTTCATTTACGCTCGAAAGGTTGGACTGGCGCGGCGTGCGTCCGTAAAGAGCAAGGGTAATTGCGTCAAGAATTGTAGTTTTTCCGGCCCCGGTTTCGCCGCAAATGACAAACAAATCGTGATTTTTTTTGTAGTCCGGGTGTTCAAGATCGATTGACCAGTAGCCCTGGAGGGAGTTGAGGTTTTCTATTTCGATTTTTTTGATTCTCATTCTTCGTCTCCGTTGAAGTTGCCGTTTGCGATTTCCATAAAGAGGGGAAGAAGGCGTTCTATTTTTGAATCAATTTCCTGTTCGCTCAAATCCGGATTTTTTGCCCTGACGCGAAGCTTAAAAATTTCTTCTTCGTCAAAAGTTTTAAGTTCGGCCATTCCAACATCAGGCATGCCGTATTTTAAAACGTCCTCAGAAGTTTTTACCTTCCAGCTTACAACACTGACATTTTTTGGAAGGTTTTCAATCAAGTCTTCAAGCTGGTAATGAATATCAATTCCACTTTCGGGAAGATAATTTATTTCGATATAAGTTTCTTTTTGAGGCGGATTTTGAATGAATTTTACAAGTTCGGCCCTTGCAGTTGCGCAGTTTCCGAAGATTCGCCGGAAGCAGATGCTTTCCGGAACCGGAATTTTGGTAACGGCCGTGTTGAATTCAATTTTTGAAGGCGAATTTTTATCCAGTTGTATATCTACAAGATTCACATAGCGCTGGATATTTGTCTCGTCAAAACCCATCACGAACGGTGAGCCTGAATAGGTAATATTTTTGTTTCCTCCCACCGTCGTTGAATAGTGAATGTGTCCGAGCGCAACATAATTAAATTCATCCGGAAAAACCGACGCAGAAACCGTGCCCAGATTTCCGACAACATCGAGGGAGCGGATTCCATCGTCCAGTTTGTCATTCTGGTTAAGTGTTTTACGGCGCCCTTCAAGGTCTGCGGCGTAAAGGTGACCGGTTGCAATAATCGGAAGTTCCCGATTGCCGCGTAGGTTTTTTGCCGCTTCGAGAACTTTTGAATAGAGAGTGCCGTATGCAAGGTCAGAAAAAGTTCCGGCTTCGGTTGCCTGGTCAAAATAATTGCGGAGTTCATTTTCGCTGGCGTAGGGAACGGCCGCACAAATTCCGGCTGCTTTGCCGTCGCTGCCAGTAACTTCAAACACCATGTCTTCGGGGGTAATATTGCTAATCTGGCCCACCACGTGAATATTCAATGAGGAAAGAATTTGTTTTTCGCTGTCCAGCAGGTCTCCGGAATCGTGATTTCCACCGGTTACAAAAACATTTTTACAGCACGTTCCCTGAATCGACGCCAGAAAGTTATGAAAAATCTTTTTAGCTTCGTTAGGCGGGTTAATCTTGTCGTAAATATCGCCCGCAATCACCAGAGCTTCTGCTCCGTTCGCAATAATCTGTTCTTTAAGCCAGGCCAGAAAGGCTCTGGCCTCGTCATTTCTGTCAATTTCGTACATCCTGTTGCCAAGATGCCAGTCCGCCGTGTGAATGAATTTCAATTAATTTCCTCTGTGGTGATTGAGAGACCCGGAATAATTAATCACCTGTGTAATCAGACCATGTTAAGTATTCATAATCAGGTACATTCTTATAGTCTACACCCTTAATACCTATCTGTTTCTTAAACTCGTTTCCTGAAAAATCCCATTCATCAAAGAAATGGAATACGGGACCTTCTTTTGTTGTTACAACATATTCCTTTGATTCACCGCCCATATCAGAATCAGTCTTAATGAAATAATACTCAACCGAAGTAATTGTGTAATTAAGTGTCTTTTTATCCTTACCCCAGGCAAAATCAAGCTTTGCTTTTTTTCTGTCTAAATCAAAAGACCATTTGAGTGTAAATCTTTCAAGGGAAAGAACTGTTCCTTTTTTATAGTTTGTTTTCTTATACATTGAGGCAGATTTTTTTGTCTTATAAATGTATCCGGAGTCACCCTTAGCCCTGCTAACCTGCTCGTAAAGTTTTTTGATTGCCTGGGCATGTTCAGGAGGAACTTCTTCGTCGCCTTCACTTTCTGCTGCAGCCTGTGAAAAGGCATTTCCAAGGCGGCTGTAAAGATCAGCAAGATCCTGGTCCCCGTAAGAATAATCTTCATTGGCAGCGCTTGTACCTGCATCATCAAAACTGGATGTGTCCAGGTTTTTAGAAGCCTTTATAACAGCCTTTGAGTTGGCTTCTACTACAGCGTAATCCTTTGGATTGAGGTTTTTCTTTAACTCGGCCATCGGATCCATTCCCATTGCCTTGAGCATGGCCGCAGACTGTGCATCAATCTCGCTGGCTGCACAGACAGCAACAGCGCAGGAACTAATTGTCCCGAATTTTTCTATACAGTTTGACCCGCTGATTCCATATTTGTTCAAAACGCCGTCGACAGATGCTTTCTGCTTTTGAGACGCATTAATTGAATCGTTTGACCAGACTCCAAGGGCCTGTAATTCCTTTACGATAGGAGTTAAATTTTTGGCCCAGTTTTTAACATCGCTGTCTGTAATACCGGCTGATTTTGCATTTTGAGCGTACAGGCCAGATACCATCATCAATGATACTAAGAATGAGAATAATTTTTTCATACAGTTCTCCTTGCACATATGCGGGGTGTGAGTATAACAATGGGTTGTTGCGCAGACAGTTTGACAGCCTGCCGGTTTTTTAACCGTGAAATTCAAAAAGAATCAGAATTAATTTTACCTTGGAATAGGCTTACACGCAAGAAATATGTATATCAAAAGAATCTTCAACACAACAAATAAAGATGATAAACTGAAAATATAAATGGCCATGCAGGTGGCAAAGCAGGAATATATGTTGAATTGTTTAGCAGTAGCATTAGGCGGCGGAATCGGTGCCTGCCTCAGATATCTGATTGGTCTGATTCCCCTTAAAGAACCGTACGCGTTTCCGTTAAAGACTCTGGTGATAAATCTTGTCGGTTGTTTTGCAATCGGACTGATTGCAGCCCTGGCAGTAAAGAATAGTTCGCTCTCTCCAAAGACAGTGCTCTTTATAAAAACCGGATTGTGCGGCGGCTTTACAACATTCTCAACCTTTGCTTTGGAAACAGAGACACTCATAAAGACAGGACATATCGGACTTGCTCTTCTTTATGTTGCGCTGAGTGTGGTTGCAGGAGTGGGGCTGGCATTTGCAGGGCAAGTTGTTGTGGGGAAGTAGGATGAACGAACTTACACCGATACAGAAAGAAATAGTAACTGCCCTTGAGCAGATGAAAGAAAAGTCTCTTATTACAGAAGCAAATCTCGCAAAGAAGATTCGAGAAAATGCAAAAATCTCCGGCAAGAATAAGGCCGGAATCTGTCTTAAAGATCTGGAAGTCTGCATTGAATATCTTGGAGAAAACAATCAGCTGCCTTACGCACTTCATCTTAACAGTGCGAATGATATTCTGATTAAGAAAGTAGGGAGCGACGGTGAAACATGGAAACTGCTGGATGGGGATGCGAAAAAGCGCCGCCAGTCCAGTGAGAGGTCAATTTCAGTTTTGACCAACGGCGATTTACGGCAGAAGGCTTCCGGAGGGAAGGGTGCGAAGAAGCGGACGGACAGAAAGAAGATGAGTTTTCGGGATGTAGAGGAGATGGAGTAAGGACTCCAGATCAAACTAGTTCTCCCCCAGAATCCTTTGTGCCGCTTCCTTAATCTGTTCACGTAATTCTGGCGGATTCAGGGCTTTAGCCCCACCTGTGAATGACATAATCCATGAAGCGGTCTGGCTGAGCTGATTTGTTTCAAAGGAAAGATATACTGTTCCATCTGGATTCTCGCGGATAACCTGGTTTTTATGCCAGGTTCGTTCCATTACATAAGTCTTTAAGCCTTTTACAAATTCAATTTCAACCTTGAATTGTTCGCCACTGTTCCCCCAGGCTCCCATCTGAACATCAATATGATCTTCAAGCTTAAAATCTGCGGGAATAGAAAACTTGTTTTTTGTAATGACACAGTTTCGTATTCGAGGCATTGCGTAAAGCCTGATTGCCTGGGAGTGGTGCGAGTAACCCAGCAGGTACCAGCTTCCTTTCTGGCAGATGATATGATAAGGATCAAATAAACGTTCCTGGAAATCTGAATCGCTGGCAGTTTTATATTCCATATTCAAAGTTTGATGAAGTTTGGTTGCCTTAAGAACGTTTTCAAAAACACCGTCTTCAAAAGTTGTAATCGACTCCGAAATAAAATGAACTTCATTATTGATAAGGGCAGAATCAACAGTGATTGAATCAGGAAGCATTTGAATCAGCTTATTCATTAAGTCCCGGAAGGATTTTTCCATAGGGGTGTTTTTATACTGCTCCATTAGCGGGAGTATTGTCGAAAGTGTAAGAAGTTCGCCTTCTTTCAGCATCACCTGGTTTAGAGAGAAAGTTGAATCAGTGTAGTAATAACCGTTTTTGCGATAATCAAATTCAATGGGAGCATCATATTCAGTTTTAAGGATATCTATATACCGTCCAAAAGTGCTGCGGCTAAAATCAGTTCTTAGTTTTTCGTTCAGTTTGTTGGCATTAGGATATTCACCATTTCGAATCGACTGTTCAATCTGAAATAAATATCGGAGCATGTGAGTTGCGTTGCGTCCTGTACCAGCTTTTTTCTTCTGAGCCATGAAAAACCTCTTATTTAAATTATAGCACAGTTTTTTTGAGAGTGCATCATTATCTGCGACAGCCCTTGATTTATAATTTGAAATAGCAATTTGTAATTAGATATTTTCATATATCGAGGATCAATCTATGACTCTAGAAGAAGCAAAACAATATATCTCCTCAGTCCGCTGGCAATATGCAAAAACATATATCACTGCTCCACACGAATATACTGTCCTGGACTGGAAACCGGAAACAAAGCAGCAGATGATTGATTTTGCAGACTTTATATTAGAGAATGGATATAAAGAACAATTTTATAGCAAGACCTACACTGTCCTTCAAATCGGTGAATACAAATATTGGTCTATGGATTTTCCAACAGTAAATACAAATCTTATAAATCGTACTTTTATAGATGAAGAACGTAAAGCAGAAATTGTAAAATTTGTTCAAACTCCTTCCTTCAAGCACGTTTATAAGATGTCTCTTGAAGATGTAGAAAAACAATTACTGGAGGCTAAATGAAAGAGAAGATATACAACACAATCTACGGTGCTATCGTAGCCGACGCTCTTGGAGTACCTGTAGAATTCAAAGACCGTGATTATCTCAAAAAAAATCCTGTAACTGACATGATTGGTTATGGTACCTATAATCTCCCAAAAGGCAGCTGGTCAGATGATTCAAGCATGATGCTTTGTCTGGCAGACAGTATAGGTAAAACAGAAGGTATAGATTATGAAGATATAATGAAGCGTTTCTGGGATTGGTATAAACATTCTAAATATACACCAGATCACAATACTTTCGCTATTGGCCGTACTTGTCATGCAGCTCTCGTAAATTTTCATAATCAAAAAGATCCTCTTGATTGTGGTTTAAAAGATGAAAGAGATAACGGTAACGGTTCATTAATGCGCATTGCCCCACTCCCTTTGTACCTCTATCAGATTTACTCAAATAAAACAATGGATTTAGAAATCTCATATGAGTACATTCATAACGTTTCATCACTTACTCATGCACATTCAGTATCTTTGATTGGCTGTGACATTTATTGTGCAGTAATGCTTGAGATTTATAACGGAACTAATAAAGAAGATTTACTTAAAATTGCTCTCCCTAAAATTGGCAAATATGTAAAAGAACATCCTGAGTATGAAGCTGCTCTTATAAAATATGATCGAATATTCCACCAGAGTTTTAAAGATATTCCAGAGAATGAAATTAAAAGTTCCGGCTATATCGTAGACACTCTGGAAGCTGCTCTCTGGTGTTTCTTAAATACAAATAATTACAGGGATTGTGTACTTAAAGCCGTAAACCTTGGTAGTGATACAGATACAGTTGCCTGCGTTGCTGGAAGTATAGCTGGTCTTTACTACGGCAACATTCCTCAAGAATGGATTGATTCACTTAGAAATAAAAAACTGGTAGACAAAATCGTAGAAAGTTTTACACATGTTTGTCATCGCATAAGTTACATAGAAAGCCAGTGTGCAGGCGGAGCTGTATTCTATAATGAAGACGGGACTGTTTTTAGAGACACAAGACATATTATGAAAATATATTTAGATATGGATGGTACTCTAGTAGATTTTGTATCACAAGTAACTAAATATGACTTCTGGCGAACAGATAAAGAAAACAAAGTAGACTGGAAAAAGGTCAAAGCAATGGGACCTCGCTTCTGGTCAGAAATGGACTGGATGCCAGGAGCAGAAGAAGCTTTTACCAAATTACGGGAACTTGAGTCACAGAAAAAACTTGCTCTTTACATTTTAAGTTCCATAGATTTTGAAGATGGCCGCATAGGAAAAACTGATTGGATTAAGGAGAAAACAAACTTCCAACTTGAAAAAGTAATCTTTTGTCTAGAACCGGAAGATAAAGCAAAATGGGCAGATAAGAATTCCTGGCTCATTGATGACAGAAAAAAATCCCTTGAGCCATTCTCTGCTGCAGGTGGAAATATAATTGAGTTCACTGGAGATTGGAAACAAATAATTAAACAAATAAAATCTCTTATCAGGTAATAAAATATGACTTGGATAATTGAAAATGATTCTTTTGAAGAATCTTTAAAAGTAGAAGATGTATGGCATGAAGACCATCGCTGGAAGAATCAAATCCTTTCCAGATGTCATGGAACTTGTTTTACATATATTATGTTCGAAGATGGCTTGTATAAAGTGGAGATATATCTGGACTGCGGAACATTAGATATGGCTGCATGTAGTAGTTTTACTTCATTAGATGAAGCTAAAGAATTTGCAGAAAAACGAATGCTTCGTTTAGATGCCTGGTAATTTAAATTAATTCACAAAAAATCAAGTCATGATCAGTCAATTCTAAACCATCCTGGATTTTGCTTACACCGAACATTTCTTTTACATCAAATCCTTTTACAGCTACATGGTCTATAGAAACTGTTTCAATTTTCGGAATAATTCCACTGGTTATAATTTTATGATTTCTTAACATATTTGTTAATTTATTGAAAACTAATTCCGGTTGTTTTGCTATTGGTATTCTTTGATTCATATCGCCACAGACAATCTGTTTTGAATGAGTGTCACTTGGCAAATATTCATTTAATGCATCAATATAAGCAATGTGGTCTTCCCATTTTTTTTTATTTTTCATTCCTGTAGAGACATGTGCTAAGTTCCAGGGAATACAGACTCCAATGATATTTATTAAAGCAGAATCCGCTTCTGTACATGCAGATAAAAATCTTCCTGATGGTGCATGTGGTAAAGTTTCGTTTATAGCAGTCCATGGTTTCTTACTCCATAAACTAACCTTGTATTTATCAACTGTATTATATCCGTAATCATTTTCAGAAAAAATAACATTTCCTTCTTTCAAAAAGAAATCTTTTTTTACTTCAGTTGCACAAACTATATCTGGTGAGTAATCAAAAATAATTTCATTAAGAAATTTCTTCTTTTTTCCGGTAGCCCATTCTGTGTTACAAACAACAAGTTTCATAATTTACATCTCCCGCTCTATATCTCAATCACCTGTCCAATATGGTCACTGAATTCTTTATCCCAGGGCAGCAGTTCATATTTTTTAATCTGCACGTTTTTATGAGTATAATAAGTATAATCCAGGAAAAAAGGATTATCTTCTTTGAACTGATGAAAATAAGTTTTCTTAGTTTCACTTCCAAAAGATTCTCCTCTTAGTTCGTGGTAAACACTTTTCATTCCAAAAGATTGCAAGAGTTTATCAATTTCCAGAATATCAGCATCTTTGTTAGGCTTATCATTCTTATAATACAAATTAAAATCACCAGTAATTATGCTATTGTGAGCTTTTAATTCTGCAGAATAATGATTTAAAATCCGTTTAGCAATCTGAGTATAAGATTCAGTATTATCAATTTTGGTCGGCCAGAAAGCAAGAATAAAAAGATCTCCATATCTTAATGGAATTGCATAAGGCAAGGTTTCATCATAACAATCTGGAACATCAGCATTTTTATAAATAATTCCCAATCCTTTTGATTCATAGTTTCCGGTCCATTTCAAAAAATAACCATCAGGTATTTTTACATCCTTTGCCATTTCCGGAATAACATAGACATCAGCATCTAATGACAAAAGGAAGTCAACTTTTTCTTGTGTACATGCGTTGATATTATAAGATACAATTTTCATATATTTTTACCATCGATAAAATTATACTACAGCCTTCTGATATTTTTATTATATCACATCCCCCTGTCTCAAATAGTGATGCAGGGTAAGTCCAGCACTTTTTTTAGCCTGTCGCATTATCTGCGACACCCCCTGTTCTATAATTGAAATGTAAATTATGAACAGGAGGTGCCTATACGTCCACGTCAAGGCACGCTTTGCTTAAAACCTTGACATGTCCGTTTAAGCACCTCCCT